>Ga0315287_10000701_pt1 | contig 29721 bp, 30 predicted proteins | sample YL17G11_0_MG_FD_205037 | JGI IMG/M metagenome (GOLD analysis project Ga0315287, IMG submission 205037) | Sediment microbial communities from Yellowstone Lake, YNP, Wyoming, USA - YL17G11_0 | ecosystem: Environmental > Aquatic > Freshwater > Lake > Sediment | place: USA: Wyoming | collected...
AGCGCCGGGCGCAGGAGGCGCGTGTCGGCGCCATCCAGGACGCCGAGCGGATCATCGACGAGGAGGTCGCCCGCTTCTCCCGGGAGCTTGCCGAGCGCCGGGCCGCTCCCATCATCGCGGCGGTTCGGACCCGCGCCTCCGCCATCGCCCGCGAGGAGGTCGAGCGGACGGTCCGGCGCCTCGGCGGCGATCCGGACCTGGAGCGGTCCCTCGACGCCCTCGCCGGCGCCATCGTCTCGAAGCTCCTCCACCAGCCGAGCGTGCGACTTCGTCGCGCCAGCCACGACCCGAAGCGCGGCGAGGAGCTCATGGCCGCCGCGGCCCGGATCTTCGACGTCCAGGCCGTCGCAGGCCCGGCGTCGCTGGCTGGATGACGTCTTCCCTGGGTCGCCTCCAGACGGCAAAGCTTGCGTCGTAGGGACCAAGGGGCGCAGAACGAGCGAGAAGAAACCCCTTCGAGCTCCCGCCTACGGGCTACTCCGCACTCGCGGAGCCATATAAATCCCAAACATGCTAGCTACTTGGGTGAAGGTGGGTGAAATGGCGCGCTCCTTGCGAAACGCCCCACCTGACGGGAGCGACCTCGGCGCATGGACCCACTCGTGAAGGCGTGGAGCAGGCTCGAACGGAGCGTTCGCGCCCGGATCATCCTGCCCACCGCCGTTCTCTTTGCGGCCGTGCTCGGGACCATGGTGTACGTGGCCGTCAGCGCCTACGGCAGCGACATCGAGAAGGTGCAGCGGGAGCGGGCCGAGATCTTCGCCGCCAACGTCGCCTCCGGCGTCACCCAGACCATGATGGAAGGGCAACCGAACCAGGTGCCCGACCTCCTCGAGCTGGCGCGCAGCCACCGGGCCGACCTCCAGTCGATCAGCCTGCTCCGCCCGGACGGCCAGGTTGCCTACTCCACCGACCGGCGCCTCACCGGCACCCACCCGTGGAGCGACATGTCGAGCTTCGCCCAGCCGCGCGTGGTGTCGGCGCCCGGTGGCGAGCAGTCGCAGTACGCCGTCATGCGCCCCATCGCCAACGTGGAGAAGTGCGCGTCCTGCCACGGCCGCGAATCTCGCATCAACGGCTGGGTCGACCTCCGCTTCACGCGCGCTCCCGCCATGGCCGCCCAGGGAGAGCTGGCGCGCACGCTCGGCGTGAGCACCGGCGTGGCGCTGCTCATGCTGCTGGCCATCATCTGGTGGCTCATCGGCCGCGAGGCCGTCGCGCCCCTGCACCGTCTGGTGGGGGCGATGAGCCGCGCCGAGGCCGGCGACCTCTCGGTCCGGGCCGACGAGGGGCGCTCCGACGAGCTGGGCGTCGCCGCTCGCGGCTTCGACGCCACGCTGGCCGCCTTGCGCCGCAGCCAGGCCGAGCTCGAGGCCTTCTACCGGGAGCGCATGGTGAGGGCCGACCGCTTCGCCACGGTAGGCGAGATGGCCACCGGCCTGGCTCACGAGATCAAGAATCCCCTGGCTGGCCTCTCCGGAGCGCTCGAGCTGCTCGCCGACGACCTGAGCGGAAATCCTCGCCAGGCCGAGGTGGTCGGCGAGATGCGCCACCAAGTATCGCGCCTCACCAACACCATGGAGAGCCTGCTCTCCTTCGCGCGTCCGCCCAAGTCCAAGCTCCGAGACACCGACCTGAACGCCGCCATGGAGAAGGTGCTCTTCCTGGTGCGCCAGCAGCGGCGCCTCGCCGCCATTCACGTGGAGGCCGAACTGGGCGAGGTGCCGCACGTCCTCGCCGACCCCAGCCAGCTCGAGCAGGTCTTCCTCAACATCTGCCTCAACGCCTGCCAGGCCATGGGCCCCACCGGCGGCCGGCTCACGGTCCGGTCGCGGGTCGCCGAGGGGCGGGTGACCGTGGACGTCGAGGACACCGGCCCGGGAATCCCGGACAACGTCCGCCCCAACCTCTTCAAGCCCTTCTTCACCACCAAGCGCGAGGGCAACGGACTGGGGCTCGCCATCTCGGCGCGCATCGTCGCCGAGCACGGTGGAAACATCGGCTACCGCTGCCCGCCGGGTGGGGGGACGATCTTCACCGTCGCGCTCCAGCCGGCGAAGCCCGCCGCGGAACGCCCCGCGGAGTTGACGGCATGACCAACAACCCGGCACGCATCCTCGTCGTCGACGACGAGAAGCTCATCCGCTGGTCGGTCGGGGAGCGGCTGCAGCGCGGCGGATACGAGGTGCTCTCCGCCGAGTCTGGCGAGGAGGCCCTCGAGGTGCTGGCCGCCCAGTCCCCCGACCTCATTCTTCTCGACGTTCGGCTGCCGGGCATCGACGGGCTGGAGACGCTGCAGCGGGCGCTGACGCAGGCGCCCGAGCTGGCGGTGCTCATGATGTCGGCCCACAGCACGGTGGACATCGCCGTCGACGCCATGAAGCACGGCGCCATCGACTTCCTGGTGAAGCCCTTCCCGTTCCAGGCGCTCGACGCCGCGGTGGAGCGCGCGCTGGCCGCCGCCCGCACCCGGCGCCAGATCCAGGCCCTCACCCAGGAGCGGCGGGGCGGCGCCGAGGCCCTGGCCGCGCTGGTGGGGCGATCGCCGGCGGTCGAGCAGGTGCGCGCCATCGCCTCGCGCGTGGCCGGCAGCGACGCCACCACCTTGCTCATCGAGGGGGAGAGCGGCGCCGGCAAGGAAGTGGTGGCCCGCGCCATCCACTTCTCCGGTGCCCGCGCCGATCGCCCCTTCCTGCAGGTGAACTGCGCGGCCCTTCCGGAGCACCTCCTCGAGAGCGAGCTCTTCGGCCACGAGCGTGGCGCCTTCACCGACGCCCATACCCAGAAGCGCGGGCTCTTCGAGAGCGCCGAGGGCGGCACGGTGATGCTCGACGAGATCGGCGATCTCCACCCCGGCGGCCAGGCCAAGCTCCTGCGCCTCCTCGAGAACAAGACCTTCCGCCGCGTCGGCGGCGTCACCGAGCTGCGCACCGACGTGCGCGTGCTCGCCGCCACCAACGTGAATCTCGAGGAACGGGTCTCCGAGGGACGGTTCCGTGCCGATCTCTTCTTCCGGCTCAACGTGGTCCGCATCGTCATGCCCCCGCTCCGGGAGCACCCGGAGGACGTCCCCACGCTCTGCGCCCACTTCATCGCCCGCTTCAACCGGGAGATGAAGCGCCAGGTGAAGGGGGTGAGCGCCAACGCGATCCAGATGCTGCAGGCCTACCGATGGCCGGGAAACGTCCGCGAGCTGCGCAACGTGATCGAGCGAGCCTTCATCCTCCACGCCGGCGCCGACGAGCTCCGGCCCGAGCACCTGCCGCCAGAGCTTCGCGGCGCGGCCGCTTCGGCCGTCAAGCGAGCCGACAAGCCCGTCGCGGCGGTCCCGCAGGAAGGGCTGGTCCTCGAGGATGTCGAGAAGAAGCTCATCCAGGAGGCGCTCGACCGCTCCACCGGCAACCAATCGCGGGCGGCGCGTCTCCTCGGCATCAGCCGGGACACGCTCCGCTACCGCCTGAAGAAGCACGGGATGGCCTGATCCGACCCATCCGGGTGCGTCCAGGGCCTTGCGCGCGCGGCAGCTGGGCCGCATCGTAGATGGGTATCGGCCATGAGCGACCTCCACCCGCCTTCCACATCCACCGAGAGCCTCGCCAGCCCCGACGAGAAGGCCAGCCACCTGGCCTTCGTGGCTCACGAGATCCGCAATCCGCTCTCCACCGCACTCTGGAGTGTCGAGCTCCTTGCCCGGATGACGCCCGAGGAGCGCGGCGGCGCCCGGGGCGAGAAGCTCTCGCGCATGTCGATGCGCGCGCTCACGCGGCTCCGGCGCCTCGTGGAGGACCATCTCCTGGCGGTTCGCCTCGACGTCGGCGGCATCCCGATCGAGCTGGAGGAGATCCCGGCGCGAGAGATCTTTCCGAGCGCCAGCACGATCGGTGCCGGGTCGCTGGAGCTGGAACTCGAGACCGGCCTGGTCGTCGTGGCCGATCCCTCGCTTGCCCGGCGGGCGGTCGAGGGGGTCCTTCTCTCCGCAGCCCGGGGCGGGGCCGACGTTCGAGTCATCGGCACGCGCCGCGGCCGGGTCGCCCGCTTCCGGGCCGAAGGCGCACCGGCCTCGGCTGCCGACCTCGCCGACCCTCGCCGGGGCGACCCGGGCGACACCCGCGGTTCCGCGCTCGCGCTCCCCGTGGCCCGCCGCGTCTGCGCGCTGCTCGGTGGGTCGATTCGCATCGATGGCGAGGCCTGGGTGCTCGAGCTTCCCGCGCCGGAAGCCCCCAAGCGCCACAGCTAGCACCGGCACTCTCGAAGCCTTGACAGGGCGGGGGTCGTCCGCTACAAGTCCGCGCTCTCCATCCGCTTTTCTGCACGTCCTCCCCGGCCAGCCGCCGCGGGGCGGACCAATGCGAGGTGTAAAATGGCAACGGGTCTTCTGGGTCGCAAGGTCGGCATGACCCACATCTTCACCCCCGACGGCGACTGCGTTCCCGTCACCGTCCTCGAGATGGGTCCCTGCACCGTCATCCGTCGCAAGACGTCCGACAAGGACGGCTACGACGCGGTCGTGCTGGGCTTCGTCGAGGTTCCCGAGAAGAAGGAGAAGCGGCTGACCAAGGCCGAGGTGGGCGTCTTCAAGAAGGCCGGGACCCCGGTGTTCCGCCACCTGAAGGAAGTCCGTCCCGGCGATCCCAAGCTGCTCGGCGAGCTCAAGACCGGCGACGTGCTGAAGGTCGACCAGGTCTTCAAGGTCGAGCAGCGCGTGGACGTCACGGGCATCTCCAAGGGGCGCGGCTTCTCCGGCGTGTTCAAGCGCTGGGGCATGAAGGGCGCCGCACGCGATTCGTCGACGGCGCACGAGCACCACCGGCATCCCGGCGCCATCGGGCAGCGCAAGACGCCGGGCAAGGTCTGGAAGGGCAAGCACCTCCCTGGCCAGTTCGGCAACGAGACCATCACCATCCAGAGCCTGATCGTGGCCGGGATCGAGGCCGAAGGAAACCTGCTCCTCGTGAAGGGGGCCGTCCCGGGCCACCCCGACGCGCTCGTCTTCGTCGACACGGCGTCCAAGGGGCAGCCCAAGCCCAAGAAGAAGCAGGACGTCCGCGAGCGATCGAAGCCGAAGGTCTAGCAGCGGCGACTGAAGTCGCCGCTATAGTTCCGCGACCTCGGGCGCCGCTCCGGAGCCGCCGCGCTTGCGGTCGCGCTCCAGCCTGTAGCGGGCGTTCGGGTCGAGGGCCTTCTTTCGCAGACGGATCGACAGCGGCGTCACCTCGACCAGCTCGTCCTCGGCGATCCACTCGAGCGACTTCTCGAGGTTCATGTCCCGTGGCGTCACCAGGATGATGTTCTCGTCCCGGCCGGCTGCTCGGATGTTGGTGAGCTTCTTCTCCCGGCAGATGTTGTACTCCATGTCGTTGTCGTGGGAGTGCTCGCCCACGATCATGCCGTTGTAGACCTTGTCGCCCGGCTTCACGAAGAGCTTGCCGCGCTCCTGGCCGTAGAAGCAGGCGTAGGCCACGGCCTCGCCCTCGCGGTCGGAGATGATGGCCCCGGCCTGGCGCTTCTCGATGCGCCCCTGCCAGGGCTCGTACCCGTCGAACTGCGAGGAAAGGATCCCCTCGCCGCGCGTGAGGGTGAGGAACTCGGATCGGAAGCCGATGAGACCGCGGGCCGGGACGCGGAACCCGAGGCGGGTGCGTCCGGAGCCGAGCGGCTGCATGTCGACCATGCGCCCCTTGCGCGGGCCGAGCGCGCTGGTGACCGGGCCAACGCCGTCGGCGGGCAGATCGCAGACCAGCAACTCCATCGGCTCGTGGACCTCGCCGGAGATGTTCTTCAGCACCGGCTCGGGGTTGGAGACGGTGAGCTCGAACCCCTCCCGCCGCATGTTCTCGACGATGACCGCCAGCTGCAGCTCGCCGCGGCCGACCACCTTGAAGGCGTCAGGGGCCTCCGTGTCCTCGACGCGGATCGAGACGTTTCGGTAGGCCTCGCGGTAGAGCCGCTCGCGGATGTTCCGGCTGGTGACGTACTTGCCCTCGCGGCCGGCGAACGGCCCCTCGTTCACCCGGAACACCATCGACATGGTGGGCTCCTCCACGCTGATGCGGGGGAGGGCCAACGGGGCGGAGGGATCGCAGATGGTGTCGCCGATGCCGATCTCGTCGGTGCCGGCGATGCAGACGATCTCGCCGGGACCGGCGTCCTTCACCTCGACGCGCTTGAGGCCGTCGAAGGCGTAGAGCCGGACGATCTTCCCGGGGACGATCTTGCCCTCCTCGCGGATCACCGAGATGGCGGCGGCCTCGCGAGCCACGCCGGAGGTGATGCGGCCGATGGCCAGGCGCCCGACGTACTCGTCGTAGTCGAGGTTGTCGACCAGCATCTGGAGGGTGGACTGCTCGCCTTCGGGCGGCGCCGGGATGTGGGTGAGGATGGCGTCGAAGAGCGGCTTCAGGGTGGCCGACTCGAATGCGCCGGCGACCGTGTGGGCGGCGCGCCCCTCGCGGGCGATGGCGTAGAGGACGGGAAAGTCGATCTGGTGCTCGTTGGCGCCCAGGTCGATGTAGAGCGAGTAGACGAGGTCCAGGACCTCCTTTGCCCGCGCGTCCTGCCGGTCCACCTTGTTGATGACGAGCACCGACGGCAAGCCCAGCGCCAGCGCCTTGGAGAGGACGAAGCGGGTCTGCGGGAGCGGCCCCTCGGCGGCGTCCACCAGGAGGAGCACGCCGTCCACGAGGCGCAGCGCCCGCTCCACCTCGCCGCCGAAGTCGGCGTGTCCCGGCGTGTCGACGATGTTGACCTTCACGCCTTCCCAGGTCACGGCGGTGTTCTTCGCCAGGATGGTGATGCCCTTCTCGCGCTCGAGGTCGTTCGAGTCCATGACCCGCTCGACCAGGAGCTCGTTGGCCCGGAAGACGCCGGCCTGACGCAGCATGTGGTCCACGAGCGTGGTCTTGCCGTGGTCGACGTGGGCAACGATTGCCACGTTGCGAATGCGGTCTCTGGCGATCATGGGAGGGAGGGGAAGCGGCGCGTCTCATATACGCGCTGCGTCGAAGGGGCAAGGGAAAACCCGCGCAGCGGCGCCGGCAGGAGGCAAGAATGGAGCGGGTGAACGGGCTGCACCACGTCGCGCTTCGCTGCGCGGATCTCGAGAAGAGCGTGGGATTCTACCGCGGCGCGCTCGGTCTCGAGGTGCTGCGCCGCTGGCCCGGGGAGGGTGGGTCGGAGCGAAGCGTCTGGCTCTCGACAGGGCTCGGGTTCCTCGCCCTCGAGCGGGCGTCGAGCCCGGGGATGGCCGGCGCCTTCGGGGACACCCCGGCCGGGTGGCAGGTCGTGGCGCTGGGGATCGCGCGTTCCGACCGGGCGGCCTGGGAGGAGCGGTTGGCGCTGGCCGGCGTGGACGTGGTTCGGCGCAGCCCGTTCTCGCTCTTCTTCCTGGATCCGGAGGGGAACCACGTGGCCCTCTCCCACTGGCCGGAGGAGGCGTGACCTTCGATCGGCAGCGATACGGCCAGGACAACTACCTCTACCTGCTCGCCGACGGCCAGGACGCGGCGCTCGTCGACCCGGCCGATCCCGACGTCGCACTGGAGCTGGCGCGGCGGCGCGGTGTTCACCCCAGGTGGATCCTGCACACCCACGGCCACCATGACCACTCGGGTGGGAGCGCCCGGCTTCGTGGCGAACTGGGCGCCGAGGTGATCGGCCACGGGGCCGACGCCGCCTGGTTCGCGCCCGACCGGGACCTGGCCGGTGCGACCGAGCTCGCTCTGGGAAATCTCCATCTCCGGATCCACCCGGCGCCGGGCCACACCCCCGGGTCCGTGCTGCTCGAGTGGCGGGGGAAGCTCCTCACCGGCGACACGCTCTTCTGGAGCGGTTGCGGCAACTGCCGGCACGGGGGCGACCCGGCCAGGCTCGCCGCGACCTTCCGGTCGGTGTTCCGGGGATTGGACCCCCGGCTGGAGGTCCACCCGGGCCACGACTACGCCGAGGCCAACCTGCCGTTCGTCCTCGACCTGGAGCCGTCGAACCAGGCCGCCGCAGGGCGACTGGCAGCGGTGCGTGCGGCCCGCTCCGCCGGGGTGGAGCCGGAGGCCACCGAACTGGGGGAAGAGGCGCTCCTGAATCCCTTCCTCCGGGCCAAGAGCGACGAGGCCTTCGTGGGGTTGCGAGGGTTGCGCGATCGGTGGTGATGGGACACGTCCAGGCCTGCTAGGCTCTCCCTCGCGGGAGGTGACGACGTGAGTGGCTGGCTGAACGTTCCCAACGCACTCACGGTGGTGAGGTTCCTCCTCGCCCCGGTGTTCCTCTGGCTCTACCTCCGCGGGGACGAGGACGGCGCGCTCATCGCCTTCGCGGTGGCAGCGGCGACCGACGCCCTCGACGGCCTGGCCGCCCGGTTGCTCGGCCAGCAGACCCGCCTCGGGGCCTTCCTCGACGCGGCCGCCGACAAGTTTCTCATGGCCTGCGCGCTCATTGCGCTGGCGGTGAAGGGGCAGGTGCCCTGGTGGCTCACGGGGGTGGTGGTGGGGCGCGACGCATTGCTGGCGGCCGGCTCCGTCTTCCTGGCGGTGCACCACTCCCCGATTCCGGTTCGGCCGACGCGGGTCGGCAAGTACGCCACCGCTCTCGTGGCGCTCATCGTCGTGGTGGTGCTGGTGGCCGACTACCACGACACGCCGATGGTGCGGCGCGGTCCTTGGATCGCGGCGCTCTCGGTGCTGGCCTGCGCGCTGGTCGCCGGGAGCGCGGCCCAGTACGCTTCATCCTTCACCGCCAGCGTCCGCGTGGGACGGCGCGCGCACGATGCCTCGGGACGTTGACACCCCGCGAATCAGCGGGTAGAAACGGCCCGCTTCCGACGATTCGAAGGCCCGTAGCTCAGTGGTAGAGCATTACCTTGACACGGTAGGGGTCGTCGGTTCAATCCCGACCGGGCCTACCAGAAAAAACAGGGGGTTGGCTCAAAAAGCCAGCCCCCTGTTGAATGACCAGCGGCTTCTGGCGTAGCAGCCGATGTAGCAAAGACACACCCCTGATAGGGCCTGTTTCCGGCTGGCGTCCTTCCCAGCGACGCCACGGTGGGCATGAGGCGGCAACGACGTGGCCGAAGGCAGCGATGACGGCCACCGATTGGCCGTGGACGGTCCCTGTCGCCCTCGGCGTGTACGCTGCCACCGTGGCCCACGCACCTCTCGACTGTCCCGGTTCGCTCCAGCCGGTGGAGTCATGTCCGCTGGAAACTTCAGGAACCGTTTCGCGGGGCTGCTCCTCGCCGCCCTGATCGGGTCTCCCCTGCGGACCTGGGGGGAGGAACTCGCCCCCCAGGCGCCGGAGCGCAGCTGGGTCCTTCCTGCCGTCGAGACCCTCGTCCTCAACATGGGGATCTGGGGCGTGGCCCGGCTCTCCGTCGGCACCCACAATCCCGACTGGGCGATCCGCTGGCCGGACGCGATCCTAGTGAATCCGTTCCGGCCCTGGGGGTTCGACCCCGACGACTTCGACACGGACCAGTTCCTCCACCCTTACCACGGGGCGCTTTTCTTCACGGCGGCGCGCTCGAGCGGCCTCGGATTCTGGGAGTCGTCGATCTTCCCCATCGTCGGGAGCTTCGTCTGGGAACTGTTCCTCGAAAACCAGAACCCGTCGGTGAACGACCAGGTGACGACCGCCCTGGGCGGCGTGTTCCTGGGGGAGGCGCTCTTCCGCATCTCCGACATGGTCCTGCTCGGCGGCGGGGATTCGCCGGGCGTGCTCCGCCAGATCGGGTCGTTCCTCGTCGCTCCCGTGGCCGGCTTCAACCGGCTCGTGTTCGGCTACCCCACCGACATCGAGCGCCCCATCGCCTCCCTCTCCCAGTTCTCGGCCGGAGCCGGCGGCGGGTGGTCGGCGAGCCCCGCCGGAAGCGCGCGCACCAGCGTCCAGGGGTACGGTGCCATTCAGGTCACCCAGTTCGGCGTGGGTGGCTGGAAGGCGCGCCGCCCCTTCGAGCACTTCGACTTCTCATTCGGCTTCGGCGCCGGTGGCGGGTCCTCGGTGGCGACGGGAGCGAATCAGGCGGAATGGTACCTCTTCGTGCGCGGGCTCCTCCTACCCTGGCGGATCGACGGCGGGGAGCGGCTCCAGGGCTTGTGGGGGATCTTCGGCGGCTATGACTACGACGAGCCATGGGTGCTCCGGGTCTCCACGTCGAGCATCGGGCTGGGAGCCACCGGCGAGTGGAGCCTGGGCGGTGCGAACCTCCAGGCGACCGGCGTCGCCTCCTGGGTCGCACTCGGCAACTCGGACGCCATGGGGGCACTGATCACGCCGCGCAGCTTCAAGGTCGGGCCGGCCGGGCAGTTGCTGCTCGACGCCCGCGTGCTCCTCGGCGACCGCGCCTGGGTGAGCCTGTGGCTTCGCCAGTACCTGCTCTCCGGCGCCGTCGGATCGACCGGCTGGGAGGAGATCACCCGCGCCCGCGCCTCCGTGCTCGTCCGGCTTCTCGGACCGCACGCCCTGTTCCTGGAGGCGGAGCTAGCGTCGCGCCGGGGCCACTACCCGGAGGTGGCCAACGATCGCCAGCGGGCCAGCTTCCTGCGGATCGGCTACAGCTTCCTCACCGATGAGCGGCTGGGCGCCGTGCTCCGGTAGCTCCCCTCGGCGGTCAGAAGCCGGAGCAAGTGAAATACAGTGATCAGCGCATCGGCGACTCCCTGAGGAAATGAGGGCGGCCGTTCGGGTCGCGCCGAACTCGACGTGCAGGCGGTTCGGCGAGATGTGGAACGGCGCCGCTCGGCCCCGAAGCACGGCCTGAATCTCCTCCTCGCGCATCCAGGCGCCCGGACGAGTATTCTTCCTCGGACTTCGTCCAGGAGGAGATCTTGCGGGCAAGCAGGCGACGACTCGTTGTGGCAGCGACGACGGTGTGGGCCGCCTGCGTGACGCCCCAGCGCCTCGCTCCGGCCACCCGCGACCTGAAGGTCGTCGACGAGGTGCGCCCCAGCTGCGTCTACCTGGGACTCGCCGTCGGAGCGTCGCACCCGGCCTCGGTGGGGTCGACGGCGTTTTTTGGCGATGCCGTGACCGAGGATGCGAGGAACCGGGCCATGAACGCGGCCGCCGGTCTGGGCGCCACGCACATCGTGCTCGGGAATCCCAGGAGGGAGGAAGGGACGACCTACTTCACCGCGCGGGCCTATCGGTGCGAGGCGTTGGCCTCGCCGCCGCCAGCGGCGCTCCAGGCCCCCGCGACGACCCCTCCCGCCGAACCGGGCATCGAGCCGCCGGCAGCGCCCGGCTGCTCCAAGGACGTCGACTGCAAGGGCGACCGGATCTGCGAGGCGGGCGCCTGCGTCAACCCGCGGCCGTCGACGCCCAGGTAAATGAAGCGGGCGGCCCCGTCGCCAGGACCGCCCGCACAGCTGCTCCTGCCGACCGGGAGATCTCGCCGGCTACTTGTAGTACCCGACCGCGCAGATCTGGTCGCCGACCTTGGTGACGAAGACCACCTTCTGCACGGGGTCGGTGGTGCCGGGGCGAGGCCACATGTAGGAGACCTCGGAGATCTTCCCCTGCTGCGCCGTCTTGTAGATCTCCTCGCCGAGGGGCTTGGGCGTGCCGGACTTGTCCTTCAGGTCCTTCAGGCTCTTGCCTACCAGGGACGGGTGGGCCGTGAACATGCCGTCCGGGCCGCCACAGTACGGGTACAGATCCCGGTCCTTGAAGCCGCCCTCGCCCTTGGTGAACATGGCGAGCGCGGTGGCCTGGTTGGCCTTCAGCGCGGCCACGACCTTCTCCAGCATGGCCTTGGCCTCGGCGGCGGTGCCGAAGTCGGCGGCCAGCGCAATGGTGGCGATTCCCAGCGACAGAACTGCGAGTGAACGGATCAGGTGCCTTCGAATCATGTGCAGCCTCCTCGGCTTCGCCTGCGAGTTATCCCCTCAACCCCCGGGACATCGAGGCCCGAATACTGCTCGACCGGGGTCAGCACGGCAAGGGGCCCCCCGATGTGGCTACCGCCGGGAGATCGCCCACGGCTCGCCTGCGAGACTACCGCACGCCCGGTCCGCCGCCCTGCGCCGCACAGGCCCCGAACTCGGCGGCAGGCTCGACACGCGTGCAGAAGAGCGGGCCACACTCGTCGTCCGAGCGACACTTGCGCCCCACCATGTCCGTGGTCGCCATCTGGATGACCGACTCGTTCAGCGCGGTGCTCCGGGGTTCGCGGCACAGGTTAGGTGATGCTCGTGCCGAAGACGGGCGACGAGCCGGACGTGCCGACCGCGATGGGGCCGATGGAGTAGGCCACACCGGTGGAGGTCGTCCGCCCCGTATGCACCTGGGCGATCTCGACGACCTCGTACACGCCCCGGCAGTGAAGCTCGATGCCGGAGACGGCCTGTCGCATGGCCCGAGACTACCGCAGGCGGACCCCGGCCCGCGCGACCCATGGGATCGGCGCGGAACGCTCGTTTACCTGGCCCGGTCTGGGCTCTCCAGGTGTCAACTCGAGGACCCGCCCCGCTGGGGGACGGGCGGTGATGTTCCCGAACAGGAACCTGGAGGCACACAATGAGTCACATTCGTCTCGTAGTGAATGCGGTGGCAGGTCTCGCGGCCCTATTGGCTCTCGCGCCGGTGGCCAGCGCCGGCGACAAGGTCCTCGAGTTCGACACGATGGCCACGGTGGTGCGACCGTTCACCGGAGCCGCCAACGCAATCCGGGGCGTGAACGGGGGAGGGCTTCCCTGGGTCATCCGGGAGGGCAAGGGCGAGGTGAAGTCCGAAGGCCGGATCGAGGTGAAGGTCCGGGGACTCGTGCTCGCCGACGACCCGACGGTTCCAGCGGCCCGGCGGCTCACCAACCCGATTCCGAACTTCCGCGCCGTGGTGAGCTGCCTGACCGTGGACGCGAGCGGGGGCGCCGCCACCGTGAACGTCACCACCGGAGACTTCCCGGCGACGACCACCGGCGACGCCGAGATCGAGGCGGCCATCGAGCTCCCCAGCCCCTGCATCGCCCCCGTCGTATTCGTCACGAGCCCGGGCGGAGCCTGGTTTGCCGTGACCGGGGGCTGACGCCCTACCTCTGCCACCACCAGTTCGGCTGCTCCGGCTCGGCGCGGGGGCGGGGCAGCCGGGCGCCGGACGCGCCGGGTCCGGAGGCGGGCCGGCGGATCATCTCCGATCGCAGCCGCTTCAGCCGCTCGGCCAGCCTGGCCCTCGCCTCGATCTCGCGGTCCTTGAGGTCCTTCACGACGTCGTCTCCGTGATGCGATTTCACCACGGGGGTCTGTCATTCGGGCGCCCTCGCATGCTACGAGACCCCGCCATGCCCGAGATCGTGAAGGTGACGCTCCCCGACGGCTCGCAGAAGGAGGCGGCTCGCGGCACGCGCGTCGCCGACTTCGTCCGCGAGAAGATCGGCGCCGGCCTGGCCAAGGCGGCCTACGTGGCCCACCTCGACGGAGAGCCGGTGGACCTGGCCCGCTCCATCGACCGCGACGTCCGGCTCGAGGTCGTGACCACCCGGAGCCCCGAGGCGCTGGAGGTGGCGCGCCACGACGCCGCCCACGTCATGGCGAGCGTGGTGCAGAAGCTCTATCCCGGGACGCAGGTCACCATCGGGCCGTCCATCGAGGACGGCTTCTACTACGACTTCGCCCGGGAGATCCCCTTCACCCCCGAGGATCTGGAGCGCATCGAGAAGGGCACCAACGAGGCCATCTCCGCCGACCTTCCCTTCGTGCGCGAGGAGGTCTCGATGGACGCGGCCCTGGCGCTCTTCGAGAAGCTGGGCGAGGGCTACAAGGTCGAGATCGTGAAGGACATCGCCGCCCGCGGGGCGACGACGCTCACCCTCTACCGGCACGGCGAGTGGGTCGACTTCTGCCTCGGGCCCCACGGCCCGTCCACCGGCCGCATCGGCGTGGTCAAGCTCACCTCGGTGGCGGGCGCCTACTGGCGCGGCGATCCGAGGAACCCCATGTTGCAGCGCATCTACGGGACCTCCTTCTTCTCCAGGAAGGATCTCGACGAGTGGATGACGCGGATGGAGGAGGCGCGCAAGCGCGACCACCGCAAGCTCGGCCCGCACCTGGGCCTCTTCACCTTCCACCCCTACGCCCCGGGCGCGGCCTTCTGGCTCCCCAACGGGACCACCGTGTTCAACCTGCTCGGCGATGCCATGCGCCGGCTGACCAGGAAGAGCGGCTACGTCGAGGTGAAGACGCCGCTTCTCTTCGACAAGAGGCTCTGGGAGACCTCGGGCCACTGGGGCAAGTACCGCGAGAACATGTTCCTCGTGGTGGACAGCGAGACCGACGAGAAGCTGCCGCTCGAGGACCGCTGCACGCAGTCGCTCAAGCCCATGAACTGCCCGTCGCACCACCTGCTCTACGCCATGCAGAAGCGGAGCTACCGCGAGCTCCCCATCCGCTACCACACCCAGGACGTGCTCCACCGGAACGAGGCCTCGGGGACGCTCTCGGGCCTGACCCGCCTGCGCCAGTTCCAGCAGGACGACGCCCACATCTACCTGGCCGAGTCGCAGATCGTCGAGGAGGTGCGCTCGCTGGTCCGGCAGATCGACACCGTCTACAAGGCCATGGGGCTCGAGTACACGGCCAAGTTCTCCACGCGACCCGCGGTGAAGCTGGGCGACGACGTCACCTGGGACCGGGCCGAGGCGGCGCTCAAGGTCGCGCTCGAGGCGGTGGGCCTCCCCTTCGAGGTGAAGCCGGGGGAGGGGGCCTTCTACGGCCCCAAGATCGACTTCGACGTCACCGACTCGATCGGCCGCAAGTGGCAGCTCGCCACCATCCAGCTCGACTACCTGGCGCCCGAGCGCTTCGAGCTGTCCTTCGTGGGGAACGACAACGCCGAGCACCGTCCGGTGGTGATCCACCGGGCCATCTACGGCTCGTTCGAGCGCTTCATGGCCATCCTCACCGAGCACTTCGCCGGCGCCTTCCCGACCTGGCTCGCCCCGGTGCAGGCCCGGGTGATCACGGTGTCCGACCGCTTCAACGACTGGGCGGCCGAGGTGGCGGCCCGGCTCGACGCCGAGGGTTTCCGGGTCGAGCTCGACCACACCAGCGAGACGCTCGGCGCGAAGATCCGCGCCGCCCAGATGCAGAAGATCCCCTTCACGCTGGTGGTGGGCGAGAAGGAGGTCCTTGCGAAGGGGGTATCGCCCCGGCGCCGCGGCGGCGAGGATCTCAAGACCATGCCCCTCGACGCATTCGTCGACCTGCTGCGCAGGGAAGGCGCCCCGCCGTACTGACGCGGCTCGGGAATTGGCCGCGCCGCTCGGCCACGCCGTTCGTTGACATGGGCGGGCGATTTCCCTACATTACTCGTCCCTTGTCTTTCGTACGCAGAGAGCAGCGACTTCTTCGCCCGGCGGGAGAGGACTCCCGGCGAGGCTGAACCCTCTGCCGCGACCTCTTCCGCCGAACTGGCTGGAGGGGTCGATCTCGATGGCGAGTTCGCTCCTCTGGCCCCGAACCGGAGCCCGAGAAACCGCCATGTCGAGCCAGAAAGAAAAGCCCGCCGCCGTCCCCGCTCGTCCCCCCGAGCGCGTCGTGGTGTTCGACACGACCCTTCGCGACGGGGAGCAGAGCCCCGGCTTCTCCATGAACCTGGGGCAGAAGCTCCGGGTGGCCCGGGCTCTCCAGGAACTGGGCGTCGACGTCATCGAGGCCGGCTTCGCCGCCGCCTCGCCGGGCGACCTCGAGGCCATCCAGGGCGTGTCCCGTCAGATCGAGGGGCCCATCATCTGCAGCCTGTCGCGCTGCACGCGAGGCGACATCGAGGCCTCCTGGAAGGCGCTGCAGGACGCGCCCCGCCGCCGCTGCCACGTCTTCCTCGCCACCAGCCCCATCCACCGCGACTTCAAGCTCAAGATGGCCAAGGACGAGATCGTCCGGCGCGCCGTCGAGGGCGTGAAGATGGCCCGCGAGAAGTTCGACGACGTCGAGTTCTCCACCGAGGACGCGGCCCGCACCGAGTTCGAGTTCCTGGCCGAGGTGGTCGAGGCCACCATCGAGGCCGGGGCCACCACGCTCAACATCCCCGACACCGTCGGCTATGCGCTGCCCTCCACCTACGCCGAGACGCTGTCGTACCTGCGCCGGAACGTGCGCGGCATCGACAAGGTGGTCCTCTCGGTGCACTGCCACAACGACCTGGGCCTGGCGGTCGCCAACAGCCTGGCCGGCGTGCAGGTGGGCGCCCGCCAGGTGGAGTGCACGCTGAACGGCATCGGCGAGCGGGCCGGGAACGCCTCCCTCGAGGAGGTGGTCATGGCCCTCAAGACCCGCGCCGACGTCTTCGGGGTCACCACCGGCATCCACACCGAGAAGCTCTACCCGGCCAGCAAGATGGTCCAGCAGGTGACCGGCAACCCGGTGCAGCGCAACAAGGCCATCGTCGGGCAGAACGCCTTCGCCCACGAGGCCGGCATCCACCAGCACGGCATGCTCACGCACCGTGAAACCTACGAGATCATGCGCCCGGAGGAAGTCGGCTTCACCAAGTCGCAGATGGTGCTGGGCAAGCACTCGGGGCGGCACGCCTTGAAGGTCCGTCTGGTCGAGCTGGGCTACCGCCTCACCGACGAGCAGCTCGACCGGGTCTTCACCGATTTCAAGATGCTGGCCGACAAGAAGAAGGAGATCTACGACGCCGACCTGGAGGCGCTGGTGATCCACGGCCAGCTCCTCAAGGGGCAGGCCATCTGGGAGCTGGCGGCGCTCTCCACCACCTCGGGCACGGGCACGCTGCCGGCGGCCTCCATCTCGCTCATCAAGTCGGGCGGGGAGCGCTTCCAGGATGCTTCGGCCGGCGACGGTCCGGTGGACGCGGTGTTCAAGGCCATCGAGAAGATCACCGGCGTCGAGGTCCGCCTGCGCGACTACCGGATCCAGTCCGTCACGGTGGGGGAGGACGCCCAGGGCGAGGTGAGCCTGGAGGTGGAGCACCGGACCGGCGTGTACCGGGGCCGCGCGCTATCCACCGACGTCATCGAGGGGAGCGCCCAGGCCTTCCTCGACGTGGTGAACCGGATCGCGCTGCGCACCCGGCCCGAGGAAGCGGAGCAGGAAGAGAAGAGCGCGCTTGGGCGCGTCTAGCACCCCGGCCGCAACGACAGGAACGGCGAGAGGACAAATGGCAAAGGAAAAGACCACCGGAGCGAAGGCAGTGGTGAAGGCGCTGGAGGCCGAGGGCGTCGACTGGGTATTCGGCGTGCCGGGCGGGGCGATCCTGCCCATCTACGACGCGCTCTTCGACTCCACCAAGGTGAAGCACGTGCTGGTGCGCCACGAGCAGACCGGCGCCCACGCGGCCGAGGGCTACGCCCACGCCACCGGCAAGGTGGGGGTTTGCTTCGGCACCTCCGGCCCGGGCGCGACGAACCTCGTCACCGGCATCGCCGACGCCTACATGGACTCGGTCCCCATGGTGGCGATCACCGGCAACGTCTCCTCCGCGCTCATCGGCAGCGACGCCTTCCAGGAGGCCGACATCACCGGCATCACCATGCCGATCACCAAGCACAACTGGCTGGTGACCGACGTGAGGGACCTCCCGCGCATCCTCAAGGAGGCCTTCTACATCGCCCGCACAGGGCGGCCGGGACCGGTGCTGGTGGACATCCCCAAGGACATCCAGAACGCCGAGCTGGAGTTCGAGTACCCGGAGACGGTGAACATCCCCGGCTACCACCCGCCGGTGCGGGAGGAGCCGCGCCTCAAGGACGCGGCCGCCCTCATCCGCGCCTCGAGCCGTCCGGTCATCTACCTGGGTGGCGGCGTCCGGACGTCCAGCGCCTACGGCGAGGTGGAGGCGTTCGTCGAGCTGGTGGGCGCGCCGGTCGTGACCACGGTCCACGGCAAGGGGGCGCTCCCCGAGACCCATCCGCAGTGCCTGGGCATGTTCGGCATGCACGGCGCCAAGTTCGCGAACTACACGGTCCAGGACTCCGACCTGATCATCGCGCTGGGCGCCCGGTTCGACGATCGCGTCACCGGGAAGCTCTCGACCTTCGCGCCCGAGGCCAAGATCGTCCACCTGGACATCGACCCGGCCGAGATCTCCAAGCTGGTGACCGCCACCGTTCCACTGGTCGGCGACCTCAAGCTGCTCCTTCCCCAGCTCACCGGGGAGACCCGCAAGGCCTTCGCCGCCTCGGGGCGTGCCGACATCGCTCCCTGGGTGAAGAAGGTCGCGGACTGGCGGGAGAAGCACCCGCTCCGCTACACGCCCCAGGGTGAAGATCACATCATGCCGCAGTACGTGATCGAGCAGATCTGGAAGAAGACCCAGGGCAAGGCCATCGTCACCACCGGCGTCGGCGAGCACCAGATGTTCGCGGCCCAGTACTGGAAGACCACCCAGCCCCGCCAGTTCATCACCTCCGGCGGCCTGGGCACCATGGGCTTCTGCCTCCCGGCCGCCATCGGCGTCCAGCTCGGAAAGCCCGACGCGCTCGTCATCGGCATCGACGGAGACGGGTCGTTCCAGATGACGCTCCAGGACCTGGCCACCGCGGTGGATCTCAAGCTGAACATCAAGATCTTCATCCTCAACAACCTGTTCCTGGGCATGGTCCGGCAGTGGCAGGAGCTCTTCTACGACAATCGCTTCTCCGAGACGCCGCTGACCGACCTGCCCGATCTGGTGAAGCTGGCCGACGCCTATAGCTGCCTGGGGCTGCGGGCGCGAAAGCCTTCCGAGCTCGACGCCGTTCTCGATCAGGCCCTCGCCCACCAGGGGGGGCCGGTCATCGTCGACATCCGCACCCGGCGCCAGGAGAAGGTCTTCCCCATGGTGCCGGCCGGGGCCCCGCTCAACGACATGATCGACGGCGAATAGGGGAAAGACATGGAACGCAACGAGACGATGCCCAGCACGAGCACCCACACCGTCAGCCTGCTCGTCGAGAACAAACCGGGCGTGCTTCACCGCATCGCCGGCCTCTTCTCGCGCCGCGGCTACAACATCGCCAGCCTCACCGTGGGACCCACGGAGCGACCCGAGTACTCCCGCATGACCATCGTGGTCCTCCTCTCCTCGAAGACGGTGGACCAGGTGGTCCGGCAGGTGCAGAAGCTCGTGCCGGTGGTCGAGGTGCGTGAGCTGTCGCCGGTGGACCTCATCGAGCGGGAGCTCATGCTCGTGAAGATCCGCACCCCGGAGAAGAACCACGCCGAGCTCCGCGCGCTCGCCGAGACCTACGAGGCCAAGATCGTGGACGTGTCGCCCGACGCGCTCGTCATCGAGGCCAGCGGCAACTCCGGCAAGCTCGACGCGCTGGAGGACCGGCTGGTGGGCTTCGGCATCCAGGAGATCTGCCGCTCCGGGCGCATCGCGCTCGAGCGCGGCTTCAAGACGCTCGCACCTCCCCACCTCAAGTGAAGGGAAGACACATGGCCACGATCTACTACGACAAGGACGCGAAGCCCGAACTGCTCAAGGCGAGGAAGGTTGCCGTGATCGGCTACGGCAGCCAGGGTCACGCCCACGCGCTGAACCTCAAGGACTCCGGCGTGGACGTTCGGGTTGGCCTGCACGCCGGCTCGAAGTCGCGGGCCAAGGCCGAGGGGGCCGGGCTCCGGGTAACGAGCGTGGCCGAGGCGGCGCGCGAGGCCGACGTGATCATGGTGCTGCTCCCCGACCAGACCCAGAAGAAAGTCTACGAGGAGGAGATCAAGCCGCATCTCACCAAGGGCAAGGCCCTCATGTTCGCCCACGGGTTCAACATCCACTTCGGGCAGATCCACCCGCCCAAGGACGTGGACGTGTTGCTGATCGCCCCCAAGGGCCCCGGCCACCTGGTGCGCCGCCAGTTCCAGGACGGGCGCGGCATCCCCTGCCTCATCGCCGTCCACCAGGACGCGACGGGCCAGGCGAAGGACATCGGCCTCGCCTACGCCCGGGCGGTCGGCGGTGGCCGGGCCGGGATCCTCGAGACCACGTTCAAGGAGGAGACCGAGACCGACCTCTTCGGCGAGCAGGCGGTTCTCTGCGGGGGGGCGGCCGCGCTCGTGAAGACCGGGTTCGAGGTGCTCGTCGAGGCCGGCTACCAGCCCGAGAGCGCCTACTTCGAGTGCCTCCACGAGCTGAAGCTCATCGTCGACCTCATGTACGAGGGCGGCCTGGCCTGGATGCGCCACTCCATCAGCGACACCGCCGAGTACGGGGACTTCACCCGCGGCCCGCGCGTGGTGAATCAGCAGACCAAGGACGAAATGCGCAAGATTCTCAAGGAGATCCAGGACGGAACCTTCGCGCGGGAGTTCATCGGCGAGCTCAACTCGGGCGGGAAGAAGTTCGAGGCGATGAGGGTGGCCGAGAAGGGGCATCCCATCGAGGCGGTCGGCAAGGAACTGCGAAGCATGATGAGCTGGATCCGCGACGCCCGAAAGGATTCCTCGGACCCGAACGCGCGTTGACTTTCGATCGAATATCCTTATCCTTACGCGACTTTTCGGACCCCCTGACGGGATCACAGGAGACCGCACATCAACGGAAAAGACCAGAGGACGAGCCGCGACGCGCGCACCAATCGCCGCATCAAGGCCCGAGAGGTGCGCTGCATTGGCGCCGAGGGTGAGCAGCTCGGCATCCTGACGATCGAGCAGGCGTTGCGCACGGCCCAGGAGGGCGGCTTCGACCTCGTAGAGGTGAGCCCGCTCGCCAAGCCTCCCGTCTGCAAGATCATGGATTACGGGAAGTTCAAGTACACGGAGAAGAAGCAGCAGAACGAGGCAAAGAAGAAGCAGGTGGTGGTGCAGCTGAAGGAGGTCAAGCTGCGCCCTCGGACCGAGGCGCACGACTACGACGTCAAGATCCGGAAGATCCGGGAATTCCTGGAGGACTCCAACAAGGCCCGCGTCACGGTGATGTTCCGCGGCCGCGAGCTCAGCCACCGGGAACTCGGGCACAAGGTGCTCGAGCGGGTCGTCGGCGACCTGAAGGACGTTGCGGTCATCGAGGCCGTCGCTCGAATGGAAGGGCGGCAGATGTTCATGATCCTTGCCCCCAACCCGCGCATGCTGCAGTCGCAGCGAGACCGCGCCAAGGCGCAGGGTGCCGCGGCCGGAGCAGCCGCGGCTGGAGCAGCCGCGGCCGCACCCGCCTCACCCGCCGCACCCACGCCGGCTCCCGAGGCCGGCGGCAACGAAACCGGAGGCGGCGCCTCGTAGCGCCGCCCACAGGAGAGGGAAGAAGATGCCGAAGCTCAAGACCAAGAGCGCCGCCAAGAAGCGCTTCCAGGTGAAGAAGAGCGGGGCGGTGAAGTTCCGCCGCGCCGGCTCGCGCCACCTGGCCACGTTCGGGAAGACCCCGAAGCAGAAGCGAGGACTCCGCGGCACCAGCCACCTGTCGGCCAGTGACGCGAAGAAGATCTTGGAAAACTTCCCCTACGCTCGCTAGGGCGGAACGGGAACCAACGCCCAAGCGGGGCTCTCGAAGCGCGTGGGAGGAAATCCTCCCCGCCCCCCGCCGGCAAAGCAGGAGTGAATCATGCGCGTCAAGAGGGGTGTAAAGGCTCGCCGCCGTCGCAACCGCGTTCTCAAGCTCGCCAAGGGCTTCCGCGGCCGTCGCAAGAACGCATATCGGCGCGCCAACCAGGCCGTCGAGCGCGCGCTGAACTACAGCACACGCGACCGCCGCCGGCGCCGCCGGGAGTTCCGCGCGCTCTGGATCGTGCGCATCAACGCCGCCGCCCGGCTGAACGGCACGACCTACTCGCGCCTGGTGGGCGCGATGAGCAAGGCCGGCGTGGCGCTCGACCGCAAGGTGCTCGCCGAGATCGCGCTGGCGCTGCCGGCCGACTTCGCGGCGGTGGTCCGGGCGGCCCAGGCCTAGGCCGAGGGCACGTGGACCTGGTCCGAGACCTGGAGGCCCTGGCGGAAGGGGCCCGTCACGCCATCGCGTCGGCAGCCGACGAGCGCGCGCTCGAGGAGCTGCGCGTCCGATTCCTGGGCAAGAAGGGCGAGATCTCTGCGGTGCTGCGCGGCATGGGGCAGCTCCCCGCCGAGGAGCGCCCCCGCGTCGGCGAGGTGGCGAACCGCGTCCGGGACGAGGTGGAGTCCCTGCTCCAGGGAGCGCGCCAGCGCATCGACGACGCCGGGCTGGAGCGCGAGCTCAGGGGCTCCCGCATCGACGTGACCTTGCCGGGCCGGCGACTCCTGCCCCGCGGCCACCGCCACCCGCTCACCCGGGCCACCGAGGAGATCGTCGCCATCTTCGCCAGGCTCGGCTACGAGGTCGCCAGCGGTCCCGAGATCGAGCTCGACTGGTACAACTTCGAGGCCCTGAACATCCCGAAGGACCATCCCGCCCGGGACATGCAGGACACCTTCTATGTCGACAGGGCCACGCTCGGCCCGGACGGCGGGGAAGGGGAAGGCGCGGTCCTGCTCCGCACCCACACCTCGCCCATCCAGATCCGCGCCATGAAGCGGGCTGGTTCACCACCAGTGCGCGTCGTGGCGCCCGGGCGGGTCTACCGCAGCGACTACGACCAGACCCACACGCCCATGTTCCACCAGGTCGAGGGGATCTGCGTCGGTCCGGGAATCACCTTCGCCGACCTGAAGGGCACGCTGGCCGCCTTCGCGCGCGCCTTCTTCGGCCCCGACACCGCCACCCGATTCCGGCCCAGCTACTTCCCGTTCGTGGAGCCGGGCGCCGAGGCCGACGTCTCCTGCTCGATCTGCGGCGGCTCCGGAAGCCGCGCCGGCGTCCGGTGCGGCACCTGCAAGGGCACCGGATGGCTGGAGGTGCTCGGGTCCGGCATGGTGCACCCGAAGGTCCTCGAGAACGTCGGCTTCGACCCGCGGGCCGTCACCGGATTCGCCTTCGGCATGGGGGTGGAGCGCATGGCGATGCTCAAGCACGGCATCGGCGACCTCCGGCTCTTCTACGAGAACGATCTCCGCTTCCTCGAGCAGTTCTGAACCGACATGCGCATCTCCCTCTCCTGGCTCGCCGCCTACGTGCCGCTCCCGCCTGCCGACGAGGTGGCCCGGCGCCTCACCGCCGTGGGGCTCGAGGTGGAGGCCGTGGAGCGGATCGGCGCATCGCTCGACGGGGTGGTGGCGGCCCGCATCGTCTCCGCCGAGCGCCATCCGGAAGCCGACAAGCTCTCGATCTGCCAGGTGGACGGCGGCGCCGGGCCGGTGCAGGTGGTCTGCGGCGCCACCAACTGGAAGGTGGGCGACGTGGTGCCGCTGGCCACGCCGGGCACGCGGATGCCGGCCGGCCACCGCATCGACCACGCCAAGCTTCGCGGAGTCGACTCCCAGGGCATGCTCTGCTCGGCCAGGGAACTGGGGCTCTCCGAGGAGGCCGCCGGACTCCTGCTCCTCCCCGGCGACGCGGTTCCTGGCACACCGGTGGCGCGGGTGCTCGGCATCGAGGACGTGGTCCTCGAGGTGAACGTCACCCCCAACCGTCCCGACGCCCTCTCGCACCTCGGCATCGCCCGCGAGGTCGCGGCAGCCACAGGCGCCGCGGTGGCCTACCCGGAGTCCGGCCTGAAGCAGAAGGCCCCGCTGGCCTCGGCGGCCTTGCGAGTGTCCATCGAGGCCCCGGACCGCTGCTTCCGCTACGCGGCGCGGGTGATCGATGGGGTGCGGATCGGGCCCTCGCCGTCCTGGCTCGCGCAGCGGCTCGAGGCCTGCGGCGTACGATCCATCTCCAGCGTGGTCGACGCCACCAATTTCGTGCTGCTCGAGCGCGGCCAGCCGCTCCACGCCTTCGACCTCGACAAGGTCGCCGGCGCCGAGATCGTGGTGCGCGCGGCGCGTCTCGGCGAGAAGATGATCACCCTCGACGGTGTCGAGCGGACGCTCTCCCCGGACGACCTCGTCATCGCTGACCGGGACCGCGCCTGTGCGCTTGCCGGCGTCATGGGCGGTGGCGACTCGGAGATCTCCGCCGGAACCACTCGCGTGCTGCTCGAGTCGGCCTGGTTCGAGCCCACCAGCGTGCGCCGCACGGCCCGCCGCCACGGCCTCCACACCGAGGCCTCGCACCGCTTCGAGCGAGGCGTCGACCCCGAGGGTGTGCTCGCGGCGGTCGACCGCTGCGCGGCCCTGATCGCCGAGCTCTCCGGCGGCACGGTTCGCCGGGGTGCGGTCGACGCGAACCCGCACCGGCGCCGCCCGGTGGACGTGGTGCTCCCCTGGGCCCGGCCCGGCGAGGTGCTGGGCATGCCAATCTCCCGCAAGGAGGCCCGCACGTCGCTCCTCGCGCTCGGGTTCGAGCTCCGGGGCACCGGGCCCAGGTCCGGCAAGTTCCGCGTTCCCAGCTGGCGCCTCGACGTATCGCGCGAGGAGGATCTCATCGAGGAGATCATCCGCCTTCGCGGGTACGATGCGATCCCCGAGACGCTTCCCCCCATTGCCTCCGACACGCCTACGCCGCCGCGGGATGCGCAGGTGGCCGAGCGGGCGAGGCAGGCACTCGAGGGAGCCGGGTTCTCCGAGGCAGTGAACTTCAGCTTCGTCGCCCCGGCCGACCTGGCGCCGCTCCATCCCGCTGGTGGGCACACCGGCATCGCGCTCCAGAACCCCATCAGCGCCGACCTGGCGGTCATGCGGTCGAGCATCCTCCCGTCGCTGCTCAAGGGACTCGCCTACAACCGCCGGCAGCGCGTCGAGGACGTCCGGCTCTACGAGATGGCGAGCATCTACGAGCCGCGCGCCGAGGGAGCCGAGGGGGACGCCCCCGCCCATGAGGAGCTCCGGCTGGCCGGGGTCGCGGGCGGCCGCCGCCATCCGGTGGGCTGGTCCACGGGCGGCGAGCCGCTGGATTTCCACGACCTGAAGGGCGCGCTCGAGGCGCTGCTGGAGGCCCTCGGCATCGACGGTGTCCGATGGGTCCACGGCGGGGCGTCCTGGGTCCACCCCCGTTCCGCGGCCACGATCGAGTGGCGGGACGAAAAGGGGGCTTTCCGAGCCCTCGGCGTCGCCGGAGAGGTCCACCCCCGAGTGGCCGCGGCCTTCGACCTTCCCAGGGGCGTGTTCGCCTTCGACCTCTCGTTCGAGGAACTGGTCCGCGCGGCGATGCTCGTGCGCGGCCACACCGAGGTCCCGAGATTCCCGGCCGTCCTCCGCGACCTCGCCGTGGTCGTTCTCGACGAGGTGGATGCCCGCGCCGTCCTCGACGTGGTGCGGGGCGAGCGGCTGGTCGAGGACGTGAGCCTCTTCGATGTCTACAGGGGCGCGCCCATCCCCGAGGGGAAGAAGAATCTGGCGATGGCCATCCGGTACCGCGCGGCGGACCGCACCCTCACCGACGCCGAGGCCGACGCGGCCCACGGGCGGATCGTGGAGCGGCTCCGTGGCGAGGTGGCGGCCGAGTTGAGGGGATAGTGGGGGCGGATGCACCGTTCGTTTGACACGGTGCACCGATTCAGCTAACGAACACGAGCACTTGGGCGCTGCGGCGCCCGAAGGGGTGAGCGTGACCAAGGCCGACATCATCGAGAGCGTTTACGAGAAGGTGGGCTTCTCCAAGAAGGAAGCGGCCGACGTGGTCGAGATGGTTTTCGACACCATCAAGGAAACCTTGGAGCGCGGCGAGAAGATCAAGATCAGCGGCTTCGGGAACTTCATCGTTCGCGACAAGAAGTCGCGCGTCGGCCGCAATCCACAGACCGGCCAGGAGATCGAGATCTCCGCCCGCCGTGTTCTCACCTTCCGTCCGAGCCAGGTTCTCAAGAACGCGCTGAACGGCATGCCCGACGAGCCGCTGCCTGGCTCCGGATTGCCGCCGGCTCCCTGAGCTGGCATTCGGGTCCCGGTCAACGGTCCTCGCGCTCGCCGAGGATCCGGTAGAGGGTCTTGCGATCGATGCCGAGGATCTCCGCGGCCCTCGTCTTGTTGCCGCCGGTCTCCCCGAGCACCTGCGACGCGTACCGCCGCTCCAGCTCCGCCAGCGTCGGCCGATCCCCGGGTGGGGGCAGAGGCACCGGCGCGGGCTCGGCCTGGGCAAGGTGAATGGCGTCCGGGAGGTCCTCGGGAATCACCACGCCAGACGGGTTGAGCGCCAGGGCCCGCGCCACCGCGTTCTCCAGCTCCCGGACGTTGCCCGGCCAGTCGTAGGCGACGAGGAGTTCGCGCGCCTCGGGCGAGATGGCCGAGCCCTCGGCCCGCCCGTGCTTCTGCGCGAAGTGCTCGGCGAGCAGCGGGATGTCCTCGCGACGCTCGCGCAGCGGGGGGATGCGGATGCTCACCACGTGGAGCCGGTAGTAGAGGTCGGCGCGGAAGGTGCCCTGCTTCACCGCCGCATCCATGTCGCGGTTGGTTGCGGCGACGATGCGCACGTCGACGGCGATCGGATCGTTGGCCCCGACGCGGCGGATGGTGCCTTCCTGCAGGGCGCGCAGCAGCCGGGCCTGGAGGTTTGGCCCCACGTCGCCGATCTCGTCGAGGAAGAGCGTGCCGTGATGGGCCTCCTCGAAGAGGCCGCGCCGCGCCACCTGGGCGCCGGTGAAGGCACCGCGGGTGTGGCCGAAGAGCTCCGACTCGAGGACGCCCTCGGCGATTGCGCCGCAGTCCACCGCCACGAAGGGGCCCGAGGCCCGCGGCGACGCGGCGTGGATGGCCCGGGCCACGAGCTCCTTGCCCGTTCCGCTCTCTCCCTGGATGAGCACGGTGGCATCGGTGGAGGCCACCCGGGCAGCGGTCTTGTAGACCTGGAGCATGGCCTCGCTTCGCCCCACCACGTTCTCCAGCCGGTAGCGGTCCCGGAGCCCGCGGCGCAGCGCCCGGTTCTCCATGGCGAGCGCGCGATGTTGCAGCGCCCGCGCCACCACCAGCTTGATGGCGTCGACGTCGTAGGGCTTCGAGAGGTAGTCGGCGGCTCCGCGGCGGATGGCCTCCAGCGCGCCGTCGATGTTCCCGAAGGCCGTGACCAGGATGACCGGCGTCTCCGGGGCGCGTTCCCGGAAGGCGTCGATGACCTGAAGCCCGTCCATCTCGGCCATGCGGATGTCCGAGACCACCAGGTCGGGCGGGTCGCCGGCGTCGAGCGTCGCCACCGCCTCCCGTCCGTCGGAGAGCGCCGTGACGCGGTGTCCGGCCGAGGTCAGGATGCGGGCGAGCAACTCCCGGCTCGACTGGTCGTCGTCCACAACCAGGATGCGGGCGGGGTCGTCCATGGGCGGTCCTATCGAGGGGCGGCGGGAGAGGAGGAAGGGGGCGCTGGAAAGAGAAGGGTGAAGGTGGCGCCCGCTCCGGGCGCGCTCTCCACCTCGATGCGGCCATGCAGCGCCCCGGCGATCTCCCGGGAGATGGCCAGTCCGAGGCCGGTGCCCTTGCCGCGTTCCTTGGTGGTGTAGAAGGGCTCGAAGATGTGCTTGCGGGTGTCGGGGGCGATCCCGCAGCCGGTGTCGGTCACCGAGAGGGCCAGCTGGTCGCCGGCACGGCGCGCTCGGACGGTCAGGTGGCCGCCCGTGGGCATGGCGTCGATGGCGTTGGAGATGAAGTTCCCGAGCACGTGCCGCACCAGCGAGGGGTCGATGCTCGCCGGCCCCAGGTCGGTCGGGATCTCGCGTCGGACCTCGATGCGATGGCGGGCTTCGGCCGACACGTTGAGGGACAGCGCCTCTTCCACCAGCGAGCCGAGCTGCACCGGTTCCGGCCTGGGCACGAGGGCCCGGGACGAGTCGAGGAAGCGCCGGATGATGGCGGTCATCCGCTGGACCTCCCCCTCGATGACCCGGAGCTGCTCGCGCGTGCCGGGCGGGCAGGCAGCATCGCGCGCAAGCAGCTGGACGTGGCCGCTGATGGCGTTCAACGGATTTCCCAGCTCGTGGGCGATGGTGCCGGAGAGCTGGCCGAGGGCCGCGAGCCGCTCCTGGCCGGACCGCTCGCGCCGGGCCTCCATGAGCAACTCGTTCAGCTCGGCGAGCTCCCGGTTCTTGCGGGCCAGGTCGGCGGTGGCCTCCTCGACCCGGTCCTGAAGCTCGCGGTTGAAGCCGCGCACGCGGCCCAGCATGGCCTCGAGGCCTCGGGCCAGCGTCCCGATCTCGTCGCGCCGTTCCGTGCCGGGGATGGCCGCCGCGTCCAGCGCACCCGACTCCACCCCCTCCACCGACCCGGCCAGGGCCGAGAGCGGCCGTACCAGGACGCGGTTCAGGATGAAGGTGAAGGCCAGGAAGACCAGGATGGCGGCCAGTGCCGTGGAGGCCGCGAAGATCCGCCCCTGGTCGCGTCCCAGCTTCTCGGCGTCGGAGAGGGTCGCCTCCAGCCGGATGGCCGCCACGGTGTGGGCGAAGGAGTCCTTCACTGGCAGTTCAACGCGCACGACGCGGTCGTCCCCGTCGCCGACGACCTCCGACGAGGTCTGGGACGGGAACGGGTAGTCCACCTCCTCGAAGGTGGTCTCGGGGCCGCTGGGGCCGTACTGCATGCGGACCACGTCGTCCTTGCCGGGCTTGCGGATGATGAGCTCGGCAGAGCGCACGCCGCGGTGCTGGCGGAGGACCGCAGCCAGCCGATCGGCGGCGCGGGCCGGGTCGAGGTCCCGGGAAAGGTCGAGGTCGGAGCGAACGGCCCTGGCCACCTCCACCGCGCGATCCCTGATGGCCGATTCCACGGCGCGCGAGGCGGCGCCCGCGCCAAGGGCGGCCGCGATGCCCATGGAGAGCACGAGGATCACCGTGAAGAGGGCGATGATCTGGGCGCGGATGGACACGGGAACCAGGAAAAGAAAAGGCCGGCTGCGAAGGCAGCCGGCCTCGAAGCTACCAGAAAGATGAGTCGACTACTTGGCCTGCGGCTGCATCTCGGTGCCGGTCCCGGGCGGAACCTTCTTGGCCTTCTTCTTGGGGGGCGTCGTGGCGCTCTTCGCCGGGGCGGCGGCGGCGGCCGGGGCAGCGGCGGCCGGAGCGGCCGGCTTGGCGGCAGGAGCAGCGGCGGGGGCGGCGGGCTTGGCGGTAGGAGCGGCGGCGGGGGCAGCCGGGGCAGCCGGGGCAGCGGCGGCGGGAGCGGCCTTGGCGGGAGGGGCAGCCGCCGGGGTCTGGGCGAGGACGGGGATGGCGAAGGCGACGGCAACGATCGCGCTGAGGATCTTCTTCATTGGGTTCTTCTCCTTGGAGAGGTGTTCTGAACGACGGGCATCCCGTCTGCAGAGACCTAAAGCAGCGGCCATGCCAAGCCGATGGGTCTGGCAACTCATGAAACATCAAGCGCTTGGGGGTTCAGGCTCGGCGCGATCCCTGCCGGCGTCGGGGAGATCTGGGACGGCCCCGAGCGGAGGTGTGTAGGAGTTCCCCGCGGCCCGGCGCTATATAGCGGCTTCATGGCCATCGATTTCACGGACAGGAGGCGCATGCGCCTCGACGTCGAGTTCTACTTCGCCGCGGCCCATCGACTTCCCCGCTACGAGGGGCCGTGCTTCCGCCTGCACGGCCACAACTACAAGTTCTTCGTGACCGTGGAGGGAGACGTGGACCCCGCCTCCGGGATGATCGCCGACTTCGGGAAGATCAAGGACGTGGTGGCCGAGGAAGTCCTGGCCCTCGTCGACCACCGGAACCTGAACGACGTCCTCGCGAACCCGACGGCGGAGAACATCGCTCGATGGATCTGGGAGACGCTAGCGCCTCGGATGCCCGGCCTGACCGAGGTGCGCCTCTTCGAGATTCCGGACAGCTGCGTGACCTACCGGGGGCCGGGTGGGCGCTAGGTCGCGGCGCGGGGCGCGGAGCGCGGCCGAGGCGGTCGAGCGGTTCCTCGAGTCGCTCGTGCCGGCGGCGGTGCTTCG
>Ga0315287_10000702_pt1 | contig 29714 bp, 27 predicted proteins | sample YL17G11_0_MG_FD_205037 | JGI IMG/M metagenome (GOLD analysis project Ga0315287, IMG submission 205037) | Sediment microbial communities from Yellowstone Lake, YNP, Wyoming, USA - YL17G11_0 | ecosystem: Environmental > Aquatic > Freshwater > Lake > Sediment | place: USA: Wyoming | collected...
GCCTGGCGGGTGACGCCGCAGCCCTGGGATCCCACCGTCCCGCTGCGGGCGCGTCTCGTCGTCGAGGTGACCGCGCTGGGATGGAACAAGCGAGGAGAGGCCCGCCTGGACGCGAACTGGGCGCTCCTCACCGCCACCGGCGAGCTGGCCGCGGCCCGCGGCCGGGTGGTCCTGCGGCGAGAGGTGTCCGGCGCGGGGACGGACGCCGCAGTGGCGGCGACGAGCTCGCTCGTCACCGAGATGGCACGCGACATCGCCGTGGCGGTTCGGGGATTGCCACCGGCGAAGTGATCGCCGGCCGTCTCAAGCCCGCAGCGCGCCCTTCTCGCGCCTTCCCTCGCCGAAGAACTCCTCGACCTCCCTCCGCCGCGCGAGCGTGTCCTCGTAGCCCAGCTCGAGAAGGCGCCCCACGTAGACCGGCTCGAAGGCGAGGTAGCTCAATAGATCCGAGCCGTTCTCGGCCTGGGCGCCGATGCCCGTGAGCATGAAGCGGAGGACGCGGGGGAAGCGCCGGTACTGGTCGCCGGCCAGCTCGCCCAGGTCGCGGGAGGGGCGCAGGACCAGCGCCGGGATGACCCGAAGGCGCCCCGGGGATGTGCCCCGCTCGCCGGCCGGCAGCCGATCCACCAGCCGGTTCACCATCTCGAGCCGCTCCACGTCCGCCTCGATGGTCTCGAGGAAGACCGCATTGAGCAGCGTTCCTGCAATCTGCGCCGGGGCGAGGACGTCGCGCCGGGCCGGGCGGCGCACCGGCTGCAGTTCGTCCGGCTCGCGCCACCGACGTACGCCGATGACGAGCAGCCTCTCGGCGCCCATGTGGATGGCCGGCGACAGAGGCGCGGTCATGCGGACGCTGCCGTCGCCGTACCACGCCCCCTGGACCCGGACGGGCGGGAAGAAGATGGGGATGGATGCCGAGGCCATGACGTGGTCGAGCCGGATCTGGGTCCGGACCCCCACCCGCGTAGCCCGCACCCAGGGCTGGATGTCCTCGGCGCCGTCGAAGAAGGTCACCGCGGCGTTGGTGGAATAACTGGTGGCGGTCACGGCGAAGCCGCGGATGGCGCCGGAGGCGATGTTGCGCCGCAGGTCGGCCAGCGGGAGCCGCTCGTGGAGGAAGTCGCGCAGCGGCGTGGCGTCGAGCAGGAAGTTGATCCGGCTGCGATGGAAGAGGCCGCCCGCCGAGAGGTCGCGCATCCAGCGGCCGCCGATGCCCAGCATCCGCACGCCGTCGGTCCGGAAGACCCGCTCGGGCGACAGCTCGAGCCAGAGCTCTCTCAACCGGTGGCAGGCCTCCTCGAAGTCGCCGCGCCAGGCGCCCAGGAAGACGGCGTTGAGCCCGCCGGCCGACACGCCGCAGATCGTCCCGAACGGCATGGCGCCGCGTGGAAGGACCTCGGCGATCGCACGCAGGACGCCCGCCTGGTACGCCGCCCTCGCTCCGCCTCCGGTGAGCACGAGTCCTACATGCACGCACGCCGGAGGGTATCACCCGTTCCCTGCCTCGTCACCGGGGTACAACCGGACGCGCGACCTCCCCCGCCGGCGGGATGGGAGGATGTGCGCGGCAAACTCTTCTTTCAGTGAACACCGATCCCTCTCCCCTATTTGACCGTGAGTCGATGTAGGGGCGAGTGGTCGCGTTGCCCGTCCCCGCCGCGAGGTACTGGCGCACCGCTAGGAAATGCCGCAAACATTGGCCATGCAGAACTTCACGCGATGTGTCTCCCTCGACGCGGCCACGGTCCAGCTCCAGTCCGAGCACGAGGTCGACAGCGCCATCGACACCGTGGTGACCTTCGCCTTCGGCAACGCAGAACCGCTCGACCGCTACCTGTTCCGCATCCGCGCCGCCCTGCCCACTCAACCAACAGTGAAGGAGCTGGTCGACGCGGTGTTTGCCACTCGCCTCGAGCTCGGCCCCATCACCGACGAGGTGGTGCGGCGGGAGAACGCCGCCCTGGCCATGGCCGCCTTCCTCTCCGCCGACCCGGCCGACCTCGGGCTCGAGGCCGCCATGTTCCGCCTGGGCGCCGAGGTGTGGCTCACGCCGAGCCGCACGCCGCGGAGCTGACCGGCCTGCCGGATCAGCGCGCGGCTGCCAGCGCCCCGTCGACCGCCCGCAGGACCTCTGGAACCTCGTCGGGGGGGTTCGGCCAGTGCGGCGAGAAGCGCAGGACCCCGTCCGGCGTCGAGCAGGCGACGCCGCGCGACGAAAGCTCGCGGAGGAGCGCCGCCGCCGTGAGCCCGGCCGGCGGTTCCATCGAGAGAATTCCGGAGCGCCCCGCCACGTGGCGCGACCGGAGGCTCCGGAAGCCCCGCCCGGCCAGTTCCGGCTCGAGCCGATCGAGATAGCCGTTCACGTGCCCCTCGATGGCCGGCACGCCGAGCCCGAGGAGGACCTCCACCGAGGCGAGGAGCGCGGCCAGCGCGACCTCCGGCATGCCGCCCCCCTCGATCAGGTCGGCACGTCGCCGGATGGGCCGGTCGTAGCGCACCATCCCCGGTCCCTCGACGAGGAAGCGCACCGGGTCCTCGTGGGAGAGCCAGCCGGCGGTTCGCGGGACGAGGGCCCCCACCCGCTCCGGCCGCACGTAGAGGAAGCCCGCGCCGAGGACGCCCATGAGCCACTTGTGGGCGCCGGCCGCCAGGTAGTCGATCCCTCGCAAGTCGAGGGGCAGGCAACCCGCGGCCTGCACCGCGTCGACGAAGATCTCGGCGCCAGCGGCGGCGCAGCGGGACGCCATCTCGGCGATCGGCATCCGCAGCCCGCTCCGGAACTGCACGGCGCTGACGGCGAGCAACCGCACCCCGCGAGCCAGCTCGCCATCGAGGAGCGCCAACCCCTCCTCGGCCGAGCGGAGGAAGGGATCGAGCGGGAGCCAGCCGATCTCCAGGCCGAACAGCTCGGCAGCCCGCTGCCATGGGGTCACGTTGGCGGGAAACTCGCCGTCGACGAGGAGGATGCGGTCGCCGCGCCGCCATGGGAAGTCGAGCGCCACGGCCTGGATGCCGGAGCTGGTGTTGGTGGTGAGCGCCACGTCCTCGGGGCGGCTGCCCACGAGCTCGGCGAGGCACGCCCGCAGCCGGGCCTTTCGCTCGACCGCCGCCCCCACCGCCCCGCCGCCCCGCCGGGCGAAGTCGTCGACGGCCGCGTGGACCGCCTGGCGAACCGGCTCGGACGGCGGCGAGACCCCGGCGTGGTTCAGGTAGGCCCGCGGCTCGAGCAGCGGGAAGAGCGATCGATCGCCCAGGCGAGGTGCGATCACTGGGCCGTGTACCCTCCGTCCATCACCGCCACCGACCCGGTGATGGCCGCGGCTGCGTCGGAGACAAGGAAGAGCGCATAGCCGACGACCTCGTCGACCTGCAGCAAGCGCCGCATGGGCACGAGCGGGTAGATGACCTCCTCGAGGACCTTCTCGACGGGCACGTTGCGGGTGCGGGCCAGGTCGGCGAGCTGGTTGCGGACGAGCGGCGTGTCCACGTAACCCGGCGCGAGCGCGTTGACGGTGATGCCGTGGGCGGCACCCTCGAGCGCAGTCACCTTGGTTAGGCCGATGACGCCGTGCTTGGCGCTGTTGTAGGCCGCCTTCCCGGCGAAGCCCACCAGCCCGTTGATGGAGGCGACGTTCAGGATCCGGCCACCTCCCTGCCTCTTCATGACCGGGAAGACCTTCTTGATGGCGTGGAAGGGGCCGAAGAGCATGACCCGGACGAGCAGCTCGAACTTCGCGGCCGGGAAGTCCTCGATGGGCGACACGTGCTGGAGGCCGGCGTTGTTCACGAGCACGTCGAGCCGCCCGTGAGCGGCCAGCGTGCCGTCGATGGCCGCGCCGACCGCCTCCTCCTGCCCCACGTCCGCCTCGAGCCCCATGGCGCCCCGGCCGATGCGTTCCGCGGCCGCCCGGGCCGCGGCGCCGTCGAGGTCGGCGATGGCGACCTTCGCCCCCTCCTGCGCCAGCATCTCGGCGATCCGGAAGCCGATTCCGCTCGCCGCCCCGGTGACGAACGCCACCTTCCCTTCGAACCTGTCCGCCATGACATGCCTCCGCTGTCCTCAACGCGTGCGACGGAGAAGCGCCAGGATCTCCCCGACCACGCCCTTCCGGAAGGCCATCACCATGACGACGAAGACGCCGCCGGTGATGACCGTCACCCAGGAGCCGAGGCTCGCCAGGTACTGCTCCATCGTCACGACCAGCAGGGCACCGATCGACGGGCCCAGGACCGTTCCCATGCCGCCGAGGAGCGTCATGAGCACCACCTCGCCGCTGCGCTGCCAGGCCACGTCACCCAGCGTGGCGAACTGGAGCGCGATGGCCTTGAGCGATCCGGCCAGGCCGGCCAGCGACGCGGAGAGGACGAAGGCGAGAAGCTTGTAGCGCTGGACGTCGTACCCGAGCGAGATGGCGCGAGGCTCGTTCTCCCGGATGGCCCGCGCGACCTGGCCGAACGGAGAGTCGATGGTGCGCTGGATGAGCCAGAATGCACCCAGGAAGACCGCGTAGGTGAAGTAGTACATGGCGAACGAATTGCCCAGGTCCACGATCCCGATGAGCTTACCGCGCGGGATCCCCTGCAGGCCGTCCTCGCCACCCGTCCAGGGCATCTGCACGATGAGGAAGTAGACCACCTGGGCGAGACCCAGGGTGATCATCGCGAAGTAGATGCCCGAGCGGCGCAGCGCCAGCGCGCCGAAGACGAGACCGAGAACCGTGGCCACGGCGACGCCCGTCGCCATCGAGGGAAGGACGCCCAGCCCCCAGGACTTGGCCGCCCAACCCGTGGCGTAGGCCGCCGACCCCAGGAACGCCGCGTGTCCGAAGGAGAGCAGCCCCGTGTAGCCGAGGAGCAGGTTGAAGGCGCTCGCGAACAGCGCCATCACCAGCACGTTGATGGCGAAGACCGGGTAGACCACGAAGGGCGCGGCCAGCCCCACGGCCACCAGGGTGGCCCAGACCATGAAGAGGGTCTGCCCCTTCCAGATCCTCCTCACTTCTGCCTCCCGAAAAGGCCGGCCGGGCGGACCAGAAGCACCAGCGCCATGAGCACGAAGACCACCACGCTGGCGGCCTGGGGCCAGATGAACTTGGTGAGCCCCTCGACGAGCCCCACCCCGATCCCGGTGACGATCGACCCCAGGATCGATCCCATTCCGCCGATGACCACGACCGCGAAGACCACCATGATGAGCGACGAGCCCATCATCGGAGTCACCTGGTAGATGGGGGCCGCCATCACCCCGGCGAAGGCTGCCAGCGCGACGCCGAACCCGTAGGTCAGCATGAACATGATCGGAACGTTGACGCCGAAGGCCTGCAGCAGCTTCGGGTTCTCGGTGCCGGCCCTGAGGTAGGAACCGAGCCGGGTCTTCTCGATGACGAACCAGGAACCGAGCGAGACCGCCAGCGACACCAGCACCACCCAGGCCCGGTACTTGGGGAGGTACATGAACCCAAGGTCGAACCCGCCGCGCAGCGACTCGGGCACCGGGTACGGGCTGCCCGAGTTGCCGTAGGCGTGGTGGAAGGCGCCCTCGATGACCAGCGCCAGTCCAAAGGTCAAGAGCAGCCCGTAGAGCGGGTCGAGCCCCTGCAGGCGACGAAGAAACACCCTCTCCACGATCAGCCCCGTGCCACCCACCGCGAGCGGCACGAGGAGGAGCGCCCACCAGTACCCGATGCCCAGGTACTGGAGTCCCATCCAGGCCAGGAACGCGCCCATCATGTACTGCGCGCCGTGGGCGAAGTTCACCACGTCGAGCAGGCCGAAGATGATGGCGAGCCCCAGCGAGAGCAGCGCGTAGAACGAGCCGTTGATGAGCCCCAGCAGGAGCTGACCGGAGAGGGCCTGGATCATCTCGTGGCTACTTCTTCACGTTCGGGCACTTGTCCGAGATGGGCGGGAAGGCCTCCGCGGCCGGGATGACCTTGGCGATCTTGTAGTAGTCCCACGGGTACTTGGACTCCTCCGGCGTCTTCACCTGCACCAGGTACATGTCGTGCCGGTGCAGGCCGTCCGGGCCGATGCGGCCGTTCTTGGCGAAGAAGTCGTTCACCGGCGTCTCGCGCATCCTGGCCATGACGGCGTCTGCGTCGTCCGTGCCGGCGGCCTGGATGGCCCTGAGATAGTGGCTCACCGCCGAGTAGACGCCGGCCTGCACCATGGTGGGCATCCTCTTCGTCTTCTCGAAGAAGCGCTTCGACCACTTGCGGGAGTCGTCGTCCCGGTCCCAGTAGAAGGCGGTGGTGAGGTACATGCCCTTGGCGGTGGGGAGGCCGAGGCTGTTGATGTCGGAGATGAAGACCAGCAGGCCGGCCAGGTTCTGCTTCTTGGTGATGCCGAACTCGTTGGCCTGCTTGATGGCGTTGACGGTGTCGGCGCCGGCGTTGGCGAGCCCGATGATCTTCGCGCCCGAGGCCTGGGCCTGGAGCAGGAAGGAGGAGAAGTCGGTGGTCCCCGGCGATGGGTGGCGCGATGCGCCGAGCACCTTGCCGCCCGACGCCTTGACCACGGCAGCGGTGTCCTCCTCGAGCGACTTGCCGAAGACGTAGTCGGCGGTGAGGAAGTACCAGGTGTCGCCGCCCTGCTTCACCACCTCGCGGCCGGTGCCGTTGGCGAGCGCCCAGTTGTTGTACGTCCAGTGAACGTTGTAGGGCGTGCACTTCTCGCCGGTGATGGCGGTGGTGGCGGGGCCGGAAAGCAGGGTGATGCGCTTCTTCTCGGCGGCCACGGGCATGACGGCAAGCGCAGTGGAGGACGACACCAGGTCGACGATGACGTCGACCTTGTCCTCGTCGAACCACTTGCGGGCGATGGTGGAGGAGACGTCGGCCTTGTTCTGGTGGTCGGCGCTCACGATGGCGATGGGCTTCCCGAGCACCTTGCCGCCGAAGTCCTCGACGGCCATCCGCGCGGCCTCGACCGACCCCGGGCCGGCCAGATCGGAGTAGTAGCCGGTCATGTCGGTGAGGACGCCGATCCTCACGGCGTCGTCCGACACCTTGGGATCGGCTGCGGATGCCACCCCGGCGGCGAACAGCAGGGCTGCGATGACTGCGAATCGACTCTTCATGTGTGATCCTCCTTGACGGTCTCGACGGCTCAGACTCCCAGGAACTGCTGCAACGACTCCATGCGGCCGGCCAGCTGGCCGGCCTCGATCGTGTCCACGACGCGTCCGTTCTCGAGCAGGTGGTGGCGGTCGGCCAGCGGCGCGGCGAAGCGGAAGTTCTGCTCGACCAGGACGATGGTGTAACCGCGCTCCTTGAGCTGCCGGACCACCCGTCCCAGCCCCTGCACGATGACCGGCGCCAGCCCCTCGGTGATCTCGTCGAGGAGCAGCAGCCGGGCCCCGGTGCGGAGGATCCGGGCCATGGCGAGCATCTGCTGCTCGCCCCCGGAGAGGCGCGTTCCCTGGCTCTTCCGCCGCTCCTGGAGGTTCGGGAACATGGCGTAGATCTCCTCGACGGGCATGCCCGACCCGCTCACCCTGGGGAGCAGGAGCAGATTCTCCTCGGTGGACAGGCTGGCGAAGATCCCGCGCTCCTCCGGACAGTAGCCGACGCCGATGCCGAGCCGGGCGATGCGGTGCGGCGCCATGCCCACGGTCTCCTGGCCGTCCACCTGAACCGAGCCGGTGCGCCGTCCGACCAGGCCGAGGATCGACTTGAGCGTCGAGGTGCGCCCCGAGCCGTTCCGCCCCAGCAACGTCACCACCTCGCCCTCGGCGACGTCGAGGTCGACCCCGTGCAGGACGTGAGACTCCCCGTAAAATGCGTGCAGGTCGCGAATGCGCAGCGCCGCGGCGCCGGAGGCCGGGGGCGCGCTCACGCCGCGCTCCCGATGTAGGCCTCGCGCACGGCCGGGTCTGCCGAGACCTGCGCGTAGGTTCCCTCGGCGAGCACGCTTCCTCGGGCCAGCACGGTGATGGTGTCGCAGAGGTCCGAGACCACCGGGAGGTTGTGTTCCACCATGAGGACGGTGCGCCCCTTCGCCACCCGCTTGATGAGCTCGGCGACGCGCCCGACGTCTTCCCGCCCCATTCCGGCGGTGGGTTCGTCGAGAAGCAGGACCTCGGGCTCGAGCGCCAGGGTGGTGGCGAGCTCGAGAGCTCGCTTCCGGCCGTAGGGCAACTCCCCCGCCGGCACGTCGGCCAGCTTCTCGAGGTCGACGTCCCGGAGGAGGGATCGAGCCTGGTCGTCGAGGACCGACAGGCTCCGCGACGGGACCCAGAAACGGAAGGAGGTGCCGAGGGGGCGCTGCAGCGCGATGCGCACATTCTCGAGCGCGGTCAGGCTGCCGAACACCGCCGAGATCTGGAAGGAGCGCACCAACCCTCTGCGCGCCACCTGGGCCGGCGGCATGTGGGTCACGTCCTCGCCCCGGTGCAGGATGGTGCCGCGCGTGGCGGGGAGGAAGCGGGTGAGCAGGTTGAAGACGGTGGTCTTTCCGGCCCCGTTCGGCCCGATCAGCCCATGGATCGAGCCTCGCTGGACTCTAAGCGAGACCCCGTTCACTGCCAGGAAACCTCGAAACTCCTTCGCGAGGTCGCGGGTCTCGAGGATCAGGTCGTCGGGCATGTTCGTCGGGGCAGGTAAGGAGTGGAAATCTTTAGTGACCGCGGCGCCCAATGTCGAGCCCGCGTCCGTTGACGCAGCGCGCTATCCCGACCTTTCCGCCCGGCCTCCACTATTCCAGCCCGGGCACTGGAATCGTCGAGGTCGGTTGCCGTAGGCTGCGGGCCCTGGAGGTGACATGAACGTCTCGCGAAGAGGCTTCCTGCAGTTGACCGCGTCGGGTATCGGCGCCACCACCATCGGGGCCCTGGGGTTCTCTCCCGCCCGAGCGCTCGCAGACGTGAGGCTCTTCAAGCTCGCGCACGCCAGCGAGACCCGCAACACCTGCCCGTACTGCTCGGTGGGCTGCGGCGTCATCCTCTACGGCCTGGGCGATCGGTCGAAGAACGCCCGGACCGACATCATGCACGTCGAGGGCGATCCGGATCATCCGGTCAACCGCGGGACGCTCTGCCCGAAGGGAGCGAGCCTCCTCGACTTCATCCACAGCCCCACCCGGCTCAAGTTCCCCGAGTACCGCGCGCCCGGATCATCCGAATGGAAGCGCGTCACCTGGGAGTGGTCGATGGAGCGCATCGCGCGCCTCATGAAGGAGGACCGCGACAAGAACTTCGTCGCCAAGAACGCCAAGGGGCAGACGGTGAACCGCTGGACCTCGACCGCCTTCCTGGCCGCCTCGGCCTCGTCGAACGAGACCGGCTACGTCTTCCACAAGGTCATCCGGGCGCTCGGGGGGGTCGCCTTCGACAACCAGGCACGTGTTTGACACGGTCCCACGGTGGCCGGTCTGGCCCCCACGTTCGGCCGCGGTGCAATGACCAACAGCTGGGTCGACATCAAGAATGCCGACGTCATCCTGGTCATGGGAGGCAACCCCGCGGAGGCACACCCCTGCGGCTTCAAGTGGGCCATCGAGGCCAAGGTCAAGAAGAAGGCCAAGCTCATCGTGGTCGACCCGCGCTTCACGCGAACGGCGGCGGTGGCCGATCTCTACGCGCCCATCCGGCCCGGCACCGACATCGCCTTCCTGGGCGGCGTCATTCGGTATCTGCTCGAGAACGACAAGATCCAGCACGACTACGTGCGGAACTACACGAGCGCCGCCCTGCTGGTCCGCGAGGACACGGGCTTCGACGACGGCCTGTTCACTGGATATGACGGCGAGAAGCGGAAGTACGACAAGAGCACCTGGACCTACCAGCTCGACAAGGACGGATTCGCCAAGGTCGATCCCACGCTTCAGGACCCGAACTGCGTCTTTCTGCGGCTGAAGAAGCACTTCTCCCGCTACACGCCGGAGATGGTGGAGCGCACCACCGGCACCCCCAAGGACAAGTTTCTCAAGGTCTGCGAGGCCATCGCCTCCACGTCGTCGCCCGACCGGACCATGACGAGCCTTTACGCGCTCGGCTGGACCCAGCACAGCGTGGGGTCGCAGAACATCCGCTGCATGGCCATCATCCAGCTCCTGCTCGGAAACATGGGCATGGCGGGCGGCGGCGTGAACGCGCTGCGCGGCCACTCCAACATCCAGGGGCTCACCGACCTGGGGCTGCTCTCGCACCTGCTGCCGGGCTACCTCACCCTCCCCACCGACGCCGACCCAGACCTCCAGACCTACCTGGACAAGCGCACGCCCAAGGCGCTTCGGCCAGGCCAGTTCAACTACCTGTCGAACTACCCCAAGTTCTTCGTCTCGCTCATGAAGGCCTGGTACGGCGCCGCGGCCACCAAGGAGAACGACTACGGCTACGACCTGCTGCCGAAGATCGACGGCGGCTACGACGTGCTCCGGGTCATGGAACTCCTGGCCCAGGGCAAGGTGAACGGCTACATCTGCCAGGGGTTCAACCCGCTGTCCTCGTTCCCGGACAAGGCCAAGGTCACCGCCGGCCTGCGCAAGCTGAAGTTCCTCGTCACCATCGACCCGCTGGCCACCGAGACTGCCGAGTTCTGGCAGAATCACGGGGAGTTCAACGACGTCGATCCCTCCCAGATCCAGACCGAGGTCTTCCGGCTGCCGTCGTCCTGCTTCGCCGAGGAGGACGGATCGCTCGTCTCCAGCGCGCGCTGGCTGCAGTGGCACTGGAAGGGCGCCGAGCCGCCGGCCGAGGCCAAGGGAGATCTGGAGATCGTGGGGGAGCTCTTCCTGGCGTTGAAGAAGCTCTACGCCAAGGACGGCGGGGTCTTCCCGGATCCCATCCTCAAGCTCACCTGGCCCTACCGGATCGCGAAATCGCCCGCGGCAGACGAAGTGGCGAGGGAGTTCAACGGCCAGGCGCTGGCCGACGTGCCCGACCCCAAGAACCCGGGCGCCTTCCTGGTTCGCCAGGGCGACCAGGTGCCGGGCTTCGCGGTCCTCCAGGCCGACGGCTCGACCGCCTGCGGCTGCTGGATCTTCGCCGGCAGCTGGACCCAGGCCGGAAACCAGATGGCGCGTCGCGACGCCGCCGACCCGAGCGGACTGGGCGTCACCCCGGGTTGGGCGTGGTCGTGGCCCGCCAACCGGCGCATCCTCTACAACCGCGCCTCCTGCGATGCCGATGGCGTTCCCTACATCCCCACCCGCAAGCTGGTGTGGTGGAACGGGACGAAGTGGGTCGGCAACGACGTGCCCGACTTCAAGGCCGACTCGCCCCCCGTCGACGGCATGAATCCGTTCATCATGACCAACGAGGGCGTGGCCCGGCTCTGGGCGCCGGCCATGACCGACGGGCCGTTCCCGGAGCACTACGAGCCCTTCGACACCCCGCTCGCCAAGAACCCGTTCGGCAAGGTCCTGAACAGTCCGGGCGCGCGGGTCTTCCCGGACGACTGGAAGGCCTTCGGCAAGCCCGACGAGTTCCCCTTCGTCGCCACCACCTACCGGCTCACCGAGCACTTCCACTTCTGGTCCAAGCACGCCCGCATTCCCGCCATCCTCCAGCCCGAGGCCTTCGTGGAACTCCCCGAGGGGCTCGCCAAGAAGAAGGGAATCCGCAACAACGACTGGGTGGTGGTGAAGTCGAAACGCGGCCAGGTCAAGCTGAAGGCGCTGGTGACGAAGCGCATGCCGACCCTGGCCGTCGACGGCAAGGAGATCGAGGTGGTCGGCCTCCCCCTTCACTGGGGGTTCATCGGGCAGACCCGGAAGGGCTACATCACCAACACGCTCACCCCGCCGGTGGGCGACGCCGACATCCAGACGCCCGAGTACAAGGCGTTCCTGGTCAACGTCGAGAAGGCCTAGGAGAACGCCATGGCTCTCGAGACCCAGGACATCCGCGCCCGCTCGGCCACCACCGTCGAGTCCGCCCCCAACGCCCGGTCCTTCCGGCCCGAGGTGGCGAAGCTCATCGACCTCTCCCGCTGCATCGGTTGCAAGGCCTGCCAGGCCGCTTGCATGGAGTGGAACGACCTCCGCGAGGAGGTGGGAACCTTCCAGGGGAGCTACACCAATCCATTGAACCTCACCGACCAGTCCTGGACGGTGATGAAGTTCAACGAGCTCGAGGTCGATGGCTCGCTGGCATGGTTCATCTTCAAGGATGGATGCCTGCACTGCGCCGACCCGGGATGCCTCAAGGCTTGCCCGGCGCCCGGCGCGGTCGTCCAGTACGCCAACGGGATCGTCGACTTCCAGCAGGACAGCTGCATCGGGTGCGGCTACTGCATCACCGGGTGCCCCTTCGACATCCCCCGCATCCGCAAGGAGGATGGCCGGGTCTACAAGTGCACCTTGTGCTCCGACCGCGTGTCGGTCGGGCTCGAGCCGGCCTGCATCAAGTCTTGCCCAACCCAGGCGCTGACCTTCGGCTCCATGTCCGAGATGAAGGAACTGGCCGCGCACCGGCTGGTGGACCTGCGCGAGCGCGGGCTCTCGAAGGCGGCGATCTACGATCCCGTCGGCGTGGGCGGCACGCACGTCTTCTTCGTGCTGCCGCACGGCGACCGCCCCGAGACCTACGGCCTGCCCAGGGATCCCAGCGTCGGTCCCGTCGTCACCTTCTGGCGCTCGGGCGTGGCCCGCGCGCTGGGCGTGGCCACCATGTTCGGCGTGCTGGTGGCCGGCGTGCTCCACTACATGCGATACGGGCCGCTCGAGGTGCCGGACGAGGCGGACGGGAAGTCGGGAAAGGAGGCTCAGTCATGAAGCGCGACGAGGGCGTGGTCCTCCCCGACGGAAAGATTGTCCGTCACGACAACTCCGAGCGCATCGTCCACTGGCTCATCGCCATCGCATTCCTGTTCCTCTTCTTCTCCGGGCTGGCGCTCTTCTCGCCCTTCTTCTTCTGGATGTCGGCGATCTTCGGCGGCGGGCAGTTCATGCGCCTGCTTCACCCCTTCGCCGGGGTGCTGCTGATCCTGCTCTTCTATCCGTACGCGTGGAAGATCCGGAAGGACAACCAGTGGACCCCGGCCGATGCGAAGTGGGTGGAGCACTCGGTCGCCTACATGAAGAAGAAGGTCGAGTTCCCGGACACCGGCAAGTACAACGCCGGCCAGAAGCTCATGTACTGGTCGATGGTCCCGATCATCGCCATCCTCTTCCTGACCGGCATCACCATGTGGCAGCCCTGGTTCGCGAACGCCTTCCCGGCACCGCTCCGCCGCGTCACCAGCCTGCTGCACGCCGTCTCCGCCTTCGTGATGTTCATCGGGATCGGCATTCACTGGTACGCGGCCTACTGGACCCGGGGCTCGATCCGCGCCATGGTCCGGGGCACGGTGACGAAGGCCTGGGCCCGCTTCCACCACCCGGCCTGGTTCCGCCAGATCACCGGGGGCAAGGATCGATGAGCGGGGAAGCGCCCGGCCTGCCGGGCGACGTCGTCTATCTGAAGTTGCCGCGCCCGGCCGATCTCTTCGAGGGCCGGGCGCGCCGCTTTCTGGAACTCGCCCCCGGGAATCCCATGGGCGACTTCCTGGAGGCACTGGCCTCGGTGGCCGCCGCCCAGGCCCGCCTGGTGGGGCGCGTGCCGCCGGCCACGGTTGGCGCCGAGATCGCCACAACCGTGCCGCTTCGCGCCGCGACCTGGACGCGCAATGCGGCCTGGCGCGACGTGCTCGCCGGCCTGGTCGAGGAACTGCTGGGGCGAGAATGGCCCGCGCCGGCCTCCCAGGCGCTCCGCCGCCTCGCCAGCGCCCGGCCGGAGGATCTGGAGGCCATGGCCGACGGGGTGCTCCGTGGCACGCCTGCCTCGGCCGACCTGGCCGCCGCCCCGTTCGTCGGGGCCGCACTTCAAGTCTACTTCGCGGCGCTCGCCGCCGGGCTCCCGGCCGACCGCCTGGAGCGCAGCCAGAGCGGCTGCCCGGTCTGCGACTCGCCTCCCGTGGCCGGGGTGGTCCTGGGTGACGACAAGCTGCGCTACCTCTGCTGCTCGCTGTGTGGCTCCGAGTGGAACCTGACCCGCATCCAGTGCTGGAACTGCCGGAACACGGGCGGCATCCGCTTCCTCGAGGTGGCAGGCGACCAGGGGGGGCTCAAGGCCGAGGCCTGCGCGGCCTGCGGGGCCTACCTCAAGCTCTTCTACCGGGACCGGATGCCGTCGGTCGAGCCGATGGCCGACGACGTGGCCTCGCTCACCCTCGACCTGCTCGCGGCGCAGGACGGCTGGGCGCGCAGCGGGGTCAACCTGTTCCTCCTCGGCGGCGGCGAGGGGTAGCCAGAACGTGCGGAGCCGAGTTCCGGACCTCTCCCGGCGCTGCCCGGGGTGCTTCTTTCCGCCCAGTCACTGCCTGTGCGCCGAGACCCCGCGCGTGGAGAACCGGACCCGCGTGTTCGTGCTCCGCCACTGGCAGGAGCGGGTGCGAACCACCAACTCGGGCCGGTGGGCGGCGCTCTCGCTCTCCCGCTGCGAGATCGTGGACCACGCCGTACCGGGCGAACCGCTCGACTTCTCGCGCATTCCCACCTCCGGCGCCGCGGTCCTCTTCCCCTCTCCAGCCGGCGGGATCCCATCGCCGCTGCCGCAGACGCTGGTGGTGCTCGATGCCACATGGTCCCAGGCCCGGCGCATGCTTCAGCGAATCCCCGAGCTGCAGACCCTGCCGCGCCTCTCGCTCCCCGGGGCTCTGGCGGAGAGGCTCCGCCAACCCACCGTGAAGGGCGGGATGTCCACCATCGAGGCGCTGGCCGCCGCGCTGGATCTCCTGGGGGATGCCGAGGCGGCCGGCGCGCTCACGCACACGTGGCGGCTGGCGGTGGAGCGCGGGCTGTCCCTCCGCCGGTCGAGCCAGCTCCGGGACGCCATGCGCGCCGGGTTCTCTGCCCCGTGAGGTCGCCGGCATTCCAGCGAGCCGCCTGGCTTCCCGGGCCGCACCTCGGAACCGTCTACGCGAGCGTGGCCCGGCCATTGCCACGCCCCCGGTTCCGCCGGGAGCGCTGGGATCTCCCCGACGGCGACTTCGTCGACGTGGACCGGCTCGACGGGGCCAGTGGGCGCGCCCCGGTCCTGGTGATCTCGCACGGCCTCGAGGGCAGCTCCCGGGCCTCCTACGTGCGCGGGCTGGCCGCAGCGGCCTCCCGGCGCGGCTTCGCGGTCGCGGCCTGGAACTTCCGCGGCTGTTCCGGGGAGCCCAACCGGCTGCTCCGGCAGTACCACTCCGGCGACACCGGCGATCTTGGGGCGATCGTGGACCGCCTGTCCGCCGAGGACCCGGACCGTTCCATCGCGCTGGCCGGCTTCTCGCTCGGCGGCAACCAGCTCGTGAAATGGCTCGGCGAGCGCGGCGACGACCTGCCTGCCGCCGTGCGCTCGGCGGTGGCCATCTCCGTCCCCTTCGACCTCGCCCTCTGTGCCACGGCCCTCGACGGCCCGGGGTTCTGGCCGTGGGTCTACCGGGAGCGATTCCTCCGCCGCCTGCGTCGCAAGGCCCTTCGCAAGGCCGCCGATCACCCGGGACGCATCGACGCCGACGCGGTCCGGAGGACCACCACCTTCTCGGGCTACGACGGCCTCGTGACGGCGCCCCTTCATGGCTTCGAGAGCGCGGAGGACTACTGGACCCGGTCGAGCTCGGCCCAGTTCGTGGCCGGGGTTCGCCGCCCGCTGCTGCTTCTCTCCGCCGACGACGACCCGCTGGTGTCGCCCCGTTCACTGCCAGTCGAGGCAGCTGCCCGCAACCAGGCGGTGACGCTGGAGGTCACGTCCGGCGGCGGCCACGTGGCCTTCGTCTCCGGAGCGCCCTGGCGCCCCCGTTTCTGGGCGGAGGAGCGGGCGATGGACTTTCTCGCCGGTTGCCTGGACGGCGCACGCGCCTGATCAAGGGACGAGCAGCACCTTCCCGACGTTGGCCCGCTCGTGCAACCGCTGGTGGGCCCGGGCCGCTTCCTGGAACGGGAAGGTGGAGTCGACGCGTGGCCGGATGCGCCCCTCGCGGAAGAGCGCGAGCAGTGCCTCGATCTCGCCCAGCACCATCTCCGGCTCACCCCAGAGGTGCCCCATGTTGATGCCCGCGACTCCCCGATTGTCCTCCATGAGCTTGAGCGGCGAGAAGCGGGGGATCGAGAGGAACTCCCGGGCCACGTGGACGAGGGAACGGCGCGGCCCGGGCGCCATGTTGGCGAAGCCGCAGGTGACGAGCAGGCCCGCCGGCCGGAGCAAGGCGTAGCCCTTCTTCCAGTCGTCCCCGCCCAGCGCGTCGAGGACCAGGTCCACCCCTCGCCCCCCGGTGAGCTGGCGCACCTCCGCTGCGTAGTCCTGGCTCCGGTAGTCGATGGCGTGGTCGCACCCCTCCTCGCGGATGGCGGCGTGCTTGGCTGCCGAGGCGGTCCCGAAGACGGTCACGCCGGGCACGGTGCGGGCCAGCTGGATGGCAGCGATGCCCACGCCCCCCGCGGCCATGTGGACGAGCACCGACTGCCCCCGCGACAGGTGGCCGACGCGGAAGAGCGCGTGGTATGCGGTCACGTAGTTCACCGGGAGCGCAGCCCCCTGCTCGAAGGTCATCTGGGGAGGCATGGCGAGCGCGTGGGACGCCGGGAGCACGACCGCCTCGGCGTGCCCGCCGAAGCGGACGAACGCCAGCACGCGGTCGCCGGGGGATGGCGCGCTCACCCCCGTGCCGACCGCGTCCACCACCCCTGCCACCTCGAAGCCGACGACGGCGGGCAGTCTTGGCGCGTCGGGGTAGAGCCCCATCCGCGCCATCAACTCGGCGAAGTTGAGCCCCGCCGCCTTGACCCGGATGCGGACCTGGCCCGGACCCGGCATCGGGTCCGGCGTCTCCCGCACCTCCAGCACCTCCGGCCCTCCGTGGCGGGTGATCCAGACCGATCTCATGGACTGCCTCCTCCGGGCTCATATCCCCTCGCCTTTCGCGGCGCCCGCATCGTGGCGACGGGACGCCGGGGGCGGTACGCTTCCCCGCCATGATCGACACGCACCCGGGGCGGCGGGAGGTGACCGCGAACGGGCTCCGTCACCACCTCCTGGAGTGGGACGGCGGGGGCAAGACCACGCTGCTCTGCCTCCACGGCTTCCTGGATCTCTCCTGGGGCTTCGCGCCCATCGCGCCGACGCTGGCCGCCGCCGGGTACCACGTGGTCGCCCCGGACCTCCGCGGCCACGGCGACACCGAGTGGGTCGGGGCTGGCGGCTACTACTATTTCATGGACTACCTCCACGACGTCGCCGACCTGGTGGACACCGTCGCCCGGGAGGACCTGGTGCTGCTGGGGCACTCCATGGGCGGCTCCATCGCGTCGCTCTTCGCGGGAGTCTTTCCGGAGCGCCCTCGGCGGATCGTGGTGATGGAAGGGATGCGACTGCCCGAGCAGCCCGCCGAGGACCTGCCTGGCCGGGCGGTGGACTGGATCCACGGAGTCCGACGCGCGCGAAAGCGTGGACGGCGCGGGCTGCCCGACCTGGACGCGTGCGCTGCACGCATCCGCCAGTTCGATCCCCTCTGCCCGCCCGACGTGGCCCATTTCCTCGCCGAGCACGGCACCTTGCCGGTCCCCGGAGGTCGCGCCTTCAAGCACGACCCGGTGCACGTGACCCGGGGGCCGTATCCTTTCCGCCTGGAGCAGTGGATGCAGTACTGGAGGGCCGTCCGCTGTCCGGTGCTCCTCCTCGAAGGGGAGCGGACCGAGCTGCCGCCGCCGCCCGACATGGCGGAGCGGGCGGCGTGCCTGCGCGACGTCCGAACCCGGGTCGTCCCGCGGGCCGGCCACATGATGATGCGTCACGAGCCGGCGGCGGTGGCCTCGGCGGTTCTCGAGTTCCTGCGGGAGGTGTAGACGTGCTCCGTCACCGATTCTCATTCCTCGCCGCCAGCCACGCCCCGACTGTCGGTGAGATCCGTTCCCAGAGCGCGACATCCTGCCCGAGCCGCTCGAGCGTCTGCGCGATCCCTTGCCGCGCCGCAGGCACGTCGTTCGCGGCGAAAAAGGCCCGCGCCTCCTCCAGTTGCTGCCGGGTCGTGAGCGATCCGATGCCCTCCACCACCCGTCGAAGCATGAGTGGTGCGTCGGAGAGCCGGGCCCGAAAAGGCGTCCAACGCTCCCGGAGCAGCCCCCAGAAGGCCCCTGCAGCGGCACGGTTGCCGAGGAGCGCGCCCGAGAAGATGGCCAGGTCCTGCAGCGGCACCTCGTCGCCGAACGGGATCTCGGCGGCGAGAAGCGCCAGATCGGGCGCTTCGAAGAGGGCCACGCCCATCCGGTAGCGCTTCTGCAGCGCGGGATCCTTCTCCTCGCGGGCAAGCCGGCGAAACTGCTCGAAGCGAGCCGGCGTGCCGTCCCGGGCGGCCGCGGCCACGGCGGCGTCGTGCAGGTTGGCCTCGAGGGCGTCCCGATCGCCTTCGAGGAACCGGTCGAGGCGGCCGACCAGGGCCGAGGACGTCGCCGCGTCGCGAGCGACGAGCGCCAGGCCGCGCGCCAGCGCGGATCGCCGCAACCGCGCCTCGCCGTCGTCGCTGGCCGGTGCGTCGAGCCCGGCCCGGTCGAGAGCTGGGCGAAGCAGGGAGGCCGCGAAGGTCCGGAAGTGGGCCCTCGCGTCGGCGTCGGGAAGCCGGTGCTCGACCGCGGCAAGCCGCCCCACCAGCTCGTCGAGGACCGCTCGGTCCTCCTCCCCTGCGAAGGCCGCGAGCAGGTCGAGGAAGGGCTCGGGCGCGCGGATGCCGGCGCGGAGCAGCGCCCACTCGTCGGAGAGGAGCGCGATCCGCTCCTCGGGGCGCAGGTCCCGGAGGTGGCGACCGAGCGCGGCACGGTCCGCGTCGGCGTGATCGACCCGGTAGAAGCCGGTCGAGCCGGCGTTTCCGTGGACCCAGCGGACCGGGCCGACGGTGTCGAACTCCACCTCGGCGTCGGCCTCGCGCAGGAGCAGGCGCTGGTCGTGGATTCCCCGATCGTCGGCGAAGCGGAGCACCACCGGAACCGGCCAGAGCCCGGGAGCCTCGGCGCCGGGCTCGGAGAGAAAACGCCGCTGGGCAAGGCGCACCTTCGAGCCGTCCCGCGTGAGCGAGACGAGCGGGTAGCCGGGCTGCCGGATCCAGGACGTTGCCAGTTCCAGCACCGGCTGCCCGGATGCCTCCTGCAAGGCCGACCAGAGGTCGTCGGCCACGGCGTTTCCGCGCGCGAAGCGCCCCATGTAGAGCCGGATGCCCTCCCGGAAGGGAACCTCGCCGAGCCAGGCCTCGATCATGCGGAGCACCGCCCCGCCCTTCTCGTAGGTGATGAGGTCGAAGGCCTCTCCCATGTCCTCCGGGTTCTTCACCTCGGCGTGGATGGGGTGGGTGGAGCGGAGCGCGTCGAGCCCCAGCGCCGCCGCCTTGCCCTGGTCGAAGTCGAGCCAGATGCGCCACTCCGGCTTCCAGCCGGCCACGATCTTGTAGGCCATCCAGGTGGCGAAGGACTCGTTCAGCCACAGGTCGTCCCACCAGCGCATGGTCACCCAGTTGCCGAACCACTGGTGGGCGAGCTCATGGGTCACCACCTCGGCGACGCGCTTCTTCACGGGAAGTGACGCCGTGGCGGGATCGAGCAGCAGCGCGGTCTCCCGGTAGGTGATCAGGCCGGCATTCTCCATGGCGCCGAACTCGAAGTCGGGAAGCCCCACCTGGTCCAGCTTTCCGAAGGCGTAGGGCACGCCGAAGTAGTCCTCGAGGCGCGGGAGCACCGCGGTGGCGGCCTCCTGGCCGAAGGCGGTGAGGTCGGACTTCCGGGGAATCGCCCAGGTGCGGACCGGCACTCCGCGGACCTCTTCCTCCGGGCCGGAAGCCATCGCACCGACCACCAGCGCCACCAGGTAGGTCGGGAGCGGCGGGGTCTCGGCGAAGGTCACCACGTCCCGGTCGCCGCGGACCTCGCGCCGCAGCTCCCGTCCGTTCGAGAGGGCCACCGATCCCGTCGGCACCTCGAGCGTCAGGGCCCAGGGCGCCTTGAATCCCGGCTCGTCGAGGCACGGAAAGACGCGGCGGGCGTCGGAGGCCTCGAACTGGGTCGCCGCGAGCGGCCCGGCCCGGTACAGGCCGCGAAGGCCCGCGCTGAAGTCGCCCTCCCAGGCCACCTCGACCTCGACGGTCCCCGCGGGGAGGGGGGTGCCGGTGGAGAGGAGCACGGTCTCGCTCGCCGGGAAGTGCTCGACGCTCGCGGTTCTCGTGGCACCCCCGGTTCGCAGGGACGCTCGCGCCATCCGGAGCCCGGCGGCGTGGAGCGCGATCCCCTCCGCCGGGGCGTCGAGCGACAGCCCGATGTGGATCTCGCCGTGGAAGGAGCGCCCCTCCGGGTCGATCGACAGAAGCGCGTCGTACCGGACCGGGCGGATCGCCTCGGGCAGCCGGAAATTCCGTTCGGTGGGGGGGGTCGCCATGGGTGTCCTCCGGGTCGCGAGGTCGTTTACTTGCCGGATGGCGCGGGGGCCAGCGGAAACCTCACCGGAAGAGCGGTATCCTGGCTCGCGGGAGAGGCCGTGAGAGCGATGGTGTTCGAGGCGCCGGGAGCGGCGCTCGCCGTGGTGGAGCGCCCGGACCCGTCGCCGGGCCCGGGAGAGGTCCTCGTCGCCGTCGCCGCCTGCGGCGTCTGCCGCACCGACCTCCACGTCCTGGATGGCGACCTCCCCTTTCCCGGCCATCCGGTGGTTCCCGGCCACGAGGTGGTTGGGCGGGTCGTGAAGGTCGGACCGGGGGCGACGCGGTTTCGCCTGGGAGATCGCGTCGGCATCCCCTGGCTGGGATCCACGTGCGGGACGTGCACCTTCTGCCGCTCCGGCCGGGAGAACCTCTGCGGCCGGGCCCGCTTCACCGGCTACCACCTCGACGGCGGCTACGCGGAGCTGGCCGTGGCCGACGAGCGCTTCACCTTTCCCCTGCCGGACGGATACAGCGACGTCGAGGCGGCGCCGCTGCTCTGCGCCGGTCTCATCGGTTACCGGAGCTGGAAGCCGCTTCGCGAGGTTCGACGGCTCGGGATCTACGGCTTCGGCGCGGCGGGGCACATCGTGGCCCAGCTGGCGCGCCACGCCGGGCAGGAAGTCTTCGCGTTCACGCGGAGCGGAAGGGGAGCCTCGGCCGACCTGGCCCGCCGGCTCGGGGCGTCCTGGGTCGGGGCCTCGACGGAGCCGCCCCCGGAACCGCTCGATGCAGCGCTGATCTTCGCGCCAGTCGGCGATCTCGTCCCGGCCGCGCTGCGAGCCGTGGCCTGCGGCGGCACGGTGGTCTGCGCGGGGATCCACATGAGCGACATCCCGTCCTTCCCCTACTCCATCCTGTGGGGCGAGCGGGCGGTGCGGTCCGTCGCCAACTTGACCCGGGCGGATGGGGACGAGTTCCTGGCACTGGCGCCGCGCATCCCGGTCCGGACCGAGGTCGAGGCCCGCCCGCTCGCTCGGGCGAACGAGGCCCTCGCCGACCTGCGCGGCGGCCGGGTCCGAGGCGCCCTCGTGCTCGTTCCGTGAAGTTGAATCCCTGGTACTCCGCCCGCGTCCAAGGAATCGGCGCCGCCCCCGATCCCGGGCCTCCGGCGTTGCGGAGATCCCTCCATGAGCCGCCTCGCCCTGGCCCTGCTGCTCGCCACCCCGCTCGCCGCCGCCGCGCAGTATCCACCCCCGTACCGCTTCCCGCCGCCGCCCCCTCCTCCACCTCCGGCTTACGTCGCCCCCTGGGGTCCTCCGCTCAGCCCCTTCTACTTCAACCTCGGCCTCGGTTACGGCAACGGGGGCACCTACCGGGACGGCTACTGGACGCCGCTCTCCGCCTACGGCGGCTCCGGGGGCCTTGCCTACCACGTCGAGGCCGGCGCGCGACTCATGCCCCAGCTGCTGCTGGGCTTCGACCTGACCGGGCTCAGCACCTTCGGAGACGCCGCCTACGGGGGGAGCGCTGGCGTCACCCTCATCAACTACGACGCCGTGGCGACGCTCTTCCCGTTCGTGCGCGGCTTCTTCCTTCGGGGCGGCGCAGGGCTCTCCACGCTCACGGTCTCGGCACCGGTCCCGGGCCTGGTCGGCGTCAGCTACCTCGGCACCAACGTGCTCCTCGGTGCCGGCTGGGCCTTGCCGGTGGCGGTTCCTCTCCATGTCACGCTGGGCATGGACTGGGCCCACCAGTTCTTCGGAGCCGCCGAGGTGACCGGCTCGAGCGTCTGGATGATGCGCCTCGGTCTCGGCTGGTACTGACGGTGTGGTCTTCGAGTGGGCGGGACCCACCGGGGCCACTTCCGGAGCGGGATCGGGACACGGTGGCCAGCGGCGGACTTGTACCGGTCGTCACCGGCGGGGGACCTGCTCCTGTCTCCAGATCGCGTAGGCGCCGAGGGCCAGCAACGGGTCGAGGATGGCGAACGGCAACACCAGCCCGGGAGGCGCCGTCCCCAGCAACCACAGCGGCACCAGGAGCACCGGAACCAGCAGCCGATCGACAACGGTGGAGAGCCCGAAGGAGTCGGCCCGGGTCCGTCCTCCCATCACGTAGAACCAGCCGAGGATCGCCACCGCGACGCCGACCAGTCGCGCCAGGCTGTCCTCGTAGCCGGTCAAGTGGTCGAGGAAGAACAACCGCATCAGCACGGCCGCAGGCAGCACGTAGATCGCCGCGCCGATCGCCAGGTACAGAAGGCCGTTGGCAACGATGTAGCGGGAAAGCCTGGAGTGTGGACCGGCCGGTTGGCTCCAGAGTGCAGACCAGAATGACCTTGGGTCGCCCATGGCCGGCATCGTCGCCCGGCCTGACCCCCGGCGTCTACCCTGGCAGCGTGGTGGCGGGCAAGCGGCGCGGACCTCGGGGCTGCCGTGCGTCCCTGCTTCGATGACTGGGTCCCACGACGGTGGACTGGTACATTCTTCCTGCAAGATCGTGCGTTGCCGCCGGTTCGGGGCCGCCGCGGGATCCCCGAGAGGAATGCTCGATGCTTTGCAGGACGTGCGGCTCGTGTTCACTCCAGCCGTCTCGGCCGACTGGGCCGCTCGAGGCGATGCTCCAGACCGCGACCGCCACCCGATACTACGAGTGCATGGCTTGCGGCTCGCGCCGGCGGCATCCCCGGGGGCCGAAGGAACCGGCGCAACCGGGGCGAGATCGCCTCGTCTACGTGGCGCTCCTGGTCGTCCTGGGAGGCCTCCTCTACCTGGTGACGAGGATGTAGCAGTGCGTTGCCAGGAGTCCTCCGCGTGGCGCGCGTCGACGGGCCGTCCAGGGCTTCCGCCGACGTTCAGGTGGCTTGCCGCTGCCTCTTCCCATACTCCTTGTCCAGGTAGAGCGCGGCGCTCGACTTGTCACCGATCATCCTCAGCTTCTCGACGATCTCCTGGACGCCCGCCTCCTCCTCCACCTGCTCGGAGACGAACCACTGCGCGAAGACCTGCGCGGCGGTGTCCTTCTGTGCGAGCGCGGTCCGGTGGAGCTCGTCGATCGACTGGGTGACGTGCCGCTCGTGGTCGAGCACCGCCTCGAAGAGGTTCAGGATCGACCCGAACTCGCGGGGCGGCGCCTTCACCGCACCGATGGCCGGCTGGCCGCCGCGGGTCACGAGGTAGTCGAGCATCTTGTGGGCGTGGTCGAGCTCCTCGAAGTACTGCACGCGCAGCCATCGCCCGAAGCCCTTGTAGGACCACCCGTCGCAGCAGGACGACATGGCGAGGTAGAGGTTGGCGCTGTACAGCTCGGCGGTGACGTGCGCGTTGAGCGCATCCTGCATCTTCTGGCTGATCACAAAGACCTCCCGTTCGCGTGGGTCCGCTGTTTCCTGCTTCTATCCCGGCCTTGTTCCCGGCGCCTTCCCTCTGGGGGACCCCCCACCCGGCGGCAGCATCGCGAACCTGGCCGAGTTATCCGTTCGGGATGGTCCTTGTCACCGGCGCGACGGGCTACGTGGGAGGGCGGCTCGTGCCCCGCCTGCTCCAGGCAGGCCAGCGGGTGCGTGTCCTGGCCCGCGACCCGGCCCGCCTGGCCGGGCGCTCCTGGGCAGAAGGGGTCGAGATCGTCCGGGGGGACGTCCTCGATCCGGCCACCCTCCCACCGGCCTTCGAGGGGGTGGAGGTGGCCTACTACCTCGTCCACAGCATGGGCGCTCACGGCGCCTTCGCGGCCCGGGACGTGGAGGCGGCCAGCGCCTTCGCCGAGGCCGCTCGCGCCGCCGGGGTGAAGCGGATCGTCTACCTGGGTGGGCTGGGCGACCCGGAAGCGGGGCCCTCCGACCACCTGAGATCCCGTCAGGACACCGGCGACGCGCTGCGCAGCGCCGGTGTCCCGGTGACCGAGTTCCGCGCCGCCGTGGTCGTGGGGAGCGGCAGCATCTCCTTCGAGATGATCCGCTGGCTGGTGGAGCGGCTGCCCGTCATGGTCTGTCCACGCTGGGTGTATCAGCGCATCCAGCCCATCGCGATCCACGACGTGCTCTCCTACCTGGTGGCCGCGCCCGGCGTGGCGGAGGCCGCAGGGAAGGTGGTCGAGATCGGCGGCGCCGACGTCCTCACCTACCGGGAGATGATGCTCGGATACGCGAGGAAGCGCGGGCTCCGCCGCCACCTGTTCCCGGTCCCGATCCTCACCCCGCGGCTGTCCTCCCACTGGGTCCGGTGGATGACGCCGGTTCCCTACGCCATCGCCCGGCCGCTCGTCGAGGGGCTCCGCAACGAGGTCGTGGGCCGGGACGATTCGGCCCGACGCCTCTTCCCCGCCATCGAGCCCCTGTCCTACGAGCAGGCGCTCGACCGGGCCCTCGAGGGACTGGCGCGCGGCCAGGTGGAGACGGCCTGGAGCGACGCCCTGTCGAGCGCGCCAGAGGGAGTCACGACCGTCCAGCTGGCCACAGTCGAGGGCATGATCATCGAGCACCGGGGCATCCAGGTCGCGTTGCCCCCCGAGCCGCTCTTTCGCTCCTTCACCGGGCTGGGTGGCGAGAGGGGCTGGCTTTACCAGAACCTGGTCCGGCGCGTGGTGGAGCGCGCGCAGACCCTGGCCCCGCTGGCGGCGCCGCAGGCGCTCCCGTGACCCGGGTTCCCCAGGAGCGGATCCGGGCGGCGAACGAGGCGCCGGTCCACCGGGCGGGCCGCTACGTCCTTCTCTGGTCTTCCGCCTTCCGGCGGCGGGGCTGGAGCTTCGCGCTCGACCGGGCGGTGGAGTGGTCGCGGGATCTCTCCCGACCGGTGGTGGTGCTGGAGGCGCTTCGGGCCGGCTACCCCCACGCCAGCGACCGGCTCCACGCGTTCGTGCTCCAGGGGATGGCCGAGGCCGACCGGGCGTACTCCGACGCCGGGATCGGCTACCACCCCCACGTCGAGGCGACGCCGGGCGCCGGGCGCGGGCTCCTGGCGGCGCTCGCCGAGCACGCCTGCGTCGTGGTGGCCGACGACTCCCCCACCTTCTTCCTCCCCCGGATGCTCGCCTCGGCAGCGCCGCGACTTCCTGTGAGGATGGAGGCGGTAGACTCGAACGGCCTCCTTCCCGTTCGCGCGGCGACAGCCACTTTCCTCACGGCCCACGCCTTCCGCCGCTTCCTGCAGCGAGAGTTGCCCGACCGGCTCCACGCCTTCCCGTCGACCGATCCCCTCGACTCCCCTGGGGTCGCGGGGGGATCCGTGCCGGACGAGGTGGCTGCCCGCTGGCCGCGCGCCACCCCGGAGATGCTCAGGGCCACGACCGCCGCCCTTCGCTCGCTCCCCATCGACCACCATGTCGCCCCGGTCCTCGACGCGAACGGAGGCAGCGCAGCCGGCCGCGCGGTCCTCGACTCCTTCCTCTCCGATCGCCTCACCCGCTACGGCGACCGGAGCCACCCCGACGCGGACGGCTCGAGCGGTCTCTCCCCGTGGCTCCACTTCGGCCACGTCTCCACCCACGAGGTGTTCCGGGCGGTGGCGCGGCGGGAAGGCTGGAAGCCCTCCCGGATCGGCACCGACTGGAGCGGCAAGAAGGAGGGGTTCTGGGGCATGAGCCCGGAGGCCGAGGCCTTCCTCGACGAGCTCATCACCTGGCGGGAGCTGGGCTTCAACATGCTCTTGCGCCGCCCCGAGGCCGCCCACGACTTCGACACCTTGCCGCCCTGGGCCATCCGGACGCTCGACGCCCACGCCGGCGACCCTCGCGATCCGCTCTACGACCGGGATATCCTGGAGCGAGCCGCGACCCACGACGAGGTCTGGAACGCCGCCCAGCGGGAGCTGTGCGAGCGGGGCCGGATCCACGGCTACCTGCGCATGCTCTGGGGGAAGAAGATCCTCCAGTGGTCGGCCTCGCCGCGGGAGGCGCTCGCCACGATGCTCCACCTCAATGACCGCTGGGCCCTCGACGGCCGCGACCCCAACTCGGCCTCGGGGATCTTCTGGTGCCTGGGGCGTTACGACCGCCCCTGGGGGCCGGAGCGATCGGTGTTCGGAAACGTCCGCTACATGACGTCGGAGAGCACGGCCCGGAAGCTCCATCTCCGGGAGTACCTGCGCCGCTTCGGCGGGCAGCCCGGGGCGTAGCAGAGCCCTACACGTGGTTGCGGAGCATGAGCTCCTTGGGGTGCGGCGCGAGGTGCGTCTGCCCCTCGAGGTACGCCACCCGGAGCTTGCGGACGTGGTGGCGGATGAGCGTGAGGGGCACGACCAGCGGAACGAGCTTGCGGCTGAAGTCCCGGATCGCGTCGTGGAGCTCCGCCTTCTCGTCGTCGGGCAGCGAGTCCTTGAGGAAGCCGGCCATGTGCTGCAGCACGTTCGTCTGCTTGCCGGGCGTGGCCGGCTTCGCCATGGCCCGCATGAAGATCTCCCCGTAGCGGGCGGGAAGCGCGTCGCGTGGAGTCCCCTTCGCCTTCGCGACGATCCTCCCCAGCTGCCGGTAGCCCTCCGGGTCGTGGGCGAGCAGCAGCAGCTTCTCGGCGGTGTGAAAGCGGACCAGGTCGCCGACGGTCCATCGGCCGCGGAAAAAATCCTTGAGGCGCCGGTAGGCGAAGACCCGCTCGACGAAGTTCTCGCGCAGCTGCGGGTCGTTGAGGCGTCCCTCCTCCTCGACCGGCAGGAGCGGCATCCGCGCCATCAGGGCCTCGGCGAAGAGACCCCGACCCGACCTGGTGGGGGCCCCCTTGGCATACACCCGCACCCGCTCCATGCCGCAGCTGGGCGAGTCCTTCTTGAGAACGTATCCGCACAGGTCGAGCTTCTCGATCTCGCCGACCTTGCGCTCCGAGTAGCGGCGCATGGCGTCGGTGTGGTCGATGCCGTTCTTGGGGTCGACGAGGTGGATCTCCTCGCCCCGCCGCTCCAGCCGGATGGTGGGGCGCGGGATGCTCATGCCCACCTCGACCTCGGGGCACACGGGAACGAACTCCACGAATCGCCCCAGCGATCCGGTGACGAACGCGTCCTTCTTGTGCCCGGAGTCGTACCGCACCCCCTGGCCCAGCAGGCAGGAGGAGACTCCGATGAGGATGGGGGAGCCGACTTCACCCTTGGTCATCGGTGCCTCCTGGCTTCAGCGCCGCCGCCCGGAGCCGAAGAGGCTGCCGAGGATCCCGCGCACGAGTTCCCGCCCGATCTGGGTTCCGGCCGATCGCGCCACGCTCTTGGCCATGGCGCCGAGCGTGTCGGCCACCTCGCTGCGGGGCTCGGCGGCGCGACCTCGGCCCCCCGGCCGCGGCGCGGACGCCTCGGCGGAGCGCTCCTCCGCCCGGGCCAGAAGCCGCTCGTAGGCCGACTCGCGGTCCACCGTCTCGTCGTACTTGCCCTTCAGGGGCGAGGCCTTCATCACGCGCTTCCGCTCCTCGGCCGAGAGCGGCACCAGACGCGATCGCGGCGGCAGCACGAAGGCCCGATCGACCGGGACCGGCGTTCCCTTCCCGTCGAGGAGCGAGACCAGCGCCTCGCCGACCCCGAGCTCGGTGATGGCGGCGGCCGCGTCGATCTTCGGATTCTGCCGGAAGGTCTCGGCGGCGGTCCGGACCGCCTTCTGGTCGCGCGGCGTGAAGGCGCGAAGGGCGTGCTGCACCCGGTTGCCGAGCTGGCCCAGCACGGTCTCCGGCACGTCGAGCGGGTTCTGGGTCACGAAGAAGACCCCGACCCCCTTGGAACGCACCAGGCGAACCACCTGCTCCACCTTCTCGAGAAGCGGCTTCGGCGCGTCCCGGAAGAGCAGGTGCGCCTCGTCGAAGAAGAAGACGAGGCGAGGCTTCTCCGGGTCTCCCAGCTCGGGCAGGTGCTCGTAGAGCTCGGAGAGCAGCCAGAGCAGGAAGGTGGAGTAGAGCCGGGGCGACTGGAGCAGCTTGTCGGCGGCCAGAACGTTCACGATCCCCTCGCCGCGTCCGTCCACCTCGAGCAGGTCGTTCAGATCGAGCGCCGGCTCGCCGAAGAACCGCTCGCCTCCCTGCTGCTCCAGCACCAGCACCTGGCGCTGGATGGCGCCGACGCTTGCCGGCGAGACGTTTCCGAGGGTCTTCTGGAGCTCGCTCGCCCGTTCCGCCACGTGCTGGAGCAGGGCCCGGAGGTCCTTCAGGTCGAGGAGAAGCAGCCCTTCGTCGTCGGCGATCTTGAAGGCGAGCGAGAGCACGCCTTCCTGGACGTCGTTCAGGTCGAGCATCCGCGAGAGCAGGACCGGCCCCATCTCCGAGACCGTGGCCCGCAGCGGGTGCCCCTGCTCGCCGAAGACGTCCCAGAAGACCACGGGCGTGCCCGAAGGCTCGAGCGTCGCGCCGAGTCGCTTGACCCGCTCGAGCATCTTCTCGTCGGGCTCGGCCGCCAGCGCCATGCCGGAGAGGTCACCCTTCACGTCGGCGAGGAACACGGGGACGCCGATGCGGGAAAGCCGCTCGGCCAGTACGCGGAGCGTGACGGTCTTCCCCGTCCCGGTGGCTCCGGCCACCAGGCCGTGCCGGTTCGTCATCCCCGGGAGCAAGGACAGGGTCTCGTTTCCCTTGGCGATGGGCAGCGGCGGTGCAGGCATGCGCGGATCTCCTCCCGCCCTGGAGATAGCACGACGTCGCCGGGATTGCCCGGGGCGCCCGGGTCAACCGCTCCAGCTGGCGCGCACGCCCAGTGCCGAGGCAACCCGCAGGATGTCGGTCAGCACGCCGCCAGCGGTGAGCGCCCCTCCCACGCCCGCTCCCTGGACGACGAGCGGCGAGCCCGAGCGGCGAACCGTGGTCGCGGCCACGTAGGCCTCCACGTCCCGGAGCCGCGCGGATCGGTGTTCAGGGCCGACCTCCTCCGGGCCGACGCGGACCGTGCCGGACGCCACATCGACGTGGACGAGGTATCGAAGCGCCCGGCCGCGCATCCGCGCCTGCCGGATACGGTCGGAGAAGATCCGATCGTGGCGACGCAAGGCCTCGACCAGCTCGGCGTGCGTCCCGGCGCCGGTGACCTCCGGCGGCAGGAGCGGCTCGAGGACCACGTCGGAGACGTCGAGCTTCATTCCCAGCTCCCGCGCCAGGATCACCGCCTTGCGCGCCGAATCGAGCCCGGTCAGGTCGTCGCGGGCGTCCTCCTCCGTGTAGCCCAGTTCGCGGGCCCAGCGGACCGCCAGCGACAGCGGCGTCCCCTTCTCGGCCTCGGTCAGGAGGTAACCCGCCGTGCCGGAGAGCGACCCCTCCACCAGCAGCACCCGGTCGCCGGTTCTCACCAGGTTTCGCAGCGTGCCGAGAAGCGGGAGGCTGGCGCCCACCGAGGTCTCGTAGTGGAAGTGGACGTGGGCCTGCCGCCGCGCCGCGGCCAGCCGGTCCCGGTCGGCGGTGAGCGCCGCGAG
>Ga0315287_10000704_pt1 | contig 29710 bp, 18 predicted proteins | sample YL17G11_0_MG_FD_205037 | JGI IMG/M metagenome (GOLD analysis project Ga0315287, IMG submission 205037) | Sediment microbial communities from Yellowstone Lake, YNP, Wyoming, USA - YL17G11_0 | ecosystem: Environmental > Aquatic > Freshwater > Lake > Sediment | place: USA: Wyoming | collected...
CTCGCTCGACCAGAAGCTGGTCGCGGTCGAGGAGACCCTGGTGCAGCTGCGGGTGACCGGGCGGGGGCAGGACCAGATCCGCTGGCCGATCCAGACGGGGGGGCGGCTCGTCTATCTCGCCAATGAGGTCGGTGGCAGCGACTTCGCCCCGACCACGCAGCAGCGCGAGGTCGCCCAGGTCCTTAAGGGCGAGGTGCAGGCGGCCCGGGGCCGGTTCGAGCAGGTGCTGAAGGAGGTGGCGGCGTTCAACGCGATGCTGGCGGAGCGGAAAGTCTCCGGGGTGATCACGCGATAGGCGGAGGGGCGAAGGGCGCCCATGATCCCAGTTAACCAAGCGGAGGCCGCCGCCCTGGGTGCCTATCTGGCCTCGATCTTCGGTCCCGCGACACGGGCCATCCTCCACTACGGGTCGCGGGCGCAGGGCAGAGCCTCCCACTCCGACAGCCCCTTCGACTTCTTCATCGTCGTCACGGGCTACGACGATGCCTATCGCGCGGCCGCCTCGGTATTAGGGGAGCGCATTCACCACCGGCGGGCCCGGGTGCTCGCCCGGCTGTTGCCGCCCAATGCCATGTGCGTGAGGGCCCATGGCCGGCCAGACGGCGCGGAAGCCAAGTGCATGATCATCTCGGTCGAGGATTTCCGGCGCGAGTGTTCGGCCCACGCCCGCGATCACTTCGTCCAGACCCGGATGACACAGCAGGTACTCCTGGGCTGGGTCCGGGATCCCCAGACTGAAGCGACGGTGCTCGAATGCGTTGGGCAGGCCCGGGAACGCAGCTTCGACTGGCTCCGGGTGTTCCTGCCACCGCGCTTTACCCTTCCAGACTACTGCCGGACACTGATCGAGGTCGCGTTCGCCCATGAGGTCCGATCTGAACCGGCGGCCCACGCGGAGAGGCTGTTCACGGCACAACGGTCCCTGCTGTCGGACATCTATGGCCCGGTCCTGGCGCGCCTCACCGAGCGAGGAGTTCTCACGCGCGACGGCGAACACTACCGGCACCTTCCCCCTGGCCCGCTCGCCCGGTCGCGGGTGCGCTGGTACTTCCGGCAGAGCAAGGTCCGCACGAGTCTGCGGCTCCTGAAGCACCCCTTCCTGTATGATGACTGGATCGGCTACATGACGCGGAAGATCGAGCGCAGTACCGGGCAGGTCATCGAACTGACCGAACGGGAGCGGCGGTGGCCACTGCTCTTCCTCTGGCCAAGGGCAATCCGATACCTGCGCACCCGGCCCCAGCGGCGAGGTGGCACCGGACGGCGCTAGGGGCTCGCAGGGGTTCGCAACGCCTTGGGCAGGAACTCCAGCAGGTCGGGTACCGGAACGTACATGCCGATCTTGGTCAGCTGCTCGCTCAGGTGGCTCGCCACGAAACCGTAGAGCCGCTGCGAGTCGACGCCGAACGCCCGGCAGGCCTGGATCAGGTGGTTGTCCTCGGTCTTGTCCCCGTAGGCCGCCTTCAGCAGCATCTTGAGGGCGACGTCATTCCGAAACCGTTCCCATCTGGTGCCCCTGCGATAGAGCTCGTTGTAGGTCGCCGCGCAGAGCTCGATATGGCGCTTTTCATCGCGGTCAGCGATCGTCTTGCAGATCCCGCGGAAGAGGGGGTCGGGCATGTGCTCTTCATGGCTGAAGAAGCCGAGGAAGGCGGCGCCAATGGCCTCGACCACCACCGCGAGAAAGACGGCCCCGCTGGGCATGAAGCGAGCGATCCACAGATACTGATCCCCGCCCTTGATGATGGCATGGGGCACCCGTTCCTTCGCTTCCAGCTTCTCGGCCATGAACCGCCGAAAGACGGCGGAATGCTTGGCCTCGTCATTCACGAACGTCGTCATCGCTTCCTGGATCTCGCGACGGCGCTTGAAGTGAATGACACCCATCGACAAGGGGGCGATCGCGCTCTGTTCCACCACCAGGGCATGGTTGGCGATGTCCTTGAGAGCACGCAACTGGCGCTTCAGGACGAGTTCCTGCACCTGCCGGAAGGCCTGCGGCTCCAGCGGAGCCGAAGCCGCCCGGAGGGCCTGCCCGACCAACTGGTGGGTCTCCTCCAGGTCCAAGACCAGCCGCGGCTGGAGGGCCTCGCAGCGGGCCTGAGCCTCCCGCCTTAACCGCTCGCCCTCCGCCCTGCCTTGCGTCTGTGCCTGCGCCAGGTCCCGCTGCACCTGCCTGGTGCGATCCCGCAGCGAGGACAGGTCCGCCGCCTGTTCGCGACGCTCCGCCTCGCCGGCCACCCGCCGGAGTCCGGCGACGTCCCTGAACAGCCCCAATCGCTGCTGCTCCCGCAGCTCGAGGTGCTGCCACTTGAGAATGGCCAACTGGTCCTTCAACTGCGCCACCGGCAGTTGCAGGCGCGCCAGGGGCGCCAGGATCGCCAGCGCCTCCTGAATGGTGGTCCGGTTCGAAGGCAGGCTTTCCGCGATCGCCTTGAGCGCGTCCTCCTCCGTCGGCACTCCCTGGTCCCGAACCCGCCGGATATGGCCATCGAGGGCGGCCTCGACCAGCGACAACGTGAGCACGGCGACCTGCCAGAAGGCCTCGCGGGTCAGGCCATCCAGACTGGCCTGCAGGTTGCCGGCGACGCTCTGGTGCCAGGGAAACGCGGTGTCCTTGCTCCAGTATTGCTCCTCGTAGTCCCTGGTGAACTGAGTGAAGTCGCGAGTAGGAGTGATGTAGTAGTCCAGCAGCTCCCGGGATGTCCGTCGCTGACCGTTGGCCGGATGGCGTGTTCGTGTTGCCGAATCGATGGGCATGTGACCCCGACGGGCTGGAAGACTCGCGAAAGGATACCGCGCAGAGTTGGAATGCGACAGCGGTGAGGCGCGGGGTCCGCGCCGGCTCGCTACGCGCTCTGAGGTTCCTTGGGAACCAGGAAGCGCAACCGCGGACCCACCGTCAGCCGGACATCAACGCTCCCACCTGACGGATACAGGTCGCCGTCGAGCAGATACCCCGTTTCGCCCCGGACCGTCGCCTCCGTGATGACGCCGACCCGGAGCCGGGGGTGGCGGCAGCGACCGCGGAAGACGGACCAGAGCCGCAGCGCGAGTTCGCGGGACCGCATCGAGGTCGCAGCCAGGTGGAATGCAGCCGCCCCTTCGAGTCGGGAGTGGAAAGGCCGGAACCAGAGGAGCGGGTTATCGACGACGCTGGCCAGGAGGCTGTGCGGTGGCTCGGACAACCAGGGCTCGTGATCGACCTGGACGTCGAGCCGGGCGCCGTCGTAGAAGGTGCCGCCGAAAAGGGCCGCCTTGACTGGAAGCAGCGAGGCTCGAATGGCATCGATGAGGTTCGGCTCCGGATCGCGGTAGTAGTCCTGGAACGCCCGGAAGACCAGTCCGGTCCCGAACCCGAAACCATGGTGGGTGCGGCCGCTGATTTCATCGCGGACCCGGAGCACGTGCCGCGACTCGACCGGCGGTGGCGTCCTCGCTGCGAGGACCGCGACGGCGGCGCGGAGCACCCGATCGGGCGGCCCACCAGTGCCCAACGCCCGAGCAAGGCCGTTCATGGTTCCCCCCGCCAGGGCGAGGACCATGGGCAGGTCGCCTTCGTCGTGGTGGCGAAGCAGCGCCTCGACGAGGTGGTGAAGGCTGCCATCACCTCCCAGCGCGGCCACCACCCGAACGCCCTGATCGCGGAATGCTGCGACGGCCTGGTCCAGCTCGTCGAGGCTTCGGGTGATGTGCACGAGAGGATCGGGGAGAAGCGAACGCCAGAAGGGTTCGCGCCCCAGGTCACGGCGCTTCACCCGCCGAGCCGCGGCGTTCACCAGAAGGCCCAGCGGGGCCGGTGTCGACCCGGCGGCCCCCATGCTAGGACGCCGCGGTCCGCGGGGACGGCGTCGCGCGGGACGCCGCCTTCACGATCAGGACGATCATCACGCTGATCAGCGCCGCGAAGAAGCACCAGACGGAAATGAAGGTCTCGTAGAAGAAGATCTTCGAGACGATCAGCGACCCCAGGACGAGCATGCCGAGCAGTCGCATCCGCCGGTCGCTCGACGCCAGGGGGGGAATCACCGTCACCACGGCGTAGGCGAAGTCGGTTATCCAGCGGAACGCCAGGGGCGAGTCCAAGCGATACTGGATATGCCGCCCAACGATGGCGGCGCTCACTGGATAGGCCTGGAGGCCGTAAGCCAGGGCCGCGGCCAGGACCACGCCCAACGCGGCAACCGCCCCCAACACCTGCCGGCGGGTGCGCTGCTCTTCCGCCGCCAGAAACGCGAACGGGACCAGAATCGGCCACACCACTTTCGCGACGACGAGGAACGTGAACATGGCGGGTCGTTGCCAGGTCGCATGTTCATCATGGGTCAGCCCCAGCCACAGGAAGCCCTCCCCGGCCTGGTGCAGCGCGAAGAAGAGGGGAATGGCGCCCAGCAGCAATTGCCAGGTCTTCTTCGCCCCACTGAGGGCGACGATGCCGGCAATGCCAGTTACACCGGCTGCCATGAAACTCGCATTGGCGGAGAAGCACATGGTGCCGTGGCCGGGTTGGGGAGTGTGCAAACTGGTGAGCCGTGACGCGCGAGAAAGCTGCCCCCCGCCGGCGGAGTTGGCTAGGGGGAGGTGAGATGCGCTGCTCCGACCAGGCATGTGAAACTTGGCACATGCTCGGTGTTTGCTAACATCAGGGCCGGACAGTATGCTCCACAGATCAGGAGCGAGCCATTGCCGACACCATTCTCCCCTGGAACCACTGGGGAGATTCTTTCTGTTGCTCCAACCCTGTTGCCTGAAGTCGGCAGCCTCTACCCATTCACCAGCCGCTATCTGTCCCTCCGGTGCGGGCAGCGGATGCACTATCTGGACGAGGGGTCAGGCCCCCCGCTCCTGATGCTCCACGGCAATCCGACCTGGTCCTTCTACTATCGCAACCTGGTCCAGGGGCTCCGGGATCGCTACCGCTGCATCGTTCCCGATCATATCGGCTGTGGCTTCTCCGACAAGCCACGGGGCTGGAGCTACAGCATCCAGGCCCACGCGGACAACCTGGTCGAATTGGTCAGTGCGCTGGATCTGCGCGGTTTCACCCTGGCCGTGCACGACTGGGGTGGACCAATCGGATACCTCGCTGCCCTCCAGTTCCCGGAGCGGGTGGGGCGGTTCATCACCTTCAATTCGGCTGTGTTTCTGCTGCCGTTGCCCCGGCTGCTGACCATGATGCGCCTTCCGTTCATCGGGCCCCTGCTGATCCAGGGCCTGAACTGCATGCTCCGCGCCGGGCTGGGGCCGGGCATGGTCCACCGCGAGCGGATCACGGCGGGCGTCCGCGCCGGCTACCTGGCGCCGTACGATTCCTGGGCTCATCGCAAGGCGATCCTGAGGTTCATCCAGGAGATCCCCGTCAAGAAGAACCACGACAACCGTCGGCTGCTGACCGAGCTGGAGCGACAGGTCCGGCAGTTCGCTGATCGGCCGCACCTGCTTGTCTGGGGGCTCCAGGATCCGGTCTTTCACCGCGGGTATCTTGCCGGTTGGCGGCAGCGCTTTCCGGCGGCAGAGGTCCAGGAGATCAGCGACGCGGGTCACTGGGTCCTCGAGGAGGTGCCGGACCGGATCCTGACGGTCGTCCGGGACTTCCTGTCGCGAACGGAGTGACGGCCCGACGTGCCCGAAGACGCCAATTTCGCTGCGACACTCAGTGCCCAGGCACGAGCCCGACCCACGGCCCATGCGCTGATCCAGCCAGGCCGGCGCCGGCTGGCCGGCGCGGCACGGTGGCACCGCGTCACCTTCGCCCAGCTCGACGACCGCTCCAACCGCTACGCAGACGGCCTGGCGCGAGCGGGCGTGCGTCGGGGGGACCGGGTCCTGTACCTGCTCTGGCCGTCGGCGGACGGCTATGCGGTGTTCTACGGGTTGCTCCGGCTGGGCGCGGTCCCGGCGATCATCGATCCCCGGATGGGATTGCGGCGCTTCCTGGCATGCGTCGAGGCACTCCGGCCACGGGGCGTGGTGGCGCTGCCGCTGCTGCACGCGCTGCGGGTCCTGGCCCCGCGCCCCTTCGCCTCGGCGGAGGTGCTGATCACCGCAGGGCATCGTTGGTTCTGGGGCGGCCGGACGCTGCGACAGTGCCTGTCGGAGCAGGCGCTGGTGCCCGAGCTGACGGCCCCGGAGGCCGATTGCTTCATTCCCTTCACGTCGGGATCGACCGGCCCGGCCAAGGCGGTGTACTACGATCACGAAACCGTGCGGCAGCAGGTGGCTCGGCTGCGCGAGGCCTCTGGCTGGCGGGAAGGCATGAAGGTGGTGATGGGGTTTGCCCCGTTCGTACCGTATGCCCTAGCTGATGGCCTGACGGTGATTCTTCCCGACATGGACTTCTCGAGACCCGCCGTAGCCAAGCCGGGTCGGGTGCTCGCCGCCATCACGGACCATCAGGCCGAGTGCGCGTTCGCCTCCCCCATCGTGTGGGTCAACCTGGCGCGGCACTGCGAGCGCCATCAACTCACGCTGGGACCTCTTACCCATGCGATCACGGCCGGCGCCCCGGTCCCTATCGATCTCCACCGCCGGCTGGGCCGCCTGATGGGCGCGGGCGGCAAACTCTTTACCCCCTACGGGGCGACCGAAGCGCTCCCAGTCACGGCAGCCGCCAGCGATGGACTGACCGAGACGTGGGAGCAGACGCGCGGCGGCTACGGCACCTGTGTCGGTACCCCGGTGAGTGGCATCGAAGTCCGAATCATCCGGGTGACCGATGAGCCGGTGCCAACCTGGTCCGACGACCTCTGCGTTCCCCAAGGGGCGATTGGCGAGATCGTGGTCGGTGGACCAATCGTGAGCCCGGCGTATCTGGATCGCCCCGACGATACCGCCCGGAGCAAGATCCATCGCAATGGACAGGTACTGCACCGCATGGGTGACCTCGGCCGACTCGATGCCACGGGGCGCCTCTGGTTCTGCGGCCGGAAGTCGCACCGCATCGAGACCAGTGCCGGCATGCTGGCGCCGGTACCGATCGAGAACATCTTCAATCAGCATCCTCGCGTCTTTCGCACCGCCGTGGTCGGGGTAGGCCCGGCCGGAAACCAGACGCCGGTCGCGTGTGTCGAGATGGAGGAAGGCGAGACGTATTCACCGGGCCTCGAGGCTGAGCTGCTGGCGCTTGCCGAGCCGACCTGTTTCCGGGGGAGCGTGAGGCGCTTCCTCCCCCATAGAGGGTTTCCCGTGGACGCACGTCACAATTCCAAGATCAGGCGGGAGGAGTTGGCCGGCTGGGCCACCCGGGTGATCGCCGGTGAGGCGGGGCGGCGATGAGGGCCGTGGTGACTGGAGGCGGAGGTTTTCTGGGCGGCCGCATCACCGCGCTGCTGCGTGCCCGGGGCGACGAGGTCTGTGTGCTGGCGCGCCGATCGTTCCGGGAGGCCGATGCGTTGGGGGCAACCGGCATCCCGGTGGACGTCCGGGACACCGAGGCCGTCGGCTCGGCGCTCGCGGGTGCCGACATCGTCTTTCACGTCGCGGCCAGGACCGGCTACTGGGACCCCGTCGGCGAGTCCTGGTCGGTCAACCTGGAAGGGACGCGAAGCGTGCTGGACGCGGTGCGACGAACTGGCGTCCGCAAGCTGGTCTTCACCAGCACGCCATCGGTCGTCGGCTTCGCCGAGGACGTGGAGAACGGTGGCCCCGACCTGCCCTATGCCACGGTGCACGAGAGTGCCTATTCGGCCTCGAAGGCGGCGGCGGAGCGGCTCGTCCTCGCGGCGAACGGGAACGGCGTGGCCACGGTGGCCCTCCGACCGCACCTGCTGATCGGGCCAGGGGATCGCCACCTGATGCCGCGGGTGGTGCAGCGGGCGGCACGGGGTCGGTTACGGATCGTCGGGGACGGGCACAACCGTGTCGATCTCACCTATGTCGACAACGCCGCCTGGGCCCATCTCGACGCGGCGGACGCCCTGACCGGAGCCGAGGCGCGGTGTGCCGGCAAGTCCTATTTCATCACCAACGGCGAGCCGGTGCTGCTGTGGGACTGGCTCAACCAGCTCCTCGCCGATCTGGGCTTGGCGGCGGTGACGAGATCCATATCGCTGCCAATGGCCCAGGTCATGGGGGCTGCAATGGAATCCCTGTGGCGGACGCTGCGGCTCGACGGCGAGCCTCCGATCACCCGCTTTCTCGCGAATGCCCTGGCCCGTTCGCACTGGTATGACCTGGAGCCCGCGCGCCAAGACCTGGGCTACCGGGTTCGGGTTCCGATGGCCGAGGCGACCCGCCGGACCGCCGAATGGCTCAGCCGCGCCGTGCTGGAGTCCCGATGATTGCCCTCCTCGCGATCACGGCACTCCTGATCCAGCAGGGGGATAGTCTCCGATTCGGACCGGCGGATGTCGACACCCTCCCACCGGCAACGACGCGGATCGACCACCGCGCCGGGCGCCTGGTTCTCGAAACCCCCTTGATCGAAGTTCCCGCGGGAGAGACCATCCGGACCCCGGTCTTTCGCGCATCGGTCCCTGCCAACGTCTCGCTGCACCGCTTCCTGGTCGAAGTGGTGGACGAGGCCGGGCGCCTCCTGCCCTTGGACCGCCTCCATCACTTCATCATGACGGATACCGACCGGAGGGAACTGTTTGCCCCACTGGCCTTGCCGATCTTCGGTGCGAGCAAAGAGTCACCCACCGTCAGATTGCCGAGGTACCTCATCGGCATGCCCCTGCCGGCGGGTGGGCGATATATCATGGCGGGCATGCTGACGAACCCCGAGGCCCGTGCGCTGAGGCTCCGGGTACGAGTCGTCTTCGAGTTCGTGCCGACCGGGCGGTTAGTCCCGCTCCTGCGGGCCTTTCCCTGGACCATGGACGTCAAGTTCCCATTGGGCGGGGAGGGTGGGCGTCACGACTTCGAACTGCCCCCCGGCCGTTCATCCTACGCCTGGCAGGGGTCGCCGCGGATTCCCGGGACGATCATCGGCATGGGCGCTCATGCCCATGACTATGCCACCGCGATCGCGTTCGTGGATGTCACCACTGGTGACACCATCTGGCGCCAGATACCGGTCCGCGATGCCGGGGGGCGGGTCCTTTCGATCCCCTTCGTCCGGTTCACTCGCTGGTACCGGCTCGGCATCCACATCGAGCCGTCTCACACCTATCGGGTGATGGTGTCCTACGACAATCCCACCGGAGCAGCCATTCCGTTCGGGGGGATGGGCGCCGTAGGTGGCCTGCTGGTTCCCGACTGGGGAGTAGCCTGGCCGACGGTCGACCGGAACGACCCGATTTACCGGACCCAGATCAATAACCTGCTGAGCAACATGGCCGGCATGATGATGGACCATGAAGCCCACCGTCACGCCCGGTAAGGTCGCGATGCCGCTCGCACCGCACCACGGGCCCGATCCAGTTGCCGAGTGGCGGACCGTGGTGGACGTGCTCAGATGGAGAGCGACCAACCAGCCCGATCGGCGGGCGTACCGGTTTCTCCTGGATGGCGAACTTCGGGAAGCCAGTTTCACCTACGGAGACCTGGACCGGCGGGCTCGCACCATCGCGGCCACCCTTCAATCGGTGGGCGATAGGGGCGATCGCGTGCTGCTGGCGTATCCGCCCGGCCCGGAGTTCGTGGCCGCCTACTTCGGCTGTCTCTACGCCGGCTTCGTCGCCGTCGTGGTCGCCCCGCCTCATCCGGCTCGCGTACCACAGTTCCTGGACAAGGCAGCACGGATCGCGAGTGACGCCAGGCCCAGGGCGGCCCTCACGACTGCGGCGATCCTGGACCAGCTTGCCGTCGCCGAGGCAGCGGAGCCCGCGTGGCGGGGAGTCCGCTGGCTCACGACCGACCCTAACCCGGAGGGGCCCGCCCCGGAATGGCAGGACCCTGCGGTGACCGGCGACGACCTGGCCTTCCTCCAGTACACGTCGGGCTCCACCGCCGACCCGAAGGGCGTCATGGTGAGTCATGGGAACCTGGTGGCCAACCTCCGCTTGATCCGGGTGTGCTTCGGAGACTCTCCCGAGTGGGAGAGCGTGATCTGGCTGCCTCCGTATCACGACATGGGGCTGATCGGCGGAATCTTGGCGCCGCTCTTCATTGGATCGCCCGTGAGCCTGATGCCACCGCTGGCCTTTGTGCAGCGACCGCGGCGCTGGCTGCAGGCGATCTCCCGCCTTGGCGCACGGGTCAGTGGCGGCCCGAACTTCGCCTACGACCTGTGCGTCCGGAAGATCACGCCGGAACAGCGGGACCGCCTTGACCTGAGTGGCTGGCGGGTCGCCTTCAACGGGGCTGAGCCGATCCATCCCGAAACGATCGAGCGGTTCGCCGCCTACTTCGAGCCCTGCGGCTTCCGCCCGGAGGCCTTCATGCCCTGCTACGGCCTAGCGGAGGCGACCTTGCTGGTGTCCGCCACCGCCCTGGGGGCCACGCCTCGGATCCTGGCCTTGCGACGCCGCGACCTCGAGCAGCACCGCGCCGCACCTTGTAAGGGGGACGACGGCGACGCCTGTACCCAGGTGGCCTCCGGCCACCCGGTCGTCAGGACCGTCATCGTCGACCCCGAAGCGTTGACACCGTGCCCGGCGGACGGGATCGGCGAGATCTGGGTCTCGGGTCCCAGCATCGCCAAGGGGTATTGGGACCACCCTGACGAGAGCGCGTGCACCTTCGGGGGACGGCTGTGCGGCACCGTGGAAGGGTCCTTCCTCCGGACCGGCGACCTGGGATTCCTGCACGATGGAGAGTTATTCGTGACCGGGCGCCTCAAGGACCTGGTCATCATTGACGGCGCCAATCACGCGCCGCAAGACATCGAACGGACCGTCGCCGCCTGTCACGAGGCTCTCGAGGGCACCGACGTCGCGGCGTTCTCGGTCGAAACCGCCGGCCGTGAGGAACTGGTGGTGGTCGCGGCGGTGCCGTCGACCCGAGCGGACGGCGAGGCGGTGCGCCGGGCCATCCGCAGCGCGGTATCGGGATGCCACGACCTCCGGATCCACGACCTGGTCCTCGTGAAGGCCGGCGGCGTTCCCAAGACCTCGAGCGGCAAGATCAGACGCAGCGCCTGCAGGACCCTCTACCTTGCGGGCACCTTGGAGACCTGGAGGTCAGCATGAAATTCGGCATGTTCATCTGCCTCCAAATCCCTCGACCGTGGCAGGAGGGGGACGAGCGGCGGCTCCTCGCGGATGCGCTCGACCAGGTGGAACTAGCTGATCGCGTCGGGATCGATTACGTCTGGGCCCAGGAACATCACTTTCTCGAGGAGTACTCACACTCCTCAGCGCCAGAGGTATTCCTCGCGGCCGCCAGCCAGCGGACCAGGCAGATCCGTCTCGGCCACGGCATCGCTGTCATGTCGCCCAGGTTCAACCCGCCGGCCCGGGTCGCAGAGCGGATTGCCACCCTGGACCTGATCAGCGGGGGCCGGGTGGAGTGGGGGACGGGCGAGTCGGGTACCCGGATCGAACTGGAGGGGTTCGGCGTCGATTTCGTTGACAAACGGCCAATGTGGGCCGAGGCCGTCCGCGAGACCGCCAGGATGCTGTGCATGGAACCCTATCCGGGGTACGAGGGGCGATACTTCTCCATGCCGACCCGAAACCTCGTCCCGAAACCGTTCCAGCGGCCACATCCTCCTCTCTGGGCCGCCTGCTCGAACCGCGACAGCCTGAAGCTGGCCGCCCGCCTCGGCATCGGGGCCCTGACCTTCGCCTTCACCAATGCCGACGAGGCGCGGTTCTGGGTGGAGGAGTACTATGACACCTTCAAGCGGGAGTGCACCCCCATCGGCCGCACCGTCAACCCCAACGTGGCCATGCTGAGCGGCTTCATGTGTCACGAGGACGAGGCGACGGCGCAGGCGCGGGGCATGGAGGGAGCCCAGTTCTTCGCCTTTGGCCTGGGGCACTATTGGCGCGACGGGACCCATGTGCCCGGCCGGCTCGACCTGTGGCAGGAGTTCAAGCGCGTGCCCGAATCCACCCATGCAGCCGTCGAGCGGGAACGGCGGAAAGCCGGGATGGGGGGAATCGGGACGCCCGCCCAGCTGCTGCAGAACTTCAGCAAGTACGAAGACGCCGGGGTCGATCAGCTGATTCTCTTGCAGCAGAGCGGCAACTATCAGCAGGCGCATGTCTGCGCTTCGCTGGAGCTCTTCGGATCGCAGGTCCTGCCTGGGTTCAAGGAGCGGGACCTGGCACGGGAGGAGCGGAAACGTCGGGAGTTGGCGCCCTACATCGCTGAAGCCCTGCGTCGCATGCCCCCGCTCGAAACCCAGGAGCATGTGCCAGCGATCGAAGCCTACCCGAAGCTCTGGGCCCGAAACGCAGGCGCCACCCAGGACCTGACCCCGGACCGGCGACCGGGCATGGCCGCGCTCTGGCAGGCCCAGGTCGGGGGCGCCCAGGAGCGTCCGGGCGGAAGTCCACCCACCCCAGAGGGGAAGCCGTGAACCCTGGCGAGATCCGGACGTGGCTGATCGCCCGTATCGCGGAGACGCAGCGGCTCGACCCCGCGGAGGTCGACGACCGTGCCCCGTTCGATGCCTATGGGCTGTCCTCCCGGGAGGCGGTGGTCCTCTCGGGCGATCTCGAGGAACTGCTGGGGCGGGAACTCTCACCCACCCTCGTTTATGAGTACCCGAGCATCGCGGCGCTCTCCGATTTCCTGGAACGGACCCCCGGGGCGATGACCCGAGCGGGCTCACCGGATGTTCGGGCGATCGACCCCAGCAAAGCGGTGGCAATCATCGGGATCGGGTGTCGTGTTCCGGGTGCGGATGATCCCGCCTCGTACTGGCGCCTGCTTCGGGACGGTCGCGACATGATCCGGGAGGTTCCGGGCGACCGCTGGGACGTCGGCGCCTTCTATGATCCCGATGCCAGCGTCCCCGGCAAGTCGGTGTCCCGATTCGGCGGGTTCCTCGATCAGGTCGACCGCTTCGACCCCTTCTTCTTCGGCATCTCGCCCGGCGAGGCGGAGCGGATGGATCCCCAGCAACGCCTGTTACTGGAGCTGGCGTATGAGGCGTTTGAGGATGCAGGCTATCCGATGCCCCGTCTTGCCGGCAGTCGGACCGGTGTCTTCGTCGGGATTTCGATCAACGAATACGCGTTCCTCCAGTTCGGGCGGCATGAGCTCCTCAACGGGCACTCGGGCACCGGCAATGCCCTCTCGATTGCGGCCAACCGGCTCTCGTATTTCTTCAACCTCCACGGCCCCAGCATGGCCGTGGATACCGCCTGTTCCTCGTCGCTCATGGCGGTGCATCTCGCCTGCCAGAGTCTGCGCTCCAGCGAGTGCCAACTGGCGGTGGCGGGTGGCGCCAACGTCATCCTGTCCCCGGCGCATTCCATCGCGTTCACCAAGGCGGGGGTGTTGGCGCCCGACGGGCGGTGCAAGGTGTTCGACGCCAGGGCCGACGGCTACGTCCGCGGCGAAGGTGGCGGTCTGGTGGTCCTCAAGACGCTCACCCGTGCCCTCGCTGACGGCGATCCCATCTACGCGGTGATCCGCGGTGGCGCGGTCGGGCAGGATGGGCGCACCAACGGATTGATGGCGCCCAGCCGCGAGGCCCAGGAGGAGGTGCTGCGCGCCGCCTACCGGGATGCCGAAGTTCCGCCGGGACAGGTGCAGTACGTGGAAGCGCACGGCACCGGGACCTTGCTGGGTGACGCCATCGAGGCTCGCGCCCTCGGGGCCGTACTCGCTCTTGATCGGTCGCGGGGACCCTGCGCCATCGGATCGGTGAAGAGCAACCTGGGACACCTGGAGGCCGCCGCCGGCATCGCCGGGCTGGTCAAGGTGACCCTTGCCCTTACCCACCGCGCGATTCCGCCTACGCTACACTTCAGTACCCCAAACCCCCACGTATCGTTCGACGACTTGGGGTTGCAGGTTCAGCAGGCGCTGGCGCCATGGCCGAGTCTCGGTGGCCCAGCCCTCGCGGGCGTCAGCTCCTTCGGCTTCGGCGGCACCGATGTCCACCTCGTCCTCGAGGAAGCTCCTGAGCGGGCGGCCACGCCGGCCGGGAGCGGAAACGGATCCGAGCCGGACCAGGCCTGCCTGCTGCCCCTCTCCGCGCGGACCCCCGAAGCACTTCGGGCCGTGGTGCGAGCGCACCGGGATCTCCTGGCCACCCCGGAATCCGACGAGTGGCCGTCGGCCCAGGACGTTTGCGTGACCGCCGCCATCCGGAGGAACCACCTGGATCATCGTGTGGCCCTGGTGGGGCGGTCGACGCGGGAATTGGGCGAGCGCCTCGAAGGCTTCCTGGGTGGCGAACCACATGCCAACCTGATCACCGGGCCGGGCACGGATGGGGGCGGCGGCAAGCTGGCCTTCGTGTTCTCCGGCCAGGGCTCGCAGTGGATCGGCATGGGCCGCGAGCTCCTGCGCGGGGGCGGAGTGTTCCCCAAGGCGATCGAGCGCTGCGACCAGGCACTGAGCCGCGAAGTGGACTGGTCCCTGCTCGAGCAGCTGAATGGCGACGAGGAGCGCTCCCGGCTGGCCGACATTGACGTGGTCCAGCCGGTCCTCTTCGCGGTGCAGGTCGCGCTGGCCAGCCTCTGGCGGTCCTGGGGTATCGAACCGGACGCGGTAGTGGGCCACAGCATGGGCGAGGTGGCCGCAGCTCACGTGGCCGGGGCATTGACGCTCGAGGACGCGGTCCGGGTGATCTGTGCCAGGAGCCGCCTCCTCAAGCGGCTCCGCGGCCTGGGCGGCATGGCCGTGGTCGGACTGTCGGCAGAGGAGACGGCCCGCTGCCTCGCCGGGAACGAGCAGATCACCATCGCCGCCCGCAACAGCCCCAGATCTACCGTCGTCGCGGGCCAGCCGACCGCGCTGACTGACCTGATCGCGACGCTCGCTCGCCAGGACATCTTCGCCAGCCTGGTCAACGTCGATGTGGCATCCCACAGTCCCCAGACCCTGCCGCTGGCGGACGAGTTGCGGCAGGCCCTGGCCGGCGTGCGGGCACAGCCGACCACCCTGTCATTCGTCTCGACCGTCGGCAGCGCCTCCACCGACGCGATCCCGCTCGATGCTGATTATTGGGCCCGGAATCTGGCAGCGCCGGTGGACTTCACCGGCGCCGTCCAGGCCCTGCTCCGGTCCGGCCACCGGACCTTCCTCGAGATCAGCCCCCATCCCGTCCTGCTGCACTCGATCCAGCAGACGGTGATCCACTCGGACTCGGGCGCGGGGGGCACCGCGCTTCCCTCTCTGGAGCGAGGAGAGGCCGAGTACGCCCGCATGCTTCGATCCCTGGGAAGCCTGTATGTTGCCGGCCGGTCGATCGACTGGACCCGGGTCTACCGCACACCCGGGCGTCGCGTGGACCTGCCCCGCTATCCCTGGCAGCGCCAGCGCTACTGGATCGACGCAGCCGGACCCGAGGGGTCGCCTCGGGGTAGCCGCCCGGAGCGGCGAGACGGTCACCCGTTGCTGGGCGAGCGCATCGCGCTGGCGCAGCCACCGGGCGCGTTCGTCTGGCAGGCAGATCTCGACCCGCGCCATCCCGCGTTTCTGGGGGACCACCGGGTGCAGGGCGAGATCGTGATGCCGGCGGCGGCCTATGTAGAGATGGCGCTGTCGGCCGCGACCGCGGCCGGCATCGCCGACAGCCACGAACTCGACGATCTGGAGATTCGCCGCCGCCTGGTGATATCGGCCATGGCCTCCGAGACCGTACAGGTCGTGCTGTCCCCGGAGAAGGAAGGCCGCTTCACCTTCGGGGTGCATAGCCGGGTAGCCGGTACCACGACTGGCGAGTGGGCGCTGTACGCGACGGCAGTCTTCAACCCGACCGTCCTCGCCCATGCCCGGCAGCCGGACAGAACCTCTCTCGAGACACTTCGCCAGGAGTGCAACGAGGCGATTCACCCCGAGGACCTGTACCGGGCCCTGGCGACCCAGGGCCTCAACTATGGTCCCCTGTTCCGCGGCGTCGAATCCCTGGGGCGGCGCGACGGGGAGGCGATCGGCCACGTCAAGCTGCCCGAGCCGCTCCGCCACGAGAGCGCCGACTGCCGCATCCACCCTGCCCTGCTCGACGCCGCCATGCACGTGGTGGCTGCCACTCAGTCCATCACGGCACGCGCGGACGGCGCGACCTACGTCCCGGTCGGATGCCGCAAGGTCAGATACTACCGACGACCCGGGCAGAGCCTCTGGAGCCATGCCAAGATCAGGACCGGCTCGGCGTCCGGAGACGCCGAGTTCGAGGCCGACCTCACCTTGCTCGATGACGACGGCGACACGATCATCGAAATCACGGGATTCCGGTTGGCTCGCGTTGCCCAGGTACGGCCGGCTCCGACCCCGACCGAGACCGACACCTGGATATACGACATCGAGTGGCGCGTCGCGGCCGCGGCCGACACGAAGGCGGGAGAGCCGTCGCTCGATCCTGGAGGGCGCTGGATTATCCTGGCTGACTCTTCGGGCCTGGCGGATGCCCTGCAGCAGGACCTCGAGGCGCGCGGCCAACGCTGCCGCCTGCTTAGTCTCGACCAGGCCGGCGAAGACCCGGCCGGGGCCGTGCGGCGATTGCTCGATGACGCCGCCACGACCGGCTTCTCGCCCCTGCGAGGGGTCGTCCATCTCTGGAGCACCGCCTCGGATCCCCGGACAGAGCCCACACCAGCCTCCTTGCGCGCAGCCCAGGCGTCGGGCTGCGACGCGGCGTTGGGCTTGGTCCAGGGCCTCGCGGACCACAGCGGCCCATTCGGCACGCCCCGGCTCTGGCTGGTGACCCGGGGGGTGCAATCGATTCTCCCGAGTGATCCCGTTGCCGTCGCCCAGGCCCCCCTGTGGGGACTCGGCAAGTCCATCGGGTTCGAGCTACCGGAACTCCACTGCACACTCGTGGACCTCGACACCGCCATGGAACCGTCAGGGTCCAACTTGCTGGCGCTCCAGCTGGCTCGGAACGATAACGAGGACCAGGTCGCGTTCCGCGGCGGTCGCCGGCTGGTGCCGAGGCTGGTGCCGCATCGGCTCACCGACCCCAGGCGCTGTCCCACGTCGGCGGTGGGTCCCTTCCGGGCCGACGCCACCTACCTGGTCACCGGCGGGCTGGGGGCGCTTGGACTTACGGTGGCGGCATGGATGACTCGCCAGGGGGCCAGACACCTGGTGCTCGCGGGTCGCGCCGGGCCGAGCGCGGCGTCAGCCCGCGCGATCGAGGCGATGCGCCAGGCCGGCGCGGAGATCGTGGTGATCGCCGCGGACGTCGCCGACGACTCACAGGTGGCTCAGGTGGTGGCGCGGATTCACGCAGAGATGCCACCCCTGCGGGGCGTGGTGCATGCGGCCGGGGTGCTGGACAATGCCCCAGTCGTGAGCCTCGACCACGAGCGGATGTCGAACGTGATGGCGCCCAAGGTGGAGGGAGCCTGGAACCTCCATGCCGCAACGATGGCCGACCCGCTCGACTTCTTCGTGCTCTTCTCGTCGGCCGTCTCCGTGCTGGGTTCGCCGGGCCAGGGCAACTATGCGGCCGCGAACGTGTTCCTCGACGCGCTGGCCCATTATCGCCACCGTCGCGGCCTGCCGGCCATCAGCATCAACTGGGGGCCCTGGTCGGAGATCGGCCTGGCGGCAGCGGGAAACTATGTGGACCAGGCGGGCAGCTCGGGATCGCTGGGCGTCAAGGGGATCAAGCCGCAGCGCGGGGTGGAGATCCTCGGACAGGCGCTGGAGGACGGGGGTGCCCAGCTGACGGTGCTGCCCTTCGATCTCGCCAGCCTGCTCGAGCTCTATCCGACTGCGGCCAAGATCCCCTTCTTCGCGGAAGTCGGCGGTAGCGAGACCCATGTGTCCCGTTTCTACGCCCGCCCCACGTTACGGCACGAATACCTGGCGCCACGCAATGACATCGAGCGGAGGCTGGCGGAACTCTGGCGGCAGACCCTGCGGATCGACCGGGTCGGTGTTCGAGACTCCTTCTTCGAGCTCGGCGGCGACTCGGTGCTCGCCGCGCAGATCGTCACTGCGGCCCACCGAACCTTCGGCGTGCAGATCGACCTCCGGGAGGCATTCGAGGCATTCACGATCGAGCATCTGGCCCGGCGGGTCGAGTCCGCCCTCGTGGCCAGAGTCGAGGCACTGAGCGAAAACGAGGCGGCACGACTTCTCGACGAGTAGTCCCCGACGGCGAGCCGGCCGGAACGCCTTCGGCCTTCGCTCCTACGCTCTCCCCAGCGAAGCAGGCCCTCCTGGCCAAGTGGCTTCAGGAGGGGGCCGGCGAGAGCCCGCAGATCCTGCCTCGAGCCGAGGCCCAGGGTCCCGTGCCGCTGTCGTTCGTCCAGGAACGCCAGCTCTTCCTGGAACTGCTCGACCCGCACACCGCGGTCAACAACCTCTCAATCTGCCTCCGGATTCGGGGCTCGCTGGATCCGCTCATGCTCCGGGCGAGCGCCAACAGGATCCTCGCGCGTCACGAGGCGCTGCGCACCGGTTTCGAGGTGGAGCAGGGCAAACCGGTGGCCCGGGTCGCACCAGCCGTCGAAGTTGACCTCGGTCTCACTGATCTCTCCAGCGGGCAGGATCCCCGCGCCGAAGCCCTCCGCCTGGCCGCACTGGAGGCTCGGCGGCCGTTCGACCTGGCCCAGGCGCCCCTGCTCCGGGCCAGGACCTTCCGGATCGCCCCCGACGAGCATGTGATGGTACTGGTGGTGCACCATACCATCGCCGATGGCTGGTCGCTGGGCGTGTTTCTGCGCGAACTCTTCTCGGGCTATCGCGCCCTGGCGGAAGGCCGCGCGGCAACTCCCCAGCCCCTGCCGATCCAGTACGCCGACTTCGCCGCCTGGCAGCGCGAGGCGATGCAAGGACCGCTGCTGGTGCGACAGCTCGATTTCTGGAAGCAGCAACTGCAGGGCGAACTGCCGGTCCTCGACCTCCCCATCGACCGGCCGCGGCCGGTCCGCCAGACTTTCTCTGGCGCGACGCACGCCATCCGGTTGGCGACAGACCTGACCCGCGCCATCAAACAGCTCAGCCGGCAACAGGACGTCACGCCCTTCATGACACTGCTGGCCGCGTTCCAGACGCTGCTCCATCGCTACAGCGGGCTGGAGGACATTCTGGTCGGCTCGCCGACGGCGGGGCGGACCCGGCCCGAAACGCAGGACTTGATCGGCGCATTCATCAACACCCTGGTCCTCCGCACCGATCTGTCGGGGGACCCCGCCTTCCGGGAGCTGCTCCAGCGGGTGCGGGCGGTGGCGCTCGCCGCCTATGCGCACCAGGACCTGCCGTTCGAGAAGCTAGTCGCGGAGCTGAGACCGCAGCGGGACCTCAGCCGGACGCCGGTGTTCCAGGTCATGGTCAACCTGCAAAACGCGCCGCTCCCCTCTCTGGAGCTTCCGGGGTTGTCTCTCCAGCCACTTCCGCTCGACCGGGGTGCGGCCCAGTTCGACCTCACCCTGATGATCACCGAGTCTGGAGAGACGTTGGAAGGCGTCTTCGAGTACAACACTGATCTCTTCGACCCGGAGACGATCGCTCGGATGGCGGACTCCTTCCTGCGGCTGCTGGAGCACGCCGTCGCCCGTCCCGAGACACCCCTGTCCCGGCTGCCGGTCATGAGCGACGCCGAGCGACAGCACCTGCTGGTCGAGCTGAACGACACGGCCGCCGAGTATCCACGGACAGCCTGTGTCCACGAACTCATCGAGGCCCAGGCAGCGCGGACCCCCGACGGCGTGGCGGCCATCTGCGATGGCCGCCAACTGACCTATCGCGACCTCGACGGCTGGGCCAACAAGCTGGCAAAGGATCTCCTGGACCGGGGGGTCGGGCCGGACATCCGGGTCGGCGTGTATCTGGAGCGTTCCCTGGAGATGGTGGTCAGCCTCCTGGCCGTGATGAAGGCCGGTGGGGCGTACGTGCCGATCGACCCGGCGACCCCGCCGGAGCGGGTCGGCTTCATACTCAGGGACGCGAGCACGAGGGTCCTGCTCACCCAGACCTCGCTACTGCCTCCCGGAGCCCTCCAGCCGCTCCTGGTCGCCCCGGCAAGCGAGGCCGACCTCCTCACCTGGCGGCAGCGGCCCGCTCCGCGCCGCACGGTGGGATCGGATAACCTGGCATACCTCATCTACACGTCGGGCTCGACCGGGCAGCCAAAAGGCGTGCTGATCTCCCACAACGCCCTGGTCAATCTGCTCTGGTCGATGCGACAGCAGCTGGGAATGGGGCCGGACCAGGTGTTGCTGGCGGTGACGTCCATCTCGTTCGATATCGCGGCACTCGAGCTCTATCTGCCGCTGATCGTCGGGGGCACCGTGGTGGTCGCCAGTCGCGCCCAGACCACGGACCGACGCCTGCTCCAGGAGGCCGTGGCTCGCCATGAGGTGGACTTCATGCAGGCGACACCGGCCACCTGGCGCATGATGCTGCAGGGCGGGTGGCCCGGCGCGACCGGACTGGTGGCGCTCTGCGGCGGCGAGCCGCTGACGCCCGGACTGGCGGATGACCTACTGGAGCGGGTCGGGAGCCTCTGGAATCTCTACGGACCGACGGAGACGACCGTCTGGTCCGCGGCCTGCCCAGTACTGCGGCACCACGGGCCCATCACCATCGGGCGCCCGATCGCCAACACCCAGCTGTACATCCTCGATGCGCATCTCCAGCCCGCGCCGGTCGGCGCGATCGGCGAGCTCTACATCGGTGGCGACGGCGTGGCCCGCGGGTACCTCAACCAGCCGGAGCTGACCGCCGGGAAGTTCATCTCGCGTCCGTTCGCCGGGCCCGAGGGTGCCGACGCCCGACTCTTCCGCACCGGCGACCGCGCCCGGTACCTGCGGGATGGCACGATCGAACTGCTCGGCCGGCTCGATGACCAGGCAAAGATCAACGGGTTCCGGATTGAACTGGGCGAGATCGAGGCGGTCCTGGGCCGGCATCCGGGCGTCCGCGACGTGGCCGTCGTCGTGAGGGCGAATGCCGCCGGCGACAAGCACCTGGTGGCGTACATCGTTCCCGCCCCTGACGCGCCTCCGTCCGCAGCGGAACTCCGCGACTACCTCCGCGAGGTGCTGCCGGCGTACATGGTACCCGCGGTGATCCTGCCGCTGGTGGAACTGCCGTTGACTCGCGCCGGCAAGATTGACCGCCGGGCCCTGCCAGCCGGAAGCGTGGCCGCCGCTGCTCCCACTTTGGCCCCGCCGAAGACGCCACTCGAGGCTCGGCTCGCCGCTATCTACGCGGATGTCCTTGGTGTCGAGGCCATCGGCGTCGACGACAACTTCTTCGATGTGGGAGGAGGTTCCATCCAGATCCTGGAGATCATCGTCCGTGCCCAATCCGAGGGTCTGACCCTGACCCCCGAGCTGTTCTTCGAGTACCAGACGGTGGCCGAGTTGAGCTCGTTCCTGAGTGGAGGCGGCGATGGCTCCTGACCCTTCCCCGGCTGGCTCGCGCACGCTCATCGAGAGCCTGGGCGTCTACCTCCCGCCCCGGGAGGTGACCACCGACGAGGTCCTACGAGGCTGCGCCAGGAAGATCCGCTTCCCGCTCGAGCGGCTGACCGGGATCAAGTCACGGCGGATGGCAGGCGACACCGAATTCGCCCTGGACCTCGCCAAGCAGGCTGTGGCCAGGTGCCTGGCGGGCTCACGGTACGGCCCTGCCGATGTGGACATCGTCATCTCCGCGAGTATCAGCCACTGCGACACCCGGGCCTTCAGCATCACTGCTGAGCCGAGCACCGCCGTCCGGCTCAAGGCCCACTTCGGCCTCGACCACGCGATTGCATTCGACATCGCGAGTGCCTGCTCCGGCATGTTCACGGCGATGCACATCCTGGACGCCCTGCTCCAGGCGGGCGCGATCCGGTGCGGACTGGTGGTGAGCGGGGAGTACATCTCGCATCTGGCGATGACGGCCCAGAAGGAGATCGACGGGCTGCTCGATTCACGGCTCGCCTGCCTGACACTCGGCGACTCGGCAGCGGCGGTGATGCTGCACTCCAGTCCGGTGCCCGGTGTCGGGTTCCACGCGCTCGACCTGCGCACCTTCGGTGGCTATGCGAAACATTGCACCGCCGGACCAACGGAGCAGCCGCACGGCGGAGCCATCATGTTCACCGATTCGCTCGTCCTGACCGACGCCGCCACGCGACATGGGGCCAGCCACGCCCAGGAAACCCTGGCGCGAGCCGGCTGGGCCGCCGACGCGTTCGACCACCTGATCATGCACCAAACCTCCCGGACCGGGTTGTCCAGTGCCGCCAAGGAGATCAACCGACGCCTGCGGGCCCGGGTCTGTCACCCGGGCAACACCATCGACAATCTCGAGCAGCGCGGCAACACGGCCACGACCACGCACCTGCTCGCGGTAGCGGACCACGTCGCGAGCGGCCGGATCCGGTCTGGGGACAGCGTGATATTCGCGATCAGCAGCTCCGGGCTGACGGTCGGTACCGGGCTCTACACGTTTGATGACCTCCCGGATCGGCTCGCAGGGAGGGCTCCCAAGCCGACAGCACCGCCTGCGGCAGAAGGCCGGACCAGCCGCCCGTCGGGGGCGGTGTCCGCGGACCGGATTCGGATCGGCAGCATCGGGACCGTGCCCCCGGCCGTCGGGACGCGCCGTGATTCGTTCGAATTGCTCAAGCTCGCGGCGACCGATTGCCTCGACCGTGCCGGCCGGCATCGCCGGGAGGTCGGGCTGCTGCTCTATGCCGGGGTCTATCGAACCGGGTTTCTCTGTGAACCGGCGATCGCCGCCCTGCTCGCCGGCGAACTGGACATGAACGCCCGCGACGAGCAGGACGACTGCCGGACCCTGGCGTTCGACGTCACCAACGGCGCGCTCGGCGTCCTGAACGCCTGTTATGTGGCCAGCCAGATGGTTCGCGCCGGCAAGGTGGCAACGGCACTGGTCGTTGCCGCGGAGATCGAGAATAATGCCGGTGCCTTCCCCGAGGACCTCCTCGGCATCGAGGAAACCGGTTCGGCGCTGCTCCTCGAGGCCGACCCAGGGGGCGCCACCGGATTCGGCCCCTTCCTCTTTCACGCGTTCCCGGAATACATCGGCGCCTTCACGTCCGCCTGCGTCAACCGGGACGGCAAGGCCTGTCTCGCGTTCGACAAGGATCCCGACCTGCAGCGCTACTACATCGAGGCCATCACCGCCACCGTGGCGAAGTTGCTGGAACAGGAGGAGCTCGACCTGGCGAGCATCCATACCATCCTCCCTCCCCAGATCTCTTCGCCGTTCATCACCGAGCTGAGCCGGACCATGCACCTCCCCCGGGAGAAGTTCGTCGATGCCGTCGATGGTCGCCGGGACCTCTACACCTCCTCACTGCCCCTGGCGCTCCAGCATGCCCACGATCACGGTCGCGCTCGGCCCGGCGAGATCGGACTGATCATCAGCGTGGGCTCGGGGATTCAAGTCGGTTGCGCACTCTACTACTTCTAGTGGCCGACATGGTCGACACCAGGAGGGCGGCATGACACGCGCCATACGCCTGCCGGGTCCGCCGGCGCTGACCGCCCTGAGCAACCTGTTCGCGGTCCGTCGCGACGTCGTCGGGTTCCTGTCGCGGCTCGCCGCTGAGCACGGCGACATCGTCGCGTTCAGGGTCGGGCCGATCCGGGTGCTGCTGCTCAATCATCCCGACCACGTCAAGGACGTGTTGGTGACCAACAGCCGGAACTTCGTCAAGGGCCGGCCGCTGCGCCTGGCCAAGGAGCTCCTCGGCGAAGGCCTGCTCACCAGCGAAGGAGACTTCCATGCCCGCCAGTCCCGCATCGTGCAGCCGGCACTCCATCCCTATCGGATCGACGCCTACGGCGTCATCATGGCCGACTACGCGGCCCGCCTGGCCCGAGGCTGGACCCACGGCGCGACGGTCGATGTCTTCGACGAAATGACCCGCCTGGCCGCTGCCATTGCCGGCAAGACCATGTTCAACTGGGACATGGATGCGGCGGTGGCGGAAGGAATCACCCGCGCCCTCGAGGAGGCGTCAAGCCTGTTTACCCGGGTCTCCATCCCACTGGCCGAGTATCTCCTCAAGCTCCCTCTGCCCAGCAGCCGGCGCTTCTTCCGGGCCAAGGCTCACCTGGACACCACCATCTACGGCCTGATCGACGAGCGCCGCCGCGAGGGCAAGGATCGCGGCGACCTGCTCTCGATGCTCCTGGTGGCCCAGGACAGTGCCGGCGACGGCGCGACCATGACCGATACCCAGGTACGCGACGAAGCGCTGACCCTGTTCCTGACCGGACTGGATACCGTCTCCTTGGCGCTGACCTGGACCTGGTATCTGCTCTCGCAGCATCCTGCCGTTGAGACGGCGCTCCACGCGGAACTCGACACCGTCCTTGGCGACCGGGCTCCCACCATGGACGACCTGGGACGGCTGCGCTACACCCGCATGGTGTTCTCCGAGGCGATGCGCCTGTATCCACCGATCTATGCGTTCGCCAGGGAGGCGCTGGAGCCCTTCGCCGTGGGGGACTACACCGCGCCAGCCGGAACGCTGGTCCTTCTGAGCCCGTACGTACTGCAGCGGGACCCACGGTTCTATCGGGACCCGCTCCGCTTCGATCCCGAGCGGTGGAATCCGGAGGTCAAATCGTTGCTGCCGAAGTTTGCCTACTTCCCCTTCGGGGGTGGACCGCGGGGGTGTATCGGGCAAGCCTATGCGTGGCAGGAAGGCATGTTGGTGATCGCGGCTCTCGCGCAGCACTGGCGGATGCGGCTCTCGCCGGGCCACCCGGTGGCGTTGCGGCCTTTGGTCAACCTGCGGCCCAGGTACGGCATGAGGATGATCCTGGAGCGCCGACGATAACGCGCGACCGGCTCGATCAGGCAGGGAGCTACAGGACGGGCCAAGTCCAGCAGGTCAATGAACACGGAGCTGGGCCCGCCGTGGCTACTGCGGCCACGTAGCCCTCGGAAGGTACCGGCACCGGAAGCAGCCACCTCGTTACCATCCCGGTGGCGTCGGGCAGGACCAGTTGCTCCGCAGTTCCGGCCTCGGGGGAGAGGGTGAAGGTGTGCACGGGATAAGAGAGCCCGTGACCGATCGACTTGATCACGGCCTCCTTGCGCGTCCAGTAGTGGAAGAAGGCCAGGCTGCGTTCCGGCTCGGGGAGCGCCCGGAGGACGCCCGCCTCTTCGGCGGCGAAGAGCCGTTCCGCGATCTGCAGCGCGTCCGGGAAGGGCCGAAGGCATTCGAGGTCCACGCCAAGGTCCTCGTTCAGCTGAATGGCCAGGATCCCGAGGCCCTCCGAACGCGACAGGTTGAACCGGACGCGCTCGTGGTCATCCGAACCCTGCAGGGCGGGCTTCCCGTTCGCCCCGCAGCGGAACTGCAGCTCCGCGGGGTCGCGGTCCAGGTAGCGGCCGAGGATGGTTCTGAGCATCCCCCGGCCCGCGAGGTAACGAGTGCGATGTCTGAGGAACTTGAACCGCCCCGCGCGGGCCAGCTCGTCGGCGGCGAGCAGCCGCTCAAGTCGAGAGACCCGCGACGCGGACAGATCCAGAGAGAAGGAGAAGAGATGGATTCCCGCGGCGGGCAGGGCCAGGTGCACCGGCGGCGCACCCCAAGCCAGGGTGTCTGCGCTCATCGTTCGGAACATACCGGCAGCTCCTGTCACCCGCTACGCTCCCTCTGGCTCAGGCTCGGGTAATGCCAATCGCCCGGCTCATTGTTCGACGGCGGGGCTGGGTGGCCCTGGCTTGGGGGGCTGCGCTGGTCACGCTGGCCCCGCAGGCCCGTCACGTGACCGACGTGCTCGAGGCAGGGGCACGGGTCGAAGGCAGCGAATCAGTGGCGGTGGAGCGGATGCTCTCGGGTCCGCTGGCGTCGGCGTATGCGCACTTTGCCATCCTGGTGATCACCGGCGCGCCCCCCCCGACCACGGCGGAGGGCGCTGCCCTGCTCCGACGCATCGTGAAGCCCCTGAACAGCACGGCCGGGGTGTCAGGCACCCTCTCCTGGATCAACCGACCCGACACCCTCTTTCTCCCTGCCCAGGGCAGCGGCACCTTCGTGGTGGTCGGGTTGGCCGCCGATCCTGCCTCTGCCGACCGCCTGATCCCGCCGCTCCGCGCCCTCACCGAAGGTCTCTCGGCGAAACTGCACGCCGATTACCCCGGCCTCACGTTGCGCTGGACGGGGCAAAGTCCGCTCAACGTCGACCTGCGTCGCATCAGCGGCTCCGACGTCCGGCACGCGGAGCTGCGGGCGTTGCCGCTCACCCTGGGCCTGCTGCTACTGGGATTCGGAGCCCTGACAGCGGCCCTGCTACCGGTCATCTGCGGAACCGTTGCGATTACCATCGCTCTGGGTGCGGCAGCCTTTTTCGCCCGCGTCTTGCCTCTGTCAATGCTGCTACAGAGCGTCGTCACCATGCTCGGCCTGGGGCTTGGGGTCGATTATGCCCTGCTGATGGTGAGCCGCTTCCGGGAAGCCCTCGCCAAGGGAGACGACCCCGACACGGCTGCCGAGACCGCTACCCGGCACGCGGGTCGGACGATCCTCCTCTCCGCCGCCACGGTGGCGCTTGGGCTCGTTGTGATGTTGACCGTTCCACGCAGCGATATGCGTGCGATCGCGGTTGGCGGCCTCCTGGTAGTGGTAGCCTCGTCACTGCTGGCAACCACTCTCCTGCCGGGCCTGCTGGCGTGGTGCGGCCCCCGCATCGATTGGGGGCGAATCCGCCGCCCGGACATCCGCAAGCCCGGACCCGATCGGTGGCGACGATGGGGAAACCTGGTCACCCGACACCCCTGGACCGCGCTGGCCATGGGGACCCTCCCGCTTCTGCTGCTGGCCTCGCAGGCCACCCGGCTCCGGACCGGGCAGCCCCGCGGCGAATGGCTTCCGGCCTCGATGGAGTCGATCCGTGCGCTCGATGACCTGACCGCCATGGGCCGACGCGGCCTGATCCGGATCGTTCACGTGGTCCTGGAACTTCCCCCAGGGGGCTCGATCCGGCGCTCGTCGGGATGGAGGGCCCTCAGCCAGCTGGCGCAGGCGCTGGAGGCCGACCCACGGGTGGCACGGGTCCGTTCCGTCGCTGGCCTCGCTCGGGAAGCCGGCATGGGGCGATCCGCCTTCGGCTTTCTACCGGACAGTCTTTTGCGCGGGCTGGTTACCCCCGACGGCCGCCTGGCGCGCCTGGAGATCCTCCCGTCAGAGTCGGCCACGTCGGAGGAATTGGATGCCCTGGTACGGGAGCTCCGGAGTACCGGGGCAACCCACACCGGAGTCCCCGGGGCCCGGGTGCTGGTCGGTGGCGGTCCCGCCTTCAACGTCGACTATCACGACGCGGTGGCCGGCCGGTTCCGCTCCATGGCCAGCGTCGTGGTGGTCACTACGCTGCTCGCCCTGTTCGCCGGTTTCCGCTCCATCCTCGTCCCCGTCAAGGCCGTGCTCCTCAACCTGCTCTCGGTAGCTTCGGCATTCGGCGCCCTGACGGTCGTGTTTCAGAATGGGCACGGCGGGCGCCTGTTCGGCGTGGTGGAACCGGTTGGCGCCGTCTATGCCTCGATCCCGGTGATCGTGTTCTGTATCGTGTTCGGTCTCAGCATGGACTATGAGGTGTTCCTGATGAGTCGGGTCATGGAAGCGCGGCGGAGGGGGCGCAACGATCGTGAGGCCATCGTGGAAGCTCTGGGGACGACCGGCCGCGTGATCACCAGCGCAGCCGCCATCATGCTGGTCGTCTTCGCGGCGTTCACTCTGGGTGACTTCCTCCTCATCAAGATGCTCGGTTTCGCGCTGGCCGTCGCGGTACTGCTCGACGCCACGGTCGTCCGGATGGTGATCGGCCCCGCGCTCCTCCAGTTGGCCGGGCGGTGGAACTGGTGGCCCAGCTCACCGGGGCGCGCCGCGGCTGGCGATCACGGCGAGACCCCCTAGTTTGCCATTCATGAGTACCGCATCCACCGTCTTCCGGTATGCCGTGGCCCTCGGACTGGCGTCAATGGCCCTATACGCTGGCACCGGTCGGCGCCGGGATCCGGACGTCACCCGCAAGGGAGCCCGGTTCCTGCTTGGTCTCGGCGACTTCCTGATGCACTGGTTCATGTGGGTGATCTCACCCGTCGAGCGGCTGGCCCTGCGACTCCATGCCACTCCGGATCTCTTCAACCTGCTCGGTCTCATCTTCGGCCTGGTGAGCGGCCTGTTGGTGGCGTCTGGCGAACTGCCCCTCGCCGGCTGGGCGATACTGGTGGGCGGTGTCTGCGACATCCTCGATGGGCGGGTGGCCCGCGCCACGGGGGTAGATTCTGCCTACGGGAAGTTCATTGACAGCACCCTGGATCGCTTCGCCGAGGTGTTCCTGTTTCTGGGCAGTGCGTACTTCCTGAGGCTGGCGCCGCTCGGATCCGTCATCGTGGTGGCGGCGCTCGCCGGGTCCCTGCTGACCAGCTACGCCCGGGCCCGGGGCGAATCACTGGGAGTCACTTGCCGCGAGGGGCTGATGCAACGCCCCGAACGACTCGTGCTCATCGGCCTCGCCTGCCTGACCGATACCGCATTCGGCGAATGGCGTGGGAAGCCGCAAGGGACCCTGCTCTGCTGGGTGATGATTCTGCTCGCCGTCGCCGGGATGATGACTGCCATCTATCGTACAGTATGGATCTCACGGCAGCTGCGACGTTCTTCAACCTAGGCTCCAGCGAATCTGACCCCCTCGGCGCACCGGCCGAGTCGGTGCTCCCCTCCGCCTCTCCGCCTCTCCGCCCTTACGCCTTCACCCCATAGCCCGCATCAGGTCCTTCACATAGGCCAACTCGTCCTCGTTCACCGTGTGGCCCATGCCGGGGTAGATCCGCTCCGTCACGGTCGCCCCCATCCTCGCGAACACGGCCGCGCTCTCGTCCACGCGCGCCTTCGGCACGTGCCCATCCACGTCGCTGCACCCCAGAAAGACCGGGGTGCCGTCGAAGGATCCCGCCTCGTCCCACACCGTGCCCGGCGGCCCGATCAGGCCGCCGCTGTACCCGACGATCCCGCCGAACCGCGCCGCGTGGCGCACCGCGTAGGTGGTGGCCAGGCAGGCCCCCTGCGAGAATCCCAGCAACATGATGCGCTCCCTCGGGATGCCGGCGGTCACCACCTGCCGCACCAGCCGGTCGATCACCTCGATACCCGACGAGATCCCCGGTTCGTTCGTCGCTGTTGCCGCCATGAAACTGTTGGGATACCAGGTGCGCCCCGCGGCGGCCGGCGCCAGGTAGGTGAACGCCGGGTGGTGTAGCGCCCCAGCCAATTCGAGGATACTCCGAGGCTCGGCGTTCCGGCCGTGGATCATGATCATCGCGGCCCGGCTCGACCCGAGCCCCGGCCCGAGCGTCACGACCGGTTGTCCCTCGTGCGGCACCATGGGGGCCGCTACCGGTGGACGACGCGGGGCAATCCCGCCTCGATCTCCGCGCGATAGGGCTCTTCCCAGGGCGGCAGCTTGAGCGCCTGGCCCAGCTGCGACAGTTCCTCATCCACCGTGAACCCCGGGGGAAGCGTGGCGATCTCGTAGAGCACGCCGCCCGGTTCGCGGAAGTAGATGGAGGTGAAGTACTGCCGGTCACGCACCTCGGTCACCTGCAGCCCGCGCCGCAGCAGCTCCTCACGAATTCGGAGCTGTTCCTCGGCGGTGCCGATCGCCATGGCGACGTGATGGACGGTGCCCAGGCCGTTGATCGCGGCGGCAGCTTCGGGAGCGTGGAGGATGTCGAGCAGCTGGCCGGGTCCGCCGCCGCTCACCGCCACGCG
>Ga0315287_10000705_pt1 | contig 29677 bp, 26 predicted proteins | sample YL17G11_0_MG_FD_205037 | JGI IMG/M metagenome (GOLD analysis project Ga0315287, IMG submission 205037) | Sediment microbial communities from Yellowstone Lake, YNP, Wyoming, USA - YL17G11_0 | ecosystem: Environmental > Aquatic > Freshwater > Lake > Sediment | place: USA: Wyoming | collected...
TCACCAGCGTCCCGGGCAGTGACGGGCGCGTCTGCCACCGCATACGTAGACATGCCGGCCGCTGCGCTCCTGACAAAGACCTGACGTGTCGCTGCCAATATCCGATTACGCTCTCATCGGCGACACGCGGACTGCCGCGCTCGTCGGTCGCGACGGTTCGATCGACTGGTTCTGCGTCCCCCGCTTCGACTCTGGGGCTTGCTTCGCGGCACTTGTCGGTACCGAACAGCACGGTCGCTGGCTGATTCGCCCCCGCGATGAGGTGCTTGAGATACGCCGTCGCTACCGTGGCGACACGTTGGTTCTCGATACCTCGATGCGCGCGCAATGCGGTGAGGTGACGATCACCGACCTCATGGTTCCCGAGGCCGAGCGCCCCACGCTGGTGCGCAGAGTCACCGGAGTGACCGGACGAGTCAAGATGTACACCGAGCTTGTCCTGCGATTCGACTACGGCAGCGTCGTGCCCTGGGTCACTCGTCAGAACGACGTCCTTCGGGCCGTCGCCGGTCCCGATGCCGTTGCCGTTCACACCACGGTGCCACTGGTCGGTCACGACCTGCAGTCGACGGGCGAGTTCGAGGTCTCGGCCGGCGAGACGGTGTCCTTCGTGCTCATCCACCACCCGTCGCATGAGCTTCCACCCTCAGCCGTCGACCCCGAGGTCGCCGTCGCGGCGTCATGCCAGTGGTGGCAGACCTGGATGGAGCAGTGTCCGGTCTCGGGCCCTTGGACTGAGGCGGTGCGACGCTCGGCGATCACCTTGAAGGCGCTGACCTACGCTCCCACCGGAGGGATCCTGGCGGCCCCGACGACGTCGCTGCCAGAAATGGTCGGGGGCACGCGTAACTGGGACTATCGCTACTGCTGGCTGCGTGACGCGACGTTCACGCTCTACGCCCTGTTGATGAACGGGTTCCACAGTGAGGCCAGAGAGTGGCGCGAGTGGCTGCTGCGCGCAGCAGCAGGGCGTCCGGAGGATCTGCAGATTCTGTATGGCATCTCTGGCGAGCGACGCGTCGACGAACAGACCATCGACTGGCTCCCCGGATATCGAGGTTCGGCTCCTGTTCGTGTAGGAAACGCCGCTCGCGGGCAGTTTCAGCTAGACGTCGTCGGCGAGGTGCTCGACGTGCTCCATCTGACGCGGAGCCTCGACGGTCCTGACGCAGAGACGGTCGACGCGTGGAACCTTCAGCGGGTCCTTCTGGACTTTCTCGAGTCCAGCTGGGAACGGCCGGACTCCTCGCTCTGGGAGGTGCGTGGCCCTCGACGTCACTTCACCCACTCGAAGGTCATGGCATGGGTGGGTTTCGACCGCGCCGTAAAGGCAGTCGAGCGCTTCGATCGTACCGGTCCGGTGGCGCGCTGGCGGCAGCTGCGCGACGAAGTCCATGCGGAGGTCTGCGACCGAGGCTACGACGCCGGTCGAAACACGTTTGTGCAGTCGTATGGCGGAAAGTCTCTCGATGCCGCCCTGCTCATGATGCCGCTCGTGGGGTTCCTGCCCGCCGACGATCCACGGCTCCTCGGCACCATCAAGGCAATCGAGCAGGAGCTGTTGCACGACGGTCTCGTGCTCCGGTACCTGCCAGACGCCGATGTGGAGGGGATCACCGGAGGTGAAGGGTACTTTCTTCCTTGCTCCTTCTGGCTCGCCGACAACTACGCGCTTCAAGGTCGGACACACGAGGCACACGCCCTTTTCGAGCGCCTGCTTTCACTGCGTAACGACGTCGGTCTGCTGTCAGAGGAGTTTGACCCCGTAAAGGGTGAGCTGCTCGGCAACTTTCCACAGGCGTTCAGCCATGTCGCACTGGTGAACACCGCGCACAATCTCTCAGAGGCGCGAGGTCCGGCTCATCACCGGGCTTCAGGTTCTTGGCGTCGCCCAACTGCATGACCGCCGAATGAGTTCCGCATCATCGCCAGCAGCTGGTTCGCGAAGTCGCCGTTGCCCTGGCTGGAGAACCGTTGCATCAATGCGGCCGAAATAACGGGGGCAGGCACCCCCGTATCGATCGACTCACGCACTGTCCAGCGACCCTCACCGGAGTCGGCAACGACCGGTGCGATGCCCTGAAGGGGCGCTTCGTCCTTGAGCACCGACGCGGTGAGGTCGAGCAGCCACGACCGGATCACCGTTCCGTGCCGCCATGCCTCGGCAACCGCGGCGACGTCGGTGACGAGTTCGTCCCGAGCCTCGAGTAATGCAAATCCCTCAGCCAGGGCTTGCATAGCTCCGTACTCGATGCCGTTGTGCACCATCTTGGTGAAGTGACCGGCGCCTACGGGCCCGGCGTGCACCCAACCCGAGTCCGGGGCGGGCGCAAGTGTCTTCAGGGCCGGCACGAGCCGCTCAACGTCGGGAACTGACCCTCCGGCCATCAGGCCGTATCCCTCTTCAAGACCCCACACTCCGCCGGAGACCCCGACGTCGACAAACCCAAGACCGCAGTCAGACATGCTGGCCGCCACGCGTTGGGAGTCGCGGTAGTCGGCGTTGCCACCGTCGACGACAATGTCCCCGGGCGACAGGACCTCACGCAACTCGCCCATCACCCCTTCGGTGACGGACCCCGCAGGGAGCATCAGCCAAACCACTCTCGGCGCATCCTGCGCCGCGACAGCGTCGGCCACCGTCGGGTGTGTCGCGACCACGCCCGGCTCATCGGCCATCGCGGCACGAGCCGCTGGACTCGGATCGACTGCAGTCACCGAATGTCCACCGCGCCCGAGGCGACGGGCCATGTTCCCACCCATGCGACCTAGCCCGACCATCGTCAGATCCATGTCAGCTCCCAAAGCGATTCGGAGTAGCCGGCGTACCAGTGCGAGCCTAGGCGCTCACCCGCGAGCGGTACGCGAGTAGTGGGCACGAACCTTGGCGCGGTTCCCACAGGTGCGCATATCACACCAACGCCTGTTGCCGGCGCGACTCGTGTCCAGAAAGAGCCACCCGCACCCTCCAGACTCCAGCGGACACTGCCGGACCAGCGCCAGCTCTGGCTCGGTCAGCAAGTCCCACACGTCGATGGCTACCGGCCAGAGCACCTGGGCCAGAGCGTCCGAGGTGCGCCACTCCTCCCGGACGCCGCCGCGATTCGACGCCGCCAGGACGCGGTGACCGATGCTTTCGCCCAGGGCGTCGTTCAGCTTCGCCAGGTCGCTTGTCCGAACTTCTTCGCCGAGGCGCGAGGCATTGATCAGTGCGAAGGCTGCCTCACGCATGGCCACCGCCTGACGGTGAGCCACCGATGCCTCTGTCGCGGCGGCCTTGGCTCGCTTCCTCAGCCAGGAGATCGACCGAGGCAGCAGGACGTCAACCATCTCGAACCAACCAAGGACATCCTCATAACTGGCGAGGTAGTCACGACCTTCACCGGTTCGCCGGGGGTCGACGGTGTTGACGAAGTCGAGGCAAAGACGTCCGCCAACCCGATCCGGAAAGACTCGCGTCACTGGCACTCCTCGACCCTAACCGGTCTAACCGGTATGCAGACGCCGGGTGCCCCTCGGCGGGAACCAGCCGTCAGGCTGTGGCGTCGAGGGTCTCGGCCGTGTCGACGACGTTGGGTCGCATCGCCATTCCGAAGGGCTCGAGGTAGCGCCGGATCGCGATCGCTGCAGCTGCGCCTTCGCCAGCCGCAGCAGCTGCCTGCTTGGTGCTTCCGCTCCGCACGTCGCCAGCGACGAAGACTCCCGCGGCCGATGTCTGCATCCCCGGGTCGGCGGTGACAAACCCTTGGGCGTCGGTCTCCACCAGCTCGCTGACCAACGAGGCGTTCGGCGTCAGCCCGATGAAGACAAATGCAGCCGGCGTGCTGATCGTCTCCCGGCTGCCGTCTGGGCCCTCGACCACGAGTCCGGTGAGTTTGCCGTTCTCACCGACGAACTCGAGCGGTGTGGTGTTGGCGCGGACAATAATCTGGTCGGTGCGCTCGACTTTGTCGACTGCAGCAGCGCTGGCTGTCAGTCGGTCGGCCGTCGTCACCAGCGTGATCCGCTGGTCCAAGGTGGTGAGGAAGAGGCTCTCTTCGGTCGCAGAGTTGCCACCGCCGACCACCACCACATCTTTGCCGCGGTAGAAGGCACCATCGCACGTGGCACAGAAGTGCACACCCGACCCGATGAAGTCGTCCTCCCCCGGGATGCCGAGGCGTCGGTACGTTGAACCCGTTGCGACCAGCAATGCATGGGACCGGTACTCGTCTCCGGATCCTGTGATGACGACCTTCTGGTCACCGTCGACCGCAAGGGAGGCAACGTCAGTCGCCGAAAGGATCTCGACGCCGAAGCGCTCGGCCTGCCGCCGCAGGCGATCGGCAAACTCAGCTCCGGCCACGCCATCGGGGAATCCAGGGAAGTTGTCCACCTGGTCGGTGATGCCGATCGTGCCCCCGACTGCACCGGACTCGATGACCAGTGTGGAAATGCCCTCACGAGCGGCGTAGATCGCGGCAGTCAGACCAGCGACTCCACTTCCGACGATGATCAACGAGTAGAAGCGGTGCTGGGCCTCGGTGCGCAGGCCCAGCTTGGCAGCGAGATCGGCGTTGCTCGGCTCCACCAGAGTGCTGCCGTCCTCGAAGATAAGGACCGGGATGATCAGCTTGCCGTCGTTGACCCGCTCCACCACTTCGCGGCCAGCCGGGTCGGCGTCGACGTCGGTGAAGGCGTACGGGATGCGCTGCTCGCTCAGGAACTGCTTGGCCCGGTGGCAGTCGGGGCACCAGGCGGTGCCGTACATCTTGATGGGGGTCGGGCTCGCGGGCATGAGGTCTCCTCGGTCGACGGCAGTGATCGCGACAACTCCCCCAGGAGTGGTTCGCTTCCCCGTGAGCGGGGAGTTCATGACTTCGTAAGGTTGCCGGCTAGCTGGCTGCGAGTCCCTCGCGCTCTGCTTCCTCCAGCGCGACCTTGCCACGGTCTCCCCGCGTCTTGCCGCCGGCCACGTAGAAGATCGAGCCCATGATGACGAAGGCGAGCAGCGGAATCGCCTGGAAGAGGAAGTAGCGCCAGTTCTCGTCGGCAGCCCACTCCCCGGGCCGGAACGCATCTCCGAACCAATCGCTGCCCAAACCTGGCATCAGCAGCTGGATAGTCGCGAACACGATCAGGATCGTCAGCCAGATCGACAAAAAAGCAGGCGCGGGAGCCCTGAAGGGCCGCGGGTGGTTGGGGAACTTCACGCGCAGCCGCCAGAGTGCGGGAAACACCGCCAGGTACGAGATGAGAGTTGTCGAGACGGCGATCCCCAAGATTGCACCGAAGTACTTGGCGCTATTTCCCTCACTGAAATACCAGGCGAGCCACAGCGTCAATGACGAGAGGATTCCGCTGAGCACGTTGACACGTACCGGGGTTCCAAACCTGGGGCTGAATCTTCCCAGCCAGCGCGGAGCTGCTCCGTCATAGCCGGAGACCGCAAGCGCACGGTCCGATCCCATCAGCCAGGTTGTGCCTGACGACAGCAGACACAGGATAAACAGGATGCCGGCGAAGTCCGCCAAGACGGTGCCAGCACCAGACAGGGTGGCGCTGCCATCGGCGGCGACATCTCCCCCGTAGACGGTGAACACCGACTTGATGGCGTCTATGAAGCCGCCAAGATTGGTTACCTGGTCGAGAGGCAGAACGACGAGAATTCCCAAGATGGGAACTCCATACAGCAGCATGGCTGCGATGGATGCTTTGAAGATCCCAGAGGGAACATCCTTCTGCGGGTCCTTCATCTCGTCGCCAGCCGTGTTCGGCAACTCGAAGCCGACGTAGTTGAACATGATCAGTGCAGCAAGCCCAATGAGCCCCGGATAGGTGACGCCGAAGTCGCCGACCCCGTTAACTCCCTTGACGCCGTTCTGGATGGCATAGAAGACAACCGAGATGCTGAAGAACCCAAGCAGAACGAACCGTGCAACGGCCCCGGAGATCGGAATCCATTTACCGACAGAGAAGGACAAGATCGCGGCAAACGTCCCAATCCAGATGAAGACAAGCCCAAAGAGCATGTGCGGGATCCCGCTCAGCAGGTTGCCGTCGTTGAAGAAGACCTCGTAGGTGGCGATCGCCAGCGTTGCCAGCGTGCCGCCCATCCAAACCGGGTTCGTTATCCAGTAGAGAAAGTTGTTGACAGCAGCCACGTACCGCCCGAACGCCAACCGCACCCACAGGTAGGGGCCACCCTCCTCGGGGAAGGCGGTTCCGAGCTCAGCGAAGAGGAACGCACTCGGAATGAAGAAGATAACGGCGAAGATCGCCAGCCATGTGAACGCTTCGGGCCCGAGTGCAGCAACGGCGCCGATCGTGTCGACACCCACGATCGTGCAGATCGTGAAGAACAGGATCTCGCGGCGCCCGAAGTGACGCTGCAGGTGCGCGGTCTCTTCGATCGCGTCGCTGGTGAAGTCAAGCTCTTTGACATCGGCCACAGTTGGCATATGCGGTGCATCGCTCATGCCGCTGGACCCTAGCCCAACGGAGCCTGCACAGGAAGACCTCGCCACTAGCGTTCGGTCAAGACCTGGAAGAGTGGCGTGGCTGGTGTGCTACATCTATCTTCGACGGCTCCTCGGCAAGCACGCACTAGTCTGTCGTGACCGATCAACGGGAGCATGGCTTGTGCCGGACACGACGAAGTCCTCGCTCAGGCTGATCGGCGCTCTTGGGGCCGGTGCGCTTGTGAGTGTGGCCCTCGGCGTCTACGGACGTACCCACGACCCAACATTCGAAGCCGCCATGACGTTTGGATTCTCCACCCAACTCCAGATGAAGGCATGGCTGGCGATGACGGCGGCCGGCCTTGCCTGCGTCATACTGGCGACAGCACTGCGCCTGTATCGTCGGGTCGGCAGCGGCGCCATCTTCGCGGCGCTCATTGGCGTCGTGGCGAGTTCGGCGATGTGGTACTTCGCACAGGACGGCCCCACCTACTGAACTGTCCCGCGCGCTGTCGGGAGGACGCCGGGTCAGGTGCGAGGGTGCGCCTCGCCACCAGAAACGTTCGCTCACCTCATCACGGAGATCGCCGAACTGCTTGTTTTCGCCTTCCTGAGCCTCTAACGTGCGTTGAAGATCATCTTCCCTGTGAGCTCGTAATGATCTCCCACCACCACAATCGATCTCGCCTAACGGGGGCCCCACATGAGATCTGCCTATCGAGTTTTCGCTTACCTGATCGCCGCCTTGGTCGTCGTCCAGGCGTCGATGATCGCCTACGCCTTCGCCGGCCTCGGGATCTGGGTCGACAAGGAAGGCGGAGTACTTGACCAAGCGGCGATGGAGAGTGAACCCGACTTCACCGGGGCTGTCGGGTTCGCCGTTCACGGGATAAACGGAATGATGCTCATCCCGCTCGTCGCCCTCATCTTCTTGATCGTGTCGTTCTTCGCCAAGATCCCCGGCGGCATCAAGTGGGCGGGGTTCGTCCTGCTTGCTGTCATCGTCCAGGTGACCCTCGGCCTGTTCGGCCACGAGAACGCCATCTTCGGCATGCTGCACGGCATCAACGCACTCCTACTGTTCTCACTCGCAGTCATGGCGGGTAAGCGGGTGCAGACGGGTGCTGAGGCCTCCGTCTAGGCGAACCCTCACACGTGAGGCAGTGATCTGGCGGTGAGCACTCGACGCCGGCTGGTCCTGGCCCTGCTGGCCACTGCCGTGCTCGTCCTTCCGCTTGCGTGGATGTGGTGGTCCAGCCTTCTGCCCGGCGAGTACTCCGTCATGGAGATGGGGTACGCAGACAACGGCGGCGGTTCGAGCGGTGGCGATTCAGCCGGTCACATGGGCTCGGATGCGGTCAGCATCACTGAGCTCGCTGTGCCCGATGATCGGAAGGCAGATCTCAGCGTTGACCTGGTGGTGCGCCAAGAGACCTTCACGTTGGCCTCCGGCCGGGAGGTCGACGGCTACACCGTCAATGGGCAGTCACCTGGACCGACGATTCACCCGACCCAGGGAGACCTGGTCGAGGTCAACCTCGTCAACGAGTCGGTGCCCGAGGGCATCACTCTGCACTGGCACGGGGTCGATGTACCCAATCCGATGGACGGTGTGGCTGGCGTAACTCAGGATGCAGTGCTTGAAGGAGAGTCCTTTACCTACCGCTTCTACGCCGACCAGGCTGGCACCTACTGGTACCACTCTCACCAGCTCTCCCACGAACAAGTACAGGGCGGCCTGTTGGGAGCAGTCATCGTCGAGCCAGACGTCAGCGAGGGAGCAGCGGGTGGTCCGACCCAAGACGTCACGGCCCTGGTCCATATCTATGACGGAGTGCGCACCGTCAATGGCGCGGAGGGTGACGTCGCCCTGGACTCACCACCGGGAGAGACCACGAGAGTGCGCGTGATCAACAGCGACAACGGGCCTATGTCGGTATGGGTCAGCGGGGCTGACTACCGCGTGGTCGCCGTGGACGGATACGACATCCACCAGCCGGAGAAGGTGGACGGTCAAGCAATCCTGGTGACTGCCGGAGGACGCGCGGATCTGGAGATCACCACCCCAGATGCCGGGGCACGCGTCGAGCTGGGAGGGAACGCTGCGATTCTGCTGGGCCCCGATGCAGCGAGCGTTCAAGAGACTCCGGCCCCTCAAGACTTCGTGGACCTTCTCGACTACGGCTCCCCCGCACCTCTCGGGTTCGACCCCGATGAAGCCACGCGCGAGTTCGACTATGTGGTCGGCCGTCGTCCGGGCTTCCTCGATGGGCGACCGGGTATCTGGTGGACGATCAACGGTCACCTGTTCCCCGATGTGCCGATGTTCATGGTCGAGGAGGGTGACATCGTCCTCATGCATATCGCAAACAACAGCGGCGAGGTGCACCCGATGCACTTGCATGGACACCACGCTGTCGTTCTGGCCCGGAACGGTCAGCCCGCTACGGGAAGCCCATGGTGGGTGGACTCCCTGAACGTTCGCGATGGCGAGAGCTATGACATCGCGTTTGTCGCCGATAACCCCGGCATTTGGATCGACCACTGCCACAACCTGCCCCACGCTGCCCAAGGGCTGCTGGCACATCTGATGTACCTCGGCTACACAACGCCTTACGAAATGGGTGGCTCAGCGGGTAACGAACCGGAGTAGATCAAAACAGTTACGAAGGACCGTCAATCGCGGTGGGCCACAATGGCGTCATGACCTCTCAAGCCACTGACGCCACCCGACAGAACATCGCCGCAAGCACCGAGCACCTCCCCCTGCACGACACCCAGGACTTCGACGACGCCGATCGCGGGTTTGTCGCGCGCAGCCAGCAACGTCAGATCACAGCCCTCGACGGTCGCGTCGTCTGGGACATGGACGCCTACGACTTCCTCGCTGGCGGCTGCCCGGACACCGCCAACCCCAGCCTCTGGCGTCAGGGACAACTACTGGTCAAGGACGGACTTTTCGAGGTGGTGCCCGGCATCTACCAGCTCCGAGGCTTCGACCTGTCCACCATGACCGTCATCGAGGGTGACACGGGCGTGATTGTGATCGACCCACTGATCAGCAAAGAGACGGCCGCTGCTGCTTTCGCCCTGTACCAACAGCACCGGGGCGACCGACCTGTCGTTGCGATGATCTACACCCACTCCCACATCGACCACTTCGGTGGCGTCAAAGGCATCATCAGCCAGGCTGACGTCGACAGTGGGCAGATTCCGGTCATTGCACCGGAAGGGTTCATGCAGCACGCGGTCGTCGAGAACATCTTCGCCGGCACCGCGATGACGCGTCGGGCTGGTTACATGTACGGCGCATCCCTCGACAAGGGACCTGCCGGCCAGATTGGAGCCGGGCTCGGGCAGACAACCTCCACCGGTGAGACCACACTGATCGGCCCCACCGTGGACATCTCAACTACCGGTCAGGAACTGACGCTCGATGGCGTCCGCATCGTGTTCCAAGTGACGCCGGGTACCGAGGCGCCGGCGGAGATGAACTTCTACTTCCCCGACCGCCGTGCACTTTGCGCCGCCGAGAACGCGTCGCACACCATGCACAACGTCCTGACGATTCGCGGCGCTGTCGTCCGCGACGCACATGCCTGGGCGCACTACCTGACCGAGACCATCGATCTGTGGGGGTCCGATCTCGATGTCGTCTTCGCCTCACACCACTGGCCCACCTGGGGCCGCGAACGGGCAGTGGAGTACCTGGCGCAGCAGCGAGACATGTACCTGTACCTACACGACCAGACGCTCCGCCTGATCAACCAGGGCTACGTAGGCGCCGAGATCGCCGAGATGATCCAGATGCCACCCGCGCTGGAGGCTGCCTGGCATACGCACGGCTACTACGGATCGGTCAGCCACAACGTGAAGGCGGTCTACCAGCGCTACCTCGGTTGGTATGAAGGCAACCCGGCAAGGCTCTGGCCCCACCCTCCCGAGGCGTCAGCTGCCCGCTACGTCTCAGCAATGGGCGGTATCAATGGTGCGATGCTCGTGGCGCAGAGCGCCTTCGACGATGGCGACTACCGCTGGGCCGCGCAGGTTCTCGACCACGTTCTCTTTTTCGATGAGAGCCATCAGCCAGCACGATCGCTGCAGGCCGACACGTTCGAGCAACTTGGGTTCGGCGCCGAGAACGGAACCTGGCGCAGCGCCTATCTTGCAGGTGCCAAAGAACTGCGGGACGGCAACTTCGGAACCCCTGTTGGCGCATCGGCCGACCTCATCGCTACGTTGACTGTCTCGCAGGTCTTTGACAGCATCGCGATTCGGATCGACGGACCGAGGGCCTGGGATGAGCGGCTTGTCCTCTCGTGGGTCATCACCGACGAGGACACCACCTACGTGACCGAGCTCCGAAATGGCGTGCTCGTTCACCGCTCCGCGAAGGCACCGCACCCGGGCTCCACGACGTTCACCCTGTCCAGGGTCGCGCTAATCGGACTCGTTACGGGGACCCTCGATTTGGCCCGCGCCCTTGGCGACGGCACTGTCGTCGTAAGTGGCGACGCAGCTGACCTCCAGACAGTCATGGGTCTCGTCGCGCCGGTCAACCCAGATTTTGCCATCGTCACGCCCTAGGCCAGGCGCGCATCGGGCTGGTATAGCCCCCGACGGTGACGACAATGGCCGCCGGTGCTAGTCCCCGTCCACCCGAATCATCGGTGGTGTCAGGACCCGGCGCGCCAGCCCGGCCAACGCCTGGGCGCGACGAGTCGGCCGGGAACCGACGGCCTTGGCCAGCACCACGGACAGCGCCGGAACCGCGTCGACCAAGGGCCTGGCGATCACGGGCCGACCTTCGACTGAGTCGTCAGTGGCCGGTCGGAGATTCAGCAGGGTCCAGCCCAGGCCGCGGCCCACCAAGGCGCGCGCGGTCTCAGCACTTCGAGTGCGATAGCGAATGCTCGGGGTCACCCCAGCCGTGGTGAAGGCGGCGGTGAAATACTCCCGGCTGTGGGGCAGGTCGAGCAGCACGAACGGCTCGTCCGCCAGGTCTGCGAGCCGTACCGAGTCCTCCGATCGGAGTCGATGGTCGGCGGGCAGCAATGCGTACGGGCGGACCTCGAGCAGCGGCTCGCACTCAAACCCCGCGCCCAGGCCAAGGTCGTAGGTCACGGCGAGCTCGAAACGCCCCTCGCGCAGCCCGGCCTCCACGCCGTCGAGTGACTCCTCGACCGGCTCAACCTCAAGGCCGGGCAGCTGCTCTTGAACTGCAGCCAACAGCGGCGGCAGCAGATACGGCGACAAGATGGCGAAGCAACCGAGCCGAACACGCCCGACCAAGCCTTCACCGAGGGCGTGCGCAGTGCCGTCAAGGTCCTCCGCCTGACGCAGCAGCTCGCGCGCAGCGATCAACAGCTCCTCGCCGGCCGGTGTTAGCGTGACGCCGCGAGCGTGGTGTCGAACGAGCAGTTGCACACCAAGCGCCCGCTCAAGGTCGGCCAACGCCGTCGACATGGCCGACTGTGAAAGGTGAACCCGGTCGGCGGCCGCAGTCACCGTTCCTGCTTCGGCGACCGCGACGAAGTACTCGAGCTGACGCAGCGTGTAGCGGGCCGTGGCGGCGCCACGGTCACCGTTGGCGCTCACATGCACCTCGCACTGCGCTCACTCATGTTTGTAGCTGATCCAGGTCGTTTTCAGCCCGGTGTACTTGTCGTACGAGTGCAGGGACAGATCGCGGCCCATACCGGACTGCTTGAAGCCCCCGAACGGGGTCATCGGGCTCAGCGCGTCGACGGTGTTCACCGAAACGGTGCCAACGTGCAGCTGCTCAGATACCCGCAGTGCGCGCGAAAGATCTGATGTCCACACCGATGCCGCCAACCCGTAGCGGGTGCCGTTGGCGATCGCGACCGCCTCGGTCTCGTCGTCGAAGGACATCACCGAAAGCACCGGACCGAAGATCTCATCACGTGCGATCTCGTGGTCGGCGGTCACGTTATCGAAGATGGTGGGCGTCACAAAGCAGTCGCTCGACAGGGTGAGCCGTTCTCCGCCAGTCACCAGCCGCGCCGATGAACGTCCGGACACCACAAAGCGCATCACCTGGTCAGTGTGCTCGCGGGTGACGAGCGCTCCCATCGCGGTGCTCGGATCGAGCGGGTGGCCGGGTGCCATCGACTCGGCCTGACCGACGAGCAGTTCGAGCAGCTCGTCCTTGACCGAACGGTGGACGAGGAGCCGCGAGTTCGCCGAGCAGACTTCTCCCTGGTTGAAGAAGATGCCGAATGCCGCCTTGGCCGCCACCTCATCAAGTGAGCTAGCGTCGGCGAAAACGAGGTTTGGGCTCTTGCCCCCGAGCTCGAGCCAGACCTGTTTGGCGTTCGACTCCGCCGAGTACTTCAAGAAGTACTTACCGACTTCCGTAGAACCCGTAAAGGCGAGACAGTCGACGTCGAGGTGACGGCCCAGCGCCTGGCCGGCTGTCTCGCCGAAACCGGGAAGAACGTTCAACACACCGTCGGGCACACCAGCCTCAGTAGCGAGCTCAGCCAGCCGCAGCGCCGAAAGCGGCGACTGCTCCGCCGGCTTGAGGATGACCGAGTTGCCGGTGGCGAGCGCCGGCGCACACTTCCACGCAGCCATGTCGAGCGGGAAGTTCCACGGAACCACAGCGGCGACCACGCCTAGGGGTTCTCGACGAACCAGAGCAAGGTCGCCTCGACCGGTAGGCGCCACCTCGTCGTAGATCTTGTCGATCGCCTCGGCGTGCCACTGCCAAACCCCAGCGGCACCGGGAACGTCGACGGTCAGCGCGTCGGTGATCGGCTTACCCATGTCGAGGCACTCGAGCAGCGCGAGCTCGTCAGCGTTATCCCGGATCAACTGCGCCAGCCGTAAGAGCACCTCCTTGCGGTCGCTTGGCGAGCTGTGGGCCCAGTCTCCACGGGCAAATGCCGAACGCGCCACGGTGACCGCCCGGTCAACGTCTGCGGAGTCCGTTGACGCAACCTGGTTGAGCACCTCACCAGTCGTCGGACTGAAGTTGTCGAAGGTTGCTCCTGATATCGCTTCGACGGAAGCACCGTCGATATACGCTCCCGAGCGAAGTGACAGATTCCTGGCGTGTTCCTGCCAGTCAGCAAGCGTGACCGTTCCGCTCATACGTTGCTCTCCTCTGGTGCCAGGCCAGTGACCTCACGGCGGAACGGAACGACATCGCCGGTCCGCGGTGGTCCGTCAAGCTCTTCGGCGTACTTGTGGCCCTCATAGACCGCGGCGGCGATGGTGGCCGGGGCGAAGGCGTCACCGATCGCACGCACGCTCACCAAGCCAGTCGAGTCCCATTCGGCACTGCGCGCGTTCAGGTCGAGCAGCAGCTCCTCGCGCGGCAACCGAGCGGTGACCATCACCACCGAGTGAGCCGGCAGAACTTCCTCACGCCCGGTGTAGGCGCACGCGATCGTCACCTCGCCGCCAGAAACGGCCGTGAGCACTCGAGCGGCGCGCACGTCGACCCCGGCGCCGAGCACTCGTTGCTGGATCCGGACGATCTCAAGGGTGTTGTTGGTCCAGCTCGACACCTGGGCGGCCGGGGTCACCAGCTGTACCGCGTATCCCTCGCTCGCCAACAGCTCGGCCAAGACACCGCCCATGTAGTAATGGTCGTCGTCGAACACAACGACCCGGTTGCCCTCGGGCCGAGTGCCGGCCATCACGTCGTCGGGGGTCAACACAGGCATCGATCCTTCGACCGGGACCTCGCTCAGGTGCCATCGACCGATCCCGTCCTTGCGCCACCGCGCCCCGGTGGCAACCACCACGTGGTCGAAGCCGCTGCCGATGATGTCGTCGGCCGTCATCTGTGACTCCAGGGCGACCTCGACGTTCTTCAGCGAGCGGATCTGCTGGTCTCGGTAGTCGAGTACCCGCACCCAGGCAGCTAACCCTGGCAGCCGCGACTCGTGCCAGACCCGGCCACCGAGCTGACGGGTCGCTTCCGCCAGCGTGACGTCGTAGCCACGGTGCCCGAGTGCTCGCGCTGCTTCCAGACCGGACGGGCCAGCACCGACGACGAGTACCGACGACTGTGACCCGCGCACCTTGATGCGCTCGGGATGCCAGCCACGCCGCCACTCCTCGCCCATCGTCGGGTTCTGGGTGCAACGGATCGGCGACATCGTGAAGTCACCGGACACGCAGATGTTGCAGCCAATGCACTCACGGATCTCGTCGAGCCGACCTTCCTCGATCTTGCGCGGCAAGAAGGGGTCTGCGATCGACGGACGAGCCGCACCGATGAGGTCAAGAATCCCCTGCTGTACCTGGCGGACCATCGTGTCCGGTGAAGTGAACCGCCCGACGCCGACGACAGGTCGGGACGTCAGTTGCTTCAGGCCTTTGACGTATTCCTCCTGGCTGGCCTCGGGGCCGAAGCGCGACGTCAGTGAGTCGTCCTCCCACGACCCGAGAACGAAGTCCCAGACGTCGGGGTGCTCAGAGAGCTCGCCGATCACGTGTTCGATCTCCGCCCGGTCGATGCCACCGTCACCGAGGAGCTCGTCGATCGTGATGCGGCACGCGACTGCCGCTTGACCGTCGCACGCCTCTCGGGTGTCCTCCAGTATCTCGCGCAACAGGCGCATCCGGTTGGCGGTGCTGCCGCCGTACTCGTCAGTTCGCTGGTTGAAGCGTGGGCTCAGGAAGTGGTGAATGCCACCGAGCGCGTGCCCCGCGTACACGTAGACGATGTCGTAGTTCGCCTTCAGCGCGCGACCGACAGCCGCCTTGTGCCACCTTCGCAGATCGACGATGTCCTGCTTGGTCATCGCCCGCGCCTGCACCGGGTCAAGCGACCAGGTGGCCACCGGGAGGTGCGCCGGGCCCATCGGCGCCTCACGGCTGTAAAGATTCGGTCCGTTCATGCCGTTGTAGGTCAGCTCCAGACCGGCGAGCGCACCGTGCTCGTGGATCCGGTCGGCCATCCGGGCAAGCGCAGGAATGTCTTGGTCGTCCCACAGCCGCAGCTCGATGAAAGGCGTGATGTCGGACGAGTAGTGAAACTCCACCTGCTCGGTGCAGACGACCCCCCAACCACCTTCTGCCTTGATGCCACGCATCGTTGCCAGCGCTGTGACGTCGCGATAGCCCATACCGTTGCAGTGCGGTACCTGGAAGAACCGGTTGGGCGCCGTGACCGGGCCCATCTGCACGGGTTCGAAGAGAATGTCGTACCGCGGGTCACGCATGGGTTTCCCTTGCCGATCCTGCGAGCAGTCGCTCGCGTTGGTGGGTGTCGCTGGCCACGTCCACAACAGTCAGCGCCAAAGCCATGGCCGCGTCAACCACTGCAGCATCAGCTGCAGGTGACGCCGCAGCAGCGGCAAACTCTGGTTGGTGGTTGACGGCTGGAAGTGAGTCGATGCCGATGTACGGGTGAATGGCCGGGACCTTCTGGGAGACATTGCCCATGTCGGTGCTGGCTCGGTTCATCCGGCCCGCGGGATCATCAGGTGCGGCGAACGTCCGGCCGAGTTCTTGGGTATTGGAGACGTAGCGCGCCAACACGTCGGCATCGTTGGCGAACTCGGCATAGGGCGGCGAGCCGGGAGCAATCGCCAACGTGCAGCCGGTGGCCACGGCACCAGCTTCAAAGCACCGATGTGCGCGCTGCTCTACCTCTTCCAGCTGCGACGTCGTCGTTCCGCGCACATACCAATGTCCCTCGGTATGGGCAGGAATGATGTTCGGGGCATCGCCGCCATGTGTCACGATCCCGTGCACACGAGCATCGACCGGTAGCTGCTGACGCAACAGCGCCAGTGCCACTTGCGCCACGGTGAATGCATCGGACGCGTTGACTCCGACCTCAGGGTAGGCGGCGGCATGCGCTGCCTTGCCCTCGTAGGACACCTTCAGGTGCGACACGGCGTAGGCCTCCGCTCGCGCGACATCAACCGGACCTGGGTGCGCCATCAATGCCAAGTGCGTGTCGGCGAACGCACCCCGTGACAGCAGCTCGATCTTCCCCCCGCCACCTTCTTCGGCAGGCGTGCCCAACAGCACCACGCGTATCCCGAGCTTGTCGGCAACCGCACCGAGTGCGAGCGCGGCACCCACCGACGATGCGGCAATCACGTTGTGACCGCATGCGTGGCCGACACCGGGGAGCGCGTCGTACTCCGCGCAGACCACGATGGTCAGTGGACCATCTCCACGGACTGCCTCAACCGCAGTCGACAGGCCGTAGGCGCCTGGCGTCACCGCGAAGCCACCTTCGGCCATCGCCTGACCGACCCATTCGCTCGCACGCTCTTCCTCCCAGGCAACTTCCGGATGCGCGTGGATCCGGTGGCTGAGGTCGAGCAGCCCACCACGACGACGAGTGACGTCCTCGCGCACCTGGTCGCGGGTTGCGGCGCCGGCGCTCACCGCTCATCCCCTGGCACGCCGTAGCTCGGGGCGGTGTCTGGAGCCAGCGCGCGAGTGAGGTAGGCCTGCTCCTGCGGCTGCCACACCCGCCACAGCTTGGCGAGATCGACCACCGGCTCGTCGTGCCAGTCGACCCGAAGGTCGGTGGCCGGCCAGGTGTACACCGGGTCGGCATCGGCAATCAACAGTCCAGCCGAGCGGACCGGACCGGCCTCACCGCCCGCGGCCAGTGCTGCAGCCAGCCCGGCGATGAGTCGCTCGCCCAGCGGGAGCGAATCGTCTGCCTCGAACGCGTCGGCCGCTGCGCCCAGCACGGTGGGCGACGAGAGGAGGTTCCCCGCGACGACGACACCGTCGCGCACGACCTGCGCGTGCACGCCGAGGGCCTGCGAACCCGTCCATGCCGCGGTTCGCCCGTGGCTGTCAACGACTGTGAGCTGACGCCACGCGACGATGCTCACCGGCTGGTTCGCCACTACATCAGCAAGTGCTGTTTCGGCGTCCGCACCGCTGCCCAGCGCATCCAGCATTGCCGGACCAAGCCGCGGGTCGGTGACGTTCTGCGTTGTCACGGCGCCAACCCCACCGCGCACCCAGGCACAGCGAGCCGCAACCGCAGGTGACGACGATGAGATCGCCACCCCCATGGCTCCGGTGGTGGCGCAACGGCCAACGACACTGAACGTCATGGCTGGCTCGGCTCCGACAACACGGCAGTGACGTCGATCTCCACCAGCCACTCCGGACGCGCCAGGGCGCTGACGACCAGTCCCGTCGAGACCGGGTAGACGCCCTTGAGCCAACGTCCCATGACCCGGTAGACCGGCTCGCGGAAGCGGATGTCGGTGAGGTAGACGACGACCTTCACCACGTCATCGAGGCTGGAGCCACACTCGTCGAGCAGCATGGCCACATTCGACATGGCCTTCTCCGCCTGCGCCTCGACGTCTCCTACCCCGACCGACTCGCGGGTGTCGAGGTCCTGCCCGATCTGGCCGCGCAGATAGACGGTGTCGCCGGCGACGACGGCCTGGCAGAGATCGTTGTCGATGTTCTGCTCTGGGTAGGTCTCGCGGGTGTTGAACGGCCGGATCCGGCGGTGGTTCATGGGCGATACTCGTCGCCGGTGCCGATCATGGGGCGTCCTTCGTGAGTCAGCGGTTGGAGCGGAGGGGTTCGTCAGGGTGATCCTGGTGGCTGCCTGGTCAGAAGTCCAACAGATCTTGTCGGGCTTTGGAATCGGGAAGCCCGAACTTAGCCTGCTCATCTTGACCAATCTACATCGGGGAAACTGAACTCGAAGGCTGGAGACATCTGTTGGACAGGGCTAGCCCCGGGCGCCAGGATGCTGATGGGCGCACCGCTGCGCCGGTGACCTTCAGTCTTTCAACCGAGCGGGGTTCAGATGTCGACCGAAGCCGTTGAGGTGCTCGTCGTTGGTGGCGGACAAGCCGGTCTGGCGATGAGCGAGCACCTGAGCCGGTGCGACGTGCCACACCTCGTGCTGGAACGTTCCCGCATCGCCGAGCGCTGGCGCTCTGAGCGATGGGACTCGCTGGTCACCAATGGGCCTGTCTGGCACGACCGCTTCCCCGGGCTCGAGTTCCCCGACCTGGGCCCCGAGGATTTCGCCGCCAAGGAGCAGGTCGCGGACTACCTGGTCGCCTACGCCGACAAGATCGCGGCGCCGATCCGGTGCGGTGTGGAGGTCACGTCCGTCAAGAAGAACGAGGGACGGCCCGGCTTTCGTGTCGAGACGTCGGACGGGCCGATCGACGCCCGCTTCGTTATCGCCGCGACCGGCCCGTTCCAGCTCCCCGTGGTACCGGCACTTGTCCCCGATGACGCGGGTCCGGTGCAGCTGCACTCAACCGGCTACCACAACCCCGAGCAACTGCCGGAGGGTGGCGTGCTTGTCGTTGGTGCCGGGTCGTCGGGAGTGCAGATCGCCGACGAGCTGCTCGCCGCCGGCCGCCGCGTCTACCTCTCCGTCGGCCCCCACGAGCGCCCGCCCCGCCGCTACCGTGGACACGACTTCGTCTGGTGGCTCGGTGTCTTGGGCAAGTGGGACGCCGAGACACCGCCCAAAGGTGCCGAGCACGTCACGATCGCAGTGAGCGGCGCGCATGGCGGTCACACCGTCAGCTTCCGCGAGCTCGCCGCCCGCGGCATGGTGCTCGTCGGCCGGACTCAGTCGTACGAGGCAGGAGCGGTGCGGTTCGCGCAAGACCTCGCGGAGAACATCGCCGGCGGCGATGCAAGCTACCTGTCGTTGCTCGACGAGGCCGACGCGTACGTCGCACGCAACAGTCTCGCGCTGCCGGAGGAGCCGGACGCCCGCAAGTTGGGATCACTCCCTTCCTGCGTGACCGATCCCCACCTCGAGCTCGACCTCGCGCAGGCCGGGGTGACCTCGATCATCTGGGCCACCGGCTTTGCCCTCGACTACAGCTGGCTGCAGGTGAATGCGTTCGGTGAGGACGGCACGCCGAACCACCGGCGCGGCGTATCTTCTGAGCCAGGCGTCTACTTCATGGGGCTCCCCTGGCTCGCGCGCCGTGGGTCCAGTTTCATCTGGGGCGTCTGGCACGACGCCGCCTACGTGGCCGACCACATTGCCATCCAGCGCAGCTACCTCGCGCACCTACCGATCGGACAACGAGCATCGTGATCTCGGGGCACGCGTTGGTCGCCGACGACATCACCGTCGACAAGCTCTGGCAGGACCCCTACCCGATCTACCAACGACTGCGACAGGACGCCCCGGTCTGCTTCGTCCCCGCCGTTGGATTGTGGTTCGTCAGCCGCTGGGCTGACGTTGAACAGGCAGCAGGTGACCCGCTGGCCTTCCCGGCTGCCACACCTGGCTCGCCGCTGGACCGTACGTTGGGTGGCCGCTCGATCCTTACGGTCGACGGCCAAGAGCACGCAGACTGGCGTGCCATTCTCGACCGCAGCATGCGGCCGAGGGCGGTTGAGGATGCAGCGCCACAGATCGTGACTGACGTCATCGAGGAGACCATCGACAGTTTTGCAGCGCGAGGCAGCGCGGACCTGATGGCCGAGTTCTTCGAGCCGGTGTCGGTACTGAGTCTGGCTCGGCTGATCGGCATCGGCCATGTAGACGCACCTACCCTGCGACGCTGGTTTCACGGACTGTCGGTCGGTGCATCCAACTTCGAAGCCGACCGCGACAAACAGGCCAGGGCGGACGCTATGAGCGACGAGATATCCCAGTCGCTGCAACCACTGTTCGCACAACGGTTGGCCAAACCCGACGACACCATGGTCAGTCACCTGCTCGCGGGAACCAGTGGCAATTTGGACGAACGGCTCGCTGCCTTGTTGCCCACGTTCAAGCTGGTCCTGATCGGCGGGCTTCAAGAACCAGGACACGGCGCTGGATCGACCCTGTTCGGGATGCTCAGCCATCCCGAACAGTGGTCGGCGTTTGTCGCTGATCCGTCCGGCTTGGTGCGCAAAGCAGTCGACGAAGGTCTTCGTTGGCTGTCCCCCATCGGTGAGCAAACGCGAGGCTCCGGTCCCGACGCGGTCTTGTCCGGGGTGACCATTCCGGAGGGTCAGCGCGTCGCCCTCCTCGTTGCGTCCGCCAACCGGGACCAATCCGTCTTCGGTCCGACCGCCGACGAGTACGACATGTTCCGGGCGCGCAATCCCCACGCGGGGTTCGGTTTCGGGCCGCACTTCTGTGTGGGTCACTACCTGGCTCGACTGCAGGTCCGGACTGCGCTCCAACTGCTAGCCGAACGCCTGCCCGGTCTGCGGCTGGACCCCGATCACCCCGTGCAGGTCAGAGGATGGGAGTACCGCGCCCCCACCGCGCTACACGTGCGGTGGAACACATGACCGAGTGGATCGACGCCGGACCCTCGGAGCCAACCCACCCCGACGAGGTGCGGACCCTGACGCACGATGGTCAACTTCTGGCTGTGGCTCACACCGAGGGGCGTTGGTACGCCTTTGACGACGTCTGCCCGCACCACGACTGCCCACTTGCGGACGGCTATCTCTCCGGGACAACGATCGAGTGTGACTGCCACGGTTCTATCTTTGAGCTCACCACCGGGCAGGTGCGTCGCGGGCCAGCGACCAGTCCGATTGCGGTTCACGAGGTTGATACCCATGACGGGCGCCTGCGCATCTGCGTTCAAGGCTGAGTTGGCCGTCAACGGCGGCGACCCGAGCAAGAGCCGGCGAGCGAAAGAGCCCGACGTCGCTGCCACTTGCTTGACAGCAACGCCGAGCCCTTGCCCGTCACCAAGGTGACGATCACACAATCCTTGCTTGCGTTATCCCGGGAACTGCTCGAGGTAAGCGGTGGTCGCCTCGTCTACTGCCTTCGCGCCTTCCGCGGCCTTCGTTACGTCCCCTGACTCCAGCAGCGTGAATGCGCCTTCGTACGCGTCGTAGGTCTCCTGGCTGTTCTCCTGCACGGTGCCTTCGATCGGCATCCACAACGGCTCGATGCCTTCGGACAGCGTCTTGCCCTGCGCTGCTGGCGCTGCGGCGATGTCAGCGGCGAGCGCGTTGATGTCATTCATGCCCTGCGCGACCGCTGCGTCCGAAGTGCGCTGATCCTCTGGCTTGGTTCCAGTTGCTGAAGCGCTGGCAGTGTCGCCTGTCGTGGTTGTTGTTGAATCGTCACTGCTGCACGCTACAAGAGTCACCAGGGCGGCAGCCGCTACAAGCCCGGCTAACACTTTTGAGTTTCGCATTACGCTCCTTGAGTCGGTCAGTAGCTAAGGCCTACCGATGTCTCCCTCAGTGTCAATCGCCGCAGGTTGGCGGCACATCGGTGTATCCCGCGAATTTGCTAGGTGTTATCACCTACTGAGCCCGGATTTGGGGTATCCCCAGCCCTGCCCGCGACAGTCAGTCGTCCTGCAGAAGGGCGACAGTCAGCGCAATCTTCGTGCCAGCGCCGGGCCCGCTCTTGGTGACGAGCATGCCCTTCAGCAACTTCGTGCGTTCGTCCATGCCCCGCAGCCCAAGACCCGCTTCCCAGGATGGCTTTGCGCTCTCGCTGCTGAGACCCATGCCCTTCCCGTTGTCCTCGACCGCGACCGTGAGCTTGTCGCCGCAGAAGTCCAGCCCGACCCGCACGTACGTCGCTTCCGCGTGCCGTTCGACGTTGCGGAGTGCTTCTTGCACCACTCGGAAGATAAGAAGTTCGTCGCGTTCACCCAGCCGCCGACGGGGCCCGGTAACGACCATGTCGACCGAGAGGGCTGATCGCGATCTCAGCTCAGACACGAGCCAGCTGATGGCGTCGATCAAACCGAGATCGTCCAGCAGGGACGGACGCAGGTCTTTGCAGTACCGTCGGACGCTCCCGATTGTCGTTGCCAGGATCTCCTGAACCCCCAGCAAGCGTTCACGCGTTTGTTCAGATGCTCCGCCAGGGCCTACCGCGTCGATTTGGGCTTTGGCGACGGCAAGTGACTGCAGGACGTCATCATGCAGTTCGCGCGAAAGACGCTTTCGTTCCGCCTCCTGGGCTTCCGTCGCAAGCTCGATGTACGTCTCCAGCCTGCGCTTGGCATCGGCCAGTTCCGACAATGCCTCACGGGTGCTGGCGTGGTCGAAGATGTTGTTGAGAGCGACACTCAACTGGTTCGCGACAACCTCAAGGACGTTGTACTCGTCTTGCAGAATGACATCCTCGGTCTGGGTGATGCCGATGGCCCCAAAGGTTCGCTCACCTGACTTGAGCGCGACTACGACCGTGTGGGCGCCGGTTCCCCCGGGGTCGTCGCGCTGTTCAAACCCGCTGAGACAGGCGGCGAGGGTTAGGCCCTCCTGCACATGATCGAGTTGCAGAGGGGCTTCACCAAGACTCGCATCGATGACCGTGAGCCCCGACGTGTGTGGCATAGCGAGTGTTCGAATCCAGGCGACTTGCTGCCTCCGACTGTTGAGCATCGCGCGTAGCGTGCCCTTGAGCACATGTTCTAAGTCGAGGGAAGCGGCGACCGCTGCAGCCGTCGCGTTCAAACGCGACAGATGCAAGTTGGCCTGGTCGGCTGTGCGAGTTGCCTCCGCCTCTCGATCAACTCGAACGCCAACGATGACACCGATCGCGCTGACAATTCCGAACTGGATGAGGATTCCCAGCCGGATCGACCAGCTGTGGGAGCTGATCTCAGGGAGTGACAGCACAAAGGCCCACAGTGCTGTGGGAATCACACCTCCGAGGCCAAAGACAAGCGCGGAGTAGACAACCGGTATCAAGAGGACCGAAATCGCCAGAAGGTCCAACGCCCAATCGCCCTCGAGAACCTGGGCTTCCTCCAGGAGTACGTGAGCGACACTGATCAGAATGATCAACAGCTGAATGATCCAAAACCGGTAGTCGCGCACCGGGATGTTCGCAAGGCTGATCCAGACCTTCGACCCGACTGTCCCGGAGCTCCCCTGTGCGGAAGGCGGGGCAGGTGACGTCGCAGTCGCCGTGTCAGTCGACATCGGCGAGCTGAATCCACTGATGGCGGACGGCCTGGGTGACCGCCTCGGTGCGCGAGGACACTCCCAACTTCTCGAAGATGTTGCGCATGTGGGCCTCGACGGTTCGGGTGCTCATGGAGAGTTCCTTTGCGATCGTCTTGTTAGCCGCGCCACGGGCTACGAGCTCGAGGACTTGCCGCTCGCGTTCGCTCAGCTTGTTCGTGTCTTCTGGAGGCCCCGACAAGAGCGTGAGGACCTTGCGAGCAATGGGTGGCGACAAGGCGGACTCGCCTCGAGCCGCCCCGACGATGAATCCCCTCAGCTCGGCAGCCTCGATGGTCTTGAGCAGGTAGCCGCTGGCTCCAGCATCTAGGGCCGCGTGCACGTACTGATCGTCGTCATGGACAGACAGAATGATGATGCTGACGTCGGGGAAGTCGGCATGGATCATTCGGGTGGCGTCGATGCCGTTCATGCCCGGCATGGAAATGTCGATGAGCATCACATCGGGTCGCAAGCTTCCGACCAGGCTGTGGGCTTGAAGTCCGTCCTCGGCCTCGCCAACCACCACGATGGGGCCGTCTGCCACCTCGAGCCGTTCCCGGATGCCGGCCCGGAAAAGCGGGTGGTCGTCAACGATGAGTACCCGAATGCTGCTTTCTGGTCCTCCGGGGTGTTCCATGCGCTCCCTTCCTCAGCATTCCGCTTCCCTCGGCCGCCGCGACGGGCCCTCGTGCCAGTCTGCACAGCCTACGCCGTTGACGCTCCCCACAGCCGAATTGCGCTGAGTAGGTGATAACACCTATTCGCCTCAGCGGGATACACCGATGTGCCACCTCCTTGCGGCAAACACACTGAAGAGGTGCCAGAACATCGGACGACTTGGAGGAAACGATGACCAGACAGTCCGGTAGCGGTAAGCGTCATGGCCCTCGTGTTGACCTCGGACTCACCCCAGCCGGAAAGCCCCCTGTCAACCTCGGGATCACCCCGGAAGGAGAGGCGTTGGACATGTCCCGGCGCAATCTGCTCCGAGGACTGGGCCTGGCCGGTGTTGCGGCTGCCGGGGGCTCCCTGGGACTCATCGCCTATCGGGACGAGGCCCAGGCGGCGGCCGCGGACGGCACCAGCGGAGAGGAGCACCAATGGTGCCGGGTCGTCGATCTGAGGGCCTGCAAGGGAGAGCGTAAGTGCGTTGCTGCCTGCCAGGAGCGTCACGGACTTCCCCCCGAACAGACCTGGATGCGCACCTTGTCGTGGCAGGACGAATCCGGTGACGAGTTCTTCATGCCGGTGATGTGCCAGATGTGCCAGAACCCGCCGTGCCTCAACGTCTGCCCGGTCAGTGCCACGACCATGACCGAGCAGGGAGTGGTCCTTGTCGATCAAGACCTATGCATCGGCTCTCGGGCCTGTATGGCGGCTTGCCCCTATGAAGCCCGTTACTTCAACTGGAACGGGCCAGCACCTACTAACAAGATGCCGGCGCCGTCACCGAATACGCCAGAGTTCCCAACCAACCAAATCGGAACTGTCGGCAAGTGCGTCCTGTGCGCCGACCGCATCCCCTACAGCAACGATCTACCGGCGTGCGTTGAAGCGTGCCCCCGAGGTGCTCACTTCATCGGTGACCTCGTCACGGACGTGGCCGTCAATGGCCAGACGACGGTCAGGCTTTCGACATTCCTTCGCGAGGGCAACGCGGTTCGCTTCAAAGAGGAGCTGGGTACCAATCCGCGGTGCTACTACATTCCGGGCAACGGTCAACCGGTCGGCGGACCCTTGTCAGGTGTGCAATGAGCAGCGTCCTTGAGTCGAGAGCAGTGACGAACACGCAGGCTGACGTCGTCGAGGCCGCAATGCGACCGTTCCGACCAGCAAGCAAGAAGTACTGGGTTGCGATCGCGATTCTGACAGTTCTGGTAGTCGTCGGCCTTGCTGCGTGGATCTATCAGCTGTCGCAGGGTATGGGCGTAGCCGGCTACACAGACAGGTCGTTCTGGGCGATCTACATCGCCGATGTCGTCGCCATAATTGGCGTCTCGTACGGCGGTGCCGTGGTGTCGGCCATCCTGCTGCTGACCGGTGCCTCATGGCGGGCTCCGTTGGTGCGCCTGGCTGAAGGTATGGCTCTCGTCACGGTCATTGTCGGGGCCGCCTTCATCATCCCGCACCTGGGACGGCCTGATCGCCTCCTCGGCATGGTGACCCATGCGAACATCGCTTCTCCTGTGTTCTGGGACATGGTGGCGATCCTCACCTACACCTTTGCCACGTTCGTCTTCTTTCTGCTGCCACTGGTGCCGGACACCGCGACCCTTCTGCGCACACGTCCGGACGAGCTCGGACGTCGACGTCGCTTCCTGTACCGGTTCATTTCTCGGGGGTGGGTCGGCTCGACCGAACAGCGCCGCGTCCTCCACTCCGCAATGATCATCGTCGCGATCGTCATCATCCCGCTGGCCGTCTCGGTGCACTCAGTGCTGGCGTGGGCCTTCGCTCTTGTCAGCCGGCCCGGCTGGCACGAGAGCATTTGGGCACCTTACTTCGTGATCGCAGCGCTCTACTCCGGCGTCGCCTTGGTCATCCTCGTCGCCGCTGGATTCCGGCGTGGGTACCACCTAGAGGCCTTCATCAATGAGAAGCACTTCGTGCGACTCGGGTACATGATGGTGGCGCTCGGTGCGGTGTACGTCTACCTGACCTTCGCTGACCTGCTCCCCAGCGCCTACGTCGGCGAAGCTGGGCCGACCCAGATCATCCGCGGCATGCTGCTGGGAGGAGTGGCAGTGTGGTTCTGGCTTTTCCTGATTGCTGGAACGATCCTGCCCGTCGTGCTCATCGCTCTTCCCTGGACGAGGAACATCCGGGGCATCGTCGTTGCAGCCGTCCTCGTCGTGATTGCAATGTGGATCAAGCGGGTCACCATGGTGATCGAGACTTCCAGCTACGACCGCCTGACCAACTCCTTCGGCGATCTCTTCTCGTTCACCTGGGTCTCGATAACAGTGACCCTCGGTGGCGTCGCTGCGATTCCACTGCTGCTGATGCTGCTCTTCCGAGTCGTACCACTGCTGTCCATCACCGAAATGCAGGAGGTGAGCGACGAGACCCCGGAGCCAGTGGTGGAGCCCGCTCTCCCTGGCAAGACATCACACGGACAGGTCGCTGGCGCTGTGGGAGCAGTGGTCCTGCTCATGGTCGGGCTCGCGGCGATGGGTGTCAGTAAGGCGCAACCCGCCTATGCCGCGTCCGGCCCTGCAGTAGCGACAGCCGATGCGAAGCAGCCCATCGTGGAGGTGACAGCCGTAGCTGATGGACCCGACAACACCCTTACGGCGACGGTTACCGCGGATGGCAAGCCCGTCGCGGGTGCGTTGGTGAACTTCTACGAAAGCACGTCGATGTTTGCTCCAGGTGACAACCAGGTTCCACTCGGCGGTATCGAGACTGACGACACCGGCACTGCCGTCGTGACGTACGTGGCAGCGGTGACCGGACCTCGAACCATCTCGGCGACGTACCTGCCAGACATATATGCCGATCCCGTGACCGGAACGACGAGCCTTGACGTCACCGAGGCTGCTTCGCTCTACTCTCCTCCGCCTCCACGAGCGCTGGCTGGGGTGGGAAGAGCCTTGGCCTTCACACTCTTTGGGCTGGTCATCATCGTCTTGACCATTCTGGTAGCCCAGGTCGTGCGGGTGCGTCGGGTGTGCCGACCGGAAGCCAACGCATCGGTTCAGCAAGTCCTCACGACCTGACGTCGAGGCAGCCGGGCCCGTTTGTGGAACGATCGTTGTAACCCCCTGGAGGTGCAGCACCGTGGACCTTGACACCATCCTGCTGAAGGCCGAGCCACAGGTCCTCGACGAAGCGTTCTCGGCACTTCAGCGCTCACACGTCGCGCACTACGAGCGCGCAGGAGAGCAGCTCACCCGGCAACGGCTCGCGGACCTCTTCACCCTCGTGGTGAGTGCCATTCGCGACCGGGACCTGTCGTCGGTTGTCACCTACTCCCAGCAGGTCGCCAGCGAGCGCTTCGATGCCGGGTTCGACGTCTCGGAGGTACAGACAGCGTTTAACGCGCTCGAGGAAGCGATGTGGCGGCGCGTGGTCCTCGAGGAGCCACCCGCCGATCTGGCCGAGGCCATCGGACTGCTCAGTACTGTCCTCGGCGCGGGCAAGGATGCCCTCGCCCGTCAGTACGTCTCCTTAGCTTCCCGCCGACACGTCCCGTCCCTCGATCTGTCCTCACTGTTCCAGGGAACGAACTCCTGACGACGAGCCCCGTAGCACTTCGACGCAGGGGGGACGTTCGCCTCTGACGACCGGCTGGATGGTGCCGTTAAGTGGCAGTTAGGCGCCCTGTGACGCTGCCTATGGCATACGCGCGGGGGTCGCCCCGTCTTCGACGAGGCCCAATTCCAAGCGGAACAAGGGAGAACGTCATGAAGTACGCCGCCCCCGGTCAACCGGACAGCATCGTCACCGTCAACCCACGCTATGACAACTTCATCGGGGGAAAGTGGCTCGCCCCGACGGATGGGAAGTACCGAGTAAACCTGAGCCCGGCTACCGGTCGCCCGATCGCCGAGATCGCACAGTCAACTCCCGCAGACATTGAGTTGGCACTCGACGCCGCGCACGCAGCAAGAGATGCATGGGGTGAAGCCTCTTCGACAGAGCGGGCCGCAGTGCTCAATGCAATCGCGGACGCGATCGACGCCAACAAGGAAATGCTCGCAGTCGCAGAGAGCTGGGAGAACGGCAAGCCGGTCCGTGAGACTCTGGGCGCCGACCTTCCGCTGGTGGTGGATCACTTCCGGTACTTCGCCGCTGCTGCCCGTGCCGAGGAGGGTCGTTCGACCGAGATCAACAAAGACCTCATCGCTTACCACTTCCGCGAGCCCCTGGGTGTAGTCGGCCAGATCATCCCGTTCAACTTCCCGCTGCTGATGGCGGCCTGGAAGCTCGCACCCGCGCTGGCGGCCGGCAACTGCTCGGTCATGAAGCCTGCCTCTCCGACTCCGTGGTCGATCCTCAAGCTCATGGAGGTTATCGAGGACGTCCTGCCGCCCGGCGTCATCAACGTCGTCAACGGCCCTGGCGCTGAGATCGGCAAAGCGCTCGCGACGAACCCACGAATCGCCAAGATCGGTTTCACGGGTGAGACTGTGACCGGCAGGCTGATCATGCAGTACGCCGCACAGAACCTCATCCCGTCCACCGTTGAACTCGGTGGCAAGTCGCCGAACATCTTCTTCAGCGACGTGATGGCTCACGATGACGACTTCCTCGACAAGGCCGTCGAAGGCCTCGTGCTCTATGCCTTCAACAAGGGCGAGGTGTGCACGGCTCCGTCAAGGGCACTCATCCAGCAGGACATCTACGACGAGTTCATGGCGCGTGCCCTGGGCCGCATCGAAGCAATCAAGCAGGGCAATCCGCTCGACACCGATACCCAGCTTGGCGCCCAGGTATCTGCCCAGCAGCTGGAGAAGATCGCGTCCTACGTCGAGATCGGCCGTAACGAAGGCGCTGAGGTACTCATCGGCGGCGAGCGTGCCAAGGTCGACAGTGAGTTCGCCGACGGGTACTACTTCCAGCCAACCGTGCTGAAGGGGCACAACAAGATGCGCGTGTTCCAGGAGGAGATCTTCGGACCCGTCCTCGCCGTCACCACCTTCAAGGACGACGCCGAGGCACTCGAGATCGCCAATGACACCCTCTACGGCCTTGGTGCCGGAGTGTGGACACGCGACGGTTCCCGCGCCTACACGATGGGTCGCAAGATCAAGGCAGGTCGAGTGTGGACGAACTGCTACCACGAGTACCCAGCGGGCGCGGCATTCGGCGGCTACAAGATCTCGGGTATCGGACGTGAGAACCACCGGATGATGCTCGACCACTACAGCCAGACGAAGAACCTGCTCGTCAGCTACAGCACGAAGCCGCTCGGGCTCTTCTGAGACCACGATGTCCCAGACAGTTGAGCCGGTCCGCATCACTGCCACCCGGGCGGCGCGCAGTTCCATCACTGGCCTGCGCGCCGCCATCGGGGGCCGGGTGATGTTTGTGCAGTCCGGCGGCTGCTGCGCTGGCAGCACACCGATGTGCTATCCGGACGGTGAGTTTCTGGTTGGGGACGGCGACGTACTACTCGGTGTGATTGACGGCTGCCCGTTCTACATCGATGCCCAGCTCGATGAGGCATGGGGTCACGACCAGTTCCTGCTCGACGTCGCCAACGGTCCGCCCGAAGGCTTCTCACTCGCCGCGGGTGACGAGCGCCACTTCGTGACCCGCTCGTCGAGTTGCTCAGTCGACTAGGCACTGGTTGCTCCGGCTCACCTCTCGTAACTCTGGTCAGGCCAGTGGCCTGAGTC
>Ga0315287_10000706_pt1 | contig 29644 bp, 17 predicted proteins | sample YL17G11_0_MG_FD_205037 | JGI IMG/M metagenome (GOLD analysis project Ga0315287, IMG submission 205037) | Sediment microbial communities from Yellowstone Lake, YNP, Wyoming, USA - YL17G11_0 | ecosystem: Environmental > Aquatic > Freshwater > Lake > Sediment | place: USA: Wyoming | collected...
TCTCCTTTTTTCCACCGTGGAAACTGCGTCCGCGGGCATTGCCTTGGCTCATGTTGGTGACCTTGCCGTCGCTGTCGCGCAGATTCTGGGCCACGGCCACGTTCACCTGCTCCGGCTGGGCAGGATCGCTATCGTAGCTGAAAACTTGTGGATAGGTGGACTCCCAATGCCATTCGTTTTGCGTGTTGACGAGTGTGAAAGGCCAGTGGGCTTTACGCAGAGTGAAGAACTTCGACAGCTCCGGACCGGCATCCTTGGGGTCGCAGATCAGCAACGGTTTACCCTGCCATTGGAACCACAGGTCTTTGTATCGGCCCGGCTGGTATAGGTCCTGGTAAATCTCCTGCGCGGTCTCGCCGGCCTTGGTATTAACCATGAAACAAATCTGTGGCGTGCGCCCACCTTCACGGCGGACCTGCGTCCAGACTTCACAGATTTTCAGGTAAACGTTGCGGTAGGTTAAGCGGTTGGTCGTGTCAAATATCAACGTGTCGATCCCTGCGTCGACCAGCAGGTTGGCGTGGCGGCGCAGCACCCAGGGATCCGTGGAATCGTAGTAACCGTAGAGGGGCTCGGCCCAATAGTACGGGCCACGCGGTCCCCACAATGGGGAGTTGGGTTTGGTGAGGATGTCTGGATCCTGGGCCAAGATCTTGGCAATGTTATTTGGCAGATCGCTGCCGCCGCGGGCATGGGTGAGAAAGTAAAATATGCCCACGCAACGGTTGGGGCGGATCCCCTCCGTCCGCTGCGCGGTGGGCAGGTTGCGACCGAGTGCGTCCGTCGCCGGCCAAGGGGTGCCTGGATTGATCGCTTCGGGTCGCGTCAAGACGACGTTGGGCCGGTCGGTTGTAGCAGCGGAGACGGTGAGGGCGAATGCGCACAGCAGGGTGATTAGCAGGTTTTTCATGGATGTGGTTTCCTTGGGAACGATGGCTGACTTGCGGGTTGCTGTCAAGGCTCATAGGGAACCGTTCCCGTCTTGTCCACTTTGTAGCCCCACCTCTTGATGTAGACATCGGCCGGCAGGAAATCGTCGTGGGCAGCGGCGAGCTTCTTCTTCAAGGTGGCGTCCAGTTCCGCCTGGAGGGCGGCGGATTCCGGCTGGGCGACGAGGTTGTTGAGTTGATAAGGGTCTTTTTCGTTGTCGAACAGCAGCCACGGGCCGTTGAGATCGCGGACGTAGGTGTAACGAAACGTGCGAATGCCCCGATATTCCTCGCCGCCTTTGTCGCGCGACCATTGGCCAAAGGGCGAGGGGCAGGAGATGAGGGCGACATTATCGGAAGGATTTTTTCCGCCGCGCAGGTAGGCGCTGTAGTCAAGCCCCTCCACGGTTCTCGGAATCGGCACGCCGCACAAGCCGAGCAAGGTGGGCATGAAATCCTCCGTGTTGAATGGCGCCTCCAGTGAACGTCGCTTCGTGCCAAAGCCCTGGGGCCAGCGCAGGAGCAGCGGCACGCGCACAGATTCATCATAGGGCTGCTGTTTGTCATACCCGCCGTGCGAACCCAACAGGTCGCCGTGGTCAGCGGTAAAAACGACGATGGTATTGCTGGCGAGGCCCGTCGTCCGCAAGGTTTCCAACAGGCCGCCCACGCAATCATCCATCGCCGTGCAGTGGGCATAGTAACCCGCCGCCGCCACCTGCGCCTTTGAACTGCCGGCTTCCGGCACATTGGGGCGCAGCTTGATTCGATCAGCCTGGTATTGCGCCTTGTATTCCGAGGGCGCGGTTTGGTAGGGGCTGTGCGGTGGTCCCCACGAGAGATAGAGGAAGAACGGCTTTGCCGACTTGGCGTGATCCCGCAGATACTGCTCCGCATCCTGCGTCTGGGCGATGGCGTCGTAGCCTTTCCACTGCAGCTTTTCGGGGCCGTCGGCGTAGTAATAAGAGCGGTTGTAATTATGGGTGCATTCCAACACCTTCCAATAATCGAAACCCTGCCGCCGCTCGCGGGGAATGAAGCTCGATCGCCCATGACCGTCCACATGCCACTTGCCGATTGCGCCCGTGTCGTAACCCGCCTGCTTCAGCACCTTCGCCAGGTTAACGGCATTGGGATCCAGCGACACGTCGTTCATGAAAACGCCGTGCGTCAACGGCCGTTGACCGGTCAACAACGAAGCCCGCGCCGGACAACAAACGGCGACGCCGGAAACCGCGTTGACGCAATCAATGCTCTCGTGTTGCAGGGCGTCGAGATGCGGCGTCTTGACATCCGGATCGCCCGCGTAGCCGAAGGCCTGTGCCCGCCACTGGTCGGCCAAGATGAAGAGGATGTTAGGCTTGCCGGCAGCGGAGGGCGACGGATAATCTGCCGCGAACAATTGACTTCCGCAGGCCAGCAGGCCGATGAGTGTGAGCAGGAGTGATATTCTCATGGTTGTTATCATGTGGTGCGTCGTTTTCATAAAGGCTTTGCATCCAACGATCATATACTGCTTCATTGCTTTGCCCGCCACACGATCTGCACCGGTCCCAGCAGGCCGGAGGGTGGGAGATTGATTTGAGACATGTCATTCTTGGCCTTACTGCTGTGCGAGTAGATCGCGGGGTTGGCCTTGCCGAGGCGCGGCTGCAATTCCAACGGCACGTCGGGGGCGGCTTTCAGGCCGGAAACATAATTGACCAGTTGGTCGGTCACCAGCACCACCAGCTTGTTTTTTCCGGCATGGGCGGCCCGGGTGATGTCGAGGCGATACGGTGACATCCACGCCACCCCCAACTTCTGACCGTTCAACTCCACGTCGGCGATGTCGCCGACTTCGCCCAGGTCCAGCAGCATCCTGGTGCCGGCTACAAGCCGGTCGGCCGGCAGCTCGAACTCCAGCTCGTAGCGGCCCGTGCCGGAGAAATGCCGCGTGCGCGGGGCGTCGGTCCACGAAGTCAGCCGGGTGAGGTTCGTCTCGAAGCTGTCGAAGCCGTAGCCTTCGAGCTTCATTTTCCAATCGCCGACAATCGGCAACGGTGCCGGCAACGTCGCCACGGTTTTTACCGGCGCGGCCGGAGTAAAGCCGGGCGTGAAGACGTAAAACGCCGACTCCCATGGCTCGAATTCCAGCGGGATGGTCGTCCCCTGCCCTTCGCTGCGATAACTGGCCACCTCCTCGCCGGTCGCGCCCGTCATGGCATTCCAACGCTGCGGCGTTTTGCCGGTGACCCGGAAGGTGACGTCCGTGGCGATGGGTTTCGGCTGCAGGTTGCAGACGAAATAAACGTCCACATCGCCGTCGCGTTTATGGATGAAGGTCAGGCCGTCGCTTTGCGCACGACCGGCCAGCGCGAAGTCCGGCGGGGTGACGCGCTCAATCAAGCCCAGCAGCTTGCGTTGCGGACCCGTCAGCGCGGGCGTGGGTTTGGGCGGCAATTGCCGCGTCGGAACGAACGGCTCGTTGATGAGTTTGTATTCGGGCAAGAAGGTTGAACCGGTCGTGCCGCTGAACAGGCCGGAGACGATTTGCTTCAACTCGCGGTCGTTGCTTTCGGCATTTTTCAAACCGGCGGATTCAGAGGGCAATTCGTCGAGCGAGATGACGGTGCCGCCCGCTTTCGCGAACTCCCGCAGGGCGCGGGCGGTTTCAATCGGCAGCACCGTGGCGGCCGGCAGCAGCAGCACGCGGTAGGTGTAGCCGTTGATTTCCACCGCGCCGTCGTGGAACTTCGCGCGGTGCTGGAGCAGATCGTCGTTCACGATGTCGAAATCGTAGCCGTTCGCGACGAGCGTTTTGGCGAGGTTGCCGTAGGGCAAGGTGCGGCGGTCGTTGTCCCACAGCGCGCGTTCGCTCCACGCGGTGGCCTGCGGCGAATAGATCAGCACGTCAGCCACGAGCCGCCCCTGGCGCAAGAGGTAGCTGGCGCGGGAAATGTACTCGGTGAGGCAGTGATAGTAGGTCCACCAGGTGTTCCAGTGGCTGATGCGGCTGGCCCACGGAATGTCGCGGCTGGGGGCGACGTGCAGTTCCGGCGAGGCGAAATAGCCGTGGTTGTAGAACTGCGTGATGCCGTCGCGCAGAAACGAATCCGTGGCTATTTTCATGTCCTGCAAGGAAGTGCGATACCGGTCGGGCTGGATGAACGTGTAGGACTCGGCCGAGACGATGCCGTTGCCATATAACCGCGCGCCGGACGCCGTGGCCTTGTGCGGATCGGCGATCGGTTCGAATCGCGTGGTGGTGGCTTCTGTTTCCGGACGGGGAATCGTGCCCGCGCCCTGCACCAGTTCCTCCGTGAAGCGGTAGTGCGGCTGGATACGGGCCTCGACTTTGTGCGCGACGCACCAGTCGTTGAAGGTTTTGAAAACCGTCTGCAAGCCCAGGTCGTTCAGGCCGCTGCCCAGATCGTAGCGGACGCGGGGCGTCTGCGGGCCGATGTCGAACCAGAGCGCCGGCAGATATTTTGTGTAATCATAGCCGCAGTGCTGATTCAACGCGACGAGAGTGTCCGTGCTCCACAGCAGCGAATTGGGCAACGGCCCAATTTCAAAACTGTCGCAGAAAAATGAATCCACGGTTTTTCCAAACTCGTCACCGACCGCTTGTATAAAAATGCCGCCGAGGTGGTCGCAGTAGCGTTGCATCGCGCCCTGGCTCAGGTGGTCAATGACCATGCTCGGTTTCGGTCCGGTGTAGGCCTGATTCTCCTGCCCGGTGCGCTTCAACCAGAACGCCATCAGCCGCCACTGGCCGGGCGGCACGTCCCATTCCAGCGTTTGCGCGCCAGGTTTGATTTTATCGGTGAGCACGGTGAGCGAACTTGCGTCCAACTGGTCCTTGCCGCTGACTTTTGCCGCGACCACGGCGACGAGGGAGCCAAGGTCGCTCTCACCCTTCTCGCGTCTACCTTTGGCGGTGGACACGGGCAGCGGGCCGCTGAAGGGGTTGCCGCCGGTCAAATCCACACTGCCCATGCAGAGCGCCTTGCTTTGGTCCTCCTGCTGCACCCACGGTCCGCCGAAACTCCAGCCCGGACCAAAAGTGAGGGCCACTTCCAGATCCAGCCGATTCGCTTCGGCGACAGCGAATTTCATCAGGTCAAGATGCGCGGGCGAGAGAAACTCAGCATTGCCTTTGTCATACATGGTAAAGGCGCTCATGATCTCGACGCCGCCCATGCCTTGCGCGGCCATCTGTTCGAGTTGAAACGTGATATCCGCCTGGGTGAGCGCGTTGCCGGGCCACCACCAGCGGGTGTGAGGCCGATAAGTGCGGGCCGGTTTCTCCCAGCCGGACTGGAGCGTGGCCAGCGTCGTCTCGGCGGCGTTTGCCGAAGCGCCGGCCAACAGGATCAATACAAGGAATAGTCTTGGGATTTTCATTTTGTCTCCTCTTCGCTGACTGGAGCCGACTTGGCGGCGCGTTTCTTGGGTGGAGTTTTCGGTGCCAGTTCGCTGTGAGACTCACGCGCAACTGCCCGCACGGTTGCGACTTCTTTCTCCACGTCCTTCGTCAGCTCCTGCCAGTCGAGCTTCCCGCCTCGGGCCAGGTCTTGCGGGCGGTATTGGCTGCTGGCGAGACGGGCGTAGGTCTGCCAACTTTTCAATGCGTTTTCCAGCGCAACCACGGCGGCCTGTTTCTGAACGGGATCGCCGCTCTGGCGAAATTGTGCCAGCCGGGTCGCGCCGCGAATCTTGTCCGCGTAATAGCGGCCCATCCAGTCCATCGCCTCGATGTCGCTCACCAATCCGCGTAGTTCCGGCGACAGAGCCGCGTTGCTTTCCCACAGCCGCTGGCAGCCGCGCAAGCTGTCGGCGGCAAATGCCTCCAGGTTTTGTGACACGTCCAGGGGCGTGACCACTTTGCCGGGATTCGCCGGGCCGGTCAGCTTGAGAAATTCCGGGATGCTGATCTCCTTCGCGCCCACGATTGGTTCGCCGGCAATCAAATCGTTCAAGGTAAGAAAATCACCGCGCTTTCCCTGGCACGCTTCCGGCATGAACATCCAGTCGCCCTTCTTGAAGAAGAACCGGTTGATCTGCGGCATGATTTTGGAACTCGCCGCCCACGCGTCGTAAAGCCGGGGCGCATCCACTTCCGGGAAATGCGCCTGCAACGCCGACTCAAAGAAGCACCGGTCCAGCGACGGATCATAGCCGAGCCGTCCCCAGAGCATGAAATTATACCAGTGCCGGCTGATCTCCATTTCGCCGCGCTTCGATTCGTCGAGCAACGCGAAGTTGCGCGCCCACACATAACCGTCCGAACCCATGTGAAAGCCCGCCGTCTCTGCGTGCGGCATGTTCTTGATCATCGAGCGCGCGTAGTCGGGATCGCCCCAGCGCAGGCAGAACAGGTCGTCGTTGCGGAGATTCCACCAGCTTTTCATGTGGTGCGACTGCAAGTCCTTGATAAACCCGTCGGCGTAATTCGGGTTGGGCATGGAATGGATGCGCGCCCCGGTGTATTTGAATTCGCTGTCCAGCGGGCCGGGATAATCCTTGAACTCCTGCTGGATCGCGCCGAGGTCCGTCTGCCACTCGCGATGAATGAACCGTATCTGCCGGCCCGGCTGCGCGGCCACCACATCCTTCACCCCGAGGCCGTAGGTCTGCCAGAGCCATTTCTCCTTGGCGACATTGTTGGGGAAAGCCCGCATCACCTCGCCCGCCGTCGTGCCGATGCCCGCCAGATCGGGATACGTCGTGAACAACTCGCGCACGCTGGCGCGCAGATAGGCGACGGTCTTGGTGTTGTTCGGCGCGGGGGTGATGCCGTATTTGCCGACCGCTCCGTCCAGTTGGACGTTCCAAGTGATGAAATACATCTCAATGCCGCGATCCTTCGCATAAGCCATGACCTTGCGCCAGAAAGCGATTTTCTCGTCCATCGTCATGGTTTTGAGGACGACCAGATGCTGCAATATGTCGGACGTGACCGAGCGGGAATGTTCGCCCACGGGATAGTGGTAGCTTGAGGTGCAGACATCATGCAGTGCGATGTCGGGATAATCCTTCAGCTTGATGAGCGAAGGGAACGGATGCGGATTCCAAAGCGAGATCGCGTTGTAACGATGGCGGGCCATCTCGTCCAACTGCGCCTGCCAAAAGGTAAAATCCCAAACCGTCGCGATGTTCCACATCGCGGAATCGCCGGAGTCATCGTAACTCGGCGTGCGCGCATCGAGCGGGATGTTCATCTTCAAACCGCGATAAGGCAGGTAAGGCGAACCGGACTCCGCGCGAATCCGTGCGATACCGTGATCGAACCGGATGCGCTCGGCCAATTGCAACCCGCCATACATCAGCCCCAGCGTGTCGCCACCCGACACGGTGAACTTTCCGGGCGCGGTGACGTCGATATGATACGCCTGCTCGCCGAGCGATTTGTCCTCCGTGAACGTGACGGCCACGCCGCTCACCGCCGGTTGTACTTCGGCGCAGGCCTTTTTCAAATCGCCCACCGCGAACTCGACGCGCGGTGACTGGCAATCGCCGGAGACGGCGATGGAATTCGCGGGTTTTGTTTCAGCGCCCAGCGATGAGCAGACGATCAGCAGAAAACAACAGGTGGTCAGGATGGTTTTTTTTGTTTTCATAAGTAGATTCCGACAATCAATCCGAACTCCGAATTGGGACTAGGCGGCGTGCGCGAACGTAGCGGCGGGCATCCTTGCCTGCCATAGAGCCGGGCTTCCAGCCCGGCGGATGGGGCGTTGCCAGGTGTGGCGCGCCGCGAATCGCGAGCCTCACGCGAAGATGGGCAATTTTTCCAAGCGGCAGGATGCCAACCTTCACGTCAGGCAACGATGCCTGACGCCACATTTTCAGACCGGCTGAAATCAATGATTGCACTCGGTGTTGAAATTCAGACTGCCCGCCGCACCACGAAATACGGCACGTTCGCCAGATCGGCGGCGAGCGGCGGGAACAGCGTGGCTTTCGCCGGTCCAGTCTCGATCTCGAAATAATACTGCAACGCGAAGCGCTTGGCGGTGTAAGCTGCGGGGATTTCGCCGGTGAAGGCAACGCCAGCCTGCTTCAACTCGACGGACTGCCAGCGTTCGGCCTGGTTGACATGCCGGTAGTGCAGCGTCACGCGGCGCGGTGCGGGCGCAGCGACATTCACAGAAATTCCCAGCGCCTGGCCGGACGGGAATTTTTCCGCCGGAGCGTGTTTGACCGTGACGGTCGGACGCACGGGTTTATCGCTGGCGATTTTCAACGCCCGTTCGGCGGCGGCAGGATTGTGTTTGACCGGCGTTGCCGGCGGCGCTGCCAGTCGCTGGCGCAGATCGGCAAGGTCTTTGTCGAAATCGGAAATCCGATCCTGCCAGTGGCCGCATATCGCACGATGGCCGCCATACGAAATATCAGGCTGATAAACTCCCTGGGCGCGTTTCGCCATGGCCGCCCAGGCGTCGCGCCCCTCCTGATAACTCGTGACGGCGGCTGCACCCGCCTTAGGATCGCCGGTGAGGGTGAAGATGCGCCACAGCACCGCGCTACGCAGTTTGCCCGCGAAGAAGAGCGCCAGCCCGCGTTGGATCAACACATCCTCCTCCACGCGCCGGAATGCCGGGGCGGATGCGTTCGTTCCAAGTTGTTGGCGGGCCTTGTCGATATTTTCGGCGACAGCGACGGCGATGTCCGTCATCCACTGCGCGACTTCGAGCGGCGAATATTTGCCGGTCGCCTTGCCGATGAGCAACGCATCACCACATTCGTCCGGCGACTGGAACAGTTGGGGATCAAACGGGCTGACGCCGCCGAACAAATGCGCCGGCTGTGCATCGCGATAGGGCTGGGGCAACTCCCGATTAGCCATCGCCATGTTCAGATAAAGCTCCGGCAAATAGCTATGACAATCGGCCGACGGCCCGTGCGCCAGCGTGAACAGCGTCAGCACGCGGCTCGCCGGGGCGAGCGCCTGCTCCACCGCGAGGGCGGCATCGCCGAATTCCTGCCGCAACGACCGCCGCCAGACTTCGGGATTCGTGTCGGGATTGTAGCCGAGCCGTCCCCATAGCCGGTAGGTGTAGCGATATTTCTCAAAGTCGTAGCGCGGATTCAACGAAGCGTCGGCGTAGGCCAGGCGGCCGCCCTGATGACCTGATCCGCGCCGGCCCTTAAAATGCAGCGGCTCGCTCAGCTCGATGCCAGCCGCGCCGCAGAACGAGGCGCAGCGACCGTAGCCAGCGAACGTGGCCGGATCTCCGTTCAACAAAAATCGCTGCGTGCCCGGCCATATGCGGAACACCACATCCCAGGTACGGTTTTCCACGAGCGAATCGCCGTAGCCGTAACGAGTGAACCCGCGATCGCCAAGCAACACCCCCATGCCCGGGTCGGTGATCTTATTGGCGGGCGTCATTTCGCGTTCGCGAATGGCGGATTGATGATACGGCAGACCGAGATGTTCGCCGCAATACTTAGGCCCAAGCACCACCGGCTGGCCGGTGGCAAGCGCGGTCTTCAGGGTCTCCGGGGTCATGTTTTTGAAGTGCATGTCAATCTCCACGCGCCGGCCGCAATTCTTGATGGCGCTGAATTGCGTCTGCCAGAAATCTTCCACGCCCTTCGGAATCCCGCTTTCACTGTGAACCCGGAACGTCACGCCGCTGAGGGCGGGAACTTCCTTGAGCAACAGCGCCAGAGCGTCGCGACAATATGCCCCGTGCGTGGCATCGGTCAGACCTTCGATCTGGTAAGTGGCCTCGGGGCTCTTCCGCCATTGATAAGCCAGCGTCCATATGCCAAGCTGGAGATACAGTCCGCGCCGGGCGCATTCCTCGCCGATGAATTTCAGCATCTCCAAATTCCGTGCCCGTTCCTCGGCGGAAAGGCCCTTCGCGCGGACGTCGTGGCCCGGCACGGTGACGAAGAACGGATAGGGAAACAACAGATACCCGTCCGTCACGCCAGCAGCGCTGTTGTAACCCATTCCAGTGGTTAAGCTGACCCGGTTCAGCCGGGAGTAAACCAGCATCGTGAGATAGGCGCGCCAATAATCGCGATCGTAAAACCACGCCTTGTCCTCCACCTCGGAATTGAAGCCGCGAATCACGCTGCGCGTTCGGCTGGCGGGACTCTCGATGACGGGCTTAGAAAATTCCAGCGCCGCGCGGGTGGTTTGCAGACAAGCTACGCGGTCGGCCAGTTCGGTCAGCGCATACACCAGTCCACGCTCGTCCGTGCCGGCGACCAGCAAGGCCATGCGGCCTTTCATGTCGCTTTGAACGAGCGCAAGTGCTTCGGCTTCGGTGGGCACGGAGATTTTCTTCGCCGCCATAACTTTCTTAGCGACCGGCGAATTCATCGCGCTGACGACAACGCAGAATTCCTCCGGCTTGGCGTCCGCGAGGCTCGTCACCATCCGCACCGACGCGCCTTGGGCGGTGAGCGAGGCTTTCAATTCGCCCAGCGCCCACTGCGGCGGCACGGCGTTGGCGAGGGCATCGTCGGGCGCAACGACGAACGCGATGCCGCCCTTGGTTTCCAGCACGGCGGCGAGGCCGTGGCCCGCCACCAGCGAGCCGAGCGTGAGGCACGCAGTGGTTTTGATGAAGTTCCGGCGGGAGTGTTTGGGGAAATTTAGATCTGAGTTCATGGTAGTTGATAACCTAAGGATTCGCTTGTTTGGCGGCTGTGACTTGTTTGACGGTGATGCGCGGGGCGTTGGTTACAAAATCTGCGCGGGCATGCGTGGGCGCGGCGGCGAGTTCGGCGGCGGGCAGGAAGTTCATCGGCGGCATAACATTGCCAAACTTGAGGCGGGCGGCAGCACCGCCGTCGGGCCTTTCAGCACCACGCGGAGGAGTTGCGCGGGGTCGCCGGCGAGGATGTCGCTGCCAACCAGCGCAGGCTGCACCTCGGCACAGGCTTTCTTCAAATCGCCCATCGCGAACTCGACGCGCGGCGATTGGACATCGCCGGAGATGTTGATTGCGAAAGCCGACGCGCCCAGCGAGGAGAAGGCAAGTAGCAGTGAGCAGGCGAGGGTTTGAATGGTGTTTGGTTTCATAAATGGATTCCGACATTCAATTCAGCCGCTTCCATCAGTGAGCTTTCGCCGTCGTCGAGTAACGAAAATTAAACCCCGCGTCCGGATCGACATCGCCGCTCAAACAGGGGTTCATCATAAAATCTCATTTTTTCTTGGGTGACAGCGGCAACTCGCTGGCTTTCGGCGCCACGGTGGCGAGGTTGGGCGTCACGTCGGCATCCACGCGCTTGAGCGACCAGTTTAAGCCGGCTGCCAGGACGGTCTGGAAAATGGGGTTGGTCCAGATGTCATCGCGGTGGCCCATGCTGGCGTAGAAGACGCGGCCCTGTCCCTCCAAGCGCACCCAGGTCGAGGGATAGTTGGGGCGATCATACATGTCTCCCGTCATCCCGCTCACGTCCTGCACGAACAAGACATGGAAATACGCCGGGAAATTTTTCAGGGAATACCATTCCTCCGTCACCTGGAAATTAGCGGGGACGGTTTCGAGTCCGGGGAACTTGGGGTCGGCCTTGATCAGTTGGCCGGGCTGCTGCTTGCCGTGCATGATGAATTCGCCACCGAGCATCTTGATGTAGGGATCGGCCTGATCACCGTCATTTTTGTAGCGGGCGGAGCTGAAGTTAGCTTCGCTGCCAGGCGAGTGACAGGTGTCCGAACAACTGTGGATGCCGACGAATCCCTTGCTGCCGGCGATCACGTCGAGCAGGGCCTGCTTCTCCGCCGGAGTCATGGGTGGATTGCCGTCCTTGCCCGCCTTGGTCAGATCGCCGCTGGTGTAGAAACAGAAGCCGTCGAACTGCGCGAGATACTCGGGTGTGAACCGGCTGCCGTCCTTGGAAAGGTAAACTCGATGTTATTCTTTTCACCCAACTGACGAAGCACTGGAAAAGCGAAACCATTCTTGCCGTCTTTAGTTTCCGGTTTGATCGCCGTGTGTTCGAAGCCGGAAGATTTCGAGAAGAAGAGCACTTTCTTCGGGGCGGGAGCGGCGGCATCGGCAGCCGACGCGGTGAAGTTTGCCCGCGCGAGGCCGGCGACAAGGGTGAGCGGGAGCAGTGTTTTCATTGGGGATTGGTTTTCTGTTTTTGATCAGTGCTTTTTCGCCGCCGTAGAGTAACGGAAATTAAACCGTGCGTCCGGCGCAGCGTCGCCGCTCAAGTAGGTGTCTATGATGTCGCCGGGCTTTTGCGCGTTGTCCCACCATTTGAAGTCCAACTTCACGGCGTCGCCTGTGGGCAGACCCAATGCCGTGCGCGGAACGGCCAGCATCAACTCGGTGTCTTTCGTTGCCAACTCGACCTTCGCCACCTTCTCCCATTTCCAGCCGCCGGTGTCTTTTTCCAGCCAGGTTTCTTTCCCGTCCAGTGTGCGATTCAGGATGAAATCGTAACCTTCCCAGCCGGTCTTAGCGTTCTGATCCGAGTCAATCAACAGCCACATCCAGTTGGCATCCGTGCGCGGCGTGAGCGCCTCGCGCGTCTTGGCGTAGAAATATACATTCGCCGCGTCGCGTGCCACTTTCAGCACGGTGATGTCGTTGCGGCCGCTGATGTTGGTGTAATGCACCTCGCCTTTGCCGAAGTCGCGATGATCGGTGTCGAAGGCGTGATCTGCGAACTCCGGGCCGACATCCTTCCACTGCTCGAACCCGTCGGCGAGTTTGATGGTCTTGGAGGCGGAAGCCAGTGGCAACGCGGGCGCACCCTTATAGCGGCGCACGTTGGCGATCATTTGATAGTAATAATTGTCGCCGTGCAGACCTTGCACGGGTTCGATGTCGCGGCTGAATTCCTGGTCATACTGATCCACGAACGCCACCGGCTCATTGGGACGGCTGAACTTGCCCGCCGTCCATTCGTTCCACCCGGTGATCATCACAAACGGTGCGTCCAACTCGAACGCACGCTGCCACTGTTCCGCGAAGCCGTAGCCCTTGTTCACCGAACCGGGCGCGATGTTTTGTTCACCCTTGTGGAAGCTGCGTCCGCGCGCGTTGCCACTGCTCATGTTGACGGGCTTGCCGGTGATCTTGGAAAGGTTCTGCGCGACGGACACGTTCACCTGTTCCGGCTTGGCCGGGTCGGTGTCGTAGCTGTAAGGCTGCGGGTGGATGGCCTCCCAATACCACGCGTTGTGCGTGTTCTCCATACTGAAGGGCCAATGCGCCTTGCGAAGCGTGAAGAACTGTTTCACCGCGTCGCTGGCCATCGCCGGATCGCAGATCAACAGCGGCTTGCCCTGCCATTGAAACCATAGCTCGGGATAGAGGCCGGGCTTGTAGAGGTCGTTGTAAAGCTCCTCCGCTCCTTCGCCCGCCTTGGTGTTGACCATGAAACACAGGCGCGGCGCGCGGCCACCTTCCTTCAGGATTTGCGACCAGACTTTGCAAATCTCCATATACACTTCCGGGTAAGTCTTGCGGTTGGTGGTGTCGAAGATGACCACGTCAATCCCCGCATCCGTCAGTAGCGCGGCGTGACGGCGAATCACCCACGGATCGCGGGCATTGTAGTAGCCATAAAGCGGCTGCCCCCAATAATACGGGCCTTTCTCTCCCCAGAGCGGCGAATCGGGCTTCTTCAAGATGTCCGGATCTTGCGGCAGAATCTTGGAAAGATCATTTGGCAGCTTGCTGATGTCGCGCCCGGCGGTGAGAAAGTAAAATATCCCGACGAAGCGATTTGCGCGCGGCGGCGAAACCTCCGAACCCGGCGGCACGTTTCGCCCCAGTTCATCCGTCGTGGGCCACGGCGTGCCAGGGTTGGGGGCATTGCCAGCCCGGCCAACGGAGGCGCAGGCCATCAGCATCAGTATCAGCATCATCGCCAGAACAATTCTTTTGGTTTGTAGTTGTGTAGTCATTTTAATTCCTGTGTGTATTTCTCCCAGCGTGCCCGGAGTTTGGCGAGCGTGCCAGCTTGTTCGAAGGCAGCCGCCAGATTGTGTCCTTCCAACGGGTCGGCCCGCACGTTAAACAACTCTTCAATCAATGGCTGTTCGTTGATCCAGCGGATATAGGTCCAGCGTTCCGCCCGCACGCCTTCGCTAGGCGGCAGAATGTTAGGGGAAAAATCGTGCTCGTAGAAAAACTCCTTCCGCCAATCTCGCAACACTTTGACATTTAACAGCGGCAGCAGGCTGCGGCCCTGCATTCCGGCGGGCGGCGGCACGCCGGCCAGCGCCAGCATCGTCGGCGCGAAGTCAATATTCAGAGTCATCGCGTCCTCCTTGCGACTCCGGTGCTTCGCCGGTTCGCGCGGGCCGCGGCGGTCAGCGGGCGTGTCCTTCATGGCGTCGGGAATCCAGACGTTCGTCACGGTCGGCGACCCGAGCGCCCGGCCCATCGCGGCGCCAACTTCGCGGCTGGCCTGGCAATGCTCGATCCAGAACTGGCGGATGCCCTTGTCGGGATGCGACAGCGTGAAACCGTCGGCGGACTTCGGGTGCGAGAAGCAGGTGGGATTGAAATCCAGGCCGATGCCAAGCTCCCTGGCCCAGGCGATCCAGTTTTTGAAGTGCTTCGTCTGGATTTCGTTGCGGTCCACTTTCTTGCCGCCGAACTCGCCGTGATCGCGCACATGTCGAACCGGAATTTTATACGGAGTTTTCAGGCGGCCATTCTGGCGCCGCTGACACTGACCCGGAGTAAGCGAGCGTTTCATTTGGAGTTCCGCGTTCATACGGCTCATTTTTTGGAAGCCCCGAACCGACTGAAGGCGGAACTCCGAACCCGGGATGCGCCCGACCTGATCCCGCTCACCGGGACCATCGGGTTGACGCACCCGCCAGAGGGTTCCAAGAACCGCCACAGCCATCGTATGGCCCGGCGTTCACCGGGACGCGAGGCAAGCGAAACGATATTGGCCGGATGCCACGGCCAGCACGGCGCGACCGCCTTCCAGGCGGAGAAATTTCACGCCCTCAGCTTTCGCCAGGGGTTTGCCGCCTACGGTGATTTGATCCGCACTGCTCGCGGGTAAATAAACGGTCGCCGTGGTGTTCGCCGGTATTTCTACGTTGAGTTCAAATTTGCCTTTCGCCTGCCGCCATTCGCTGGCGATACGCCCATGAATCGAATCGTAATGCGCCTTCACCCAATGGATCGGCTCGCGTTCGTGGTTGCTGCCGGGTGTGGGCGGCATCGGGTGGATCTTGATTTTGTCGTAGCCCGGGCTGTCGCTCTGGATGCCGGCCAAATCGCCAATCATCCATTCGCAGACCGCGCCGAACGAGTAGTGCGCGAAGGAATTCATCTCTGCGTTCTGCTTGCCGTTCTTGCCCTGAAAGCCGTGTTCCTTGGTAAAGCTGTCCCACCGTTCCCAAATGGTCGTCGCGCCCTGCTCCACTTCGTAACCCCACGACGGGAATTTGCGGCTTTGGAAATGGCGCACGGCCAGATCGTTTTCGCCCACGCTCGTCAGCACCGGCAACAACGTCCGCGTGCCTAAAAAGCCCGTGGTCATGCCCGAATTATCCGCGGTTTCGCCAAAACGGAGCTTGTCCGCGAGAATCGTTCCAGTTTTCGCGCGCAGGTCGTCTGGCATCAAATCCATAAACAACGCCAGCGCATAGGCGGTTTGCGTGTCCACCGTGAGCGAGCCGTCGGGCTTGAGATATTTCTGGCCGAAGGCTTTTTTAATATTCGAGAACAACTCCGCGTAGTCAGCGGCTTCCGGCTGTTTGCCGATGGCTGCGGCCATCTGGCTCATCAGGTTTGCCGAGTAGGCGAAATACACCGTGTCCACGTAGTCGAGCGGGGTTCTCTCGCCGACGGAAAGCCAGTCGCCCCAGTTGTTGCCGTGCATGATACCGAGAAAATCTTTGCTGGTGGCCTTGCGCCAGTTCAGAAACTCCACCATGTCCGGCCAGCACCGCTCGATCACGCGGGTGTCGGCATACGCCTGCCAGATGGTGTAGGGGCAAATGACTCCCGCGTCGCACCACGCCGTGCCGAAATCCCAGCCGTGCTGGAACGGATACGGCGCGTAGCCGGGAAACGCGCCGCTGGGCCGCTGCGACTCCATCAGCTCGCGCAGCCACTTGGTGTAAAACGCGGCCACGTCCGCGTTGAGCGTCGCGGTGTGGACATAAATCTGCGCGTCGCCGGTCCAGCCAAAGCGTTCATCTCGCTGCGGACAGTCGGTGGGCAGATCCAGGAAATTGGCCCGCTGCGTCCAGACGATGTTCCTGAACAGCCGGTTCGACATCGGATCGCTGCACTCGAAGTTGCTCGTCAATGGCGTGTCGCTGTGCAGCACAATGCCGGTGATGGCGTCTTTGCCAGGCTTGCCGGGGTAACCGGTAACTTCGACGTATTGAAAGCCGTGGAAGGTGAATCGCGGTGTCCATTCCTCGCCGTTCTTGTCGCCGCGCAGCACGTAATGATCAATCGCGCGGGCTTTCCGGTAGTTCTCGTTCATCAGGCGTCCATCGGGATACAGCATCTCGCCATAACGCAGTTGAATCTTCATTCCCGCCGGGCCTTTGACTTTCAAGCGGACGACGCCCGCGAAGTTCTGGCCGAGGTTGAAGATATAGACGCCGTTCGTCGGCGACGTGATGGCGACGGGTTTGATCTCTTGAATCGGACGGACGGGTTCGCCGGGAAAGGCTTCAAGTTTAGGCGGGCGTTTGAAGCCAAGATCCACGGGCCGGCCCTTGATCTTGGTCTTGTCGTCAGGGTTTTCCGGATTGCGAAATTCATAGAAGGTCGCCGGGACGCTTCCGTTTTCGGCGGCGAGGATGGCGGTGTTCCATTGCGAATCATCAAAGCCGGGCTTGGTCCAGCCGGGCGTCACTTTCCTTGCATCGTAGTATTCGCCCATCAGGAAATCGCCTTCGCGCACCGGGCCGTCGCCGGTCTCCTTCCACGACTTGTCGGTGACGATGGTTTCGCGCGTGCCGTCGGTGTATTCGATCTCCAGTTGCGTCATGAACGAGGGCGTCTTGCCGTAGGTGTTGCGGCCGATGGCTTCCGTGCCGATGCCGGTGAGCAAGCCGAAGCCGATGTAGCCGGAATACCAGCCGTCGCCGAGCCACGCGCCAATCGCGTTCGGGCCGGACTTCACGAGCCGGGTCACGTCGTAGGTATTGTAATAGGCTCGCTGGTGATAATCCGCCCAGCCAGGCGCAAACCGCGCATCGCCGACACGCTGGCCGTTCAGGTGAAGCTCATGGATGCCTAGCGCCGTCGCATAGACTGTGGCGCGCTGGATTTTTTTCGCGGCATAAAATTCCTTGCGATACTGATGGGCGGGCGGCAGGAAAAGATTGGTTTTGTCCTTCCAGACCGACGTGGCGTCGCGGAAGGAAATGTAATCGGCCCGCCAATCCGACGGCTGGAGCAGGCCCATCGTCCACAAGGCGGGCGAACTCCACTTCGCCTCGCCCGCGTCGTTCCACGTGCCGACTTTCCAGAAACATTGTTGGCGTGAGCCGAGCGGTTTGCCGGTATAGGCAATGTTGACCGTGTCGCGGCCAGCGACTTTCCCGCTGTCCCACAAGTCGCCGGTGTTCTTTGCAAGCAACTCGGCGCTCGACGCGACAAGGATTTGATACGCAGCCTGCTTCGCGCCGCGATCGCCTGATTCAACGCGCCACGTCAGCCGTGGCGCGGTTTCATCAATGCCCTGAGGTTCAACGCGGTATTCGCAGCGCAGCGCGGTGGGAAGGATCCCGCCACCGCTGGCATAACTGCCCATCGGCAGCACCGCCACGCCCAACAGGAGCCATATCATACCCATCACGCCAATCCGCTTTCGGCGGCATACAGAATTAACGTTCATCATAATCAAATGCTTTCAACCGTCGAACGACCATCGTGAGGGCATTGGTGCCGGGATTTGGTGCGCTGGTGCTGAACTGCCAGACCGGGCCCTTGATGACGCTGCCGCCACCCTGCACCTCATCAATCCGCCAGTAATAGAGAGTGGTTGCGTTCAAGGTCACCGGTGGTTCGGAACTCCTTTGGCGTTTGGCTTGTAGGCGGGATTGGGCTGGGGGATGACGGCCGAGGTATCCCGCAGCAACGAGTCGAGCCGGGCCGCTAGATGCTTCACCCGGTCGCCCTGCGCCGAGGCCTGATCGTGCCTTTCGCCTGGATCATCGGCCAGATTGTAGAGCTCGTGCCGGTCGGTCTGATCGGCGTTATCGCAATAGAACCGAATCAATTTCCAGTCGCCCTGGCGCACTGAACTGGCGGGCGTAGCCGGTGTAGGTGCGGGCATGCGCTCGTATTCTCCACGCGATTGCCCATGCGGAAAATGGCAGAATATTTCGTCGCGAACGCTCACATTACTTTCCAGGACCGGACGCAGGCTGACGCCGTCAAACCGGACCTCGGCAGGCAGCTTCCAGCCAAGCAAGTCTGCAAAGGTGGGGAAGAAGTCCGTACTCTGCACCAAGGCGCGGCTCTCTGATCCGGGCTTCACCTTGCCCGGCCAGATGATGACCAATGGCACGCGCGTGCCGGCCTCGTAGATCGTTCCTTTGCCCGCGCGCAAGGGCTGGGCGCTGGTGACCGGCACCTGGGCAAACTCCGCTGGCATGTATTGGCGATTCGGGATGAAATACGGGCCGTTGTCGGAGGTGAAGACGATGATGGTCTTTTCGAGCACGCCGGCCTTGTCCAATGCGGCGACCAGCCGGCCCACGACTTCATCGAGGGTCTCGACCATGCCGGCATAGACCGGATTGCGCTGGAGTGAAGCCGGGTCGGCCTTGGCGCGGTATTTGTCGATCTGCTTGTCCTTCGCCTGCCACGGCGAATGCACCTCAAACGCCCAGTAGTTCAGGAAAAAAGGCTTGTTCTTGTGCTGGTCGATGAATTTGACGGCTTCGTCTGCCACCAGGTCTTCGAGGTTGTCGCCGGATTTGCCGTGCCCCGGCCAAACCGGGAATGGATAAAAAAATCCCTTGGGCAGCGGGCTGGGGGCCGACGTGTGCGGGATATCCACGTCGAATCCCTGTTGCAGAGGGCTGAAAGGCTCGGCCCCGAGATGCCATTTGCCGAAATGCCCGGTTGCATAGCCGGCCGCCTTGAAGGCCTCGGCCAACGTGTAATAGTCGGTCTTGAGCCTGGTGACGCTCTGGGCGAGGGTCGATTTCTGAGTCGTGCCCGCCTTCTTCATGGCGGCTTTTTCGAGGATGACTTCCGGCACATGGCAAACCGGTGCGGTGATGCCGATGCGCGCCGGATATAGCCCGGTCAGGATTCTGGAGCGAGTCGGGGAGCACAGCGGACTGGCGGAGTAGGCCTGGCTGAACTTCATGCCGCGTCGGGCCAGGGCGTCGATGTTCGGAGTCTCGAAGAACTTGCTCCCGTAGAGTGAGAGATCATTCACACCGAGATCGTCGGCGAGGATGAAGACGACGTTGGGCTTGGCTGCGTCGGAGGCGTGTAGCCATACTGGCAAGAGAGCCACCCAAAGGACAAGGATCACGGTCGAAAGGGTTCGCCGGCTAGGAGCGGGTTTGGCTGTGGTTTGTGTCTTTGAGGTCATGGTGTCAATCCTTGGCTGAACCCTTTTTTGGCTGGCTGGTCTGGGCATTGGGAGCCGTTCTTGCGCCGCCGCTGACGTAACGGTAATTGAAACGTCCGTCGGGCGCTACGTCTCCGCTGAGATAGGTGTCCATGATGTCCCCCGGCCTCTGCGGGTTGTCCCACCACTTGAAATCCAGCGAGAGCTCTGCCCCTTTGGCGAGACCCATGGCTGCGCGGGACACAGCCAACATCAACTCGGACCCCTCGACCTTGAGTTGAACCTTGGCTGCCTTCTCCCACTTCCAGCCGCCCATGTTCCGCTCCAGCCAGGCCTCCTTGCCGTCCATGGTGCGGTTGACGATGAAGTCGTAGCCTTCCCATCCTGTCTTCGGATTCTGATCGGCGTCGATGAGAAGCCACATCCAGTTGGGGTCAGTCCGGCTCGTCAGCGTGTCTTGGGTCTGTACGTAGAAATAGATGTGGGTCGCGTCGCGGGCCACCTTCATCAGCTTCAGGTCGTTGCGGCCGCTCGAATTGGTGTAGTGTCGGGCGCCTAGCCCAAAGTCGCGATGGTCATTGTCGAAAGCGTGATCCGTGAACTCAGGGCCGACCTCCCGCCATTGCTCGAACCCGGATGCCACGTCGATCGATCTGACCGCCGAGGCTTTGGCCAGGGCCGGAAAGCCCTTGTAGCGACGGACATTCGCGACCAACTGGTAATAGTAGTTGTCGTTGTGGAGTCCGGCGACCGGCTCGATGTCGCGGCTGTATTCCTGGTCGAACTGATCCACAAACACTACCGGCAAGCCGGGGCGGCTGAACTTACCGGCGGTCCACTCGTTCCATCCGGTCACCATCACGAACGGCGGATCCATTTCGAGGGCGCGTTGCCATTGCTCAGCGAAGTTATAGCCCCGGTTCACCGCACCAGGCGCAGTCTCCTTTTTTCCACCGTGGAAACTGCGTCCGCGGGCATTGCCTTGGCTCATGTTGGTGACCTTGCCGTCGCTGTCGCGCAGATTCTGGGCCACGGCCACGTTCACCTGCTCCGGCTGGGCAACGAGGTTGTTGAGTTGATAAGGGTCTTTTTCGTTGTCGAACAGCAGCCACGGGCCGTTGAGATCGCGGACGTAGGTGTAACGCAACGTGCGGATGCCGCGATACTCTCTCCCACCCTTGGCTCGCGGCCACTGGCCAAACGGTGCTGCGCAACTGATGAGCGTCGCACCATCAGAAGGATTCTTGCCGCCCTGTAGGTAGCCGCTGTAGTCCAGACCCTCGACGGAATTCGGAATCGCAACGCCGCACAAGCCGAGGATCGTCGGCATCATGTCTTCCGAATTGATCAAGGCGTCCACCTTGCGTGGCTGGCTTGCGAAACCGGCGGGCCAGTGGAACAGCAAGGGAATGCGGATGGATTCGTCGTAGGGTTGCTGCTTGTTGCGTCCGCCGTGCGAGCCGAGCAGGTCGCCGTGGTCGGAGGTGAAGATCAGGAGCGTGTTCTTGGCGAGGCCGGTCTTCTCCAACGTACCGCGCAAGTCGCCGACACATCTGTCCATGGCCGAGCAATGCGCGTAGTAGCCGGCCATCATCTGTCGGGTCTGCGCAGTCATGTTCTCCGGGACGTTTAGCGGCAGCTTGAATCTCTCCGGCGAATACAGCGAGCGGAATTCTTCCGGTGCGGTCGGGTAGGGATCGTGCGGCGGCCCCCATGCGAGGAAGAGGAAGAACGGCTTTTCCGATTTGGCGCGGTTGCGGAGGTAATTCTCAGCGTCGCGAGTCTGGGCGATGGCATCGTAGCCTTCCCACTTCAATTTTTCAGGGCCATCGGCGTAGTAGTAGGATTCGTTGTAGTTGTGCGTACATTCTAGGGCTTTCCAGTAATCAAAGCCCTGACGGCGCTCGCGGGGGATGAAACTGGAACGTCCGTGGCCGTCCATATGCCATTTGCCGATGTAAGCCGTGTCGTAACCGGCGGCGCCAAGCGACTTGGCGAGCGTGGCCGCATCGGGCGAGAGCGAAACATCATTCATAAACACGCCGTGGGTGAGCGGACGCTGGCCCGTCATCAACGAAGCGCGGCTGGGGCAGCAGACGGGCATGCCGGCCACGGCGTTGACGCAGTTGATGCTCTCTCGCTCCAGACGGTCGAGGTTGGGCGTCTTCACGTTCAAGTCGCCGGCGAAGCCTAAGGCGCTGGCCCGCCACTGGTCGGGAAAAACGATGATAATGTTCGGGTGAGCGGCGGGCGGTGGGTTTGTCGCTGCTGGGGCCAGTGCCGCAGTGACTGATAGAGCGAGAATTGCTATTGTCTGCTTCATGCTGTGCCTTGCTGGGCTCCGCCTTGCGAATCACGATCGAATCATTCTTGAATCCATTGATTCATCCCATCCGACTTTGCCACGAATTCCTCCAATCCCGACACCCGGCCATCCGGTCAAGACTGCGAAGCCCCTTCAATGCCTCATCGGAAGGGATCACCCAAGCCTTCGACGGCGTCGGCGATGCCGTCGCCATCTAGGTCGGCATCGGCATGACGGATGAAATCAACCTCAAAGGTGGCGCTGGCGATACTGATCGGGTCAAGGCGCAGCCGCGTGATGATCTGGCCGGCCCATTCGGCATTCGTCACCGCGTTGAACTTGAGCACCTGCCACTGATTGGCGGTGGTGTAGTTAAGATCAATACGGCGTCCGGCCGCGAACGAATCCGCGCCGACGCGTCCCCAGAAAAGTTGCACCTGGCCCGCGCTCGACGCCTTCACTCGCACCGCGATGCCCGTCACGGTGTTGCCCGCGAAGCGGAATCCCAGGTTGCTGAATTGCGGATCGCCCGTGACGGCCGTCCCCTTGAAGACACCGTTCGTGACCAGCAACCCTGAAATGTTCGCCGTGCTTTGATTCCAATTCTGAAAATCACCCGTCACGTCGAAATTGAACGCAAGATCCGCGGCGCTCCACGGACTTCGCCCGGCGTCCGCCTCCGGTCCATCGGTCATGCCGTCGCCATCCGAGTCAGGATCGTTGAGATTTTGTACCCCATCACCGTCGGCATCGCCCGCGATCTCCAAGACGTTCGGCAAGCCGTCATTGTCATCATCCAAATCGTAAATCGCCGCGCCCGCAATCCGCTCCGCTGCGTCGCTGACCCCATCTCCGTCGGAATCCGTATCGCGATAATTCGCCAAACCGTCTTGATCCACATCTTCCGCGCCCTCCACCTCGTCGGCAATGCCATCGCCATCGCTGTCGGTATCCGCGAAATCAGGAATGCCATCGCCATCGGTGTCAACCGTTGCGTCGCCTTCAACGCTGTCTGGAATTCCGTCCGCGTCAAAATCGAGCAGTTGACCGCCGAGGAAGTAATCAATGACGAAGTTGCCCGCGCTGGCGATAGGATCAAATCGCATCCCTGTGATAATCTGCCCTGGCCAGGCAGTATGGCTGCTCGCGTTCACTTCATAAGTGTGAAAGGCGTTATCGCCGATGGCCGCAAACGTAAACAGCCGCGACTCGCTGAATGCGCCGTCCGTGGAACGTTTCCAGTAAATCTTAGTCGCCTCCGGCGTGCTGACACGCATCCGAACCAGGAAACGCGATGCCGCGTCGGACGATGCAAAGAACGACTGCATCTGAAGCTGCGGATCAGTTCCGGTGCTCGTGCCGCTGAGCCATCCGTTGCTGACCGTCAAACCGGTGATCTGGCTTTGTGCCTGCCAGCCTCCGGCAAATCCGTTCTCCGCAAAATGAAAGTTGAAACTGCCCCACGTAGGCACGGCCTGATCCCAGTTGGTCATGGGCAGGGAAGTCAGGTACGGATCAAACCACGTCCGCCAGTCCGGATCGTCGGCATTTTGGAACACGGTGTAGATTTGCTTGGCAGCGCCATTGATGGTACGCAAGCCGAGGAGCAGACCGCCTTCACCCGAATGGTCCTGGTAGCGATGGAGGACATGCGCCTTGATTTGAGGGATTCGGATCATCTTGCGATAAGCATACGCGTAAGCCGCCGCCTGCACGGTTTCAGTCGTCGTGTGAAATCCCTGCTCCGTGAGCGCGAGATGTCGTTCGCCGCCTTGATAACGAAAGTCAGCCTGCGCCAGAAACTGCGGCAGCACCTCGATGTTGCGATAGGTGATGAAGCTCGTGGAGAAATCGTTGCTTGCGCCGGCGTCGTTCCACCACATCGGCACGAACAGGTTTCTCGGATAAGGATGATACGCAACGCCCCAGGGGAAATTGCCCTCAGACCTAACGATCGCGTTCATATTCGTCAACAGCGTGCGCGGCGAGATGGTGCTCACTTTGGTCCAATAATGCGTCAGGCTGACGAGCGCCTTCGACTGCGGATGATACTTTCGAATGGCGAGATCGGAGAGCCGCAGCAAGCCGGCCTGATAGGCGACGAAGCTCGTCTCGCTTAACGGTCCGACCTGATGCCAGGTCGGATGCTGATCCACTTCATTACCAATGATGAACCCCGTCACCCCGCCCTGTCCGGGCCCGGACAACCTGTTGGCCAGGTATTCCACGAACGCGCGATAATACAGCCTCCCCAGCGGATCGAAGGTGTTATGCCCAATCCAGGTTCCACTTCCCTGCACCGCAGTCACGGGAATCAGCGGGTTGCTGCTGGTCTGCACCGTGGTCGAGCCCACATTTAGGATCGTGAGATACATGGACATCCCGAGGTCGTTGAGCGTCTTGATCTGTGCAACCAGTGTGTCGAAGTTCGCCTTCTTGAGCCCGACGGCGATGCCGTCCACGTTCCAGGTGAACGCTGGAGAGACGCTCTGATCCACGTAACCGGACATGACCACGTTCAGCTTGCCGCACTTGGGTTGCAGCGTCGCAAAATCAGCCGGCTGGTAACTATCCACCCCGTTGATCGAAGCCGGATCGGGCAGGGGGAAACGCCGGTTGAGGCCGCCGATCTCGTAGGACAACCCCGACCAGTCATCCACGAAATGTGCGTCTCCGATCAGAGTGCGGCCGTCATCCACCAGTTGGAATCGCCGATACATACGGTCCGTGTTCCCATCGTAGCGGCTGACGGTGATGGGTAGCGTGAGGCTGCCGCTATAAATCGGCGTGGGATATCCGAGATTCCAAAACTTGTCGAACCGCGTGTAGTCCAGTCCGCCATTGTAGGTGTTGGAATCGTTCACCGCGATCAAGTCTAACTCCACCAACGCATTCTCATAATCGGTGTAAACGCCGCCTACGCCAATCGTCACTGCGAGTGTCTGGTTGCCGCTCCAGCCGGCGATAGCCCCGAGATCGGCACGCACGACGTTCCAAGTGCCATTGGCTGGCAGATTCGTATTGAGCACGCCCGTCCGTGCGGTGATGCGGAGCGGCATGGTCGCCCCGGCAAGAAATCCCATAACCCGCGCGCGCATGGCGAAGTAACGGACCTGAGTTCCATTGACGACCTCCGCGTTGGTCAGCACCGGCCCAAACGTTCCTCCCGCCGGGACGAATGTGAGGCGCAAGACCTCGTTGCTCGTCAGGCTGATGATGCCGCCCGTACCCGCCGCCAGCGTCCAGCCGCGTGCACCGCTGTAAACGTCACCGAATTCCATTGCCACAAGGTGACCGGATGCTGGATTACCGGCCGCCGGAAAAACCGTTAGGCTGGAATCCGTCACCAGAACGCGATCAATGCCAGCGCCTACCAGTGAAAACCGGCCGAGCAACAACCAAATCAGCAGAAACGCCCGGAGCACAGAAATGGGATGCAAGAGTGGGTTCATCATTATCCCGTGTTTGCGGGAAGAGGACGTTACTTTTCCAACGCCATGACCGCTACGCCGTAGCCATCCAGCCTATGAGGCTCGCCTCCCGGCAGGCGGAATTGCCCCGCGGTGCTGCGGGTGTTGATGGCGATGGCACTGGCTGGTTTGCCATTGGTGTCAACTCGTGGAAATACGATCACCCCGGCATTCGCTTCGATTTGACTGGCCGGAACAACGCGATCAAAGCCCTGATTCGCTTTCCGCTTCAAGTTTTTGGCGTTCGTTGCCAGGAACAGGCTGCTTGGCGGGCTTGCGCTTGCCTTGGGGCGGTGCGGCCTTGGTTTTGGGATCGAAACTCGGATTGGGCTTCGGCGTGACGGCCTTGGTGTCTTTGAGGAACTTTTCAATCAGCGCGTCCATTTGCTTGACGCGATCCGGCTGCGCCGCCGTCAGGTCATTCGTTTCGCCGATGTCATTCTTGAGGTTGTAGAGACGGTAGCCATGCGCGCCGTTCTCACCCTGATAAAACAGGCGCATGAGTTTCCAATCACCGTCCGTCACCGTCACGGACGGCGGCAGCACGTCCGGCACTCCCGGACTGTGCGGAAAATAAGTGAAGATGGGGGGATGTTGGAAAGGCTTGCCCGCGAAGGCGTCCGCGACGCTGACGCCATCGAAAATTTGACCCGGCTGTGGTTTGAGGCCGAGCAACTGCACAAACGTGGGATAAAAATCCTGGCTTTGAATGATCGAGTCGGTGCGGCTGCCGGGCTTGGTCAATGCGGGCCAGTTCACGATGCACGGCACGCGCACGCCGCCTTCGTAAACCGTGGCCTTGCCACCGCGCAACGGACGGTTGCTCGTGGGCGTGGTGTCATCCACCGTGTTATACATGTTCCCGCCGTTGTCGGAATAGAACACGATCACGGTGCGATCGGCGATGCCAAGACGGTCCACCGCATCCAGCAGCTTGCCCACGGCGTCGTCCATGGACTCGACCATGGCGGCGTAGGTCGGACTGTGCTGCGCATCGTTGGTGTTGATCGTGCCGCGATATTTTTCAATCAGGTTCGCCTTGGCGTTGAACGGGGCGTGAACCGAAAACTGCCAGTAGTTCATGAAGAACGGATGATCTTTCTGCTTCTCCATCCAGGCCACCGCCTCTTCACTCATGCGGTCCTCGATGTGTTCCAACGGATAGTTCTCCTTGAAATCCTTGAACTTCCACGGTGCGACGAAACTGCCCGCCGGTCCCGGTCCCGACCAATGCGGCAAATCCACATCGAAACCCTGTTGCAACGGTGAATACGGCTCCGGCCCAAGGTGCCACTTGCCGAAATGCCCGGTGGCATATCCCGCCGCCTTGAAGGCTTCGGCGAGCGTGAAATAATTGGTATCCAGCCGGGTGACGCTGTCGCAGATCAAGGCCTTGCTGCCAGACCCCGCCTTGTCTTTCACTGTGGCCTTCAATTTGACCTGCGGCATGTGGCAAACCGGCGCGGTGATGCCCGTGCGCGCGGGGCTTTGGCCCGTCATGACACTGGACCGCGTTGGCGAGCAAAGCGGGCTGGCCGAATAGGCGCGCGTGAACAGCATCCCGCGTTTGGCGAGCCGCTCCACGTTGGGCGTCTTGTAATATGCCGTGTGGCCGTAGAGCGTCGTGTCGCTCCAGCCCAGGTCATCGGCCAGAATGAAAATGACGTTCGGCTTGACTGGCGCGGCGGACGCGGTGGTGAGCGCAAACGCGCCGACGAGTGAGAGAATTGTGAGTTTGTATTTCATAAATTTGGTAATCCAAGAAAAACTACGGTTTGCCGGCGGATGTGCCGCCGGATGAATCACCGGCGATGAACAAGGCTTGATATTCATTGGGAAAGCTCGCGAGCGGACGGATTTCCATTCTGCGGTATTCGCACTCCGCGCCTTCGGATTCAATCTCGATGCGCCCGGACACAAGCGGCGTGGTTTTTCCATCCGTCGTGCATTCGGCATCCTGCAGGACGTTCACCACCCGTCCGTTCAGGATATGCAGGAAGCGGTCGCCGACCGCCATGATCTCAACGGTGTTCCACTCACCGGTGGGCAGTTCATGACCACCCTCGCCGCGCATGCAGCGACCAAGATACGGCCGCAGCGGCGCGCCCGGCGTGTAGCGTCCGACGGGATTGCGGCCCGCCGGCCGGGCGGCAATTTCACTGGGCACTTTGGCCCGGTTTGCCCCCACTGTGATCAGTCCCACACACAGATATTGACAGTTCATCATCATTTTGTGTTTCGATTGGTGGTTGGCCTTGGACTTCACGGAGTTCATTCTTCCGCAGCCGCCTCCAGGTCAGCCGGCTTGATTTTTTTCTTCCCCTTGCCCTTGGGGGCGTCCCCAGAACTTTCCGCGCCTTTGGCGGCCTGCTTGCCCATCGCCGCAAGTTCGGACGCAGTGAGTTGGCGTCCCTCGGCCCGGGCCTTGGAAGCCAGCAAGGAAAGCTCCGGGTTTGCGGGATTCTCGTTGGCGCCTGGGCCGATGTTGCCATCGGCCTTGTAGATCGGGGCGTAATGCGGTTCGCGCTCGCCGGAAGTAATTCTCAGCCGCACGTCGGGCTGCTCGTGGAACACCTTTTGCAACGCCAGCATCTGCTTCAGCTTTTCTGGGTTGCTCGCCGCCAAGTCGTGGGTTTCCGTGCGGTCGTGGGTCAGGTCATAAAGCTGCCACGGCTCACCGTAAGCGGTCACGAGCCGCCAGCCTTTGTCCACGACGGCCAGGTTGTTGAAGAGTTGAAAATAAAGCGTCCGCGCAGGCAGCACGGCGTTGTTCTTCAGAATCGCGGCGAACGACCGGCCCGGCAGGGGCGGCTGCTGTTTGCCGCCAAAATTCGCCGGGTATTTTACCCCGGCCAGGTCCATCAACGTGGGCAGCATGTCGGCAATTTGACAGGGCTGGTCGTCATAGTCTTTGCGCGGCTTGATGACCGCCGGCCAGTTGGCGATGAAGGGCGTGGTCACGCCCCCGCTGTGTTGCGTGCGCTTGTAAAACTTCAACGGCGTCGTGGATGTGAATGCCCAGGCCACGCCCACGTTCCAGGTTGTGCCCGGAGTGCCGAATTTTCCGCGCCGCACGCGATCGTTCGGGCTGGCCCCGTTGTCGTTCAGAAAGATGACCAGCGTGTTGTCGCGGATGCCCAGTTCATCCAGCGTTTTCAGCACCTTGCCCACGCCCTGATCCACGCCATCCACCATCGCCGCATACGTCGCCATGCGCAGATCCTCGAAGTCTTTGGCCTTGTCGCTCAAAGTGTCCCAGGCCGGGATGCCTTCGGGGCGCGGCGGAAAATTCCAGCCGGGACCGGCCAACCCCAGCGCCTGCTGCTTCGCGAATCGCTCCTTGCGGATCACGTCCCAGCCCTTAAGATATTTGCCGCGATACTTGGCAACTTCCTCCGCCGGAGCCTGAATCGGCGCGTGCGGCGCGTTGTAGGCCAGGTAGAGGAAAAACGGCTGGTCTGGATGCGCCTGATGATCTTCGCGGAGGAAACGCACGGCATAATCGGTCAGGGCGGTGGTCACATAGAAATTATTCGTGGGCACCGGCCACGGTTTGCCGTCGAGGAGAAAGGACTTGTCGCCGATAAAAAAGTCCGTGCCGCCGCCCATGAATCCGAAGTGACGGTCAAAACCGCGCTCGAACGGCACGCCGGAACAGTGCCACTTGCCGACCATCATGGTGCGATAGCCGGCGGTACGGAGCACTTCACCAAAGTTTGGGCTGTCCTTGCGGACGGCCACATTCGGGCTGTAACTCCACCATTGCTGCCCGGTCACGAGCGCCGCGCGGCTCGGCTCGCATTTGCCGCAGTTGTAAAACTGCGAGAACTTGAGGCCGCCGACCGCCAATTTGTCAATGTTCGGCGTGTGGATTTCGCCGCCGTAGCAGCCAATGTCGGAGAAGCCCATGTCATCGGTCATGATGACAATGATGTTGGGTTTATCCAATCGCTGGGAGTCCGCGGCGTACAGAGTTCCATGCACTGGAAACAGGCAGAACATAAGGGTAAGAATGCTTTTCATGCTTGATCCTTGCCTTTCCTGAGTTGCTAGGTATTCAATATATCTATCTGTCTGCCTCTTCATGATACTTGTTCGCAGCGCGGCCTTTGGCCGCAACCAAAGAGGTAGGCTGGCGCCGTCAGCAGGCTCCTTTCGCCGACTGACCGCTGTCCCCTTCGAGGCTCCGCCATGTCTGCCGATCACCCACGAAAGGGGTCTCCATGCCTTATTCTACCATCAGGATTGGCTTGTCAAGGACTTCAAAGTCCACGCTGAAAGCCTCTCTTGCCAGATCGCTGACCATGCCAAGGCCCTGGCCCACTCCCAGTGCCGGCCCTTCCTGATCCTTGAAGGCCACCACGACAAGGAACAACTCGTCCAGAATCTACTCCAACGCCAGCCTATGGACCAGGGCCTGATCGCCGTCTTGCAGACCCTCGAAC
>Ga0315287_10000708_pt1 | contig 29575 bp, 29 predicted proteins | sample YL17G11_0_MG_FD_205037 | JGI IMG/M metagenome (GOLD analysis project Ga0315287, IMG submission 205037) | Sediment microbial communities from Yellowstone Lake, YNP, Wyoming, USA - YL17G11_0 | ecosystem: Environmental > Aquatic > Freshwater > Lake > Sediment | place: USA: Wyoming | collected...
CGGCGCTCGACGCCGTCGAGATTTTCAAACATAGGAACTCGGACCTATCCCCTTCAAGCAGCCAAAGAGGACAGGCCCTGCGCCTTATTTCTTGGTGCCGTATTTCTTTTGGAATTTCTCGATCCGACCAGCGGTGTCGATCAGTTTCACTTTACCAGTGAAGAATGGGTGACAGGTGGAGCAAATTTCGAGTTTGATCTCGGAGCGCGTCGATTTGGTGACAAACGCGTGTCCACAAGCGCAGGACACTTGGCAGTCGCCGTACTGAGGATGGATGCCTTCTTTCATGGAGTACCTTTCTTAGCAGTGAGTCTATCCCGCTTGGTTCGAAGCTCAGCGGGGGCCCTCACGGTGCATCCGTAAGGGCGGTTCGACAGTTCAACCATTCATCGAATCGATAAAATCCGCATTCGTCTTCGATTTATCAATCTTATCGGTGAGGAATTCCATCGCATCGACTGAGTTGAGCGGTTGCAGCAATTTACGCAGGATCCACATACGATTCAGAACGTCTTTTGGCAAGAGAAGATCTTCCTTGCGAGTCCCGGACTTGTTGATGTCCATCGCCGGAAAGGTCCTCTTTTCCGCTAGCTTACGGTCAAGATGGATCTCCATATTGCCGGTACCCTTAAATTCTTCAAAAATCACCTCGTCCATCCGCGAGCCGGTGTCGATGAGGGCCGTTGCGATAATCGTCAGGGAGCCGCCTTCTTCGATATTCCGGGCCGCACCGAAGAAGCGCTTGGGCTTATGCAGGGCATTGGAGTCGACACCGCCGGAGAGGATCTTGCCCGACGGCGGCACCACACTGTTGTAGGCTCGCGCCAAACGGGTGATGGAGTCGAGCAGAATGACCACGTCCTTTTTATGCTCAACTAGGCGCTTTGCCTTCTCAATGACCATCTCAGCAACCTGCACGTGACGTTGGGCTGGCTCATCAAACGTAGAGCTAATCACCTCACCCCGCACGGAGCGCTCCATGTCGGTGACTTCCTCCGGGCGTTCGTCGATCAACAAGACAATCAACACGACATCAGGATGATTCTTGGCCAGCGCCGAGGCGATGTCTTGGAGCAGCACGGTCTTACCGGTCCGCGGTGGCGCCACGATCAGCGAACGCTGACCTTTACCGATTGGACACAGCAGGTCGAGGATCCGCGTGGAGAGGTTCTTTTGGTTCCACTCCATCTTGAATTTTTCCATGGGATAGAGCGGCGTCAGGTTATCGAAAATGATCTTTTCGAAGTCCGGATCAGGACTGGAACCATTGACGTTCTCGACTTTGAGCAGAGCGAAGTAACGCTCGCTATCTTTGGGAGGGCGGATCTGGCCCGAGATGGTGTCGCCAGTACGCAGATTAAAGCGGCGGATCTGTGATGGAGAGACATAGATATCGTCAGGACCGGGCAGGTAGTTATAATCGGGAGCACGCAGGAAACCGAAGCCGTCGGGCAAGGTCTCTAGGACCCCTTCACCATAAATAACGCCACCGCGCTCAGCCTGGCCTTGCAGCAGGGCAAAGATCAGTTCCTGCTTACGCATATTGGTCGCACCCTCGACACCGAGGTCCTTCGCCATCTTATTGAGGTCGGCGATGCGCTTTTCTTTGAGTTCCGTTAGGTTAATCGTCGGAACGTCAGAATTAGTCTCGGGCTCAGCCTGATCAAAATCGTTGGCCAGCTCTGGAGGAAGCGGGAGGGCCGCGCTGGCTTTAGGGGCCTTTTTAGCCTTGGTCGCGATTGCATCAGACATCGATCTTCTCGCTAAGCAAAATGGTGGGGTGGGAGTGCTAGATATGAGCCTAAATAGACATTGGGCGTTCAGATTGGACCGAGGTGACTTAGAACATTTAGATGGTTGGGTGCTATTTGTCCACGGACACCTTCAGGCACCGCAAACACCGAGACCGCAACTCAGTGGGCTATGACAAGTTCTGATAGTTCAATTGTCGATTGATGTCAACCGCCACTAAAAACCTCATGGACGCCCATGCAACCCTGCCGCTATAATGAGTTGAATCAATCCATTTACACAAAGGACCGCTCCATGGCGCATCAGCTAAAAGCCTATTTGTTGGTCATCGGCCTATGTTTAGGGGCTTGGTCGCCTAAAGCCGCTGCAGTGGCCGGCCAGCCGCAGGTAGCGGCTGAGGAGAGGTTCCAAGATTTATTCGTAACATCAGGATATTGCACAGCATTTGGCGCGGCACTCGGCACTGCCTTCCTGGCATTCACCAGCAATCCCACGGAAAATCTGAGATTTGTCGCAGTTGGCGCGTCGCTGGGCTTCATTGGCGGCAGTGCCCTAGGCTCCTATATTATTTTTTCGCCGCTGATGAGTGCCGAGGGGCCTAACCGCTACCAGGGCAGCTTGGCCTCGGAAGCCCCGCTGCCAGCCAAGGGCCTAGTATTCCGGCCGACGATTGACCGCACCTCGCATAAGCTAACCTCGGTAGAAGGCGGCATGACCTTAGCACGCTTCTAATTCTGCCCATGCAGCTCTATTCCATGCACAGCTTGCGCAGCCTAAACCTCATACCTCTGAGTTCACTTAAACGACACCACCGCGCGACCGAGATAGATACCACCCTCGAGAAAGACGCGGCAGCTCAACGTATGCGCCGTGTCAGATCCCGGCAAATGGTGTTTACATGAAAAGGTGCGAAAGGGTTTGCCTTCAGCCTTACCAACGCCGCGTATGGCCGACAGCTGGATCCGGTCAATGACCTTGCCATCGATGGCCCACTCGTGGCTCACTGGAATATTGACACCGCTGGGTGAAACCACCGGCGTGAAGCAACACACCTCTTCGTCCCTTGCCAGGGCCAACAGGAGCCTAATGCGCGGCTCCTGTTCGCGCCACGGACTCACCAGCTGATGGTCCAGGACACTGAGGCCAAAACTCGGGTCCTTGAGCCATACCGATAATAGAGGCATGCGCAGATAGACACCGGCCTGGGCGCTAGCTAACGCCAAAAATCCTATGGCCAGGCACGGCAGCCAATCGCTGAGTACACGGCGCCGACGATCAAGGAGGAGATTCCAGGGTAGGGAACTAACGCCGGCGACTAAGGCCAAGCTAGGATAAAAATAGCCCAGATAGGTTGGAAAAAAAATGGCGAAGCAAAAGGAAGCGGCAAGCACCGCACTGAAACTACGTGCGGCGGCCATACACAAGGGGCGCTTGGCAACGTAGCTCCACCAAGGATCGACCAGGCTGATCACCGCCAGAGCGGCGGCGAAACCTAAACAAATCCAAGCTTGGGCAAAAAACAATAGCGGCAAGCAAAACATCACAATGTATTGCACTGCAACCTGAGTGACGAATAGCGCAGCACCTTCAACCAAGGCCGACCGCTCCAACATAAATGCTAGCAGCCGACCTTCGCTTTTTGCGCTCGCTACCGCAGAGCGCTGCTGCGCCCTACTGGCGTACTCTAGCCACAGCCGAAACAATGCCGACTGGACTAGAAACAAGGCCATATAACCGAGCAACCGCGTCGACTGCGCATAATCGCGGGTCAGCATGATCCCGGAGATGATGCCCCAGACCATCGACAGCAACGAAAAAATCAGCATCACCTGACCGCTGCGCCGCAGCCAGAATGCCTTCGCAGCAGCGCTCAAGCGACGATGCCTCACTACGCCATCCTAATGCAACTCGGCCGGACCAACGACCGCTCCGACCATGTCATAATCGTGGGTTTCATGGATACGCACCATTTGAATTTGGCCGGCCTTGACCGGACCATCGGTGAGATAGACTACACCATCGACTTCCGGTGCCTGCACCGCTAAGCGGCCTTGCCAGACTAGCTCGTGATCGGGGCTAGGGCCTTCAACCAAGACCGGCAGGATTTGGCCCGCGTAGGCGCTAAGTAGGTTCTTTGAAACTGTCTTCTGCGCGGCCATGATCTGCGCCAAGCGTTCAGCCTTGACGTCTTCATCGATCTGTCCCGGCATCCGTCCCGCGACCGTACCCTCCTCCTGGGAGTAGGCAAAGCAGCCGAGATGGCGAAAGCGCTGCTCTTTGACAAAAGCCAGCAGCTCGGCAAAATCAGCCTCTGATTCACCAGGGAAGCCGACCATCACCGAGGTGCGGATAGCGACATCGGGCACCCTAGCCCGCACACGGGCCAAGGTATCTACCAACTGCTGGCGATTTACATCGCGGTTCATACGTTTGAGCAAGGCGTCGCTAGCATGCTGAATCGGAATGTCGAGGTACTTGACGAGCTTGGGTTCGCTGGCAAAGAACTCGAGGAACTCATCACTGATGTGCTCGGGGTAAACATAAAGGCAGCGCACCCATTGCAGGCCGTCAATTTGGACGAGTGCACGCAGCAGGCCGAGTAGCTCGGCACCGTCACTGCGGTCACGGCCGTAAGCGGCGAGGTCCTGGGCGATCAGGTTGACTTCAATGACACCGCTTTGCACCAATTGCTCTACTTCTTTGACCACTGAGGCTACTGAACGCGAGCGCAGGCGGCCACGGATGGCCGGAATAATGCAAAAAGAGCAGTTATGCTGACAGCCCTCGGCGACCTTAACGTAAGCTGAGTGTTTCGCCAGGGTATTCACCCGCGGCATATCCTCGTTATAGAGGTAGTGGGTGCGTTTTGCATGAATTTCGCCAGGCGCTCCGGGACTATCGAGCAAGGCACCGATACGGGTGAACTCATCGGTGCCGATAAACAAATCAACCTCTGGGAGGCCTTTAGCCAGCTGCGTCTTGTAGCGCTGGGTTAAGCAACCGGTGACGACGACCTTGAGGCCAGGACGATCTTGTTTTAGCGCCGCTGCTTTGAGAATCGTATCGATACTCTCTTCTTTAGCCGCGGCGATAAATCCACAGGTATTGATGATGATGGCATCGGCAGACGCCGCTTCATCGGTGGACTCCCACCCCTTACCGAGCATCGTTCCCAACATGACTTCAGAGTCGACGCGGTTACGAGCGCAGCCAAGAGAGATTAGGTGTACCTTACGAAGGGTCGATGAGATTTGTGCTTCCATCCGAGGCCAAGCTCCTTAAAACTATATGACGCCCTATTAGAAGGGGGCTTCTACCATAGAAACAGTTAAAGCTCCAAAAGAAGGCCGATATTCAATCTTTAACCACATGAATTAATTGAACTAATAATTATAGAAAGGACCTCAATGGCTGGGCTTATCGCGATAAACGGCTTGGTGACTACTCCGGAAGAGGCGAAAGTGCCGGCTTTGGACCGCGGACTGCTGTTTGGCGATGGTGTATTCGAGGTCTTTGTGGCATTTGGCCCGCACATTCTCGACATTAAGCGCCATTTGGAGCGCCTCAGAGTCTCCGCCGAGGCCCTGGAGTTTGCCATTCCCTGGTCCGACGCCGAGCTGGAGTTTGAGCTCAACCACTTGGTCAGCCAGGTCGCTGCTGCGAAAACCTACATCCGCTTATATGTCAGCCGCGGCAATGGCCTCGGCATGCGGCTGGACCCAGCTTCCAAGCCCAACCGCTTTGTCTACTGCCTACCAGCGGCGGTGGAAAACGCACGCATTTATAGCGAAGGACTGCGCTTGAAGCGCATGATCAAAGCAGAAAATACCCGTGGAGCAGCCGCCAAAACCAGCAATTACTTAGGCAGCGTGCTAGGAGTCGCAAGAGCACAAAAAGAAGGCTACGACGAAGTCCTGTGGTCAAACCAAGATGGCGAAATCACCGAGGCGGCGACGGCGAATATTTTCTTCTTGGCGCGCAGTGGCGACCTTGTCGAATTTCTTACACCTCCGGCCCATAGCGGCCTACTGCTAGGCATTACCCGCGACACCTTGATCCAACGCCTCAAGGCGGCCCAGATCCCGGTGCGAGAGCACACCATTTTCGTTGAGGAGCTGCCACGGTTTGACGAGGCCTTCCTCTGCTCCACCGTGCGTGGCTTGGTGCCCGTGGCGACGATCGATAAACACCGCATGCATAGCGCCAGGCCAAACGCCGTCTTTCGCCATATCGAGCGCCTTTATTTGACTTGGGTTGAGACCCAAGTCGGTTACCCGGTCGACTGGGCTACGGGACGGCGCCTCTAGACTAGCGTCACCATGAACTTTGGGAATAACTAAGTTTCCCAGAAACTCAGTTGCGATATGCGGCAACTAAGCGTCTGTCTATCAGCTTAGAGCCTGCTCTAGATTCAACCCCCGCCGCCGCTGAACCGATCCCCTCAGGGGCAGCCGGCAGAGCGATCCAGGCTAAGGAGGGGCATGAAAAAATTTGGCAAGACCGTCGCACGCACGCTCCCAGCGCTGCTCTTCGCCATGCTGGCCAGGCCTGCCTTGGCGACAGATAGCGAGCCTGGTCGTCCGACATTTTTCCTGGACATAAGCGGCGGCTACTCCATCTTCAAAAGCGAACTCGTGCAAAGCAACGATACTGGGATCACTGCGCGGTATGCATTTGGAGTCAATGGTGGCGCTGACCACCAAGTCGGCATGCTCTTTGCTCGTGAAAGTTCAACCATCGCCTTCAAGAATACGGCGAGCTCCGTGGCCCTGAGCTGGCAAGACGTTGACTTGCGCTATCGCCTCGGCCCCCTCTACTTTGGCCTAGTTGTTTCGAGCAGCACCTGGACCGTAAAATCGCCGGCTCGGGTCGCTGGCAAAATCGATGAAACCCTAACCTCCGAGGAGTATATCGACCTGACCGCGAGCGGCTACGGCGGCAACGTCGGACTGCAATTGCCGGTAGGCAAGCGCAATCTGCTATATGCGGACCTAACCTATGTGACGATTGGTGCAGTGCAACAAAAAGCCGCCGGCGCCAATGGCTCGGCTGCTGCCTTAGCCGCAGCTGAGCGCGTCACGACGATTGGCCCGCGCATGGAGCTCGACCTCGGCGCTGCCATCGCTCTGACCCGCAACTTGGTCGATGCTACGGTCGGCTTCAAATACCGCACCTACTCAGTAAGCGTGGACAGTGCGGCCAGCAAGGAGCTTCTCAACACTACGTATGCTGGCCTGCGCCTTAATTGGCTATTCTAGCGGCACCAACGTTTAATTCTTTTCAGGCAAAGCCTTGCTAATCTTGCCGGACGACAAGGTCGAGGTCGTACCGACTTTTGACGGCGCAAAAGCATGGACCCAACCCTTAAAATGCGTCTTATTCTGAGGGACGTCGCCGCCAAAAGAGGCCGGCATAGCCCCGCGCCCATAGTAAAAGCGATCGCTGATCACTCCGGGCTTGATCACTTTTTTTACTTTGACACTAGGAGCCGCGGCGACTTCCACCGGCTGGACCAGCGTCTTCGTGATGACGGCTTGGTAGGTGCCAAAATAACTGACCGCAAATCTTGCAAATCCTGAGGACGAGTCGATGGCTGTTCGGCCGATAATCCCTGTAAATTGACCGTTGCCTAGGGAGGCTTTGCTAACGCTGTAAACGATGATCAGATTTGCAAAAGGATCGCTTAGATATAGGCTACTTGAGTCCGGCAATGGGATCGCCACCGTGAAAGGCACCACTGCATCGGTTGGCACACTCGTGGCGAAGGTTACTGCATTTGCACTACTAGCGACCTGGCTATCCACGCCCAGCTGGTTAAATACCGCCGAGGTCGCCAAGCTAGACCCCGCCTGAATCGTCACTTCGGTGTCGACCGCTAGAGAGCCTGGAGGGAACAAGATACGCGATCCAGCGACCGCGCTGTTCGGGCTGGCGCTGAGTTCCTGGGTTAACGCTGACGTTCCCGAAATGGCAGCAGAAGTTGTACCGTTTTGTTCCTTAGCCACGACCTGCACGACCCGAACACTGGCCTCTGATGGGCCGCTCTGCTTTAAAAAGCCCGCGCCCATATTGCAAGCCGTCGCCAAAGAGGTTAGTCCAGTGGCAAGGCATAACGACAAAATAGAGCTGCTTGATTTGTTCATAATAGCCCTATCGGCCGTCCGCCGCAGGACTTGAGCGGAACCGACAAAATCCATTATTAACAAATAGTTAGCCGCTAACGTGAAATTCTATTTCACGCCAGCGACGACCTGGTGCAGTGCTCAGGCGCCGACAGCCTGCTACTTGGTGCCCGTCCCTTTGACGTCCTTAGCGTTGTCCTGCGCCGCTTTTGCCTTCTCGATCGCTTCCTGCACCACAGAGGTGTCGGCAGCCACGGACTGCTTTTTGATCTCTTCCATGATGTTGTGCCGGGTGGTGTAGGCCGCCTGATTGAGCACTAGCTGCTTGCCACGCCGGTTCTGAAGATTAAATACCAGCGGCGCCTTCAGGTTGGCGGTCATGTTCTGGGGGTTCGTCGGAATGGTTATGATCACTGAAATGACTGCATCGTCCTCGCTGTTGATTTCGAGGTCCGCTACTTCCGCCTCGGTCACCTCGACCGTATAATCGGGCTTAAACAAAAGCGGGTTTATCAAAACAAAAGCTATCGCACCATCATCGAGCGACTGCAGCCATTTAAACGGCGACTCTTTATCGTGATCAAGCAAGACATAGCGTTTTAGCTCGGGAAATCCAATGAGCCCAACCGGCAATTCCAGCTGCTCCCCGTCCTTCACTTCGATCTCGCCAAAACGCGTCGTCATTACCTTAATCAAGGCCGCCCCCCCCTTAGGTCATCGGTAAACCGTGACCATTCACCCCTGAAGATGACCAACCACCAACGGTAATTGCTCTAGCATTCATGATAAACCATTTTAGAAAATTCTAGCAACTTTTAGTCCGATCCGTGTCCATTGGAATTCTTGACGTGTTTTCTGATGATGACGTTACCGACCTCGCGAGGGGCGCCTAGCGCGGCACCCGCGACATCCACCGACTTAGCCTCAGGGTGAGAGGCCGCCAGGTTTTCATCGAGAATTTTTTGATATATTTCCTCACGATGCACGGTCAGCGACGGGGCTGCTTTGATACCCAAGCGGACTTGCTTGCCTTTAATTTGCATAACGATGATCTTTACATCGTCGCCGATGGCTATTCCTTCGCCGATTTTGCGTGTCAACACCAACACAATAGAACCCTCCCTGGTTCTTCTCTTTGGAGCTTACCGCCCTATTGCAGAAAGTTCAAAAGCGATGGTTGAAGTAACTTAGTCGAGGAACTCAGAGTACCCTGCAGTACGGCTTCTGTGCGCTTGAAGTCCGAGGTCGCCTCGTAGACATCGGTATCTTGCACCTTAGAAAGACGAGACCGCATTAACACCTCTTCGCTGCCTAGTCGGTCACCGGATTGCTTAAACGAATTGCCGATCGCACCGAGAGTCGCATGGTTATTGGTAGTTTTCTCGAGTTGAAAGTCAAGCTCATTGAGGGCTGAGTGCATTAAAGCCTTGTCGCTGTTCATCATGCCATCGTAGAGGACATCCAGAGCGGTCATCATATCATAGTGCCCCTTTTCTTTCTCTGCCGGCGATGCTTGAAAAATATCCCGGCCGACGAGGTTGATCGGACGGAAGTTTCCCCGCGACACCTCGAGAAAGATGCGGCCATCATCGCCAAGATAATCACCGTCTAAACTAAGGCACGGAGTTTGGTTGCGAAAGCCACCAAAAATATAGCGACCGTTAAAGGTAGTGTTCGCCAACTGGGTGACTTCGTCAATAATTTCACGTATTTCCAATGATGTTGCGGCCCGACTATTCTTATCAACGGTATCATTGGCCATCCCGACTGCAAGTTCTTTAGCACGGATCAAGTTGTCAGAAATGCTCTTTAGGGCCTCCTCACTGCGATCGAGAAAGCCTTTGGAGTATTCGATATTTTTTTGAAACTGGCGCAGCCCCTCAATATCGTCGCGGTAGCGAATCATCTGGGCAGCGCCGATGGGGTTGTCCGATAGCTTTTGAATTTCCTTCTGGGAGGATAGCCGCTCCATAGCGTTGGCGTTGTCGGACTTTGCATCCTGGACGCGGTTGTTGACGATGTCGTAGCGCATGCGTTCAGAGATTCGCATCGTTAACTACCTCACCGTTTCAATTGCAAGACGGTGTCGAGCATCTCATCGATGGTCGTGATCACCTTCGAGCTTGCTGTAAAGTTTGCCTGCCACTTCATCATGTTGGCAGCTTCTTCGTCAAGCGACACCCCGGAGACGGATTCCCGTTTTTGGTTGATATTTGAGACCAGCAGGTCATTGGCGCTCTTGACGTGCTCCGCGCGCACGACGTCGAGGCCCAAGGCGCCAGTAAGGTTAGAATAGTAACCGTTGAACGTGACATTTTCATCGCTAAACATGCGCTTATCTTTAAGCTTTATTAATAAGTTTAGGTTGACGTTATCACCGGGAGCGTTGGCGGTGCTCGCCGCTGAAATCGCATCGTTGGACTGGACGATGACATCGGCGACGGCAAAGCTTGCCGCCGTGGAATCAAAATCATCTGCAGGCTCGAAGAAGTTTCGGCCTTGATGCTCAGAAAAGGCACCCAAGCCAAAACCCTGCTGGTGGACATCGTTGACCTCAGCAATCAGGGTTGCAGCCATGTGGTTGTTCTTCTCGATCAACTTAACCGCATCGACGTCACGTACCTGCAGCAAGGCCTCCATGGCGCCGCCGTCCATTTTATTGGTGACATTGCGGTTGGAATGGCCCTCCCAATCCATGATGCTAACGTCGAAGAGGCCGCTGTTTTCGCTGTTGCTCTCTAGATTGACGCTGCAAGAGTGCCCGCCATCGACCAAGGTAACCTGGCTTGGACCGCGGATCGATAGCATGCCGTGCCCATCTTCATAATATTTGATCTCAATTTGTTGACTGAGTTCACGGACTAGTTTGTCTCTCTGGTCGCGCAGGTCATTTGCAACCTCACCGATCCCCCCTTCAGATATTTGGATTTTGACGTTTAGATTAGCAATTTCCCGAGCGGAGTCAGTGACTTTATGCGCAATATCATAGATCTTTTGGTTGAGGCCTTGGCGGTTGGCATTTAGGCTGCTATCGACCCGACGAAAGGCGGCGGCGACGTCATGCCCCGCCTCGACCAACGCTGTACGAACCGTCGCATCAGCAGGAAAATTGGACAGGTTCTGCAGACTATTAAAAAACTTTGTCGCTTCATCTGAAATGCTGGCGCTGAGGTCCGGGCTAAACACCTCCTCGATAGACTTCATCGCCTCGGCACGGGTGGCTGAGCGTCCGGATTCTTGGTGGGCCAAGTTGAGTTGCTTTTCGACGAAGTCGTCGTGCGATCTGGTGATACTTTCAACGTAGGCGCCGTTGCCAATCAAGATGCCCATCGTTTCCAATGGATCACGCTGGGTAAGGTTGACGCGCTGGCGAGAATAGCCTTCAACCTGGGCATTAGCGATGTTATGGCCGGCCGTGTCAACACCTTGCCGGGTCGCGTAAAGCGATTGGGCGCCGATATTGAGCGTGTGAAACAAACCAGACATTGCACGGGTCCTTTACGCGGTCTTTCCCAGAAGGAAGTTCAAGCCCGGGCCTTAAAACCATGATTTCGGCCTGAGGCCTGCTGCACGCCAGACTTGTTGTATGGCACGGCCTGCTGCTCACTGACTTCAGCCCAAAAGCGGTAGCTCTGCTGGAAGAAGCCCAACATCTTGGTCACTAAGCAACGATTGCCTTCGATCTGCGGCTTTACCGTCAAGTATAGCGCAAAGAACTGCGCCACCACATCCTGGAGGCCCTTGAGCACATGGGCCAAAACCTGGCCAGCAAAGACCGTGCTGCCATAGTGGGCCGAGAGGGCTTGCAGGAGTTCGACGTATTGGCTTAGCGTGGACGGCCGCGACACAGGCTCAGTGAGCACTTGGGTGGCGAGGCTATAGACCCTCGCGCCGCTCGCGGTCATGGCGGCAAACAGGGTTTCAATGCGAGTCCCGAGGACCTCCTTCTCGCCCAATTGAGCCCGGACTTCAACATAGTCGTGTGCAGCAATCGCACGCTCCTCACGGCGGATCACCTCGGGCATACGCGCATAAGCTTCGTATAGCCCGGCGACGCTGTCTTTCAGGCGCGACGCCACCTCGATGAGTTGCTCCAATACAGGTGCTTGGCCCATAGCCCTCCCCCGTTGCGGTCCCGCCGCATAGGCGGGCCACTACTAAGCATTGATTGATCAGTTATTTGGCGATTTGGTGGGCTAAACTGGGAAAGACGATAGGAGCGTAATGCTACTGTTCGGAGTCGGCTAGGTGTTCGCGAATCGCCTCATGCATGATACCGTCGGCGATCTTGCCCGAGTCCACCTGATAGCTACCCTCGGCGATGCGTTTTTTTATATCGGCGACCTTGTCTTCCCGCACGTCAGGGGTATTACGCGCGATATTCAGTGCCTTTTTATGGGCTTCGATGCGGCTTTTCCCGCTCTGAGAAATCTGCACGCCAAAATCTGGACTGGCGTCGCCCGGCCCATTGGGGCCGCTGGTCTCGCCGCCGCCTTCGAGTGGGAGTTTGCCGGCTAGTGCCGCGAGCCCGGCTGCACCCGCAGCGGCGTTTTTAACCCTTTCGCCTGCCTCACTTTTAGGCAGGGCGGCAGGGCTCAAGGTTGGGGGCGGATTGCTGCCAATACGACCTGATGCCATGTTGCACCTCTCGCTTAAAGATCATCGAAATAGCCAAAAAAGTCAGGGGATTTTAGGCGCGGACGGAGCGATATCACCAAGCCCATGGGATGAGCTGTCATTCATTCTCGCTTGTTTTTGCCCGACTTGCAATCCTTGGTTCTGATAGGCTTTGAGGGCCTGGTCCTTGGCCGCTGGCAGGGCAGCTTTGATGCCTGCTTGAGCCTGCAGCATAAAGGCCTCGATGTTATCAGCCAGGCCGGTATGACGCTGCTGCGCCATCATTTTCGCATACTCTTCGTCGAGCATCCCCTTATAAATCTCCTCGGCATTACCGCCATCGATCAACCCGGATTTGGGTACGGTATCGCGCATGGCCTTGAGGACGATGTTGAGAAAGAGCGACTCGAAGTCCTCCGCCGCCTTCTTCATCCCTGGCCGATCGGAGGGCGTGGCGTCAGCGCGCAACCTCTCAAGCGCTTGGTTTTGGCTGGCGCTTTGCGCTTGGATGGCGGGCAGGTTCATGGCCATTGCGAATCCCTCTTAAATAAACTTCAGATCTGCACTTAGGGCGCCGGCGGCATGAATCGCTTGGAGGATGCCGACTAGATCGGCGGGCTTGACGCCCAGCGCGTTAAGCGACGCGATTAAATCACCAACAGTTGCGTCGCCGAGTTGCACCAGGCTCTTGCCACCTTTTTTGCCGGCTCCACCCTTAGCGGCAATTTTGATCGACAAATCTCCATGGGCAATAGCGACAGCTGCAATCACTACGCTAGCCCCCATAACCACGGTACCGGTGCGCTCGTTGATGACCACGACCGCCTTCTGATCGGCCTCGACCTGCATCGCTTCGAGTTCGGCGATAAATTCCACCAGATGATTTTGGAAGGTTGGTGGTACCACAACCTCGACGCTGGCGACGTCGGTCGCATCGGCAAAGAACCCCTTAAGATTTTGGTTAATCTCCTGGGCGATGCGCGAGGCCGTGGTGAAATCAGCGTTCTTCAGGCTAAGCGTTAGCTTCCCGGCCGCGGCGATGACCGGCTTGAACTCGCGTTCGACCGTCGCTCCCTGTGGTACGCGAGCGACGCTTAGCACCTGTGGACCCGCGCCGGAGGCCTGACCCACTACAACCGCACCTTGGGCAACCGCAAAGACAGCGCTATTGCCAGCACTCAGCGGCGTCAAAACCAGAGTCCCACCCGAAAGATTACGCGAGTCCCCGATGGCCGAGACCTTGAGATCAAAGGTGTCACCGATTTTGGCAAAGGCTGGCAATTCACCAGTGACCATGACTGCAGCCATATTCCCGGCTACCACTTCCTTCTCGCTGGTTTTCATGCCCATCCGCGTTAGCATATGAGCGATCATCTTGTTGGTGGTAAGGGATTTTTTACTATCCCCTGTGCCGCGCAGCCCGATGACCAGTCCAAAACCATTGACATAATTGGGGCGTACGCCACGCACACGGACCAGGTCCTTGAGTCGCGTCGATTCAGCGTGGGCAGTCCCTGCCGCAAGCAAGACACCGAGCAGAAGGCTAAGGGCGCTGCTACGATTAACCACGGCTCACCGCCTTCGACGCCGCTTTGCCTTTGGCAGGCTTGGCGTCGTCACCTTCAGCTTCCTTGCTGGCGTTTTGCTCATTTTGGCTATCGATCACCCCTTTTTGCTCCTGCACCTTTTCCTCAAGGATCTGCAAATTTGCAGCTTGGGTGGCATTTTTCTGGTTTAATTCATCGCGCTGTTTAGCAAACTGCCGCCGCTCCTCACCAAAGGCTTTAATCTTGGTTTCGGTCTTTTCATCAGCCTCTTTGAGCTTCTGGCGCTGGTCGTTTAGCTCCATGGCAACTTTAGATTTCGCCTCGGAGAAGCCGCTGAGGCGTAGCGAGTATTCATCCTCCCAGCCGGATGAATGCCGATCCGCCAGTTCGCCTGCATGGCTTTGCAGTATATGCACATCCAATAAATCATCGGTGCTCAGATCATCGCCGGAGGCCAGCCGATCATAGGGGATACGAGCTTGGACGGTAATTTCGCTGGCCTGGTCTTCAAACTGAGATTTGCGGTCCAGCATGGCGAGGACATCCCCATTTTCAAAGCGATGAACGATCTGCATTTTAAATGCCTTGAGCAGGGGGTTCTCGCCTTTTTCGGCTGGTTCTAACTCAGGCAGCGCCTTGAGCAATTCGGCCTCTAGCTCGTCACCATTCTTGGCCTCAGGTTTGCCATCCTTGCCATCCTTGCCATCCTTGCCATCCTTGCCATCCTTGCCATCCTTGCCATCCTTGCCATTAGCTGTTTTATCTTTATCTTTATCTTTATCTTTGAGCTTGGCAGCGCCATCTTTTTTACGCTCACCTTGGCGGTTGGAGACCACTTGAATCTTAAGGAATCGCCCGACGTTTTGCGGTCCAGTTGGCGTAAATAAGTAGTTACGCTCATTGTCTGGATTAAACAGAGAGCCGGTTTCGTTGGGACGGTCCGCCTCTGCTAGAGCGATGCGTTTTTGTTTAACAAACATTTCAGGCGCCGCCGTCGCCCCGGTGCCGCGGCTGCCGCCCATTAGGTGATCGGTCTCCTTGTTAAATAAGTCAGGATTTCGCCCGGAAATGCGGTTGAGCTGCGGCACGCAGGCACTAACCGACGCGAGCAGCCAAAGCCAGGAAAAAATGACGGCAAATCGACGCATTAGACTCTCAAAAGGCAAGTTGGACGGTATGGCTATCAATGGCTTGGACGCGCAGCTTCTTCTTGGTGTTCAGATAAACTGCCTCGACCTGCTGACCAGCACTGGCATCGGCCAGGATACGTACCTGACTGCTTACATTCAGGCCGCGGTTATGCAGCTGCAGAGTGGCCATTTGCCCGCGCTTTAGCAGCCGTGGCGTTTCGACATCGGTCAAAAGCAAAGGCTCGGCGGCGGCGACAGGGTGGCGGAGGCGATGTCCAACCAATTGCCTGATGTTTTCGGGGTAGCGCGCATGGACGCGGCTGGCCGCTAGCCAATCATAGTTCAAATCGCTAGCCTGCAGCAGTGCCCCTTTGGTCAAGGGGCGTACCAAGGTCCAGTGCCGTGCCTTCACGGTCAGCAGGGCATGCACAGCGAAGGATTGGCTGGCTTCGTCGGGAGCCGCCGCCTTAGGTCGACATACCACCGTGAGGCGCTGGGTGCCGCTTTGCATGCGTGCTGCAGGGTGCTTCAGATGCTCATCAGTCAGGTCCGGAAACTCGAATACCAACTCGCCTGGATGCACCTTGACTGGCGCCACCAGCGTGACATGTTCGACCACAACCTGGACTATCGCGGCTGCCGCGTCAACTGGTTCAAACCGCGCTCTGAGTTCAGCTAGGAGCTGCACCTCATCGAGCGATACTGCAGCGCTTGCCACTTTAACCATCTTAGGCCCGTGCATCTGCAGCTGCGCTCCCGGCCACTCCTTGCCCAGAATGGCCATCAGCTTTTCGCTGTGCCACACGGTGCTGCGACCTGGCTCTGGACTTGCTCCGAGGTCGATTGCATAGGCTTCGCCACAAATACGTGGATGGCCACTGCAGCTGGCGAGCTCACCAAGAAACAGCCTGGTTTGGGCGGTCTCGATGGTAGATTTTAGGGTGAAATTCGCGGCCAAAGCCACTTGCGGCGCCATCTCGAGATCGACGTCTAGGCCTTCGTCCTCATTCTCGTCTTCATAGGACTGCAAGCTACCCAGAGCCACGGCAGGCGGCGTTGTGACCAGCATCACGGCTAAAAGTAATCTAGACACGAAGATCATTTAGCCTCCCAAGCTCCCATTAACGGATGGCCACTGTAGCCTGGAGCATTTCGTCGCCAGTCTTGATCACCTTGGAGTTCATTTCATACGCACGTTGCCCGGAGATCATATTGACCATCTCTTCAACGATGTTGACGTTGGCCGCCTCAAGCTGCTGATGGTAAACCGCACCCATGCCGTTTTGATTGGCGACGCCGACCACGGCCTCACCGCTGGCCTCGGTAGAGCTATAGAGGTTGCGTCCCTTGGACTGCAGCCCCATTGGATTGATGAAATTGGCGAGCTGGATCTGACCGATATCCTGCTTTTCGCCGTTAACCGCCACTGTCACCACGCCGTCCATACCAACCACCAGGTTGGTGGCGCCTTGCGGCCTAGTGATCTCGTCCACAAGTGGAAACCCGTCGGCGGTGACGAGACGGCCGCCATTATCCCATTTGAAGTTGCCGTCCCGCGTAAAGGCTGTCGAGCCGTCCTCCATCTGGACGCGGAAGAAGCCCTGCCCTTCCACCATGAAGTCGGTTTCGTTACCGGTCATTTTTACTGCACCGGTGGTAAACATCTTGTCGACCGAGGACAGCCTAGTTCCCGAACCAATTTGAATGCCGCTTGGCACCACGGTGCCAGTGGTGGTGTTCTGTCCGGGCGCTTTCAACGTTTGGTAGAGCAAATCGTGGAAATTGGCGCGTGACTTCTTAAATGCATTGGTATTTAAGTTAGCCAGGTTGTTGGATGTGACGTCGATGTTTTGCTGCATCGCTTCCATGCCCGTGGCTGCCGTGTAAAGTAGTCGCATCATAGTCGTCTATCTCCCAAGCGATTAGGCGCGTATCTCACCGATTTGCGTCGCTGACTTTTCCATCATCTTATCGAAATCATTGACCGCCTTCTGATAGGCCTCATAGGAACGATGGGCGACGATCATATTGGTCAGGTTCTTAATGGCATTGACGTTGGACCCTTCGAGAAAACCCTGGCGCACCTGCGGATGCGGCACTAGCTTCAGGCCGTCAGTCGGCCCCTCATAATGGAATAGGTTGTCCCCTACCCGCTCCATGGCCCTAGGGTCCGCGGCGCGGAATAGCTGCATTTTGTCGACTAAATGCCCATCCTGCCAGACCTCGCCGCCGTCATTGATTTGAAAGGCGCCACTGCGGACGACGATGTCGCCCTTTTCTCCGACTACTGGCAGCCCATCCTTGGTCATCAAGACCCCGTCACGACTCAAGGCCAATGAGCCATTGCGGGTGTAGCGCAGCCCCTCAGACGAATGCACTGCCAGCATGCCTGGCCCCTCGATCATGACGTCGGTCGGATTCTTTGTGTCCATCGCCGGCCCTTGCGCGTCATCGCGGGTGACATCTGCGACCCCAACGTAGGCCATCTCGTTACCGCGCTGGTGCAGCAATTGCTCAAGACCGACCTTGTAGTTGGCCGGTGGCAGTGGCGACTCGTAATTCTTGTCTGGCTCGGCTTCTAGCAGGGTAAAGGCGATACGATCGCCCTTAAAGCCGACGGTGTTCATGTTCGCCATGTTATTGGCGATCGTTTCCAACACCCGCTCTTGGGCGATGGCGCCTGATAGCGGCGAGTAAATATTTTGCAGCATAAAGAGCGTCCTGAATATTTGGCGCGCATGGGGAGGTGACCTGCATAACCTAAGCAACAATGGTGCCAACTTTTGCGCCGTCCTGCGTCAAACCCGCGACAGTCGCCTTAAGCACTTAAAGTGCAGCCTATTGCTAGATCATTCAGAACATGACCAATGCGGCATTTTTGGACGACTGTCAGCAAAACAGGAGGCAGAGCCTTCCTAGCGTCAAAGATACGGCACCTAGATGTCGTGCCCTTGACATCAAGGGTCCGACCCTAGGCCAGTATTGGCAACATACGAAATTAGGCGACAAAATCTAGCGGTTTTGCCGGTATATCTTGGCGACCTAGCACCTGATTATAAACTGCTAGCATATTGGTCGCCATATCCACACTCAGAAACTGCTCGGCGCGCGCCACCGCTGCCGCGGCAAAGCGCTGCCTTAGGGCGTCGTTATGCAAAATATCGATAACTTTATCAGCAAATGGACCCACTTCCTGAGGCGTCAGGTAACCAGTCTTATCATGCAGCACCGCGTCCCTCGTGCCAAAGGCGTCGACGCCGACGACCGGCAGGCCTGCAGCCATCGCCTCGATCACTACCAGGCCCTGGGTTTCAAACAATGAGCCAAAGACGAACACATCGGCTGCCGCTAGGAAGTGCCGCACCTCCGTGCGTTGGATATATCCAGTGAAGCGAACGCGATCTTTGAGCCCAAGGCTCTGCACCTGCGCCTCGAGGTTGGTGCGTTCGGGGCCATCGCCGACCAGAACCAGTATGGCGTTCTTATCGCGGCCGGCCACGACTGCGAATGCGCGGATGAGAAAATCCAGCGATTTTTCCTTGCCTAGGCGGCCCATGGTGACACAAACCTTTGCCGAGTCGTTCAAGCCAAGCGCAGTGCGGGTGGTGATACGCTGGCCGCCACGAAACATCTCAGGGTTGATGCCCGTGGGGAGAACGGTTAGCGGCTTTCTTACCCCTTGGCTAATCAACAACTGCTTAATGCTTTCGCTCGGCGCCAGGACGATGTCGCCAGCATTATCAAATTGGCTAATTGCATAGATCGCCAGTCGACGCAGGTGGTTCACCCCGGGTATCGGTAGGTAATGCAGGGTATCCTCCCACCTGGTGTGATGGGTGATGACGACAGGCAGACCATGCCTACGGGCGTACCAAAGGCCCATGAGGCCCATGGAAAACGGCGAATGCAGGTGCAAGACGTCAATCTTAAGCTGGCTAATCGCCGCGAAATTGCGCTGAGGAAATGGATAACTGGTGCGATGCTCGGGCGCAAAAAACACCACCGAGGACCGAAAGTAGTAGGTGCCAGACGCTGACTCGTCGCGGCAGCCACGCTCACCTGGCATAAAAAGGTAAACATCGTGCCCTAATTTTTCGAGCTGCTGCTTGACGGTGCTGACCGAGCTGACGACGCCGTTGACTCGCTGCATGTCGCAATCAACAAACATACCAATTCGCATGCTGCACACCTTATGGCAAATGATGAATGACCGCGTTCTTAAGTTTATCAGCCTCGACAAGAAATAGAAACGAAGGCTGGGCCATATGGCTCTCATAAAGACCGTGGTCATCGCCATTGTTGCGCAAATTCCAAGACCTGGGGCAGGTCTGCTAGAGTTTTATAAATCCACTCCTCCCTGCAGATCTGCTATGAGGCGGTCATAGCGAAATCTCACGCGACAAATTTCTATTATTTTTAATCATTCGCGAAAAAGGCTGGAGCTTGGCCGATGGTGCGGCTAATGTTTAAACAAGAAACGCTCAACGTCATCAATGCGGGGGAATCAGTCAATGGCGTACTATCACGTTTTGGGTCTGCTCATGACCGGTATGTTGGGAGGAGCTTCGGTACAGGCTGCCGAGCATCACGAGACTTTCATGCCCGAGAACGACCTGCACCTGCAGGATTGTCGCGACTGCGAATCAGCAACAGGGCTGACCGAGGAGCAGTTCAACGCCACCATCGACAAGGCCGATAAAATTTTTGCCCCCATCATCAAGGCCCACGGTGGTAATCTGTCCATTGCGCGACTCTGGAATGACAGCACGGTCAATGCTTCGGCGACGCAGTTCTTCAAAAGTTGGGTCGTCAACATGTACGGTGGACTAGCGCGCCGCCCCGAGATCACCGTCGATGGCTTCACTCTGGTACTGTGCCATGAGCTCGGTCACCACCTGGGCGGCTTCCCTTTTGTCTCATATTGGGGTGCAGACGAAGGTGAATCCGACTATTTCGCCACTCATGTCTGTCCAGCTCTATGGTGGGGTGACGAGGGCAGCACCAACGCGGCTAGCCGTTCCCTGGTCCCCGTTGCTGCGAAGAATGCCTGCGATGAGGTGTACAAAACAGAGGACGCTCAGGATCTATGCTACCGCACTGTGCTCGCCGGGAAATCGACCGGCGACCTACTCGCAGCACTGCGTCGTGGGACGGTCAGCTTTGACCAGCACGACGACCACCAGGTCAGCGCGACCGATCACGCACACCCCGCAGCCCAGTGCCGCCTCGATACCTATGTCGCTGCTGCGCTCTGTACTCAGCCTTGGGACCTAAGCACCATTCCTGGCAAAAAGGGTTTCTTCCCTAATAACGGTCGTGGCGGCGAAGAGGCCTCTGCGAAGTATACCTGCACCGCCTCTGGCCACTATGAGACGGGCCTGCGCCCACGCTGCTGGTTTAAGCCAACCCTGTAATTAAGATAGTCGACTGTGTTTAAGGGCCCGTCCCAAGATGACTTGTGCATCTGGGCGGGCCCTTTTTCTGTGCTAGCTGAAGTCCGTGCTAGCCTTGCAGTAATTTGAGTGCGATCTCCGGTTGCTGATTGGCCTGCGCTAGCACCGCGGCGCCCGCCTGTTGGAGAATCTTGGCCTGCGTCAGTGCCGCGGTTTCAGTGGCAAAGTCCGCATCCTTGATGCGCGACTTGGCGGAGGTCAAAGACTCGGTTTGCACCGCGATCGCCTTGTCGGTCTTTTCCAGGCGATTTTGGATCGCGCCTAAACTGGCGCGGTATGAGGCAACCTGCTCCATCGCATTTGCCAAGGTACCGATGGCTGTTTGGGCTCCAACCTTGGTGTCGATCCTTGAGCCTTCCTCATTTTGGGTATTTCCCAGGCCGAGCGAACCCTCGCCGTCGGTGAAGGCATTCAGCCTGGACATATCAATGCGGATGACGTTGACTGGATTATGCGCCTCCAAAGAGTCGGCGATCTTATAGTAGTCTTTACCGACCTGAACTTCGAGCGGTGAAGAGTTGCTATTGCGCTGCATCTCTTCACCAATGGGGCGATTGCCGACTAACAAGCGGGTGCCGTTGAATTCGGTACCGGAGGCAATCCGGTCGATTTCGTCTTTAAGCGAGAAGAACTCCTGGTTTAGGTAACCGCGCTCTCTTTGCCCGATGGTATCGGAAGCGGCTTGCACCGAAAGTTCTCGCAGGCGAATCATAATATTATTGATCTCGTTTAGCCCACCCTCGGCGACTTCGACCAATGAGACGCCATCGTTGGCGTTGCGCCGAGCCTGGTTTAAGCCGCGGATATCGGCCCTTAGTACCTCAGAAATAGCGAACCCGGCGGCATCGTCCGCGCCCTTGGTGATACGATAGCCAGAGGCTAAGCGCTCAGTGGTTTTATTCATCTCTTCGCCTGACACCTCCATGTGGCGTTGAGCTATTAACGACTGAACGTTTGTACGGACGCGAAGCCCCATGATATCCCCTTTTTAGCCCTAAAGGTGCAGCCTAACCGGCGAGACCTAAAACCGCAGACAATGAGATCAAACTTTTTGAACGTTGTACCTTAAGAATACAAGATTACCTTTAGTTTGAACAGCAATCAGCGCCAGTTTAACCGGCTCATCCAAGGGCGGGGCAATCAAGCCGATTGCAGCATAGGAGCCTAGAATCATGGGGCAAAGCGTCAGGATCAGATGATCCACCAAGCCGGCATTGTAGAATATTCGATTGATTTCGCTGCCGCCAAAGAGCAACACCCGCTCCACGCCGCTGGCTTGCAATGCCTTGGCCAGCACCAGCGCAGGGGACTCGTCGGCATAGGTGATGGTCCGGAGGCTGCCGCTGTGGGGTGGTAGGCTCAAAGGCTGCTGGGAGACGAGCCAGCGCGGGATCTCGGCCTGGGCCAGGAAGGGGGCCCCCTCAGGCAGCCCGCGGTTGGTCAATACTGCCCAAATAGGTTGTACCCCTCGGTCGTTTAGGCCGACAAAGGCGCCGCCGCTGGCCAGCATCGAGGCGCTGCCGACGATGACTGCGTCGGTAGACTGCAGTAACTCGAGCAAGTGGGCGCGGTCGTCATGGTTGGTGAAGCCGAGCCGCTGCCTGGCTTCGTCGCGCTCAGCGGGATGGGAGGCGATCCTCCCATCCAAGCTGACAGCCATCACATTGGTGATGCTGAAAGGCATAAACCCACTATCCAGTCATTAGTTGGGGAGGAGGAGTTGGTTGAGCTCACCCTCAACGTCGAGGGCTTCACGGCCGGCGGCGGCGCTGATTTCAGAGACCAGCATAGCGAGGGCCTTATCCATCATCTTCTTCTCGCCGTAGGACAGGTCTTTATCGCTCTTAAGCGAGCAAAGATCGCGCAAAACCTCAGCAATATCGCCGACCGAGCCGGTCCTTAACTTGTCGTTAAACTCGCGAAAGCGGCGGTTCCAGGTGGTGTGCGAGACCTTGCCTGGGCTGCGGAGGATCGTGTAGACGCTATCGATCTCAACCGTCGAGATCAGGCTGCGCATACCGGCTCGTTCGCAGCCACTGGTCGGGACCATCAAAGTCGCGCCAGAACCCATGATCTGCAGCACATAGAAATCCTGATTAGTGCCGCCGATCATACGCGATTCAATGCGCTTAACCACCCCGACGCCATGCGCGGGATAAACGGCCTTGTCTCCGACTTTGAATTCCATATGATACTCCGGGTTGCAGGTATACCGACTGTCGTGCGCTCTGTTATGGCCAATTTGCTGAGGCTGGAGCACTAGCACCGGTGGGGAATGCCCGGTGGGAGGATTCGGAACTTCGACAGTGCTGGACGCACTAGCCCCGCTGAACAAACCTACGATCACTGTATGTCTACAAAGTGGGATCTTACTGATTTTTTTAAAATAGTCAAATGGTTAGTATGATCTATCTGGAGATTAGCATGGATTTTTAGTTATATCAGTGGCTTGTCAGAGCACTTGTTGCCATGGCCGAGATTTTACGCTATGTACCTTGGGCTTAACGGTCCGTCTTTGCGGAATCTAATGTTCGCCTAGTCATATCAGCATCATTTTGGAGATACTCGACATGTCACTCACCGCTGCCCAAACTGCGGAGCTTCTCAAAAAACACGGTCGCCACCCGACGGATACAGGCTCACCTGAAGCCCAGGTGACGCTGATTACAGCTCGCCTCAATTATCTGACTGAGCATTTTAAGGTCAACTCGAAGGACCACCACTCACGCACGGGCCTCATGAAGCTCGTCGGCCAGCGTCGCCGCCTGCTCGATTACCTGCACCGGAAGAACTACGAGGGCTACAAGAAGCTCATCGGTGACCTCGGAATCCGTAAATAAGCAGCGGCCTGTACTTCTCCCTTTGCTAAGGATGTGGTGAATGAGTCTGATTCGTGAAGTTACCGTCGGCGACAAGTTAATTAAGCTAGAGTTTCAAAGGTTCGCGAAACAAGCCAATGGCTCGGTGATGGTCAGCTGCGGTGATACGCAGGTTCTCGTGACCGTCTGCGCCGCCGACGATCCGAAGGAAGGCCAGGACTTCTTTCCGCTGACTGTCGACTACATTGAGAAGTACTATGCCGCAGGTCGCTTCCCAGGCGGCTATGTTAAGCGGGAGACGCGGCCGAGCGATCGCGAAGCCCTCACCAGCCGGGTCATCGACCGGCCGTTACGCCCTAGCTTTCCCGAAGAGTACATGTGCGATACGCAAATTGTTGCGACGGTCATGTCTTATGAGGCTAAGCATAATCCGGCTCCCCTGGCCCTACTTGGTGCCAGCGCTGCGCTGATGATTAGTGACATCCCGTTTCAAGGTCCGGTCGCTTCGCTGCGCATCGGCATGGAGGGTGGCAAGCTCATCCTAGACCCACCGACCAACTACGTGTCGGACCTCGACTTGAATGTGGCCTGCCGCCCTGATGCCATCCTAATGGTCGAAGCCGGCGCCAACTTCCTCTCCGAAGAGCAAATGCTCGACGCGATCAATACGGCCCAACAGTGGATGCAGCCGCTATTTGACGTTCAAGTCGAAGTCCAGCGACTGATCGGCAAACCAAAGCGCAACCTGCCCAAAAAGGTCGTCAACGAAGCGCTTAAGGACGAAGTCATCAGCGCCGCCAAAGGCCCTATCGCCGCCGCCTTTGCGATCGATGACAAAATGGACCGCATGAAGGCCCTAAAAGTCGCCGGCAAAAAGGTCGTCGAGCAACTCTGCACCGATGGCGACTCCGGCCGCAAGGCGCAGGTCAAAACGCTGATCGAAGACACCAAGTACGAGATGATGCGCAGCCAGATCCTCGACGAAAAGCGCCGCATCGGCGGCCGTGGCTATAAAGACATTCGCAGTATCCTATGCGAGACCCATATCCTCGGCAGGCCGCACGGCTCGGCGCTGTTCACCCGTGGTGAAACCCAGGCCCTAGCCACCGTCACCTTGGGTGCTGGTGACGACGAGCAACGCCTCGATTCCATTCAATCGCAAGATGAATGGAAGACCTTCATGCTCCATTACAACTTCCCAGCCTTTTCGGTTGGCGAAGCGCGGCCGATGCGTGCCTTGAGCCGCCGTGAAATGGGTCACGGAGCGCTCGCTGAGCGCGCTATTGCCCAGGTTATCCCCGAGAAGAGCAAATTCGGCTACACCATCCGTTTGGTATCCGAGGTACTGGAATCAAACGGTAGTTCGTCGATGGCGACGGTTTGCGCTGGCGTCATGGCGCTGCTCGATGCCGGCGTGCCGATCAAGGAGCCAGTCGCTGGAATCGCCATGGGACTGATCAAAGAAGGCGATAAATACGCCATTCTTTCCGACATTTTGGGCGACGAGGACCATCTCGGCGACATGGACTTCAAAGTCTGTGGGGGCGAAAACGGCATCACGGCGTTACAGATGGACATCAAGATCGGTGGCCTATCCAAAGACATCATGCGGGAGGCTCTGACTCAAGCCAAAGAGGGCCGTCGCCATATCTTGAGCAAGATGCGCACGGCCATTACCGAACCCAAAGAACTGAGCCAATTCGCCCCGCGGATCTTCCAAATCAAGGTCGCTACCGACCGCATCCGCGACCTCATCGGTCCCGGCGGCAAAGTGGTCAAGAAGATCGTCGCCGACACCGGCGTCAAGATCGACATCAGTGACGACGGCATGGTCAGCATCGTCTCACCAGACGTGCTCTCGGCTGAGGCCGCCAAGCAGATGATCAGGACGATCACCACCGATCCAGAAATCGGCGGCATCTTCCTCGGCACCGTAAAGCGGATCATGGATTTCGGTGCCTTCATCGAGATCCGTCCGGGCCAAGAAGGACTGTGCCACATCTCCGAGCTGGAGGAAGGTCGCGTCAATAAAGTAACCGACGTCCTAAACGAAGGCGAAGAAGTGCTGGTTAAAGTTTTGGATATCGACCGCCAAGGCAAGATTAAGTTGTCCCGCCGCGGCGCGCTGGGGAAAAAGCCAACTACGTAGTGCCTGGCGCTATCGCGCCAGAAGCTGTTTAGTTTGAAGTTTGATGACCTAGAATTCCAAAGAGCGGCTCCGCAAGAGCCGCTCTTTTTTGTGCAGAGGCCTTCGAGCTGCCTCACTCATGAGGCGACTGGCGCTATGAGACAATTCCAGCTATGACATAACTTATAGGACCTCCAAACGAGTAAGTGGCGCAAAGGGCTGGGTGTTGCAGGGAACTACTGATGCAGATCAACACCAACGCGCCGCACGCTGTATCCTCGTGGTCGATGATAGTCCGGCGGTGCTAAAGCTAATGGGCGCGCTATTTGAAGAGCAGGGGATTAAGGTCTGCCTTGCCAGCAGTGCCCAAGCGGCCAAGCAATACCTGCAGCAGCATCGGCCACCCTTTGATCTAGTCTTGTCTGATATTCAAATGCCCGGCGAGACCGGCTTTGACCTCCTGCAGTGGATCAAACAAGAGGGCTCGCCGTATCAGGATCTGCCGGTGCTGCTCACCACAGCCCAGCTGCCTGAGGCCGAAAATCGGCTCAAGGGACTATCGATGGGCGCCGTCGACTATGTCGTTCGCCCCCTCGATTTAAGGGAGCTGGTGCTACGCACCATCAACGCCATCGACCACTGCCAACACATCAAAGCCCTTGAGACCTCGCTACTGAGCAGCGAAAACCTCGCCATGCTCGGTCGCTTGATGACGGCGTCTAATCACGAAGTCAAAAACCTGGCAACGATCGTAAAAGTTTGCGCTGACCAAGTACAACGCTTACTGGGTGATGCTCTCGGCCAAGATGCCGCTCCGGCCAAGAGGGCCCTGGCTTCACTCGCTGAGGCTTCGACGCTTTTAACTGATGTAGCGCGCAACCTCGGCGGATTTGCCACTGTTCGGAGCATCAGCCGGCCGCTCGAACTCTCAAGCGTGGCTGCACAGATCATCGCCCTTATGTTGCCTATGGTGAAACCATATCGGCTCGAATTAATACTACATACCCCGGTCTGGGTGATGGCTCATGAAGTACGACTCAAGCAGGTTTTGATCAACCTCGTGCTGAATGCGCACGATGCTATAGCCGAATTAAATCCCGCCCAAGGCGGTAAGATTATGATCAACCTGAACGCCACCGCAGACCAAGGATGCTTATGCGTCACCGACAATGGGATTGGCTTGGACACGCCTGGCGAGCGGCGGGATTTTATCGCCTTTTCCACCACTAAAAAATTGCGCGGCGGCCACGGACTGGGACTTTGGTTATGCTCGCGCCTGATCACTGACATGAATGGCACACTGGCGCTGGCCTCCGGCGGAGTTGCCACGGGAGTGACCGCGACTTTGAGGTTCATGCGCTGCGAGCCGCCCCCAATAGATTCACTGGCGCAGGACATCGCTAGCTATCTTGAATCTAAGGACAGTCTGCTAGCCTAATCATTCGGTCCCACCTACTAAGAGCCGTTCCAAAGGTAGGTTGACCGGGGAATTTCATCCGTAGTGCCATCTCGATACTTCGATACTTCGATACCTCGATACCTCGATGACTGAGTTGACCTTGTCATCGTAAGCACCGTTTTATAAGCTCGATGCGAGACCAACTCGGAGAGCACCCGCAATGAACTACTTAGGTCTAATTGGCAGCATTGGATTTCTGCTGTGCATGCTACCCAGCTGCGGCAAGCAGCAGACGACCCTCAAAGACTTCCCGACACTAGACCCCTGCAAGTACGAGACCGCTGTAGCGACGGTCCACTACCGCGGGCAGATCGAGGACTTTAACTTTGCACCGCCTTATGGGCGCGGACGTTGCAACAAGATTGTCATCGATGTTTATAATCTGCCTATACTCGGTGGCGTTGATGTGTGGATGATTCCAGCTCCTGGCGCTCTGGAAAGCTTCTATGCCTACGGGCGACGGCTCGGCGATTTTGAGTGGTTTCCGATCGAACACTCCGTCCGCCCAACGCCCTTAGCATCCGGTCCTGTGCTCAACACCTTCATTCGATTTTACGGCCAGTATTATGCCACGGGACGATTGGTGGTCGGTGCATTTGTGAACGGACAGCAGGCTCCGATCACGGTGCGAGTGGGGCCTGCAGGCTGATCGATTTAAGTCTCTGCCTCTTGGGTTGGGTTTCTAGCTCCGATGCGCCCAATCAGATGGTCACCGCAATAGTCCAAACAGATGGAGTGGCACACGATTTCCAGACCCAGCCTCGATACCATCAATGGCGAGGAGGGGCTTTAGCGCCGTAGCCTTACCGGTGTTGATTTGCCGTGCATCCTTGCGGGGCCCGCCGACTTCGATAGCCCAGCGCTCATCGACCAAAAAATCGATAGTGCCGAGTGATTTCACGGCATGCCCAGGCCGCAGCGCGCAGCACAAAAACGTCTCGCGGACCGTGCCGATCGACGGTTCGACGCGCTGAGGATTGGTGATCACGGCCAACAAATTGGTGTTTTCGAGATACACTTTTTCTGGTTTACGGACAGATTTGAGCCCCGTTCCGGCCGCAGCTACTGTTTGGATCAGTCGTCCGAGTTCCAGGCATTCGAGAAAATGATAAGTTGACGTCTTGGCAATGCCGAGTTCCCGACTGAGCCCTTCAATGTTTAATTGAAAAGGCTCCGACGATGCCACTGACCAGAGGATCTTTTTCAGCGAATTGACCTTGGCGGCGGAAATGCCAAACATAATGGTCAGATCCTCGCTGACCACCTTGTCAATAATAGCCTGGAGACGTTGGTGGTAGCCACCGAGCCCCTGGAGGAAAAATGGATAGTGCCCGTGCTTGAGATAGTTGCGAAAGACCGCAAGCAGCGAGCCCTTCGCGGCCAAATCCCTCGCTACCTCGACGTGGTGTTTCGCCAGCCCATCCAGGGACAGTAGCGGCACGTCCGCACGCCCCGTAAGGTGTAAATATTCGCGAAAGGAGAGGCCAGGCAGGTCGTACCACAGCACGCGCCTCGACAAATCACCACCACCCTTGGACAAAGCTGCCGACGAGCTACCGCTCAACCAAATGGTTTTACCGGGGCTGCTGTCAATCAGGCTCTTGACCTCAGCGGACCAGTTTGTCGCGCGATGGGCCTCGTCAATGATGATCGCCTCACCGCCGGCTTTGAAATGCTCGCGGCCGATGGCATAGACTCCAGCCCCAGCGACTTGGACGTGATCAGCGGAGATATACAGACAGCGTTCGTGAGAACCAAACAGTTCCCAATATTTCTGCAAGAGCAGAGTCGTCTTGCCGACGCCGCGACCGCCCGTCAGGCCAATGACGCGTGCCTGCCAATCAATCGGGAGCGCATCGGATCGGGAATAAGTCCTCGGGGTCGCGCTAGTGACGATCCCATGAACGTCTATAATATCCTGATTTATCATTGATATCTTCTTACCTAAAGGGCGCGATCCCGCGCCAGCCCCGCTGATCGTATGATTGATAATACGATAATTAGATAAATGCGTCTAATTCATAATACGGCCTGGCACGCCGTCCAGGACGAGTCAATCCTACTAAATCGTAACTGCCCGGAGTTCACGGGAAGACCTTCCTTGCAAGACCTCGTAGTATAGCTCTGTGGGCCGTTAAGAAGCAGCGCGCTTCGATATGCGCCGCAGCTAATCACCGTTCAAATAGCGAGCATCAGGATGTTTACCCAGCCCAGTTTGGGCAGACGAAGGCGCCTTTCGCACTCATTGTTGTCGATTTCGACTGCTTGTCGCTCAAGTAAAAGATAAGCGCCGGCCAATGGTTGTTGGCATATATGAGAGCCTTGGCCAACGGGGTTCGCGGCTTCGATGCCGTAGCTTGCAGGTAGGCGTTCAGTCGGTTGAGGATCGACAGACTCCGATCTGCACGCAGCGTTTGGCGCTGTTCGGCATAAAGCCGCTTATTTTTTGCCTCGGCTTCAACCTCGTAGAGCTCCCCGATCAGCTCAATAACCGGCATTGACTCTTCCGGCGCGGTATCCAGTGCATACCAAAAGTACCGGCGCAGAT
>Ga0315287_10000710_pt1 | contig 29550 bp, 27 predicted proteins | sample YL17G11_0_MG_FD_205037 | JGI IMG/M metagenome (GOLD analysis project Ga0315287, IMG submission 205037) | Sediment microbial communities from Yellowstone Lake, YNP, Wyoming, USA - YL17G11_0 | ecosystem: Environmental > Aquatic > Freshwater > Lake > Sediment | place: USA: Wyoming | collected...
GGGGATCGAACCCCTGACCTCGGCATTGCGAACGCCGCGCTCTCCCAACTGAGCTACCGCCCCAACCTCAGCGTAAGATAACCTCGTTCAAGTCCTGTTGGAAACATTTTTTGCGATGTCCCCCCCGACAAACTCTCCATGGTCAGCCTTCCGCCTGCTACCGCACTGCCCAGTTTAGCAGACGCGGTGGGTTTGTAGTGACAAGGCGACAGTGTCGACAGCGTCTAGAATTGCCGGATCCATGTGCAGCGCACGCGGGTGAGGGGACATAACGCATCCTTCACTTCCGGGAGCAAGGACCCGTACCTTCGGACATTACGATCCGTGCGCCTAGAATGGCTAAACCACCTCAGCGGCAAACCGACAGGCGGAGCTCCTCACAGGGGAGAAACGGGGGCACCGTGCGATCTGGGGCTCTGCAAGTGTAGGTCTTCCGCCAAAATCGCTGCGTCTCCTAACCAGGCTTCGAGCCTCAACCACATTCTAAACACCCAAAATATCCAGCTTGAAGCCATGGCGGAGGATTCTCCCACATTTTCTTACTTTATTCAATTGAGAGGGCCGCATACGCACCCACTATAAGAAAGATGAACATAAGCAAATGCGTCATCCCGGCCTTCGCCGGGGTGACGGGGTATGGCCCTTCGACTTGCACTCTATCGCCAAACGCCCTACATGTGGCGCAGTTTAAACTTTTGACGGTTCGCACATGGTAAACCCCATCATCTGGCTCATTCTCACCCTGTTGGACCTGTATTTCTATGTGATCCTCGCGGTGGTGATCATGAGTTGGCTCATTGGCTTCAACGTGATCAATGGGTCTAACCCCTATGTGCGCCAGATTGGTTACGCGTTAAGGCAGCTCACCGAGCCGCTGCTGCGCCCCATCCGCAATGTGCTCCCCGATCTCGGCGGGCTTGATATTTCGCCCATCATCCTGCTGCTTGGCCTGCAGTTCGTGAAATATCTCATCGTGTTCTACGCCCCCCGCTTTCTGTGAGCGGGCCGCTTGTTGGTTCCCACCTTAATTTGCGGGTGACGCCCAAGGCGTCGCGCAATGAGGTGGCGGGACTGCATGTGGGTGCCGATGGTGCTATATCGCTCAACGTTAAAGTGACGGCGGTGCCCGACAAGGGCAAGGCCAACAAGGCCGTTATTGACGTTTTGGCTAGGGCGATGATGGTTCCCAAATCGACATTCAGCCTTGTCAAAGGCCATACAGATCGCAACAAGACCCTACAGATTATTGGACCCATTCACCCGATCGAGGCATTCCTTGCCTCGCTCAGACACGCAGGACACACACATGGCGAAAATCATTGACGGCAAGGCCTACGCTGAGGGTTTGCGCAGCCGCATGGCCAAGACCGTGAGCGAGCTCAAGGCAAAGCATGGTCTCACGCCGGGTCTTGCCGTTGTGCTGGTGGGCGAAGATCCTGCCAGCAAGGTCTATGTCGCCAACAAGGCCAAACAGACCGTTGAAGTGGGCATGAACAGCTGGGAGCACCGGCTTCCCGCCACAACGCCCGAGGCCGAATTGTTGGCCCTCGTTGACAAGCTTAACAACGATATAGCCTGCCACGGCATCCTGGTGCAGTTGCCGCTACCCAAGCACATCGATTCCGCCAAGGTGTTGGGTGCCATTGATCCCGACAAGGATGTGGACGGGTTCCACGTGGTGAATGTGGGAAGGCTGTCAACCGGCCAAGAATCACTGGTGCCCTGCACGCCGGTGGGCTCAGTCATGCTGGCCAAGGATGCGCTGGGTTCCCTCGATGGCCTTGAGGCCGTGGTGATCGGACGCTCGAACATTGTGGGTAAGCCCGTGGCGCAATTGCTGCTTGCGGAGAACTGCACTGTCACTATCGCGCATTCCAAGACGCGGGATCTTGCCTCCGTGGTGCGCCGCGCTGACCTTGTGATCGCAGCGGTGGGCCGTGCCGAAATGGTGAAGGGCGACTGGTTGAAACCCGGCGCCTGCGTGATCGACGTCGGCATCAACCGCATCGAGCGTGATGGCAAGAGCAAGCTGGTGGGCGACTGTGACTTTGCCTCCTGCGAAAAAGTGGCAGGCTCCATCACCCCGGTTCCCGGCGGCGTTGGCCCCATGACCATTGCCTGCCTGCTGCGCAATACGGTGCGAGCAGCCTGCGCGCAAAAGGGCGTTGCCATTCCCAAGATGTGATTAGTTTTTCTTGACAGCCTTTTCGCGGGCGATGCCGCCCAGGATCATCTGTTCGGCTTCGGCCGCATTGCCCCAGCCCAACACCTTCACCCACTTGTTGGGTTCAAGGTCCTTGTAGTGCACGAAGAAATGTTCGATCTGCTGCAGGGTGATTTCCGGCAGGTCGAGATAGTTGTGCACATTTTCATAACGGCGCGTCAGGCGCGGCACGGGAACGGCGATGATTTTTTCATCGCCACCCGCTTCGTCCTGCATCTTCAGAACGCCTACCGGTCGGCAGGCCATGACGGCGCCTGGAATGATGCTGCGCTGGTTGGCAATCAATACGTCAACCGGGTCACCGTCGCCAGACAATGTGTGGGGAATGAAGCCGTAGTTTCCGGGATAGCGCATGGACGTATAGAGAAATCGATCTACCACGAGGGTGCCGGCCTCCTTGTTCATTTCATATTTGATGGGCTCGCCACCCACCGGCACTTCGACGATGACATTGACTTCCTTGGGTGGATTGTTGCCGATGGAAATGGCTTCAATGCGCATGGGGCTTTCCTTTTTATGGATTGTGATAGCATACTTACAGTGTGAAAAAAATCGCCCTATTATGTGGCCCGTGCGCTGTGTTGGCGCTTTCTACTTTGGCCGACAGGATCCCCAGTGCCCATACGTAATTCGACATTGCAAGATACTGGCGCTTTTTTTCGCCCCCGGCGAGGAGTTCAGCGGCGGCTACCTGCGCAAATGCTGCAAGGGCAATGACACATACTCAGCCGACGGCGAACTTCGTGCCGGCATCGACTACGGCCGCAGGCCTGACACCCATTGCTCCACCCAGGAGACCCTCGGTGGTTTTAATTCAGTTGATGCAAAAATTGAGTGGCGGCTGGAGGACGGCGGGGCTTTCGCCACTATCCAGCGCTGGCGGACCTCCTATGATCCGGAAAATTCCGAGAGGATTAAAGACGTTGCTGGCCGTTACACAGCTTAAGAAAAACAATTCCTGCCGGATTGCCGTCATCAAAGGCTCACGGCCTGACGCCAGCGCCAGGGCGCATACAACAGCCGATGGCATGGCACGCAGCTTCAACTGCAAAAGCGATACGGCAAAGGTCATCAGCGTTGTGCTGACCGCCGTTGATCAATTGCTGAGCAGAACGCCCTGTCCTGCAGAGTAGCTTGAAGGTTCTCAGGCGACGTCAGCTGATTCCTTGGCGCGGCTCATGCGCTTTCTTTCGTTGGCGTCGAGATAGACCTTGCGCAGGCGAATGGACTTCGGCGTGATTTCGACAAGCTCATCGTCGCCCACATAGGCGAGCGCCTTTTCCAGTGACATCTTGATGGGGGGCGTGAGCACTACGGCCTCGTCCTTGCCGGAGGCGCGTACGTTGGTGAGTTTCTTTCCCTTGATCACATTCAGTTCAAGGTCATTGCCACGGGTATGCTCACCGATGATCATGCCGGCATAAACCCTGGTGCCGTGCTCGATGAACATGGGGCCGCGGTCCTGCAAGTTGAAGATGGCATAAGCCACGGCATCACCATCGCCATTGGAAAGCAACGCTCCCGTATGGCGGCCCGGAATGTCACCCACATAGGGTGCATAGGCATGGAACAGGCGGTTCATGATCGCCGTGCCACGGGTATCCGACATAAGTTCGCCCTGGTAGCCGATAAGGCCACGCGTGGGTGCGTGGAACACCAGACGCTGGCGGCCCGCACCGGAGGAGCGCATATCGCGCATTTCAGCCCGACGTTCGGAAAGCTTTTGCACCACTATACCGGAATAGGCTTCATCAACGTCAACGATCACTTCCTCGATGGGCTCTAGCCTGTCGCCGTTTTCATCGGTACGGAATACCACGCGCGGGCGCCCCACGGTGAGCTCGAAGCCTTCTCGGCGCATGGTTTCAATGAGAATGCCCAGCTGCAATTCACCGCGCCCAGCTACTTCAAAGGCATCGGTTTCATTTTCAGAAGCCGTCACCTTGAGGGCGACGTTGCCTTCAGCTTCACGCAGCAGGCGCTCGCGAATGACGCGGCTCTGCACCTTGTCGCCCTCCTTGCCGGCCAGGGGGCCGTCGTTGATGCGGAAGGTCATGGTCAGCGTCGGCGGGTCAATGGGCTGTGCTGCGATCGGCACAGTGACTGACGGGTCGCAGATAGTATCGGCAACTGTCGAGGTGGTAAGGCCCGAGATGGCCACAATGTCGCCTGCAAAACACTCGTCAACGGGAACGCGCTCGAGGCCGCGGAAGGCGAGCACCTTGGAGATGCGGCCCTGTTCCACCACCTTGCCGTCCTGGGCAAGGGCGCGTACCGCCTGATTGGCCTTGACGGAGCCCGAACGCACGCGGCCGGTGAGCACGCGGCCAAGGAACGGATTGGCTTCAATGGTGGTCACCAGCATGCGGAAGGGACCTTCTTCGATAACCGGCGGATTGAAGTGCGACACGATTAGGTCGAACAGAGGCGCCATGGTTTCTTCCGACTTGGCGGGTGTCTTCGACATCCAGCCATGCTTGGCGGAGCCGTAAATGATGGGGAAATCGAGCTGCTCTTCGCTGGCCTCGAGAGCTGCAAAGAGATCGAACACTTCATTGACCACTTCATTGTGGCGCTCGTCAGGACGGTCGATCTTGTTGATGCACACGATGGGCTTGAGACCGATCTTCAGGGCCTTCTGCAGCACGAACTTGGTTTGCGGCATGGGGCCTTCGGCGGCATCCACCAGTAGCACGGCACCATCCACCATATTGAGAATGCGCTCCACCTCGCCGCCGAAATCGGCGTGGCCTGGCGTGTCCACGATGTTGATGCGAGTGTCTTTCCAGACCAACGATGTCACCTTCGCGAGAATGGTAATGCCACGTTCCCGTTCCAGGTCGTTGGAATCCATGGCGCGTTCGGCCACCTTCTGGTTCTCGCGGAAGGAACCCGATTGTGACAGGAGACGGTCGATCATGGTGGTCTTGCCGTGGTCAACGTGGGCAATAATCGCAATGTTGCGCAAATTCATGTGGCGCCAGTACTTTCTTTAACTATGTGGAGCAAGCTGGCCAGATAGCATGACAAATGCCATAAGGCAAATCGCGAGTTTCAGTCGGTGGCTGCCACAAAGGCGTCAAAAGCGGCGAGAAATTGCTCGCGGATTTCATCACACTCCAGCATGATCTCGTGGCGGGCCTCGGGGATGGCCACCAGCGACACGCCTGGCACGCGGGCAGCAAACCGGTAGGCGGCCTCAGTGTTGACGACAAGGTCGCGGCCTGCGGCTACCATCAGCACCGGGCAGCGCAAATCCTTGGCCGACTTGAGCCTGGAGAGCCCGTCGATGGAGGTGATTGCCGCCCGTAACCAGCCATAGGTGGGACCGCCCAGGCCTAATTCGGGAGATTTCTCCAGGGCCGTGAAATCCCTGTTCCAGCGGCGTTCATCGCTGGTGAGAGGGTTATCGGCAAAATCCTTGCGGCTGAGGGGGCTGCGTCTTTGGCCTGGCAGGTAGGCCCAGCCCACGCCGAGAATTGTGGCCACCCTGGTCAACAGGCGCGCCACCGGCTCAGGCCAGGCGCCATAGTGCAAGCCCAGCAATGGCGAGACCACCACACATTTCTTGAACCAGTTACGCTGCCGGATGGCGCGCAGCATGATGTTGCCACCAGTGGAGTGGCCAACGGCAAAGTAGGGCGGCGGGCAGTCCGGCAGCACGACTTGCGTCATGAGGCTTTGCACGTCCTCATCATACTGCTCGAAGCGGTTGATGTAACCGCGCATGGGATTGCTGGTAAGGCGCTGCGAACCGCCCTGCCCGCGAAGGTCGAGGGAAGCCACGCAGAACCCGCGCGACATGAAATCCCGCATGGTTTCAAAATAGCGTTCCATGAAATCGGCCCGACCACCCAGGATGACCACTGTGCCGCGCGGGCTTGTCACCCGTGCCCGCATGGACCGCAGCAGGAATCCATCGGCAGTTTTCACTTGCAGGCAGACGGCCCCGGGGGGGATGGGATTATCGGGCGTTAAAACAAGTTCCATACGCTCTTGCTGTAACGCAGAGGCAAGGCGCGAGCAAGGAGCTTGCGCTAGCGAGCCTTCTTGACCTCGGTCAGTTCACCATTGGCCGGATTGAGGCTAATCACGTAGTTCTTGCCACTACGGGTGGCGTTGAAGGCATAGACCTTGCCCTTGCAGTTGGCGGGGGTGACACTGCTAAAGCCGTAGTCAGACACAATTTTCGAAGCCTTGTCGCAGCTCATGCCAGAGGCAGTCTCACCGGCTGCTGGTGTGGTTTTTTTCTTGGGCGGCTCCACATAGACCGGCTCATTAAACCGGGGATCGTAGCTGTCTTGCTGCTGTCCGGATTGGTCGTTGGCGCGATGCCGCTTACTCTTGGCAACATAACAGGATTCCTGCCCATCGGGATACTTACACACGAGCTTGCCGGATTGGTCTGGATAATAAGTGTGCGGAGCCGGCTCCCAGAAATTGAAGAAATTAAATAGCCGGCCCGCCTCGGCACTGGCTGGTACCAATATAGCGCCCGAAACCGCAGCAAGTGCCAGAAATCCGAGTTTGGTGGGTGACAGCATGGAATTTTCCTTGCGAATTAACAAAGGCCCAAAACCGTGTTTCGGACCTCTGCAACTTATCGGAAATAATCATGGCGGAATCTAGCCAAAAAAAATTCCTTGAAAACGGGAAATTGAAAATTATCTCCAATGAAACGGATGCCGATTGTGGATCCGCGTTTAATGACATTGCTTCAGGAGAATGTGATATGTTTGATTTTACACCACTTTATCGTTCCAGCGTAGGTTTTGATCGCCTCGCCCGCATGCTGGATGACGCGGCGAATTTCGAGACCCCCGCCTATCCCCCCTACAATATTGAGCGCGTGGGTGAGGACGAATATCGCATCACCATCGCCATAGCCGGCTTTGGTGCCTCCGACATCAACCTTGAGGTCAAGGGCCAGACCCTGGCTGTGAGTGGCAAGAAGGTGGATAAGCCCGAGGTGAAAACTGAGTATCTGCACCAGGGCATTGCGGGCCGCAATTTCGAGCGCCGCTTCCAGCTCGCTGACCACGTCGAAGTGACGGGTGCGGACCTTAACAATGGCTTGCTGCACATCTCGTTGAGGCGCAGCATTCCGGAAGCCTTGAAGCCGCGGACCATTGCCATCAACACCGGCAGTGAGCCCAAGACCATCGAAGCCAAGAAAGCAGCCTAAGAGCCAACAGAGGGGCGCTCCTTGCGGGCGTCCCAATTCACTATACGCTAAGCTCCTTGACGCGCTTCATTAGCCCATCGACATCGCCTGCGGGCGTTGCAAAGGAGAGTACGAAGCGTGCAAAGATTTCATCATCTGAAATTCCATCGCCCAGGCTGTCCGGCATCCAATCGTAGAACTTGACGCCCGAGGACTGCAGCCTCTCGTATAGAATGCGTGGCATGACCGCAAAAACTTCATTGGCCTGCACCGGATTGGGAATGCGGATGTGATTGAACCTGCGCAATCCTTCCGCCAGCTGTCTGGCCAGCCCGTTGGCGGTTTTAGCATTTTCCAGCCATAGGCCGTCCTTCAGGTAAGCCAGCATCTGCGCACCCAGGTACCGGCTCTTTGAGACGAGCTGGCCGCCGCGCATGCGCCGGTAGACAAAGTCATCAGCCAACTTGGTGTCGAAAAACACAACCGCCTCGAGCATCATGGCGCCATTCTTGGTGGCGCCGAAGGACAGCGCGTCGACGCCGGATTTCCAGGTGAGTTCGGCCGGTGTGACCCCCAGACCCGCCAGGGCATTGGCAAAGCGGGCGCCGTCCATGTGCAATTTCATGCCGCGCGGTTTGATCAGGTCGGTAATCGCCTTCACTTCCGAGGGTGCGTAGACCGTTCCAAGCTCGGTGGCATTGGTAAGTGAAACCGCGGCTGGCTTGGGGTCATGTTCACCGCGAATAAAACCCTTCAGGGACTTGGCAATGAGGTCAGGAGTTATTTTGCCGGCCTTGCCGTGGAGACCCAGGATCTTCGCACCGCCGGTGAACATTTCGGGCGAGTTGCATTCGTCAACGGCTATATGGGCCTCGGCATGGCAGATCACGGCACCATACGACGGCGTGAGGGCGGACAGTGCCAGTCCGTTGGCCGCCGTACCTGTGGTGACCAGGAACACCCGCACCTCCTTTTCAAAAATTTGAGACAACTCACTTTCACACTTTATCGAATAGTTATCGCCTGCATAGGAGGGTGCCGTTCCGGCGTTTGCTTCGCCAAGGGCTGCCAAAATGCAAGGGTGAACACCGTAGACATTATCGGATGCAAAATTCATGAAGTCTCTTTCCAAGATGAAGTGTTTCCTAGCGGGTCATCACCATGAGGTCGAGAGCTTGAAATTTACACGTAATTTTATTGCGTATTTTTCCGGAAAACAAATCTTTCCTTGCGCTCATAAAAATATTCTGTATTTTGCAGAAAGGACAGTATAGCTGTCCTTTATAATGGCATTTTATGGACTTGTGGGCCCGGATGAACCGGAATTCGACCAGAACAATCCTGAAAACGACGGCACATCCTTGTGCCGGAGCCATTTGCCTGTTCCTGGCCAAGACCGAAAAACGTAAATAGGTCAGGCTCAGGGCGAAACAGCGCTCTCGCGAGTTTGACCCTTAGATATGAGGTCCGGCGGCCACCGAAACAGCCACGCACCCCCAAGGATTAGCCCCTGAGACGCAAGATTAAGACAAGGCAGCCCAAAGCTGCAGTGATGAGTTGGGAAGAGGAAACTGAGATGAGCAAGCCACGCCATTTACTGCCTGAGGGCACTCCCGAAAGCCATGGGCTTTACAATCCCCGCAACGAGCATGACGCCTGCGGCATTGGCCTCATTGCCAACATCAACAACATCAAAAGCCATCGCACCATTGACGACGGCCTGAGCATTCTCAGGAACCTGGAACATCGCGGTGCCGTGGGCGCCGACCCCAAGGCTGGTGACGGTGCTGGCATTATGATCCAGATCCCGCATGCCTTCTTCAGCGAAGAAGCCAAGCGGCTTGGCTTTGAGCTGCCGGCCCCGCAGAGCTATGGCGTGGCCTATCTTTTCATGCCGCGCGAAACGGTTTACCGGCAGAACATTGAGCGGATCTGGTGGGAAACCTCGCGCGAGGAAGGCCTTAAGGTGCTGGGCTGGCGCGACGTGCCGGTTGATTCATCCGTGCTCGGATATTCGGTTAAGGGTACCGAACCATTCCACCGTCAGGTGTTCATCGGCCGCGGGCCCACCATCCGTGATGAGGCGCATTTCGAGCGCAAGCTGTTTGTCTGCCGCAAGGTGGTGTCCAACCGGGTTTTGGAAGTGCTGGGGGCAAGATCGCGCACCTATTATCCGGTCTCCGTTTCGAGCCGCACCATTGTCTACAAGGGCCTGGTGCTCGGCAAAGACTTAGGAGCCTATTACAAGGATCTGGTCGATCCACGCATTGAATCAGCCCTTGCCCTGGTGCACCAGCGCTTTTCAACCAATACCTTCCCGAGCTGGCCGCTGTCTCACCCCTACCGCTTCGTATGCCACAATGGTGAAATCAACACGGTGCGCGGCAACTACAACTGGATGGCTGCCCGCCAGGCCAACATGAGTTCGCAAGTGTTGGGCGAAGACCTGTCAAAGCTGTGGCCTATCTCCTATGAGGGGCAGTCCGATACGGCCTGCTTCGACAACGCGCTGGAATTCCTGACCATGGGTGGCTACCCGCTGCCGCACGCCATGATGATGCTGATCCCGGAAGCCTGGGCCGGCAACCCCCTCATGGATGAGGACCGGCGCGCCTTCTACGAACATCATGCGGCGCTGATGGAACCTTGGGATGGTCCCGCCGCCATGACCTTTACCGATGGCAAGCTGATCGGCGCCACGCTCGATCGTAACGGCCTGCGCCCTGCCCGCTATCTCACCACTGACGATGGCTTTGTGCTGCTCGCCTCTGAAATGGGCTGCCTGCAATTTGCCGAGGAACACATCACCCATAAGTGGCGCCTGCAGCCCGGCAAGATGCTGCTCATCGACCTTGAGCAGAAGCGCATCATTTCCGACGAGGAACTGAAGAAGGCCTTGTCGACGGCCCACCCCTACAAGGACTGGCTGAAACGCACGCAGGTGGTGCTGCGCGACCTGCCCAAGGCCAAGACCAAGCGGCCGAAAATCACGGTGCCGCTGCTCGACCGCCAGCAGGCCTTTGGCTATTCCCAGGAGGACGTCAAGGTGCTTATGGTGCCCATGGCTCAAACCGGCCAGGAAGCCCTGGGCTCCATGGGCAATGATGCGCCCATCTCGGTGTTGTCCGACAAGGCCAAGATGCTTGATACCTATTTCAAGCAGAACTTTGCGCAGGTTACCAACCCGCCCATCGATCCCATTCGGGAAGAACTAGTGATGTCACTGGTGTCTTTCATCGGGCCACGGCCGAACCTGCTCGACCTCAAGGGCACCTCATCGCACATGCGGCTGGAAGTGTCACAGCCCATCCTCACCAATGAGGATCTCGAGCGCATCCGCTCCATCAGCAAGGTGAGCGAAAATCCGTTCCGTACCGCCACGCTCGACATTACCTATGACGTGGCAAATGGCGCCGACTACATGGAGGCAGCACTCGACAGTGTCTGCGCACTGGCCGAACGCGCCGTGCGGGATGGTTTCAACATTATCATCCTCTCCGACAGGTCCGTGTCGGCGGAGCGCGTGCCTATACCTGCCTTGCTAGCGACCTCAGCCACCCATCATTACCTCATCCGCAAGGGCCTGCGCACCAAGGTTGGCCTTGTAGTTGAGTCGGGTGAACCTCGCGAAGTGCACCAGTTCTGCACGCTGGCGGGCTATGGTGCGGAAGCCATCAACCCCTATCTTGCCTTCGAAACACTGGAAAGCATGCTGCCGCAGCTCGCGGAAGAGGTCACAGCCTACGAAGCGGTCAAGCGCTACATCAAGGCGGTGGACAAGGGCATTCTCAAGGTCATGTCCAAGATGGGCATCTCGACCTACCAATCCTATTGTGGTGCGCAGATCTTCGATGCCATTGGCCTTTCCAGTGACTTCGTCCATAAGTATTTCACTGGCACTGCCACGCAGATCGAAGGTGTGGGCCTTTCCGAAATTGCCACCGAAACCTTCAACCGCCATGAAGATGCCTTCGGTCTGAACCCGGTCCTCAAGTCGGCCCTCGACGTGGGCGGTGACTATGCTTTGCGCATGCGTGGCGAAGCCCATGTGTGGAATGCCGATACGGTAGCCAACCTGCAGCATGCAGTGCGCGGCAATTCGGTGGACAAGTACCGAGCCTTTGCAAGGCACGTCAACGAACAGTCAGAGCGCCTCAAGACCATGCGCGGTCTGTTCCGGATCAAGACGGCCGAAGAGATGGGCCGCAAGCCGGTTAGCCTCGACGAGGTTGAAACAGCGAAGTCCATCGTCAAGCGCTTCTCAACAGGTGCGATGTCCTTCGGATCCATCAGTCGTGAAGCCCATACCACCCTTGCCATTGCCATGAACCGGATTGGCGGTAAGTCCAACACCGGTGAAGGTGGCGAGGAGGCTGATCGTTTCGTGCGGCTGCCGAACGGTGATTCCATGCGTTCGGCCATCAAGCAGGTGGCCTCGGGCCGCTTTGGCGTGACGGCGGAATACCTCGTCAACTCCGACATGATGCAGATCAAGATGGCGCAGGGAGCCAAGCCCGGCGAAGGCGGACAATTGCCCGGCCACAAGGTTGACAGCGTCATTGCCAAGGTACGCCATTCCACACCAGGCGTTGGGCTGATCTCGCCGCCGCCGCATCACGACATCTACTCCATCGAGGATCTGGCCCAGCTCATTTACGATCTTAAGAACGTGAACCCTGCAGGCCAAGTGTCGGTGAAGCTCGTTTCTGAAGTGGGTGTCGGCACGGTAGCCGCCGGCGTTTCCAAGGCGCATGCCGACCATGTGACGATTTCTGGATACGAAGGCGGCACAGGGGCCTCGCCCCTCACCTCCATCAAGCATGCAGGTTCGCCCTGGGAAATCGGCCTTGCCGAAACTCAGCAGACGCTGGTTGCCAATGACCTGCGCGGCCGCATTGCCGTACAGGCCGATGGCGGCATTCGCACCGGACGCGACGTGATTATTGCAGCGCTTCTCGGCGCTGATGAAATTGGCTTTGCGACGGCCCCGCTCATTGCGGCGGGTTGCATCATGATGCGGAAGTGCCACCTCAACACCTGCCCCGTGGGTGTCGCCACCCAGGACCCCGAACTGCGAAAGCGCTTCAAGGGCCAGCCGGAACATGTTATCAACTATTTCTTCTTCGTGGCCGAAGAACTCCGCGAACTCATGGCTGACATGGGCGTGCGCAGCTATGATCAGTTGATCGGTGCTACCGAATGGCTCGACCAGCAGCAGGCGATCAGTCACTGGAAGGCGCGCGGCCTCGACTTCGCAAAGGTGTTTGCCAAGGCTGATGTGAAGGGACCCATCGCGACGCGGCGTGTCACCATACAAGACCACAACATCGAGCACATCCTCGATCGCAAGCTGATTGCCGAAGCCATGCCTGCCCTTGAGGGTGGTAAACCGGTGGTGATCACTTCAAAGATCAGGAATGCAGACCGCACTGCAGGCGCCATGCTGTCGGGCGAAGTGGCCCGGCGCTATGGGCATACCGGATTGCCGGAGGATACCATCACTGTGAAGTTCAATGGCATCGCCGGCCAGAGCTTTGGCGCTTGGGCTGCCCATGGGGTGACGCTGGAACTCACGGGTGAGGCTAATGACTATGTGGGCAAAGGCCTGTCCGGGGGCAAGCTCATCGTGAAGCCGCAGGACAAGATCGGGTTCCTTCCGGAAAAATCAATCATCGCAGGCAATACCCTACTCTATGGCGCCATCACCGGGGAATGTTATCTGCGCGGTGTTGCGGGCGAACGTTTCGCCGTGCGCAACTCCGGAGCGATCGCCGTTGTTGAAGGCGTTGGCGACCATGGCTGCGAATACATGACGGGGGGCTGTGTTCTGGTGCTGGGTGACACGGGCCGTAACTTTGCGGCCGGCATGTCGGGCGGCGTGGCCTACGTCCTCGACGAGGCAGGCGACTTTGCACAGCGCTGCAACCTTGCCATGGTAGACCTGCAGCCGATTCCCGAAGAGGACGCTACCATAGAGAAACTGCACCATCACGGTGGCGATCTTGAAGGCCACGGCCTGGTTGACGTGACAGCCCATATGGACAAGAAGGATGGCACACGCATTTTCGAGTTGTTGACACGTCACTGCAAATATACCAACTCATCACGCGCCAAAACCATCATCGACAACTGGGCACAGTACCAGCCTAAGTTCGTAAAGGTGATGCCGGTTGAATATGCTCGCGCATTGGCCGATTTGGAAAAGGCACAGGAAACCAGCAATGGCATGACCATTGGTGTGAAGAGGGGCGCATGATGGGAAAAGTTACCGGCTTTCTGGAAATCGACAGGCAGGACCGCAAGTATGCGCCCGCTGCCGACCGGGTGCGCCACTATAATGAGTTCATCATTCCGTTGTCGGAAGAGGCAACGCGTAACCAGGCGGCACGCTGTATGGATTGCGGTATTCCATTTTGCCAGAACGGCTGCCCCGTCAACAACCAGATTCCAGACTGGAATGACCTCGTCTACAACAATCGTTGGGAAGAGGCGGCGCGCAACCTCCATTCCACAAATAATTTTCCCGAGTTCACCGGCCGTATCTGCCCCGCCCCTTGCGAGGCGTCCTGCACCCTGAACATCGAGGACAATCCGGTCACCATCAAATCCATCGAATGCGCCATCGTCGATAGGGCCTGGGCCGAGGGCTGGATTAAGCCTGAAATCGCCGCTGAGAAAACCCGCAAGAAGGTGGCCGTCATCGGTGGTGGACCCTCGGGGCTGGCCGCTGCACAGCAACTGGCGCGCGCCGGCCACACGATTCATCTGTTTGAAAGGCAGCGGAAAGTCGGCGGACTGCTGCGCTACGGCATTCCTGACTTCAAGATGGAAAAGCACCATATCGACCGGCGCGTCGCCCAGATGCAAGCCGAAGGGGTGGCCTTCCACTATGGTGCCTACATCGGCGTTACCCAAGATGCCCAGCAGCTGGTCGACAGTTTTGATGCAGTTCTGCTGACCGGAGGTGCGGAAAAGCCCCGCGACCTTTCCATTCCCGGCCGCGAACTGAATGGCATTCATCCCGCGATGGATTTTCTGCCGCAGCAAAATCGCCGCAACTCTAAAGAGCCGCCACTCGACAACAAACCGATCCTCGCTGGTGGCAAGCATGTGATCGTAATCGGTGGCGGCGATACGGGATCGGACTGCATCGGCACATCACTCCGCCAGGGGGCTCTGTCGGTGACCCAGCTTGAAATCATGCCGCGCCCCCCAGATAGGGAAAACAAGCCCTTGGTCTGGCCAGACTGGCCGCTAAAGTTCCGTACCTCTTCCAGTCAGCAGGAAGGGGCCGAGCGCGATTTTTCGGTGGTAACTAGATCCTTCACAGGCGAAAACGGTGATGTGAAAAAACTTCATTGCATGCGGGTCGACGGCAAGATGCAGCCGATAGCCGGCAGCGAGTTTGAACTCAAGGCCGACCTCGTTCTGTTGGCCATGGGCTTCCTCGGCCCCGTTCAGGATGGCATGCTATCCTCGCTCGGCGTGAAGCTTGACGCCAGGGGCAACGTAGAGGCCAACATGATGAACTACAAGTCGAGCCTCCCCAAGGTGTTCTCTGCCGGTGACATGAGGCGCGGCCAGTCCCTTGTGGTATGGGCCATTCGCGAGGGCCGCCAGGCAGCACGCGCGGTGGATGAGTTCCTGATGGGTGAAACTACGCTGCCGCGCTGATCAGGGGCCGGGCTTCATGTAACTGAAGTCGTCAAAGCGCCCGGCCGGTGCGGGGGCCGCCATGCCGCGCACGAAAAGTTCTTCTGCACTGCTTCCCGACAGGATGTCGGCGCGTGAGATGGAACTGTTGTTGATGGCAAGCCTCGCCTCTTCTGGTGCTGAAAGCTTCTCCGGCTGGAACACGGCCACGTTGCCATCGCCCATGTCCTGGCCAAACAAGGGTGTCGCCTCCTCATTAGGAAGAGGTACTATGGTGACGCTTTGCTGGGTGGTTGGGGTGATAGGGTTTTTCTCGATGTCCTTCTTGATGACTTCCAGCAGCAACTGCCCAAAGCGGTTGTTGCCCTGCTTGAAAAACGTAACGCCATCGCGTGAACGCAATTTGCGAACCACACCGGTGTCGTCTTCGCCGCTGTCGGTGTAGGTGCCATCGGGGCCCAGGAAAGCGTAACGGAGATCAACGAAGTTTCCGCCCTTGTTCTCGACCGCTTGCTTTTGCATGGATGTCAGGAGTTTCATGTCGGCATCATAGAGGTCATCGCCCATGGGCGGTATGGCAACCCAGAAGATTTTGACGTTGCGTGCCTTCAGCACGTCCAGCAACTTGTCAACCTTGGCACGGTAGGCGGCAATCCAGTCCGGCGTGTTGAAGATGAACCTGAAATCACCGGCGCGGATACTTTGCCGGTCATTGGATCCGAGCAGCACGACGACAGCCTTGAAGTCCTTGCCTTCCATAATGTTGGGTAAGCTGGCAACCCAGTCATAGACCTCGGGCCTTGCAATGCCGGATACTTCTTGGAAGCGGTTGACGATTTCAAAGCCGGTTTCGAGATCAGTCATGCGGGTGAGGCCGGCACCCAGTCCACCCGCCAGCGCATCGCCGATCACCAGTATCCGGTAGGTATCGTCAATGGGTTGCTCGATCGTCGATTCGATGGATTGCGACCCCATGATGGGAAGCTCCACCACAGATTGGGCAAACGCCATGGGGGTGACCAGCAGCAGGCCTACTACAGCAAGGGTAAAGTAACGCTTCATGGACCTACCCTAGCTCGCCGACTTCATGCGCTCAAGCAACTTGAGGCTGGGCTTGCCATCAAGCGGCAGGCCTACACTCTTCTGGTATGCAATGATGGCCTCGTAGGTACGGGCGCCGAAGCGGCCATCGCTGCCGCCAGTCTCAAAGCCAAGCCTGCTCAGGCGCTTTTGCAGATCTACCCGTTGCTCGAAGCTGAGATCGACATTTATTTCGGGCCAGCTGCCAACGAAGGGACCACCACCCCTGATACGGTCAGCCAGGTGACCCACCGCAAGGGCATAGGAGTGCGACAAGTTGTAATCCATGATGGCCATAAAGTTTTTGGTGACCAGAAACACGGGGCCATCGATGCCTTGCGGAATCATCACAAAGGCATCGGCCTTGGTTGCGTTGAAGCTGCCGCCACTGGCAGGTGTAATGCCAAGCTGCACCCAGTCCGCCACCGGTCGCCACTTCGACCTGCCGATCAGCGCCTTGTTAAAACCCTTGGGCAGCGTCACTTCCCAGCCCCAAGGCCTGTCGGATTTCCAACCGGCCTTGGCGAGGTAGTTCGCGGTGGAGGCCAGCGCGTCTTCCTTGGAACCCCAGATATCTTTCTTGCCATCGCCGGTCCAGTCCACCGCGTAGGAGAGGTAGGACGTTGGAATGAATTGCGTATGGCCCATGGCGGCAGCCCAGGAGCCCTTGAAATTATCGGGGGTCCTTGCACCCTTCTGCAGGATGCGGAAGGCGGCGATGAGCTGTTCGCGGGCATAGTCCTTTTTGCGGCCTGAATAGATTAGGGTTGCAAGTGAACGCATCACGCTCATTGAGCCTTCGTCCTTGCCAAAGTTCGACTCCATGCCCCAGATGCCCAGCAAGATATGGCGATCAACGCCATATTGTTTCTCGATGGCCGACAATAGGGCCGCCTCCTGGGCCTTTTGCTGCTTGCCGGTATCGATGCGGATGGGTGTGACGGCCTTCTCGAGGTAGGCCGAAGTGGTCGAGGTGAACTCCGGCTGTGTCTGTGCGAGTTTCAAAACGGCAGGATCCGGGTCGGTGACGCCAGCAAAGGCCGCATCAAAAAGTTTGCGGGAAATGCCTGCCGCTTGCACCTTTGGCCACAAGGTTTGGATAAAGGCCTCAAACTTAATATCCGCATGGGCGGGGCTGGCTAGCAGGGATGCAGCAATCACCAAGGATATTAGAATTTTTTTCAACAACAACATGGGGCCCGTCCTGTTTCCTGGCAGCGATTCGCATGACACTGCCCGTTTCAATCCTTACAGGCAGAAAGAAAAGCCACCAAATGCGGCTTGATTCGGGCCGGTTGTCAGGCCGCGTTGCGGCGGATCAGGTGTTTTTCCCAGGCGAGAGCTGAGGATACGATAATATCGAGGTCTTCATACTTGGGTTTCCAGCCCAGGATTTCGCGCACGCGATCAGCGCCCGCCACAATGGCTTTGGGATCACCGGCACGACGGGGGACGAGGTTTGCCTTGATGGGACCGCCGTGGGCTTTTTCCACCGCACGGATGACCTCGAGGACGGAATAGCCCTTGCCGTAGCCGCAATTGAAGATGCCGCTTTCACCACCACGACGGAGATGGGACAACGCATCCATGTGGGCAGCGATCAGATCACTGACGTGGATGTAGTCGCGCAGGCAGGTGCCATCGGGCGTGTCGTAATCGGTGCCAAACACATCCATGGAGGCCCGCTGGCCCAGGGCAGTCTGGCAGGCAACCTTGATCAGGTGGGTGGCGCGCGGTGTCGACTGGCCGGTGCGGCCCTGGGGATCTGCACCTGCCACATTGAAATAGCGCAATGTGACATAGTTGAGGCCATAGGCAATTTTCGAATCGCGCAGCATCCACTCCGTCATCAGCTTTGAGGTGCCGTAGGGCGATATGGGGTCAGGCTCAGCTACCTCAAACACCGGTTGGCTCTTGGGGTTGCCGTAGACAGCGGCGGTTGAGGAAAAGATGAAACGGGGAATTTTTGCCTTCACCACGCATTCCATGAGGGTGCGCGATTTCACCGTATTGTTGAGATAATAGCCAAGTGGGTCGCTGACCGATTCAGGCACCACGATGGAACCTGCAAAATGCACAACGGCATCGAAGCGGCGGTCGTCCAAGACGTGACTGACGAATTGCGCATCACCGATATCGCCTTCCATCAGCTTTGCGTGGGATGCGATGGCCCAGGCGAATCCGGTTGAGAGATTGTCAATCACCACGACATCTTCGCCGGCATCCGCCAGCGCGAGAACCATATGACTGCCAATGTAACCCGCACCACCCGTGACCAGAACCGTCATCGCCTAATCTTTCCTTAACGCCAAACCAATCTTGTCATGATCAATTGCAATTAAGCTTTTACAAAAATTGTAGCATCACATATATAACCTTAGATTGTTAGTTAAGAGTGGGTAAAACCATGCAGCGTCCCATCAAAAAGGCTATTTTTCCCGTAGCGGGTCTTGGCACGCGGTTCCTGCCGGCCACCAAGGCCATGCCCAAAGAAATGCTCACCATCGTTGATCGCCCGCTAATCCAGATCGCTGTTGATGAAGCACGCGAAGCCGGGATCGAGCATTTCATCTTCGTGACGGGGCGCAACAAGAGTGTCATCGAAGATCATTTCGACAAGCAGTATGAACTGGAATCAACGCTGCGCAAGCGTGGCAAATCACTTGAGCTTGATATCCTCGAGCAGGACCTGCCGGCGGCTGGGCAAACCAGTTTCACCCGCCAGCAGGAACCGCTTGGTCTTGGCCATGCCATTTGGTGCGCGCGCAATATCGTCGGCGATGAGCCCTTCGCAGTGCTGTTACCCGACATGGTAATGCATGCCAAGCCGGGCTGCTTGACCCAGATGATCGCAACCTACTATGAGCGCGGTGGCGGAAATGTCGTCGCAGTGGAAGAAGTGAGTCCCGACCAGGTTCATCGCTATGGCGTGGTAGGTGCAACGAACTGGCAGGGCAAAGGCTTTTCCATCGACAGGATGATTGAAAAGCCGAAGCGCGAGGATGCTCCGTCCAACTTCATCATCTCTGGCCGTTATATACTGCAGCCCCAAGTATTTGAGGAGCTCTCGTCTCAGAAGCCAGGTGCGGGTGGCGAAATCCAGATTACCGATGCGATGATCAGGCTGATGGCCAGCCAGCCATTCCATGGCCTGGTGTACAGTGGGACGACCTATGACTGCGGTGACAAGCTCGGCTTCCTCGCCGCCAACGTGGCCTATGCGCTGGAGCGGGAAGATCTGGGTGCGGGTTTTCGGCTGGTGCTTGAAAAAATCGTTGCCGAGCATGGCGGGCATGTGAGCTGGAATTCAAGTCCCGCGCTTTCTGCCATCATTGAGCAGCTGAAGGCCAACGCGCCCCTTGAGGTTGATGAGCAAATAGAATCTGCCTGATCAGCGGCGCAAGATAATTCCGGTGGAAATGCGCTGTTCGCTATAATTTCCGGCTGAAGTGGCCCCATAAAACCACGTGCCGTCGTAACCTGCAGTCCACGTCAGGCCAGGGTTGAGTTGCATCTCAAGGCCTATGCTTGAGGTTATGGTTTCGTTTGCTTCGCCCGAACCCTTATCCAATTCAAATCCCAATCCGGCTTGAAGCCCTAGATTTTCCCGCACGGCGTGAGTGACATCAATACCCGCAAAATGGGTTTTTGAAGCAGCCGATGTGATAGAATTCGTCTCATTTAGGGCCGTCAGGAGGGTTAACAATACAGTGGTTGCATCAACGGGCTTCCATGTCAAATTTCCGTTGATGCCGAACACGTCTATGGTTGCCAGAGTGGGATCCTTGTAGGTGCTAACTGAATACACCAAAGCCACTTCCCCGGACCAAATGGAGCTATTATCTATGGTAACGCCCGCACCTGCCGTAAGGCCCTGCGATTCGTGATTGAGCCCATTTCGATCCTGGTTTTGATCTCTAAAGGTTGGCGCATAGATAAGTTCCACAAACGGCTTCAACACCGGCGGTTCCCTATAGGAAAGCCGCAGGGATGCCGATGGCGTGTAGTCGTCAAGATCAGAATTATCTAGTTTTCCACCCGCTGACAATTTCGTATCATCAAAGATTTGCCGCTCAATGCCCAGCTTCAGTCGTCCCGCGACGGGATTGAAATCCTGGGTGATTGCTACACTGGCATTCAATGTATGGGTTGGAGGAATGCCATTAACTGTATTGATTTCATTTTCCACATTACCTGTTTGATCAAGATTGTAACTCGCCTCAAATTCGGCAAACGTGGTGTGACGAACATCTAGTCTGAACTTGGTATCAATTTCAGCTTGCTGTGAATTATATGTTTGGTTTTTTAGATAGGATGTGAAATCGCCAGTGGCTAGACCTACCCATGAATGACGTACCCAATCACTTTCAAAGCGCAGAGATGGTTTCAAGTCCACGCCAAGGGCTGGCTGCGCTTCAGACGCGGACTCTGAAACATTACTCGTAGAAAGGCTGTCCAACTGCAAGGAGGGATAGAGTCTGATCCCGCCAAGGCTTATGCCCTGTATCCCATATGAATTGGCCATCTGTTTAGGCTGCTGGGGTTGTAACTGCTTTTCTTCTGGAGCTATTGTAAGCTGCGGAATAGGCGCAATTACTGGTATATCGTAGGCCGCTGCGTCGCTTACCGTGGGATGAAGCGTAACGGCCTCTTGAGCATAGGCAGAGTCTGTAGCGCCAAACAGGCTTGCCACCACACACACAGACAAAACCCGCAATCCAACCGTCACTTAATTTTTCTCCGCCAGGGATGGGTCTAGCGAGTTTATGGTTAATTCCGGGTTGACGGGATATGTCCTGCCCTTTCCTTTTGAGCTTCAGGGGCTTAGTTTCAGCAGCATGCACAAAACCGAATGCTCAAAAAAATCCACCCTCCTGAATTCCGCCCGCCTAGCCCTGGAAACTGAAGCCAAGGGCATGGCCGACCTTATTGTTGCGCTGGGCGGGGGCCTGGGGGACGCCATCTGCCAAGCGGTGGAAATGATCGCCACCGCCAAGGGCCGGGTTATCGTGTCGGGCATGGGCAAGAGCGGCCATATCGGCCGCAAGATTGCCTCGACGCTTGCCTCCACCGGGACACCGGCCATGTTTGTGCATCCGGCCGAAGCCGGTCATGGCGACCTCGGCATGATCACCACCCAGGATGTTGTCATCATGATTTCCAATTCTGGGGAATCGGCAGAACTGAGCGCCATCCTGAATTATACCAAGCGTTTTGCCGTGCCGTTGATTGCCATTACAGCGCGGGCCGACAGTACGCTTGGCCAAACCGCCGATATCGTTTTGCAGATTCCTGCCTCGCCCGAGGCTTGCCCCAATGGTCTTGCGCCCACCACATCCACACTGCTGCAACTTGCCCTTGGCGACGCGCTGGCCATAGCACTGCTTGAGGACAAGGGGTTTACGGCCAAGCACTTCCAGGAATTCCATCCCGGCGGCAAACTCGGCGCAAAGCTCAAGCATGTCTCGCAAATCATGCGCAAAGGCGATGCACTGCCGCTTACCGCACCCGACACGTGCATGTCAGAGGCGTTGGTCGTGATGACCGAGAAGGCCTGTGGCTGCCTTGGTGTCGTCGAGGGAGACCGTCTTGTCGGCATTCTTACCGACGGCGACTTGCGCCGCCACATGAGCAGCGACCTGCTGTCGCTCAAGGTGGGTGATGTGATGACGAATTCGCCCAAGACCATCGGACCTGACGCACTGGCCGGTGAAGCCCTGGAAATCCTAAACGCCACCAGCATCACCTGCATATTCGTGATCGATGAACACAAGAAGACCACGGGCCTGATCCATATCCATGATCTCCTGCGGATTGGTGTGACCTAGGGCGTCCCATTCAGCCTTCTCGTACGCGCAGCCGCATGCCTTCGACGCTGGTTACGTGCACCTTTGAACCTGCTGCGAGATCGGGACCCAGAAGTTCCCAGCGGGTGCCGTCGATGTCAAGCTTGCCGTGGCCATGTATGATAGGTTCCACCAGGACATAGTTCTTGCCCACAAACCCATAGATGCGCTGGTTTAGATTTGGCTGGTCGTTGGCGATATGGCGATTTTTCGAATACCATGGGGCTGCCAGATAAACATATACAACGGCAAGGCCCGCAAACATCAGCGCCTCCACCTCCCAGGCTAACGTCAAGAAATAGGTGATAATGCCGATACTTGCCGCCGCAAAGGCAAGCCACATGAAAAATATGCCGGGCAGCATGAGTTCGACAAACAACAGGATGCCAGCCACGATCCACCAGAACCAGTAACCGAGCATGGGATACAGTTCTTGCATCGCAAAGCCCTCCTTACGGTTTGGTGATGTTGGGCAAGGGTGTGGAACTCTTGCGCCGCGGCGCTTCACCTGGTTCACCACCAAAGGCTTCGCGGGCAATCTCAGCTATGCCGCCGATGCTACCAAGGATAGAGGTGGCATCCAGTGGCATCATGAGGATTTTCTGGTTGGGCGACTGGGCGAGCGCTTCCAGCGCCTTTATGTAATTGTTGGCGACGAAATAATTGATCGCCTGCACATTGCCGTTGGCAATGGCGCTACTCACCATTTCCGTGGCGCGGGCCTCGGCCTCAGCAGAACGTTCGCGGGCTTCGGCATCCTTGAAGGCTGCTTCCTTGCGGCCTTCAGCCTGCAGCACCACCGATTGCTTTTCGCCTTCTGCCTTGAGGATGGCGGCCTGGCGCATGCCTTCGGCTTCTAGGATGGAGGCGCGCTTTTCACGCTCGGCCTTCATCTGACGGCCCATGGAATCGATGAGGTCGCGGGGTGGGTTGATGTCCTTGATTTCGATGCGGGTCATCTTCACACCCCAGGGCTCGGTTGCCTGGTCGACCACGCCGAGAAGCTTGTGATTGATGTCGTCACGTTGGGACAGGAGGCTATCGAGTTCCATCGAGCCCATGACGGTGCGGATGTTGGTCATGACCATGTTGATGATGGCGTTTTCCAGATCCACCACCTCATAGGTGGCCTTGGGTGCATTCATCACCTGATAGAAGGCAACTCCATCCACCGTGACCATGGCGTTGTCCTTGGTGATCACTTCCTGGGAAGGGACCTGGATCACCCGTTCCATCATGTTCATTTTGGCGCCCACCCGGTCAATGAAGGGAATGATCAGACCGAGGCCAGGACCGAGGGTTCGCACATAGCGCCCAAATCTTTCCACTGTGTAGTTATACCCTTGCGGCACCATGCGGATGGCCCTCAGCAGGTAGAACACCACGACGGCGAGTACCACGAGTACAAAAGTTCCGGGACCTTCAAACATCATGTCGTCTTCCTCAGCTTGGCCAAATCAGAATGCGAAATTATACTTTGAACAGTCAATAGGCAAAGTCGCGGAAGACCCGTTCGATATTGCCCTTCCAGGGCCCATTATAAAGGTCTAGCAGGTTTTCGGCGGCAGTTTTCCCCGTTGCTACTGTTTCTTCAAGCACATCCAGGAACGATCCTTCCGACTTGCCCTTGCAGCCCTGCCGGTTGCGCTTCTCGAGGCCCCCACGTGCTAGCTTCAGCATGTCGCGACTCACATCGCGCACAGTGCGCCCGCGGATCACGGCACGCAATCCCTCGCGCGGAACGGCATCACGCAGGGCCTGCCGTTCAGCTGCGGTCCAGTCCTTGACCAAGTCCCAGGCTGCATCTAGCGGGCCCTGCTCATAGAGCACACCGGTCCATAGGGCAGGCAGCGCACACAACCTGCGCCACGGTCCGGAATCAGCGCCGCGCATTTCCAGGTATTTCTTCAGGCGCACCTCCGGGAAGATGGTCGTAAGGTGGTCGTTCCAGTCCTTGATCAAGGGTTTTTCACCCGGCAGCTGCGGCAGCTTAGCGTCGAGGAAACTCCGGAAACTTTCGCCCGCACAATTGATGTAGCGTCCTTCGCGCATGACGAAATACATGGGCACATCTAATGCGTAATCCACATAGCGTTCGAAACTCATACCATCCTCGAAGGCAAAGGGTAGCATGCCGGAACGCGCCTTGTCCGTATCGGTCCATACTTGCGAGCGGAAGGTAAGGAATCCGTTGGGCTTGCCGTCAAGGAAGGGCGAGTTGGCAAAGAGTGCGGTGGCAATGGGCTGCAGGGCCAACGAAACGCGCAGCTTTTTCACCATGTCCGCTTCAGAGCCAAAATCCAGGTTCACCTGAACGGTGCAGGTGCGGAACATCATGTCACGTCCGTAACGGCCAACTTTGTCCATGTAAGGAGCCATGATCTTGTAACGGCCCTTGGGCATCACAGGTGTTTGCGCCCGCGACCACACGGGCGAAGCACCGAGCCCCAGAAATCCGATGCCCAGCGCATCTCCGATTTCACGGACCTGGACGAGATGCTCATGCACTTCTTCGCAGGTGTCGTGAACGGTCTCGAGGGGAGCCCCCGAAAGTTCGAACTGGCCACCCGGCTCGAGGGACACATTACCCATGCCCTTGCGATCGCTGAGGGCGATTATGTTGCCCTCCTCATAGACGCCGGCCCAGCCAAAGCGATCGCGCAGGCCCTCGAGCAGCGCGCGAATGGAGCGCGGGCCCTCGTAGGGAACAGGTTCAAGCGTATCAGTGAGGAAGGGAAATTTCTCGTGCTCGGTGCCGATGCGCCAATCGGATTTTGTTTTTGACCCCGCACTCAGAGACTGGATGAGCTGGGACCTTGTTTCAATGGGTAAACGCGCTTCGTCTGTGTTGGGAGTTGGTCCGCTCACGGGGGGTATCCTTGGTTGCCGGTGACTGAGGGGATGTAAGGCAGCCCAAGCCTTCCGGCAAGTCAAACATTGAACGGCAATTCATCAGGATAAGTTACAGTTACCAATCGCCGCAGCAGGCCTGCACGAGGGTGAGGACGGCAACGGCTGCGGTATCCGCCCGCAATATGCGAGGTCCCAGGGAAATGGGCACAACAAATCTCAGCGACCTCAGCAGGGTGATTTCATCCAGCGTAAATCCGCCCTCCGGCCCTACCAGCACGGCGGCGGGTGCCTTGACCTGCTTGAGGATTTCCAGAGGATTGCTGTTTTCCATAGTTTCATCGCAGAACAGCAGGGAGCGCTCGGCATCCCATTGACCCAACAGAAGTTTCAGCTTAACAGGCGCGAGAACCTCCGGCACGTAAACCAAATTGCATTGTTCAGCTGCTTCAACCACATTGGCGCGCATGCGCTCGAGATTGACCCGTTCAGCCACGGTATGCTGTGTCATCACGGGGCGCAGCCGCCTGACACCAAGCTCGGTGGCCTTTTGGACCATGTAGTCAAGTCGGGCATGCTTGAGGGGGGCGAAGAGATAGTCAATGTCGGGAGGCCGGGCTGCTCCCTCAACCAGCTGCTCGCAGCGCAAGGCAACGAACTTCTTCGAGACACTCGTGAGACAGGCGAGCCACTCACCATCTCGGCCGTTAAAAACCCGTAACGCAGCGCCTGGCCCCATGCGCAGAACACCCATGAGGTAGTGGGCCTGCTCACGGGTCAGGATCACTTCAGCATTTGGTGCAAGGCTTGCTTCAATATGCAGGCGGGGTGTGGTTTTCATGATGGGACTCATGTAACACGACCGCCATGAACGAAGCCAGCCACCACATTGCGGATGCTGATCTTGGAAACTGGGTGGGACGCCTAGTGCCACGCAGCGCCCAGCCCTATGCCCAGCTCATGCGGCTGGACAGGCCCGTGGGCTGGTGGCTGCTGCTGCTGCCCTGCTGGTGGGGACTGCTGCTGGCGCAGATTTCCGCCGGACGCGGTTGGCCCAACGTGTGGTTTGCCGCCCTGTTTCTCATCGGCGCCATTGTCATGCGGGGGGCAGGCTGCACGCTCAATGACATCATCGATCGGAAGTTCGATGCCCAAGTGCTGCGCACTAAGCAGCGCCCCATTCCCTCCGGCCGCGTCAACGTGGCGCAAGCCTTGGTATTCCTTTGCGGACAATGCGCGCTGGGGCTTGCCGTTCTCATGCAATTCAATCTCTATACCATCCTCCTGGGCATGGCCTCCCTGCTGGTGGTTGTGGTTTATCCCTTCATGAAGCGCATTACCAACTGGCCGCAGTTGGTGTTGGGCCTTGCCTTCAACTGGGGAGCACTCGTGGGCTGGAGTGCGGTTCGTGGGTCGCTCACCCTTGCCCCCTTGTGCCTCTATGGTGCAGGTATTTTCTGGACGCTGGCCTATGACACCATTTATGCGCATCAGGACAAGGAAGATGATGTGCTCATCGGCGTCAAATCCACGGCGCTGCAATTTGGCGATGCCACGAAAAACTGGCTCATCGGATTCTTCATCGTCTCGCTGACTTTGGCCGATGTGGCCCTCTGGCTTGCCGGCGCCTCATTCATTGCCCATACGGGCATTGTCTTGGCTGCATTGCATGCGGGCTGGCAGATCTGGCGTCTTGAGACGAATGATACGGAACTGTGTCTGGCGCTGTTTAAATCAAACCGAGTCTTCGGGCTCATTATTACTGGTTTCCTTTTCCTGGATTGCATTCTCACATGACTGACGAACTTCTCACCATTGCCCACGACCTCATCACACGTGCCCGGAAACTGGGCGCAGATGCCGCTGACGCCATGGCAGCCGACAGCCAGGGCATCGACATTGAAATGCGCGAAGGACAGATTGAAAAACTGGAGCGCTCGGAAGCGCGGGGCGTGGGTCTTCGGGTTTTCGTCGGCGAGTCGTCAGCCATGATTTCGGGCAGCGTGTTCACCAGCGATGCCCTGCAGCGACTGGCCGAAACGGCCGTGAACATGGCGCACGCCACGCCGCCTGACGCGCTGGCGGGGCTCGCGTCCACGGCATTGCTCGCCACGTCATTTCCGGAACTGGATCTCGTGTCATCCTATCTTCCCGACAGCGACAAACTGAAATCCATGGCAACCGAAGTGGAGCAGGCTGCACTTGGCGTTGCGGGCGTGAGCAAATCCGCAGGGGCAAGTGCCTCTGCCTTTCATCGCAAGATTGCGCTGGTGACCAGCAACGGCTTTGCGCGCAGCTATGGGCGCAGCAGTATCGGGCTCAGCGTGTCGGCTATCGCGGGTGAGGGAACCGCCATGGAGCGGGATTATGACTATTCCGCCGCCACTCATTTCGAGGATGTGAAGGCTGCAGCCGTGGTTGGAAAATCCGCTGGTGAGCGAGCGCTCAAGCGTCTAGGTGCGCGCAAGATCGCCTCGCAATCAGTGCCGGTGATCTATGACCGGCGAGTGGCTTCCAGCCTGCTGTCACACCTGTCGTCGGCCATCAACGGTACTGCAATTGCACGCGGCACGAGCTTTCTGAAGGACCGTCTAGGCCAGCAAATCTTTTCCAGCAACATTTCCATTGTCGATGATCCTGTGCGACAGCGGGGGCTGGCGTCCCGGCCCTTCGATGGCGAAGGCCTGGCCAGTGCGCGCCGCGAGATGGTGGGCAATGGTATACTTACGGGCTGGTTCCTTGACCTGCGCGCGGCCCGGCAACTGAAAATGGCGCCGACCGGAAACGGCTCGCGCGGCCTCAGCAGTCCGCCTGGTCCCTCCTCGTCCAACCTGCACATGGCCGCGGGAGCGCAAACGCCGACCGAGATGATCGCATCGGTGAAGCAGGGCCTGTTCATCACCGAGCTCATCGGTAACAGCGTGAACATGGTAACAGGTGATTACAGCCGCGGAGCCTCCGGCTACTGGATCGAGAACGGCGAACTGGCGTATCCGGTAAGCGAAATCACTATTGCCGGAAACCTGATAGACATGTTCAAGCTGCTGCAGCCAGCCAGTGACCTGGAGTTCAAGTCGTCCACCAATGCCCCCACAACCCTCGTCGAAGGATTGACCGTTGCCGGTGTGTGAGTTAGGAGCCAAAGCAGCAACCTACTCACAGGCTAAGGTTTGAATCCCATGGCAGCCACATCGAAGACATCCAACCCCACCCCGCAACTGCTGCACATGGTGTTCGGCGGTGAACTCGATGATGTGAAGAAGGTTGATTTCAAGGACTTGAGCAAGCTCGACGTGGTTGGCTTCTATCCCAACTACGCCACTGCCCACACGGCATGGCAAAGCAAGGCCCGCGAAAGCATCGACAACGCCCAAATGCGCTACTTCATCGTCCACCTGCACCGCCTATTGGATCCCTCCCACGACGCTCAGTAGACAAATCTCTCGATCGTCGACCTTGCGTCGACGACCCAGCCCAGGCAACGAGCTCATAGGCTGGTTGGGCGGGTCGGAGCCCGACCATGAAGAATGGGGAGAATGTGAATTATCGCCTTGCCTCGATCGCATCCCAGATCATCGCAGCGATGTCCTCGCCGCCGAAGCGTTTGACTTCGCGGATGCCGGTGGGGGAGGTGACGTTGATTTCGGTGAGGTAGTCGCCGATCACGTCGATGCCGACGAAGATGAGGCCGCGCTTTTTCAGATCGGGGGCCATGGCCTCGCAGATTTCGTGCTCGCGTTTGGTAAGTATAGTAGGTTCGGGCTTGCCTCCCACATGCATGTTGGAGCGGCTTTCGTTTTCAGCCGGCACACGGTTGATGGCGCCTGCCACCTTGCCATCCACAAGGATAATGCGCTTGTCGCCTTCACGCACCTCGGGGAGGTACTTCTGAGCGATGAAGGGTTCGTTGCGAAAGGCACCTTCAAACAGTTCTAGCAGGGATGAAAAATTCTGGTCGCCATCGCTCAAGCGAAACACGCCGGCGCCACCGTTGCCATAAAGGGGCTTGAGGATGATATCGCCGTGAGTTTTGCGGAATGCGGCAACCTCTGCGGCGTCCCTGCTGATCAGGGTTTCCGGCATGAACTGACGGTAGTTGAGGACAAAGAGTTTTTCCGGTGCGTTGCGCACTTCGGTGGGGTTGTTCACCACAAGAGTCCTGGGGTTGATGTGGTCCAGCATATGGGTTGCGGTGATGTACCCCATGTCAAAGGGCGGGTCCTGCCGCATGTGCACCACGTCGAAGGTGCCGAGGTTTACCGTCTTCTCATTACCAAAGCTGAAATGATTGCCGAGTTCATCGCGCACGGTCACGTCATGCCCGGTGGCAAAGAGCGAGCCACCGCGCAACGCCAGGGTTTTAGTTTCATAATGGAACAGCGAGTGCGCGCGCGCCTGGGCTTCCAGCATGATGGCAAAGGTCGAGTCACCCTTGATGTTGAAGCTGTGCATGGGGTCTGCCTGGACGGCGACTTTGAGCGGCATGGTTTGGTCGTCTCCTGGAATGGCATTTTCAATATGGTGGGGCAAAAGCTACGCATTCACGAGCACGATGTCAAAACGGCAGAATGTGCTATTGGCTTTCCTGGCGCGGGCCACCCAGCCCCGCGCGGCAGCGGCTATGCGCCTGGATTGCGATGGGGTCACGGGATGCAATACCCCAATCAAGGTTGCCAGGCGCCTTCACCTCGATGAAGGCGGTCACATGCCTTCGCCGCGTGCTGAGAGCTTTT
>Ga0315287_10000711_pt1 | contig 29532 bp, 20 predicted proteins | sample YL17G11_0_MG_FD_205037 | JGI IMG/M metagenome (GOLD analysis project Ga0315287, IMG submission 205037) | Sediment microbial communities from Yellowstone Lake, YNP, Wyoming, USA - YL17G11_0 | ecosystem: Environmental > Aquatic > Freshwater > Lake > Sediment | place: USA: Wyoming | collected...
ATTTTTTTTTAATTTTTTTTTTATATCCCCCCACCCCCCCCCCCCCCCCCCCCCCGTCCCCCCCGTCCAGGTCCGCCTCGCCCAGCGCCCCGGCCGCCCCGCCGCCTACACCGTCCTCGCCCGCTGCCCGTCCGGCAGCACCCCGCCCTCCGGCGATGACGCCGCCCTGGCGTCCTACTTCAACGCGGCACACTCCATGGCCGACCTGGTGCGGGGGTGGGCGTCCCCGGCCGACCCGCACTTTGCCGCGGCCGCGGCCGCGGCCGCGGGCGCGCGCGTTCTGGACCAGGCGCCCCTGGAAACCCTGCTCGCCTTCATCTGTTCCTCCAACAACTCCATCGGCCGCATTGCGGGCATGGTGGCGCACCTGGCGAGCGCGTACGGGGACGCGCTGGCGCCGGTGACTGCTGGAAAGGACTGTGGCGGGGAGGGGGGGGGGGAGGAGGAGGAGGGCGGCGGCGGACGCGGACGCGGACGCGCGCCCACCCCCGCCCCCGCCACCCCCCCCCCCTTCCACGCCTTCCCCTCCCTGGCCGCCCTGGCGCCCTGCAGCGAGGCCGACCTCCGGGCCGCCGGCTTCGGCTACCGCGCCCGCTACATCGCCGGCACGGTGGCCGCCCTGGCCGCCAAGGAGGGCGGCGGCGAGGCGTGGCTGGAAGGCTTGCGGAGCCCGTCCGTCCCCGCGACCGCCGCCGTCCAGGCCCTGGAAACCCTGCCGGGCGTGGGCCCCAAGGTCGCCGCCTGCGTCGCCCTGCTGGCCCTGCGCAAGCCGGGCGTCGTCCCCGTCGACACGCACGTCTGGGCGCTCGCCCAGCGGCACTACACGCCCGGGCTGCGCGGGAAGGCCCTCTCCCGGGACGTGATGGCGGCCGTGGAGCGCGCGTTCGTGGGCCGGTTCGGGGAGGCCGCGGGCTGGGCGCAGACGGTGCTTTTCGTGGCGGACCTGCCCGCCGTGCGCAAGCGGGCGGCGGAGGCTGCCAAGGAGGCGGCGCGCGGTGGGGATGAGAGTGGGGAGGAGGAGGAGGAGGAGGAGGAGGAGGAGGCACCCGCCGCCCGTGAGCCGTCCCCAGGCGCCGCCGCCCGGGCGGACAGGCTGGCCCGCCGGGAGGAGGCGGTGTGGGCGGAAGCGAAAGCGGCAGCAGTGTCCGGCAAGAAGCGGGCGGCGTCCAGCTCGCCGGACGCGGTGCCGACGCCGCGCAAGGCGGAGGGGGGGAAGGCGGCCCGGGGTTGAAAAAAAATGGGGGGGGAGCGGGCCGAGTGGCGCGCGCCGCCCACTCTCACTCATTTTTTCGTCTGGGGGGGGGCCGTGCCTTCCTGTTGTCGCCTTTTTTCTCTTTCTCTGTGTTTGCCTGACTGACCAGGGGCGACTGATTTCTGTTCTGCCCGTGCGCGTGTCCAGACGCGGGCCTCGCCGGGCGCACACTCGCGCCTCACACACACTTGGCCACCATTTTTTTTTCGCGCTCCCCAATGCCGGCTGTCGCCCCTCGCCCCGGCGCTGGCTGGGCCGCCCTGGCCTTGTCTCTCGCTCTGAGTCTGCTAAGGACCCATGCCACGGCCAAGTCGGTGCCGGAAATCAATTCGGCGGTGAGTCGAGAGAGGCCGCGGGAGGGAGGGCGATGAGGGCCCCCACACACACATGCATGCGCTGGCCGCGGCAAAAGGGAAACAAGCGAGGCCGGCCCCTTCTTAAATCTCCCAGCAGCCTGCCTTATGTGCTGCTGATTTGGGCCGCATGGTAGTTGTCACCCACGTTCCTGGGTCGTTAGGGGGAAAGAGGAGCGAAATAATGGATGGCAAAGCGGTGGCGGCCCGTTTCATCATGGCAAAAGGAGCGCGCGCGAAAGAACGGCCCCAACCAGCCCCTCATTCACTGTTTCCTCTCTGCGCCTTCCTTTCCCATTTCAAGATCATCATGACCTCCATGTCCGACTGGGGGCCCGCCTCCGACCGGTGCACCCAGATGGTGGACCGGGCGGTGCAGGTGCGTGTGCAATGAAGAGGGAGGAGAAAAGGAAGAGGGGGCCCGTGTCTTGGTCTCTCCCTCCAGCGGCAGCAGTCACACCCTCCACCTCACCTCTTCTCATCACATCATCAAAATCGCCACGCCGCGCGCCCTCTCCCCACAGATCCGCCAGACCCGCCTCATGTTTGTGCCCACCCTCTACTTTGTGGACTCGACGGGCACCTCCCACGACACCGGGCAATCCCGGGTCAGCCACTGGTGCTACACCCGGGATTCCGGGGGGTGGTGCCCACCCGCGACGCCGGAGCAGACAGCCCAATTTAAAGCCGGCATGACCAAATGTTTCAAGCACGCGGTGGCAAAGGGGATGAGCCTGGCCGTCACGCCGCACGTGGACGACGGGACGGGGTCAGGTGTGAGGAGGATAGAAAAAGAGGATGGGGTGCGGGGGCACGCGCGCGTGCCCTTTTTCTCGCCTCAACCCTTTTCTCTCCTCCCCTTCCTCTCCTCTCTCCATCAACATCCTCATCGCCACTCTCTGTCACTTCTTTCTCCTTGCCTACTTCCTCTGTTTTTGCAGGCCTCTGGCGCAATGGCCTGGTATTTGACCCGCTCGCCCCCGCCGCCGGCCTCTCGTACGCGGACTTCATGCTGCACCCGCTGGCGGACGCCCTCAAGGCGGCCATGGGCCCGGCCACCCGGGTGTGGCTGGCCACGCAGGGCGAGATGGGGGCGACCGTGGTGTACTACCCGGCCTCCCACCGGGCGCTCCTGGGCTCCCTGAAGGCCCGCATCGCGGCCGGACAGGCTCCCGGGGCGGCCGCCCGCGTCGCGACGGGCGTGCTGACCAACGCGGACAAGCTGTGCCAGTGCATCAGGCAGGAGGGGGGGGGGGGCGGTGGTGGCGCCGGTGGGGGCGACCCCCCGCCCTCCTACTCGGCCCAGTTCAGGGCGGCCTGGCCCCAGGGGGTGGGCGCCGCCTTTGACGCGCCGGCCGTGCGGGCCCTGTTTGAGGCCGCCGACTTCATCGGCTTCTCAAATTACCCGACCCTCCCCGGCCCGGCCGTCAAGCCGGCCGACCTGGAGGCCGGGCTGTCCACGTTTGCGCTGGAGCTGGCCGCCTTTGGCGTCGACTTGCGGGCCCTCATCGCCCGGCGGGGGACGGCCCTCTTCTTCTCCGAGGTCGGCGTGGGCGGCGGTGCGGACGCGTGGGGCGGCAACCCGACGGCCGACCCGGCCGCCGCGGCGGCCGCCCCCTTTTACGGTGTCACGCACTCGTACAGCCCGGACGCCGACCCCTGGCACCGGCCCGGCCAGGGGCCCGGCATGGGGGCGTTCCTGCGGTCCTTCTACGTGGCCCTGTCCCAGTTTGCGGCCGCGCGGGGCACCTGCGCGGGCTGCAAATTTCCGGGCGTGGACGGCGTGTTCCTCTGGAACTGCGGGTCGTGGGACGTGCAGGGCGTCCACCCGTCCTCCTGGGCGGGGGACGACCCGGCCGGCGCGCCCGGGCGGGTCGGGGGTGGCGGGCGGCCGTTCACGTACAGGGACGCGGCCATCGTCGGGCTGATTGCCGACCACAACGCGGCGGCGGTCGGGGGCGGGGGCGGGTTTGGCCGGGTCGCGCCTGGGGACGGGGGGCAACAGGGCGGCCGCGCGGAGGGGGAGGGCGGCCGCGCGCCCTCCTCCCCGCCCGGCGGCGCCACCCCGGCCGACGCCTCCCGGGCGGCCGCATCCGCGGAGTCCGCCCGCCTGGCGGCGGCGATGATGGCGGCGGAGGGAGGCAGGCAGGGAGCCGTGGAGGAGGAGGAGGGCGGCGACGCCCTGCCGGCCCGGCCAGGGCTGGCGGGCGGGGGCGGGGGCGGAGCCACGGCGGCCGTGCGCGCGACGACTGCGCCGGCCGCGCCGGCCCCCGCCCGCCCGGCCCCGCACGACCTGGCCGCCGGCGCGGCGGACGGGGCGTTCTCCAGTTTCGCCCAGCTCCAGGAGGCCCTCCTGGCGGCGGTGGACCGCCTGGACCTGCCGGGCGGCGGGAGCGGGCGGGCGGCGGTGGGGGAGGAGGCGTGAGCGCACGCGCGCGCGCTCGGGCTTCTTTCACCGGGCCTCAGGAGCATTGTGCAGCCAGCAGCGCGTTGTACCAACAGAAACAGGGGGCGATGCGTGTTTCCTTCTTGAGCGTGGGGTTTAGATTTTGGTGCGTGTGCGTGCGGGGGGCTGTGTCAAAAAAAAAAAAAAAAAAAACTATTCCTCACTACAATCACACCACCACCCCCGCGTCCGCGAAAAAGTTGCGGAACCAGCGCACGCCCGCCGGCCCCGCATCCCGGCACAGCACGCCCGCGGCTTCCGCGGTGGCCAGGTGGACGCCCGCGACGGCCAGCGGCACGCCTAGGGCGCCCGCGACGGAGGAGGGGGTGAGGGCCGGGCCAAGGCCGGGCACGCGCTCGGAGGAGAGCAGGGGCGCGCCGCCGCCGCCGCCGCCGCCCTCTGCCCCGCCCGCGTCCGCGCCCGCGCCCGCCCCCGCCTCGCTCGCCAGGGCCGTCAGCCGCCGGCACACCGCCTCGTCCGTCTGGGAGAGCGCCTCAATGGCCAGCACGCCGGACGGGAAGGCGCGCAGGCGCAGGGGGCAGGACAGGCCCCCGAGCGCGCGCGCGGCCGCCAGCACGTCGCCGGGGGCGGCCAGCTCGGCCCCGCGCGCCCGGTTGAACAGGCAGAAGGCGTCGGGCAGGGGGAGCACGCCGCCCGCGCCCGCCACGTGCGGGGCCAGGAAGTCCGCCATCTGCCGGGCCAGGGCGGCCGTGAACAGGGAGGGCGACGTGTTGGCCCGGGTCACGGGGGAGGCCAGGCCGAGGGCAGCTAGGTCCGCCTCGAAGGCGGCCGCCACGTCGGGCGCCCGCCCGTCCGCCTGCCTCCCCCCGCCCTCGCCCGCGGCCAACGCGGCCCGGACCCGGGACGCCAGGCCCACCATGTCCGACGCGGCCGCCATGAGGGCGCGCAGATCGGTGAAGGCGCCCTCGAGCGCCGCCCCCTCCGCGGCCGCGCGCGCGGCCTCCGCCCGCAACAGGCCGCCCACGCCCGCGGCGGCGGAGGACCGCCCTGCCGTTGCAGGGGCGGCGGCGGTGTGCAAGGCTGTCGCTGGCCTCCCCCCCCCGGACGGGCGGGCCAGGGCGGCGGCCGCCGCGTCGCGCTCGGCGGCCGTGACGGGGCCCTCCAGCGAAGCGTCCAGCCCCTCCCGCTCCAACAACCACAGCGCGGCCGCCTGGGCGTAGCCGCCCGGGCAGGCCAGGAGGGCGTGGGAGGCCGCGTTCAGGGAGAAGCCGAGGGCCATGACGGCCGCCAGGGCGTCCGGGTCGAGCGGGTCGAGGGGTGCGGGCGCGGGCGCGGCGGAGGAGGCGGGGAGGCCGCCGACGCCGCCGCCGCCCTCACTCTCCCACGCCCTCCCGGCCAGGGACGCCCGGACCGCCGCCTCGATGCCCGCCCCCGCCTTGTGCGGGTCGACAACGACCTTGATCTCCCGGGCGCCGGACGCGGACGCCCGGAAGGAGGCCGCGGGCAGGAGGGCGCCGGACGACGGGTCGGAGCACGTGTGGAGTCGCGCCTTGGGAGTTGACCATAACCGCGTCGCCTTCATTTCCACCCTGGCCAGGCAGACCAGTGGCAGGAAGGTGGAGCTCCCCGGTGCGGGGGCCGCCAGGGCGTCCACCCACAGTACGCGGTGGGTGGTGATGATGAGGGTGCCGTCCTACAGAGAGAGAGAAAGTGAAAGGGGGGTGAAAGGGGGGGGGGGGGGGGTCGGGGTCGGGGTGACGAGCGTGGTTGAAAAAAAAAAGTTGAGAGAAGGTCGCTCGGGGTCTCCTCCTCCTCCTGCCCTCCTCTCACCTCCAGGACCTCGGCTGCCCGACCATCCACCTCCCCACTGCCGCCCACGAAGACGAGGTCGACCTGTGCTCAAAAGGGAAAAGAGGGGAGGAGTGAGAAAAGTGGCGATACGCTTTGTGCATTGGTTTTGTTTTTTCATGCGAAGAACACTCGCACACACCTGGTCCTGCAGCAGGCGCTCCACTTCCCCGGGAAGCAGGACGGGGCGGCCGCTGTCGGTGAGGGGGAGGGGTGGTAGGACGATGGGAGGGAGAGACGAGGACGCCATGCTCTCTCTTGAATGGAACCCAGTGTGCCATCATTTCCATTTCCCCCCACATTTTCCCACAACGCCCCCGCCCCACACGCGCCCCAGTCAACTCACACGCACATACAAGTTCAGCGCGCACACCTCCTCTCTCTCTCCTTCATGTTGCCGGCGTCGCGCCCCCGCCTCCGTCCGCGCTCCCAAACCGGGCCGCCCGCTTAGCCGCGCGCTCGCCTTCTTCAGTCGGGTCGAACGGGGTGGGCAGCCCGAACCGGGCGGCCCGGGCCTTGCGCTTCTCGAATTCAGCCCGCCGTTGCTCGGGGGTCAGGGTGGGGAGGGTGACGGCGACGGCGGCCGGGGCGGCGGCGGGCTTGGCGGCGGTGACGCTGTGGTGGAGGGGAGAGGTTGAGTTTTTTTGATGAGGAAGAAAAAAGATTAGCGCACCCGCGCTCTGCCTCTCCTCCTCTCCTCCTCCTCCTCTACTCACCGTTCCGCCTTGGTCTCGTCCGGGGGGGGCAGGCCAAACCGGGCTGCCCGGGCCGCCCGGCGGGCGGCCTCGTCCGTCGCCGGCGCGGCAGCGGAGGCAGGGGCCGCAGCCGCGGATTCGGGCGCGGGCGCCGCAGCGGCGGGCGCGGGCACCGCCGGCACTGCCACGGGCGCAGGTGCCGCCGGCGCAGCAGCAGGCGCCTCAGCGGGCGCACCGCCGCCCCCCCCTCCTTCGCTGTCCAGGGCAGCTTCAAGGCGTTCCACGAGGGCAGCTTTCAGCCCGTCGCCTGCCAGCCCGCGGCTTTTCAGCTCCTCCCTCAGCTGGGCGACGGTGAGGGTGGACGGCTTCATGCGTGGGGAGGCTATGGAGAAGGCAGTCTCGTGTGCGTATGTATGATAGGTGCGCGCGCGTGCGTGTGCGTGTGTATGGGGGGGTAGGGGTGGACAAGACTCTGAATGAAGAGAGGGAAGGGGGGGAAAAAAAAAAAAAAAAAACGAAACACGCCGCCTGGAACCTATCAGAACTCTCTCGCGTGCCGTGAGCGACGGCACGCCCGACCCCCTACAAACCAAGGACGCACCCCTTCCCCTTTCGTCCACTCATCACTCTCTCTCTCTCTCTCTCACCACAGCAGCGGCACCATGCCGAGCAGGCAGCCCACGCTCACCCCGCCCACGCTCCCCGCGACGCGCGCCGCCCGCACGCTCCACCGCGCCCGGTCCGCCGCGCTCAGCAGGGGCGGCGCCCCCCACCGGGTCGCCCGGGCGCGGGCCTCGATCTGGTCGGCCAGCCCCAGGCCGGCCACGTCGGACAGGAGGTTGCCCAGGCCCGCGGCCGCCAGGGTGGACAACCCGAACGCGACGCCAAACCTCGCCTCGATCCCCTCCCCGGCCGTCAGCATGATGAAGTTGTCCACGAAGCCGAAGCCGATGAAGGGCAGGCCGGCGGCCGCGGCGAGGGCGGCCAGGGCGCGGGCGTCGAGCGGGGCGGGGGCGGGCTGGGCGGCCGCGGCCGCGGCCGCGGCCTCCGCGTCGTGCGCCCTCAGCGCGTCCGCGAGCTCGCCCCTGTCCAGCCCGCCGTAAGGGCGCCGCGTGTCCGCCGCATGAAATAGCGCATCCGCGTAGTGCTGGGTGATTGGGAGGCGGGCGGCGGCGGCGGCGGCGGTGGCGGCGGCGGTGGCGGCGGGCACAGAAGATGGGGTTGACGGGCCGTCAGCGCTCCCCTCCCTCGCCCGCAGCGCCCGCAGCAGGACGCCCCGCTGCGTGGGCGTCAGCGCGTCGACCAGGGCTTCAGACGCCGCCAGCGGGGCCGCGGCGAAGTGGGAGACGATGGCGGCGGCGGCGGTGGGGGCGGTGGGGGCGGCCCAGGTGGAGGAGGCGGAGGCCGGGGTTGCGAATTGGCGAACTCGCAACCCCCCGCGGGCCGCCGCCGCCAGGGCCAGCAGGCGGGCGGCGGCCCAGGTAGTGCCCGGGCCGGCCATGGGATGCGTGTGTGTGTGTGTGTGTGTGTGTAAGTGTGTGTGTGTGTGTGTACGTGTGTGTGTGGGTGCGCGTGCGTCCTTCCTCTACCTCTCTCTCCCTCTGTGCGTGGCGCGCGCGGAGAGAGAAAAAAAATGTGAAGAGCAGAACCGGGGCAGGTCGCATTCAGTTTTTCGAAGAAACAACACGCAACACAACACCATGGCCCCCACCCCCGCCCGCCTGGCCCTTCTGGTCCTGGTCACGACCTGTCTGGTCGCCTTGGCCAGCGCTGCGGCAGCGGCAGAGGGCCCGACTGCGGAGGAGGTGAGCACGAAATGGGGACAATAAAAGAATGAAAACGCGATCTCTTCTCGGGCGGGGCGGGGCTTGCAAAACCGCGACCGCACGCTCGGAACCGGCCCACCTCATCCCGAGGGGTGGCACGTATGCGTTGGCATGCGATGCGTGCCCGAAGGCCCGTACTTGACCAGGTTTGGTGGGGGAAAGGGGCGTCTTTTTCACTATCTCCCCCTCTTTTCAAGCGCGCGACCCCCCCCCCTCCCCCCCGCCTCACATGCTTTTTTTTTCATTTTTCCATTCCATCCCCCGTCCCCGCCCTCATTCACACCACACACGCACAGGCCCTCGCCGAGCTGGCCTCCCTGCGCGACGCCTCCCCCGATTCCGTTATCCCCTTTGACGAAGCCCTCTTCAACCGCCTGGCCGCCACGCCCGCCGGCGCCTCCCAGCGCGCCTACACGCTTGCCTTCTTCCTCACCGCCTCGCACATGATGGACAAGCCCAAGCTGGGCCTCCGCTCCATGCGCAAGGAGTGGGGTCGCATGGCGGGCGCCCTGGCGGAGGCGGAGGGCGGCCGGCCGGCGGAGGGCGGAGGCGGCGGCGGCAAGAAGAAGCCGGCCCCGCCTATCTTCATGGGGTCCATCGAGTTTGGCACCGCGCGCGACGTTTTCAACCGCCTGGGCGCGACCTCCCTGCCCTGGGTGGTCACCCTGCGCCCGGGCGTGGCCGCCCCGCCGGAGGGCGGCCCCTTGAAGCTGGAAGCGGCGGACGTGATGCGGCACGACGCGTACGGGGCGCGACACTGGGCGGCCGCCGACTTTGGCGCCTTCCTGCGGGACCGGGCGCCCGGCGCGGGCGCGTGGGTGCCGACCCCGCCCCCGCCGCCCTCCATCCTGGGCCCCCTCACGGGCGTCGCCCTGCTCGCCCTGGCCGCCGTCCTGGCCAAGCCCGCCTGGCGCCTGTACAACTCCCCCCTTGCCGCGTGCAAGCCCCTCCAGGCGGCCGCCGCGCTGGCGGTGTGGTGGTTCGCCGTCTCGGCGGGGCTGTACAACATCATCCGGGGCATGCCCCTCGTCGCCCCCGGCGGGCCCGGCGGCCGCCCACGCATCTTCCTGGACCGGGGCGGCCAGCTCGGGGCGGAAGGCTTCATCATGGGCACCCTCTACACCGCGGTCGGCCTGGCGACGGCCGCCCTGACGCACGCCGTGCCGCGCGCCGCCCTGCCGGGCACGCGCCGGGTGGCGGGCTTTGCCGTCCTGGCGGCCCTCTGGTTCGCCTACTCCCGGGTCGCGTCCATCCACGCCTGGAAGGCGGGCCTCGCGTGGAAGTCCTTTTTGTTTTGATTCTCTGAGGGAGGGGGGGGGGTCAATCATGCGTGAATTGAGACAGAGCGGGGGGGCGCGGCGTGTGCTTGTGTGTGTGTGTTGTTGAAAAGAAAAAAAGCGCTTTTTTTATAATAATAAAAATCTCGACCCCTCTCCATTTCCCCTGCTCTCTCTCTCGCGTGCTCTCGTCACCCGGCCCTCGCCGCCTCCGGCGATGCCAGCGGCACGTCCCGGGGCGGCGCCACCTCGCCGCCCCCGCCGCCAGCTGCACGCGGTAAGGGCGCGGCGGTCAGCGTGTCGGCGGTGCGGGCGGGCGCAGCAGGCGCGCCGGCGGCCGCCCCGCCCGCCCCTCCAACAACCCCGGCCGCCCGGGCCGCCAGCCCGCCGTCCACGCCCAGCTTTCTGGCCAGGGCCGCGACGAGCGGGCGCCCCGCGCCGCGCCGCGCGCCGCCGCGCCCCGCGCAGTCATCATTCCGGGCGTGCTGGTGGACCGGGTGGTGGTCGTGCCAGGCCCGCAGACCCTGGGATTCGGGCAGGCCGACCCGGCGCCGGACGCGGTCGCGGCGCTGTGCGGCGGCGTGAGCCGTGGCGGCGGCGGCGGCGGCGGCCACGGCGCCTCACCACCGCCACCGACCCCCAGGGGGGCCGGCCACGCTGGCCAGCCTGACCCGCCTGGACTTGAGCGGGTGCCCGCGCATCACCGCGGGCGGCCTGTCCGGCTGCCGCTCTCCCGGCCCAGCCTGCCTGCGCGCCCCACAACGGCCGGGGGGGTGAGCGGGGGGGCTGGCCCTGCGTGCGCCGACCCTGCCCGCCCTGGCCTTCCCTCTCCCTGGCCGGCTGCCCCCGCCTGTCCTCGCTGGACGTGGGCCCCCTGCCCCGCCTGGCCGACCTGAACGTGTCCGGGTGCGGGGGGCTGACGCGGCTGGGCCTGGTGGGCACCCTCCCGTCCCTTACCCGCCTGGCCGCGTCGGGGTGTAGGGCCCTGGCCAGCCTGTGGCCGGGGCCGACGTCGGCGCCGGCCCTGGAGGAGCTCAACCTGTTTGGGTGCCGCTCCCTGACCGCGCCAGAGCTGGAGGGGGCCCTTGGCGGTGGGGAGGGTGGGGGGCGGGGGGGGGCAGGAGGGGGGGCGGCACTGCTGGCGCCGCCCGTGGCCCTGGCGGCGGGCAGTGGTGGTGGGAGCGACGCAGCGGGCGGGAGTGGTGGCGGTGATGGCGGCGCGACCGGCGCTCCCACCACCACCACCACCACCGCCATCCCGCCTGGTCCGCCTGGTGGTGAATGGGTGCACGGGGTTGAGCCGGGTGGTCCTGCCGCCGAGGGCGGGCCGGTCTCTGGCCTCCCTGAACGCGGCCGGGTGTTGCGCCGCGGTGGAGGTGGACGTGGCCACAGCCCACGCCCTGATGTCCCTGCGCCTGGATTGGTGCGGGTCGCTGGCGAGGCTGCGCCTGTCGCCTGTCGCCCGCCTCAGGGAGTTGGGGGTGAGTGGGTGCAAGGGGCTGCCGGACGAGTGGGGTGGGATGGCGGAGGCCCTGCGGCGGCGGGTGGTGGGTTGAAAAAAAGAACCCGGGAGGAGGGAAACCAGCCGTCAGCCTGAGGAAACAGAGGTGAAATGAAAATGGAAAATAGAGAGAGCAGAGGGAAAGTGCGCTCCTGCACGCCCCTCCTGTTCCCCCCACACACACACATACTGTTGCTGGAGAGACGAGAGACTCAGCCCCTTTACTCTTTCTCTCCAACTTTCTCTCTCCCCCGCGTTTCTCCACTGCTTAAATCTGTCTTCTCTTTTATTCTCTCCGCTGCACGCGGTAAGGGCGCGGCGGTCAGCGAGTCGGCGGGGCGGGCGGGCGCAGCAGGCGCGCCGGCGGCCGCCCCGCCCGCCCCTCCAACAACCCCGGCCGCCCGGGCCGCCAGCCCGCCGTCCACGCCCAGCTCCCTGGCCAGGGCCGCGATGAGCGGGCCCACGCCCGGGCCGGGCGCCAGGTGGCGGGCCAGGGAGGCAAAGGCTTTCTGCGCCTTGGTCAGGGGCGGGCCGGCCACCCCGCCCCCGCCCGCGCAGAGCTCGGAGAACCCGCGCCACGCCGCGCCCAGCCCGACCGCGTCCGCCTCCGCCGCGCATTCCTTGGCCAGGGACACCAGGTCGTCCGCCAGGGAGGTGGGTGGTGGGGCGGTCGGGCAGCGCCCCCGCCCCGCCGCCGACGCGGGCGCCTCGACCTGGGCGGGGGGCCCCACCGAGTGGCGCAGGGAGAAGGGCGCCACCCCACTGCCGCAGCACGCCCCGCCGCCGCCGCCTCCCTTGGCCACCACGAACCAGGTCAGGGCGGCGGCGGGGGAGGGCAGGGTCCGGTCGTACGGCCCGACGATGGCGCCCACGAAGGGTTCCGCCCCACAGCCCGACCCACACGCAAAGAGGGCCTGGTAATTGCGCTGGTTTTCGGCGTCCTTTTTTGATGGGGTGGGCTCGAAAATCGGGTGGGAGTGGTACCAGCCGACGGGGGCCAGGCCCGCGGCCGCCATGGCCGCCCGGGCAGCCACCTCCGCGGCCGGGTCGAGCTCCACGGACGTGCCGGACAGGGAGCCCGCCAGGCGCTTGCAGGGGAAGGCAGCCGCGACGGCCAGCGCGCGCTTTTCGGGGTCCCACGCCCCGCCCAGCAGCCCGATGACCTCCTTCGAGCACAGGTGGGCGTGCAGGTCCATGACAGCCGTGGCGGCCCGCCCGACCGACAGGGCGTAGGGCTGGGCCAGCGGGCCGGACGACCCCGGCGGGCCCGAGAAGGACCGGCAGGGCAGCAGGTCCAGCGCCTCCGACGTCGCGCCCAGGGAGGCCTTGCCCGGCCCAGCCGCCGCGCGCTTGGGGCGGGAGGCCGCGTACTCGGTGCGGGGGGCGGGAGGGGGCGGGGTGGGCGAGCGGGAGGGTGGCGGCGGCGGGGCGGGCGGCCGGGCAGCGGCGGGCGCGGATGCCCCCGCCCCCGCCGGCGCCTTGCCTGTCGCCCGCCGCCGGCCGCCGGCCCCCGCCCGGGCGGCGGGAGCCGCCTCCGCGCCGGGCACCCACCCCTGCCCGCCCGGCTGGAAGACGCAGCACGCCGGGTCGTCGGGCGGGAGGACGCCCGGCAGGACCGCGCCGGCCGCCAGCAATTCCGCGACCCGCTCCGGCCGCAGCCCGTACGCGCGCGCTGACGCGCTGTGCGGGTCGAGGACCCGCCCCGAAATGGTGTAGCCCGGCCCGCCCACGGCCTCCACCGCCGGCGGCAGGCGCCGCCCCTCCATTGCCCACCGGATGAACTGCTTCTGGGCGTGGGAGGCGACGCCCCGCCGGTCCCGGCTGCCGACGGCGGCCGCGACCGCCGTCCAGTCCCGGCCGTGCTGCTCGATGGCGGCCTCGAAGCGCGCCTTCTCCCCGTCGTCCCACGCCCGGGCGGCCGGGCGCTCGAGGCCTGTGTCCCTGCGCTTGCGGCGGCCCGTGGTGGTGTAGTCGCCGTCTGTTGAGGCGGGCGGGCCGGCCCGGCGGCGGCGGGCGCGGCCGGAGCCGGGAGGGGCGGAGGGCGGGGAGGAAGGGCGGGGGAGCGCGGTCGGGGGGGTGTCGCCGCCCGCGCTCGTGGTGGGGGCGTCCTCGTCGGAGGCGGTGGCGGCTGGTGGCGCAGATGGAGAGAGGAGGAGGAGGAGGCGCGAGGCGTGAGAGTTTGTGGGGTGGAGACAAAAACTGGTACTGGCGGCGGGAAGCGCGAGCGAAGGGGGGGGGGGGGGGGGCCACGCGCGCGCGCGCGCCCCCCCCCCCCCCGGCCCCCGCCCCCCCCCCCCCCCCCTCTCGCTCGCTCGCTCTCCCGGGCGGACAATGCCCTCGCGCCGTCCCCTCTTTTTTTTTTTTACCCCGTCGCAGAGAGAAGAAATCTTTCTCCACACGCTGAGGCGATCAGACGAGCGCGGTGCGAGGAGCGCAAGGCCGGGCAATTGAAGGACCCGAGGAGGGGGGGGGGAAGCGCGCGTGCGCGCCCTCGCATCAAGGGTGAAGTCTCATCTTTGCCGCGCCCGCACTCACTCACTCCCAGTTACCCCTCACCTGCTTTGGCTCTCCGCGCCCGCTTAGCCGCAGCCGCTCTTTTGCGGCGGCGGCGGACGGCGGCATCGACGGTATCGTCATCGCTGCCTTCGTAATCTGAATCCTCCACTGAATCGTCGGCTGCGCCCACGTCCGCGAAGCCGCCGCCCGAGTGGGCGCCCCCGCCCCCTTCATCCTCGGCCAGCATGCGGGCGATGAGGGCGGTGGATTCCGGGTCGGCGTCGCCCATTTCGATGGTGTTTTGGAGTGGGGAGGTCGAAAGAACAAGAACAAGCAAAGCAAACAATGACAAGAAGCCAACCCGCTCGCCGCCTAGCCCTCCTCGCTTGCCGCCCCACTCGGGGGCGCCCCACTACCCCCCCCACCAGACACGCCACCGCCCCCGCTCTCCTCCGCCGCCAGCGCCCCCGCCCGGCCGCGCGCCCCGCGCGCCCGGCGAGAAGCCGCCGCCGCGCTCTCCGGCGCGGCGACGGGCGGGCCCGGGACCGCGCTCCTGGCCGCGGCCGCCGCCGCCTTGTCCGCCGCGTCCGCGACCGCGGCCGCGGGCGACCCGTACGGCACGGGCGCCGCCCGCAGCACGCCCAGCAGGCCGGGGACGGGGTCCAGGAACTCGCCCGTCAGGCCGGCCCACACGCCGTCAAACCAGGGCGACCCGTAGATCTTGGCCTCATTGCGGAAGCTCCACAGCGTGCCCACCCGCCACATCGCGTCCGGCTTGGAGCCGATGTGGTCCAGCGTGTGCGCCCGGTCCCGCTGCGTGTACCGCGGGCGCGGGGGTAGGGAGGCCGCCGAGGAGGACGGGAGCGGCGCGTAGCAGGACTCGATGTCGGGCAGCGAGACCGTGCCCCGCCGGTCCGCGCTCAGGGAGGCGGTCGGGTCGTACACGGTCTGCTTGAACCAGCCGTGCAGCTGGCCCCAGATGTACCAGGGGCCGTACTTCTTGGCGAGGCCCATGCGGGCGGCGGTCGCGTCGGAGACGGGGGCCGGGCCGGCCATGACGCCGTCGGGGCCGGCCGCCCAGCCTTTGGGCAGGGGCAAGCCCCGGGACGCGGCGATGGCCGCCGCGGCGGACCCGCCGTACTTGGCGGCCTGTTCCGGGGTGACGCCCGCCTCGGCGGGGGTCAGGGGCGGGAAACGGGGGCGGGCGGGTTTGAGGGAGGGGGGTGGAGGAGGCGGGGCAGGCGCGGCAGCTGCAGCAGCAGGCGCGGCCGGTGCGGGCGCGCCCGGCGCCGCGTCGCCCCCCGCGTCCGCCATGGCCGTGTCAGCGCCGTCGTCGCTGCCACCAGTTGGAGGAGGGGGGGGAGGGGCGGGAGCGGCGGCGGCGCCCGCACCGCCGCCCCCGACCTCCTCCACCACCAGCCCACCTCCACCAGGCGCGCCGCCCTCGTCCCCTCCCGCCTCCTCATCGTCCGACCCCGCCCGGTCGATCAGGCCTAGGTCGTCCATGCCCAACCGCACGGCGGGCGAGGTGAAGGACTGGAAGCCCCGCTCCGCAAAGAACCAGACGGCCGTGGCGGCGTGCATGGCAAGGATGTCCGCCGCGGCGGTGTGCCCGCCGCCGGCCTTGCAGTCAACCTCCCGCAGCAGGCCGGCCAGGGCGCCCAGGCGCGCCCGGGCGTCGGCCGCGGACGCCACGGGCTTGGGCGGGGACAGGATGGCCGCCGCCACGGCGTCCAGGTTGGGGAAGCCCGGGTTGGCCGAGACGGCCGCGAGCAGGGCGGGCTTGGAGCCCGTCGCGGCCGCCGCCGCCACCGCCCGGCCGACCGCCGAGTTGCTCAGCACGCCCGCCGCGCACCGCAGCAGGCGGCGGGCGACCGACTTGGGCCCCGACCACAGGTGGGTGACCACCTCCGCGTCGGTCAGGCGGCGCAGGGGCGGGCACGCCAGCTGGCCGGGGCGGTCCAGGCACAGCTTCACCTTGTCGATCGTGATGGCCACGTTTTGGAGGCGCGAGTCCGCGACGCCGCGCGCCTCCAGGGCCGCCGTCACGGGCGTGTAGTGGTCCATGGGCGGGGGCAGGGAGAGCAGGGCTTTGGGCAGGTGCTCCCGCTCCGCCCGGACGTAGGCCAGGGTGAGGGCGGCCCACTTCTCCAGCCAGGGCGGCACCCGCTCGGGCGTGCCGGCCCGGCCGAGCGCGCTTTCCCCCAGCCCAAACTCACGCATCAGGGCCGCGTCCGCGTCCGTCAGCCCGGGCGCCTCGCCCGCCGCCAGGATGTGGGCCATGCGGTGCAGGACGGTGTGGCGCTCGGACATGACCTGCTGGAAGGCGCGGGACCCGGAGAACGTCAGGAAGGAGCCCCGGCAGTCGGCAGTGCCGCAGAGGCAGATGGCCGCCCGAAACTCCTTTTCACTCTCCGTCACGCTCGCGTAATCAAAGGTAAGCTCCTCCCCCGGCGCGATGTGGCGCAGCGTGTACACCGCGATGGTCAGCCGGCCCCCGCACGCCATGACCACGGCCTGGCAGTTGGGCGTGCAGGAGTGGGACATGCGGGACGCGAACGCGCCCTTGGAGGCCGCGTCCACAAACAGGACGTCATACCCGGCCGGGTCGTCCCGCGGGCGCTCCAGGACGATGTTGTAAAAGTCGGGCAGCTCATCCTTGGAACATTTTTTTATGGCGTCCTGGATCTCAAACCAGCGCCACGGCGCGTGGACTTCCCCTAGGTATTCCTCCACGAAGGTGCAGGCCTCGATGCCGCCCGGGCGGCGGCAGACGACGCCCACGCCCTTGGGGTGCAGGCGGAAATAGTCCGGCCCCACGTAATCCAGGCGGCGCTCCACGGCGTTGGCGGCGGCCATGGAGGCGGCATCACCCGCCGCGGACGCGGACGCCCGCACGTCGGCGAGGGCGAGGCGCAGGTCCCAGCCCTTCGTGCCCTGGCGGTTGACGGCCGGGTGCAGCACCCGTTCCACCCAGGCCGTGACGGCCGCCCGGGTCTCCGGGGAGGCGCAGGCCGAGGAGGGCGAGGCCAGGAGGAGGCCGGCGTCGGTGCGGACGACAGGCTTCGGCGGGGCGGCTGGGGTGGTGGCGGTGGCGGTGGTGCTGGGAGCACCGGTCGCGCCATCACCGCCGCCACTCCCGCCCGCCGCGTCGCTCCCATTACCACTGCCCGCCGCCAGAGCCGCGGGCGGCGCCGCCTTGGACGCACCGCCACCGCCGCCACCGCCGCCGCCCCGCCGGATCGTCTCGCCCCGGGCCAGGGCGGCCGCCACGGCCTCCGCCTCCTTGCGCATCGCCGCATAGTCGGGCTTCGTGTACCTCCCAAACGCGCCGCTCTCCAGGACGGCGTCGTGCAGGTTGCGCCGGGTGTAGCAGTCCAGGCCCCACGAGTTGATCTCCCGGACGTCCACGCCCAGGCGCAGGGTGGCGCGGGCGGTGACCGCCCGGTTGGCGCACCCGCCACTGGGCTTGTCCGGGGGGCGGGGCGCCGCGCACCCGCACCCCGGCCCGCACTCGACGTTCCGGGCCAGGCACCCGCACCGGGTGTCAAACGCGTCCAGCTCGAGGCGGTACACGCCCAGCTCGCCCACGCTGGCACAGTGCGCCCCGCCGCACACGTTGCCCTTGGTGGTCGTCAGCTTCCAGGCCAGGCGGTCGGAGGCGACGCAGGCCGCGACCTCGTAGGCCGGCAGGCGGACGTAGGGGCGGGGTATGTACGGCTTCTTGCGCCACGCGCCCGTGAAGAAGGGTTCCTGGTTGGCCTGGATGGCTTCGGGCAGGGGGCGGGCGACGGCGGCGCGGGGGGAGGCGAGGGAGCGGGCGGCCCGGGCGACCTCCGTCCCGCCGGGCGTGGTGGCGCGGCCGCCGCGGGCGGACGCACCGCTGGCGCCCGCCTTCTCCCGCCCGCCGTTGGCAGCCTTGCCCGCGCACTCGGCCGCGAGCTCTGCCAGCGCGGTGCACAGGGCGAGCGCGAACTGGTCGGCCAGGCCCAGGGCCTTGCCCCGCCGCACGCCGGCCCCGCCCAGGCGACCGCCGCCGCCGCCGTCCTCGCCAGCAGCAGCGACCGGCGCGCTCTCCGCGGCCGCGGCCGACACGGCCGCCGCCGCCTCCGCCGCCCCGCGCATGAGGGAGGACGCCACCGCGCACAGTTCCTCGATGTCGTCCATGGCGCCCGCCCGCAGGCGATCGGCCAGGTCGGAGACGTCGATGCCGCCGTCGGGGGTGATGGGCGGGAGCGGCGGGAGTGGGGCCGGGGGATCGCCGCCGCCGCCGCCGCCGCCGCCGCCGCCGCCGCCGCCGCCGCCCTCCCCGCCCGCGGCTTCTGCCCCCGCCGCGGCTTTGGCCGCCGCCGCGTGCGCGGCCGCGGCCGCGGCCAGGGCGTCCCGCATGCTCTCCGCCGAGTGACTCGCCCGCAGGGCCCGGACCCGGGTGGCGACCGCGCCGCGCAGGCGGGAGATGCCGCGCGGGACGCGGCCGGCGTCGGCGGTGGCCGGGGCGGGAGGTGCGGCCGCCGCAGCAGCAGCAGCAGCAGGGGGCGCGCCGTCGGTCGGTTGGGCGCTGCCGGACGCGGTCGCCCCAGCAGCAACGCCCCCCTCCGGCATGCCATCACCAGCAGCAGCAGCAGCAGCGGGCGCGGGACCGGCCTCCGGCGACGCCCGGGCCGACGGCGGGGCGGAGGGCGGCGGCGGCGGCGGCGGGGAGGCAGCGCCACCAGGCGCGCCAGAGGGCGTGGGTGCGGCCACCGCCTCCAGCAGGACCGCCAGCTCGGCCTGAACCCAGGGTTGGACCTCAGAGGAGACGGCGCCCCGGCGGAAGGAGGCGGTGGCGCCGCTGCCGCCGCCGCCCCGGGCGCCACCAGCCCCGCGCTTGCGTTTCGCGCCCGCCGCGGACGGGGGCGGGGCCGCGTTGGCCGCCGCGCCCCGGGCGGCGCCCAGCGTCAGAATGTCCGCCAGGCCCGCCACGCTGCCCGCCTCGGTCTCCGGGTGCCAGAAGGGCGGGAGGTGGGCCAGGGAGGGCGGGGCGCCGGCGGCCGCCTCCAGCTCTGACCAGGCGGCCGTCAGGGCGAGGGATGAGGCGAGCAGGGAGGGCGGGGCCGCGGCGGCCGCAGCCCGGAAGGCGGACGCCAGGGCTGGCATGGCGGGCGCCGGGTCGGGGGCGGCCTCCGCGGCGGCGAGGGCGGCGCTGTGAAAGGAGGGGACGGAGCGAGTGTGTGTGTGAGTGGGGAGGTTGACGACTGGTTTTGGGCGCAGGCGGGAGAGTGTCCTCTCCTCATTTTCCGCTCGCCCCCCGCCCGACTAAGGCACCCAGCGTGGAGGGCGGTCTATAGAGCACAGGTAGGCCCCGAATTGGGGGGGGGCCGGCGCGGGGGCGAAGGCGCTCGTCCGGGAAAAAAGAAAAGGCAGTCCCCACCGATGTTGAATGCGGTCGTCGCTGCGTGCACCAAACGCCGCCCCGCCGCGCCCAAATCCCAGCCGCACCCTAGCCTGTTTATCGCTCGCCAGGGACCTCCATACTCACCTGAATGCAGCGCCCGCAGCCTCGGCCACCAGGACCCCGTCCACCGCCCGGGCGGCGGCCGCAAAGGCCGCCAACGCCGGGCGCAGCGCGGCCGATACCGTTCCAGGAGCAGCAGCAGCCGCACCGGCCCCGCCACCGGCCCCGCCCTCTGCCGCGGGCGCGGCGGAAGGGAGGTTGGTGGAGACCCGGGGCAGGGCGAGCTTGTCCCGCATTTTGGTCCAGGGCAGAGAATTTTTGAAGCCGAACTGGCGGCGCGACGAGAAAAAGCAACGCGCGGTGATTTAGTGAGTGAGTTCTCTCTGAACCTTGCAGTCTCTTCTACGCCCGCCGCCACCCGACAACACCCAGCCCGACCACCCCCACCACAATCCCCACCAGGCGCGCCAGGGCCTGCCTCTGCCTCATTCTGACAACCTTTCCCACAAACGCCGCGTCCGCCTCCGCAATCGCCTTGCGCAGCCCGCCCGCATCAAATCGGCGCACCACCCGCACCGTGGGCGGCGGCCCCGCGCCGGCCCCGCTCACGCCCGTCGCCTCCACCTCCCCCCCAAAACTGCAGTAATACCGCACCAGGGACGGCGACCCCGCCGCGTCGACCGTCGCGGAGATGGCGGGCAGGGCGAAGCGGTGGAGGGCGGCCGCCTGCAGTTCGTGCATGACGCGCCGCCCCAACCCCGCCCCTCGCCAGGCGGGGGCGACGGCCAGGTTGAAGCCAAAGAGGGAGGTCGGGTAGGGCGTGGCAGTCACCATGGCCAGGAGGGGCGGAAGCGGGGAGGCGGGGCCGGCCGGGGCAGCGGGTGGCGCGCACCCTTTCCAGCACAGGACCCAGACGCACTGCCCGGCGTCGTGCAGCCAGGCAATGCGGTCCAGGAAGGCGGCGTCCGCCAGGCCCCCCACGTCTGCCGCATCCTTGGGAAAGCAGGCGGCGTGGAGGGCGCGGATGGGCGGGAGAAAGGCGGAGGGCAGGGCGCCGGCGGGCAGGGTTTGGAGGGTGGCGAGCGGGACAGGTTGCGGCGAGGGCGAGGGTGCCATTGACAGGGATGGAATTGGGGTGAGGGTGATGGCGGGGGTGAGGGCGTCGCTGCCGCGCCAGGAGGGCGAGGGTGAGGTGTCGGTCATCTGAGTGCGGCGCCCCACGTGGAGCCCGTCTCACCTAGCGCGCGCGTGCCCCTCGAGACGGGGGGGCACCATTGAGAGAAAGAGGAGTGAGGAAAGCTAAGAAAAACAAAGAAACTTGCGATTCTCATTTACGCGTGTCGACTTTTCGTGCTCACACCACCACACCACACGGATGGCCGACTCCAGCGGTGATGATGGCGACCGCCGAATTCCACGGGCAGGTCCGTGCAAACGGGTATGGGCGGCGCGCGCGCCAGCTGCGCTGCTTCTCCTCTCGCAACTCTCATCTTTTCTTTCTCTCTTTCCCTTCAGGCACGCCCGACGACGAACCAGACGACGCCTTCACGGCCGGCGCCAAGGAGGCCGCTGAGCGTGGACAGCAGTATCAGGGCGGCGGAGGTCCGCCCTCGCCTAGCGCGGCGGGTGGCGCAGCGGCGCTGGCGGCCGCGCCGCCCGCGCCCCACCACCCTCGGCAGCACCCTTACCCTCACCCCCAGCAGCACTGGGGGGGGCCGCCGCCGCAGCTGCCGCCGCCGCCGCCCCAGCTCGCTCCTCCAGGCGCCGGCCCGGGTGCCGGTGGTGGGGGGCCACCCCCACAGCTGGCCCCGCCTGGACCACAGCACCATCAACCACCGCACGGGCGGCAGGCGGCCTGGCCGCAGCAGCAGGGGGTGGCTGCCCACCAGTTTGCGCAACCCCCTGGCGGTGCCGCGCCCAGGGCGCCCTGGCCCCAACAGCAGGGCACCTGGCCGGCCGGTGCTGCCCAGCACCACCACCAACAGCAGCAGCAGCCGTTTCGCCCAGCGGCCGCGGCAGCAGGGGGCGTGCCGCCCCAACCGCAACAGCAGCAGCAACAGCACTGGCCGCAGCAACAGCAGCCACAGGCCTGGGTGGGCGGCGGCGGCCACCACCACCCGCAACAGCACGCTTTCCCCAGCCACCACCACCACCAGGCACCACACCTCCACCACACCACACCAGGCCAGCAAGCCGCGGCGGCGGCGCTGGCGGCCGCCCCACCCCCTCCGCCCGTCGAGCCCTTCACCCCGGCCCCCCGCGCTTGGAGAGGGGAGCGCCCGCCCCTGGCAGCCGACCCGGCCGGCACCCGCCCGGGCAGGGGCGCCGCGGCGGGGGCGGCGGGGGCGGCAGCGCTCGCGACTCGCCTGGGCCCGCTGGCCGCCATGGTGGCCGCCGTCCCGCCGGTCGTGGCCGCCGGCACGGCCGCCCGCGTGAAGGCCGCGGCCTCGTCCGCCCGTGCGAGCGCTGGTGGCGGTGGTGGAGAGTGGGGCGGTGGTCTGAAGGCCGCGGCGCTGTACAGCTGCGGCACGGTCGGGCTGGGCGTGGCCCCGCCGGCTGTGTGGGCTGTCGGGTCTGAGGAAGAGGAGCGGGCGGCGATGGCGGCGGCGCTGGCGCTGGGCGGACGGTAGGAGGTGTTAGTTTTTTTTTTCACTCCAATTTCTTCATTCAATGAAGTGGTGGGGCTGTCCACAGCCCCACCATGCACACGCGCCCGTCCTCCCCACCCACCGCCACCCCGCCTCCACAGGGGGTGAACGCGACAGCGTTCAGGGCGCAGGCCGCGATGTAGGGTGGGCCGGCCTCCGCGCGGGACCGCAGGTCCCACGCGCGGGCCGCCCCGTCGGCGCCCACGCTGGCCAGGAGAGCTCGCGGGGTTGACGGTGCTGCGCACGGCGAGCAGGAGGCGAGGGCGGTGACCCCGCCACGATGGGCCACGCCGCCGCCGACGCCGCCGCCGCCGTGGGCACCAGGCACTAGGTGAGCAACCACCTCCGACGTCCGGGCGTCCCACAAGGTCAGGCTCCCGTCGAGCGCGCCCGCGGCGAAGACAAGCTCCGGGCGGCTGCACCACCCGCCGCCGCTGGCACCACCAGGCAGGAACCGCAACGCCCGCACAGGAGACGGGCGGCAGCCGGCAGCGCCGTCCCCACCACCACCACCATCCTGCCTCACCACCCGCACGGCACTTCCCGCCTCCACATCCCACAGGACCGCCCGGCCGTCGTCCCCGCCGGTCAGGGCGCAGCAAGCAGAATGGGCACCGCCGCTGGTGGAGGCGTTCAAATCGCACGCCCTCACCCAGTCCGTGTGGTGCCCGCTCAGCGTGCGGAGCGGGGCGGGAGGCGGGGCAGAGCGGCAAGGCGCCCCACAGGCGGCGGCGGCGGCCACGCCGGCCGCGGGCAGGGCCCACACCTTGGCCGCCTTGTCGGAGGCACAGGTGAGGAGGAGGAGGGGCGGGGTGGTGGGCGAGCGCGCACCGCCGCCGCCTCCTGCCTCTGCTGCCAGCCCGGCCGGCGCGGGAGCGGTCGCCAGGCCCCAGACGGGGCCCTGGTGGCCCTTCAGGATTTGGCCACCCGTGGCGTCGCTGGAAAGAAGGGGATGAAATGGAGCATGGTTTTTTCGTGTTGGTGTGTCTCCCGTCCTCAACCCCTCCCGTAAACCCTTCCCCTTCCCCCCCCCGAAACCCATCCCTCATCTCCACTCACGCCGTCGTCCCCGCCCACAGCCGCACGGTCCGGTCCTCCCCGGCCGAGGCGACCACGCCACCTAGGCCGACGGTCAGGGCGTGGACGGGGCCGACGTGGCCGGCCAGGCGGGCGAGAGGCGGGAGGTGGCGCCGGCGGCGGCAGGGCGGGCGGAAGACGACAGGCGGCGGCGGGGCGCCGCCCAGGGGCGGCACGCCCCAGCTCAGCACCTCCCCACCCGCCGTCCCCGCCAGCAGGCGGGTCGGGGGCTCGCCTGGCGTGCACCCCCGCCCCGCGGCGATGGCCGGGCTGCGGAAGGAGAGGCAGGTGATGGAGGAGGGCGGGCGGGTCATCGAAGAGAGAAGAAGAGAGGAAAATGGAAAGGTTGGGAGGCGCGCTCAATGGCAAAAACACTTTTCTTTTTTTTCTTTTTTTTTTCTCCCCAGGGGGCACCCCCGCCACAAACCTCCGCACCCCTTTCTCTCTCTCTCTCTCTCTCTCTCTCTCATGGCGTCCACCTCCAAGTCTGCCATCGCCCTGGCCTTGCGAGCCGACGCGGGTACGGCCGCGACACAGGCCCCGGCCCCAGCCCCGCCCGCGCCCAGCCTGACGGGCGAAGGAGGAGGAGGAGGAGGAGGAGCGGCACCACCACCGCCACCAGGCGTGCGGCCCCTTCACCCTTCCGAGCCGGGCCTCGCCACGCTCGCCTCCGTCGCCCGCTTCTACGCCCGGGCCCTGGCCCCGACGGCAGTCCTGGTCCTGTGGATGTTCACCATTTATGCGGCCCTGGCCTATGTGGTGCCCCACGTGCTGTGTGCGGAGACGGTGTCGGCGTTGCCGGTGAGGGATAGAAGGGGGAGAGAGAAAAAAAAAAAGGGGGGCACCCAACCTCCTCCTCCTCCTCTCCCCTCTCCCTCTCAATTTCCGTGTTTCTCATTCACACAGTCATCCGGCTTCAAGGCCTGCGTCAAAGCGTCCCGCTCCGGATACGCCGCCCTCTCCCGCTCCTCCAAGATCTTCATGACCTGCGTGTGGGCGACCATGGAGGCCTGGCTGGTCGTGTACGTCGGCCTGATGGGGCGGGCCATGTTCCGGCGAGGGCTCACAAAAGGCCACCTCCTCATCGTGGGGCTGGCCGGGGCGGCCCTGGCGGCGGCGGTGGCGGCCGCGCCGGCCCTGGGGCGTGGCCTGGATGACACGTCCTACGTCATTGCCCCCATCCCGGTGGGCCTGGTGGCGACGCTAGTGGTTGGCCACGCCCTGACCCGGACGACTGGCGACCCGCTCGACCTGGCCCGCTGGTTTGTGATGATGGCCGCCGCCGCCGCCGCCGTCCTCGTCTACATGATTTACATGCCCGAGATCATTACCCGACGGTCCCTGGGCAAGCCCTGGCACCTGCTGGCCGCCCGCATGGTGGCCCACCCCTTCATCTGGAGCGCCATCACGGAGCTGTTTGCGCACACAGGGCGGTACGTGGGGCGGGTGCCCCGACTCATGCACGCCACGATGTTTGTGTGGCCGGCGATGTATGGGGCCATTTTCGGGCGGTTCCTTTTGTTGCAGTTGGACACAGCGGGGTCGGTCTCGGCGTTGAACGTGCAGCTGGCCCTGATCGGCCTGGTGGGGCGGCTGGGCGGGCGGGGTGTTTCTTACCCGCTCAAGTTCATGTATGGTGGGCGGGCCGCGGAGGCGGTGGAGGCCAGCAGGGACGCCCGCCAGCTGCGAGTCACGCGGTGGGTGGTCAACATGATGGCGGAGCATGCGGGCATCGTGTGTTCGGCGGCCATTTATACTTTCGGAGCGGTCTCGCGTGAGTTTTCTTTTTTCCTGTGGATGGAGAGAAGGGGGGGGTCGCGGTCGCCCGCGTGCGCGCTCTCTCCAGCCTCTCCCCCCTTTCACGCCATCTCCTCTTCCACGGCAGCCGACGGTCTCGCCGCATACCCCGCCCGCTCCGTCTGGACGACCGCTCTCTGGCAAGCCCTGACCGTCCTGGCCGCCGATGGCGCCGGCCTGGCCATCGACTGGGCCTTCCACGGCGCGGACCCCCGCCCAGAGTGGCCGGCCTCGATCGGGCCCTACCTAGGGACGATGGCGATTCTGGTCACCATCGGCGGCGCCCGCATCGCCCTGGAGCTGATCATGCTGTTCTGCCCGACGACCGCGCCCGGGGATGGCGGGGGCGGGGTACTGCTGTCGTACTGCAACAAGCCCAGCCTGTTTGACAAGATGTGAGAGGGGTGTGCATGGTGGTGTGTTTGTTTCCTTTTTTGTTTATTATCTTTGGTGTCCACGACGATGGGGCGTTGTTGAGGGGTGCGTGTGTGTGTGATGAATGCCTTTCGTGTCATCTTACAAGTCCACACGCACCTCTAACTTAGAGCCCCTGGTCGCCGGCCACCCCGACCCCGCCTACCCCGCCCCCTTCCAACCAGCCCGCCAGCCCGCCCGCCCAGGCCCGCCCCGCAGCGCTCACCACGCCCGCCACGGCGGGAAGGCCCGGCAGCGGCGGCGCCGCGCACCCGCCGCCGCGCTCATCCGTGTCACCCCACTTGCGCAGGGACAGGGAATTTGCCATCACGGCCAGGGAGGAGGCGCCCATCATCAGTCCGGACGCGGCCGGCGTGAGCGCCCAGCCCAGGCGGGTCGGGAGGGCGGCGCCCGCGGCCAGGGGGATGGCGACCGCGTTGTACGCGAGCGCCCACCCCAGGTTCTGGTGCACCTTGGCCAGGGTGGCACGGGCCAAGTAGAGTGCGTCTGGCAAGGAGGGCAGGCGGTCGCCCAGGAGGATGATGGAGGCGGCCTCCACGGCCCCGCCCGCCCCGCCCCCCATCGCGACCCCGACATCCGCGGCCGCCAGCGCGGCCGCGTCGTTGACGCCGTCGCCCACCATGGCGACCCGGTGACCAGTCGCCTGCAGGCGCGTCACAATGGCGGCCTTGCCCCGGGGCTTGATGGAGGCGGCCGCGTCGGAGGGCGGGATGCCAACGGCGGCCGCGACGGCGGCCACCGCCCCCGGCGCATCCCCCGAGACGAGCAGCGGGCGCACGCCCGCGGCCACCAGGGCGGCCACCGTCGCCGCCGCGTCCGGGCGGAGCTCGTCCTCAATGGCAAAGGCGGCGACGAGGGTGCCATCCACGGAGACGTAGGCCAGGGCGCGGGGCCTGGGAGGGGAGGTGGAGGGCGAGGCGGGCGCTGCCTCGCCGGCCGCCTCCAAGAGGTCGGGCGGCGGCAGCCCCTGGTGCACCCCCGCGCCGCGCCCCACCCACTCCCAGTTCCCCACCCGCACCGCCCTGCCGCCCACCACCCCGGCCACGCCGGACCCAGCTTCCTGGGTGATGGAGGCGGGGTCGGAGGTGTACGAGGAGGTGGGAGCAGGCGAAGACGACGCCGCCTGGACAACCGCTTTCGCGACAGGGTGGGCCGAGTGCGCTTCGACCGCGGCCGCGAGGGCGAGCACCTCCCCAGGCGCCAGGGAGGCCGGGCGGCGGCCGCCTTTCCGCTTCCCGCCCGCGCCTCCTCCCCCACCTCCCCCTCCGACCAGGACCACGCGCGCCACGGTCGGCACCCCGACCGTCAGCGTGCCCGTCTTGTCCAGGATCACCGTGTCCACGCCCGCCGCCGCTTCCAGGACGTCCCCGCCGCGGACGAGCAGGCCCCGCCGCGCGCCGGCCGCGGTGCCGACCAGGACCGCGGTCGGGGATGCCAGCCCCACCGCGCAGGGGCAGGCGACGACGAGGACATTGCACGCCATCTGCAGACCCAAGAGAGCGGCGGCCGCGGGGACGCCGCCCAGCGCGACCCCGGACCCGCGGGCCAGGGCGGCCGCCACGGAGGGGGGGGCCACCTTGGCGATCGCACCCGGCACCAGGCGGGCGCCCAGGCCCCCGCCCCAGAACAGTGCGGTCGCCCCGCTCACGCACAGCACGCCGGCCGCGAACCGGCCCGCCACCGCGTCGGCCGCCCGCTGGATGGAGGGCGCCCGGCCCTGGGCGGCCTCCACGGCGGCCACGACGTCCGCAATGGTGGTGGCCGCGCCGACGCGGGCCGCCCGGACGAGGAGGGAGCCCTCGCAGTTGGAGGTGCCGGCCGAGACGCGGGCGCCGGGCGCCTTGGTGGCGGGGAGGGGCTCCCCCGCCAGGGCCGCCTCATCGACCGCGGACCGGCCGCCCACCACGACGCCGTCCACGGGGATGAGGTCGCCCGGCAGGACGGCCACGATGTCGCCAGGGGCGACCGCGTCGGCGGGCACCTCCCGCCAGCCGCCCGCGGCGAGGGCGGTCGAGGCGGCGGCTGTGGTGGCCGGAGGGGCCGTGGTTGAAGAGGGCCGCCGGTGGAAGAGGCGGGAGAGTGAGGGGCGGCGGCGGCCCTCCTTTTCTCCCTTCTCCGCCGCCTCCAGCGCCGCGCCCAGCCGTGCCGCCGCCGGACCCACCACCAGGCGGGCGTTGGCGGGCAGCAGGGCGTACAGGGCCGCGGAGTCGGCGGTCGCCCGCAGCTTGGCCCGGGCTTCCAGGGCCCGCCCCGCCAGGACGGCGCCCAGCAGCATGGCCGGCTCCTCGAAATAGGTCGGCCAGCCTAGGCCCGGCAGGAGGAAGGCGGCAGTCGAGACGGCGTACGTCGCGGACGCGCCCAGGCCGACCAGCGTGTTCATGTCTGGCCGGCCCTGGCTAGCTGCCTGGGCGCCCTTTTCTAGTACAGACCGCCCGGGGCCTAGCAACGCGAGGCCTGAGAGGAGGGCCATGAGCCGGGGGTCGCCGAACCGGCGCAGGTGCTGGGGCAGGCCGGGTATGCAGCAGGCGATGTGGCCGACCGCGCAGGCGCCGCCTAGAAAGGAGGCGAGGGCGAGGTCAAGCCCGGCAGCTTTTAGGGCGGCCTCCCGGGCGGCCCGCTTCTCGCCCGCCGCCCGCGCCGCCGCGGTCAGGGCGGAGGACGCGCCAGGCTCGCCGTTTCTCAGGGCAGACGGAAAGCCCCGGCTGCCCAGGACGGACGCCAGGTACGATCCGACGGACGCCAGGTGAGCCGCCACGGACGCCGGCCCAGCACTGACGACGGGCCGGGGCAGGGCGACCCGCACCAGCGCGGCCTCAGTCGCTGCATTGACAGACGCCCCGCGCACGCCGGCGGCCTGGCCTTCAGCCTCCAGCAGGCGCCGCACGGTGGCTGCACACCCGCCGCAGTGCATGCCGCCCACGTCCAGGACGAGGACGTCGGTCGGGGCGGCGTCGTCGTCGGCCGCGCCTGCAGCGGCAGCAGGTGGTGGGGGCGTGCTTGATGGGTTGTGGGCGCCGGAGTCGCCACCACCCCCACCGCCGCCGCCACCGCCAGGGCCGCCAGGACCACCCTTACCACCACCTCCTGTGAGGTCCACCGCCGCGGCGTCGACGCCCGGCAGGCCGGTCGCGGCGACGGAAGAGAGCGCGAGTGAGAGGGCAGTCAGGTTGAGCTGCCGGCTGCTGGAGGCGGTGGGCCGCTCGGAAGGCGGCGGTTGATGTGCAAGCCGGCACCACACAAACAAATCGTGTTGGTTAGACGACCACCTGGCTCTCCTCCCCGGCGCTGCATTGGTGGTGGGGTGAGGTGGGAGCGTGGCGGCGGTGCGGACAAGGTGTCGGTGCGCCGGCGGCGGCGCATGCGGGGCTCGGGTGGAGGCCCCTCGCCGAAGAGGGGTGGGGCGCATTTGGGTGGTGTGGGTGTATGGATGTGTGTGCGTGTGTATGTGTAGGGCGGTGGGTAATCTACACCGCACGCGAGAGGAATAAGGAGGTGTGCACGCGCGCACCCCCTCTCCTAGTAAGGAAATGTGACGCGACGGGAGAGACGTCCAGCGAGGGGACGTCCAGCAAGGGTGAGGTGAGGGTCAGACTTTCATAGCAAAAAAAAAAACGCGGCGCCCACGCAAACGCTGACTCTCTCAAGACGAGCACACGGAGCCAGCCAGCACACACACACACACACATTGCCGCACATACACGCACGCAGACACGCATGGCGTTCCCCGCCATGCCAGCAGCAACAGCCCGGCCCTCTTCGGCGGCGCGCTCGCCGTCGCGCTTCACCGCCCTGCCAGCCGCCCGCCGGGCCCTGCCGCCACTCCGCGCCGGTGCCGGTGATGAGGTACAGAGCAAGCTGGATGTGAGCCTGGAGGAGAGGCTGTGGCGGCCATCGACACAAATGCGCGGAGAGGTGAAAAGAGCGAGAGAAGAAAAAAAAAAAAAGGCACGCCGTGGCAGACCCAAGACCCTCAATCAACCTCATCCCCTCATCTTTCACACAACACCCTCTCCAGGCAAAGCCTTCCCCGGCCGCCGCCGCCGATGACGACCTGTGGATCGAGCGCGAACTGCGGCGGCGGGCCAAGAAACGGGCGGCGGTGGACAAGGGGTCCGGGCCGACCGTGGTCGCGCCCGCGGTCGCCAAAGCGCGCGCGACCGCCGCGGGGGAGGGCACCGCCCTGGACGCCGCGGAGATCGGGTACCGCCGCTTCCTGGGCGCGTTCGGCGCGTTCATCCTCCTGGAAGGCCTCGTCCTGGGCGGGTCGGGCTTCCTGCCAGACGCCTGGGACGCCTGGATCTCGGGCAGCCTGTACCCGTCCTTCTCCCCGACCGTCGGCATCTTCCTCGTCTTCTCCTCCGCGTACGGCGTGTGGAAGGCGAAGCAGGGGGATGGTGGGGGGGAGTGAATGAATGAGAGGCGAGCGAGGTTGTGTGTGTGTGTGGGGGGGGGGGGGGGGGGGGGGGGGGGGGGGCGCGTGTGTGTA
>Ga0315287_10000712_pt1 | contig 29526 bp, 48 predicted proteins | sample YL17G11_0_MG_FD_205037 | JGI IMG/M metagenome (GOLD analysis project Ga0315287, IMG submission 205037) | Sediment microbial communities from Yellowstone Lake, YNP, Wyoming, USA - YL17G11_0 | ecosystem: Environmental > Aquatic > Freshwater > Lake > Sediment | place: USA: Wyoming | collected...
GCGCAACAAACGCTTCTTGGAACGGGGGGTTCAAGACGGTTTCCAATTTCAGAATCATATATGTAATCTTTCTGGGTCTCTCAACACTCTACCAACCTGCCAGACGATGGCAAGAATTTTCTCCGTCTTAGATCAAGAACCAGTTGGCACCATCAGAGATCAAGGTCACTGAATTCCACTGGACCGCTGTGATGTAGCTTACCGCTCCGTCGATCGTTTCTGCTCCGTTGGGGATGATCCGCATGTTGTTCGCGGCGACGAGTTTCTTGAAGACCACAACCCGCCCGCTGATCCCCACCGCTGTCGGCAGATTACAGGTGACGTCGTTCGCCGTGGTGTTGCACAGGACGCAGTAGTGCGACGTGAGGATGGCCAGCGCTCCCGCGGCTGAATACGTCGCGACCACGTGGATGATCCCCGACGACATGGTGAACAACCCACCAATGGTCGCCGTACTCGTCACCCCAAACGTCCCGGTGACGTCCAAGGTGTTGGTAGGAGTCATCGCCACCCCAACCTTTCCGGCAAAGTAGTTCAGCGTCGTCGCACCGACCTGATAAATCCCGTATCCGGTCGAGACTCCGGCGGGAGTTTGGTCAGCAATGTAAACGCCATAGTTCGTTCCGATGGTCCCCCCACCCCCGAGCAACGGAGCCTCGACGTAAACCGACCGGTTGGTAGTAAGCGCGTTCGCGGCGTTGTTCTGAACTTGAAGATGCAACACGTCCGATGCGGTGACGACACCCGTGCCATTTTTTACATTGCGTAACCAGGCTCCAGTCATCAATGTCGCCGTCCCATTCTGTGCATGAACAACCTGACCAAGAAGCCCCACCAACCCGTAGCCGGCACCCGAGGCGGAAAAGTTGCTCGCAGTCGTGGTGAGGAGTTGAATCTTTCTGGCTATGTAGTCGGTCCCAGTACCGTCGGCCTGAGCGGCAGACATCTGATCATACGTCATGATCCCCGTGACAGCCGTGGTCGTCCAGACTTGCGCAACGTGGAGCAAGTTGGATGGAGAAGTGCCTACCCCCACAAATCCCGCAAAGTAGTTCAGCGTCGTCGCACCGACCTGGTAAACGCCCCAGGCAGTCGTCACTCCAGCCGGCTTCTGATCGTCAATGTAAACACCATAATTGGTCGTGATGAACCCGGTGGCGGCCAAGAGCGGAGTCTGACAAAACAACCCGTAAGCCGCCCCGACCTGCGCGGTGGCATTGGCGTTGATGGTCCAGGTCCGAAGAGCGATCGCCGTCGTGACCGCGCCCTGAACCACCTTTCGGACTGCGAAATCTCCTCCGACCAACAACGTGCAAACTCCCGTCCCGTAATGCAATGCTTGCATTTGCAAACCCGTAACCGATCCCGTAAAATTTTGCACCCCCGTAGTCTGCGGCTGCATGAACAAACCAACGTAAGTGGCGTTCGACGCACCCCCCGGACCGAAAATGGGAGTAACAGACCCCCAGTGATACGATCCAGTCGTAATGGTGGAGGTCGGCCCGCTGTCCAACGATTGACCCAGTGCCCCCGCCGAACTGGCCACCCCAAGGGTGACCTTGCCTTGGAACAGATTGTAGTTGGTCGTGCCTAACTGATAAACGCCCCAACGATTTGTCCCAGCCAACTGATCCGCCAGATACACGCCGTAAACGTTGTTGAGCGTGGCCCCAACATTGATCACACAGGATTTCACCACCAGACCGTAAGCACTGTCCACGGTGTTGCCGGCTCCGGCGTCGTTGTAGAACGGAGTCGAGAGCAGCCCGATACAATGTGTCACCGTGCAACCGCCGCGGATCAAATTCTGCACCCCAAACCCGATGACCGAAGTGACTGTTGCGGCCGCGGTGATCATGGTGTTTCCTTTGCACCCGACCAACCCGGCCTGGGCGTAGGCTGACGTCATGGCGTTCATCGTCAACGCCTGCGTCGTCGAGTGCACCGCACTCCCCAGCACCCCGTAGAATCCGACCGCACTCCCGACGTTAATGTTCGTAGTCACCTGCGAAGTGAACGCCGTGACGTCGGCCGCCGGATTCAACGCCGTGACGACCAGATTATCATACCCGGTCGGAAAATCACAAAGCCTGATGCTGCCCGTCAGAGTAGCGTTGAACGCCGCGGAACACCGGCAGTCTGAGAGCGTGCCGGACATGGCGCCTCCCGAAGTGCCCGAGGCGAAGCACGTCGAGGAGCCCAGGCATCCAATGAGCAGGCCGGCGATGGCGCCGCCGGCGCCCCCGTTACGACCGGTGAAACAGTAGTTCTGCCCGTAGCAGTTCACCAGGACCGCCGCGGCAGACATCGAGCCGCCACCGCCGGCAAAGGCGGTGTCCCCGTATGCCGAGCAGTTGAACAACTGGCCGGTGATCGACGAGGACGTTCCGGACCCGAACGAAGTCCCCAGCGCCGTGCAGTTGTAAAGCGTCCCGGAAACCAACGTTGACCCGAACGCTCTGATGCCCGCGCAGTGGCAGTCCCTGAACGTGCCCGAGGCCGCCCCGGCATTGGCTTGGATGTTGAAGCCGAACGCCGGCCCGGTCACCGTGGAACAGAAGAGGAAGGTTCCCGACGCGGCCAGGCTCGCCCCGGAATTTCCCCCGCCAAAACTGGCTGCGTCGCCAGTCACCTGGCAATTGGCGTAGGCGTTCTGGAAAGCGTAGTTGGCCAGACAGTAATTGAAGTAGCCTGACGCCGTGGCGTTGCCGGCGAATCCTCCCGATGCGCGGCATTTCCAGAACACACCGGAGGCTGTCCCGATCGCCGCCGAGGTCGTTCCGACCCCCATCCCGAACCCCATGCGGTTAGACTCGCAGCGGACGAAATATCCAGATGCCACGCCCGCCGTGGTCCCGCACCAGCAGCCAAACCCCCGGTCAGTAGCGGAAATGCAGTCGGTATAAATACCAGAATAGGTGATACCGCACCGCATTCCCCGGTTCACCGTCTGGTCGTCCGCGTTGAATACCATCCCGAGGCACTTGTGGCCGGTCAGGTTGGAGCCGGGATAAAAAGCGTAGGCGTCGGTGTTCAGCGTCGCTGTGCCAGCTACCGAGGTGTGAATCTGGAAATTCGCAAGAACAATGTCGTTCGCCGAAGCACCGAGCGTGCGCCCGTTCGAGGTGACGATGATCGTCTTTGGGGTCCCACCGATTCCCACGATGTCGATGAACTGCGCCGACATATCGAACGCCGAAGCGGTCAGGGTGTAGATGCCCGGCAAAAGGTAAATCGTGTAGCGGTTGGTCGCCGACAGCGCTGCGCCGTGCGGGGTCTTGCCCGTGGCAGCGGTGTAGGCGTTGACCAATGCAGTGCCGTTGGTCGTGCTGTTGGCGTCTCCTCCGATGACGATGTAAGCCGAACCTTCCAGCGAAAAAGAAGCCGGTGCTGTCCAGCCCCCAAGCCCGTTCAGAAACTGGGTGGCGACGTTCGACAACATCGGGAGCAGCCCGTGCTTGGCCGCGGTGGCGTTCAGGTCCGTGTTGGCGTCCGGGACCTCCAGGTCGTCGAGCTTCAGCGGATCCGTGGCCGGGGCCGGCCCGTGCGTCGAGGCGTGCGCCGCCGGAACCGCAGCCACCCAGGTCCCCGCCCCGCTCAAACTCACCGCGGCGTTGTTAGGCAGGAGAGGGCACAGCCCGTGCGCGGAGATTGAGACGTTCAGGTCCGTGTTGTTCTGCGGAACCTCCAGGTCATCGAGCCTCAGAGGGTCCACCGCCGGCGCCGGCCCGTGGCGGGCGGCGTGATTCTCCGCATGGGTTGCAAAGTTGAGGGCCAGCTTTGCCTCGACAATCGCCGCCCCGACGGCGATCTCGTTGTTGGTCAACAGCAATGAATCGCCACCGGCCAGAAGGTGCCGGGCGGCGTGATTCTCCGCGTGTGTGGGAAAATTCAGCGAGAGCTTGGACTCCACAATGGCCGCCAGGGCCGCGACGTCGGCGTTCTCCACGAGCTTGACGATCGGATCCTCGATGTCCACGGTGACGTGTCGAAACCCCGTCCCGGTGGGCGTCGGGGCAAACAGAGGCGTTCCCCAGTTGCCGGTCCCGGACAGAAAGGTGGCAGCCGACCCGGAGAGCTTCGGGAGCAGTCCGTGCCGAGACGGGGTGGCATCCAGGAGCGCGCGGTCCGGCGGGGCCCCGAGTTCATCGAGAAGCAACAGATCCGAGCCCCCGGCTTTGTGCGTGGGCGCGTGGGGGCCCAGCGGGGTCGGGGTCGGAGTTGAAGACAGCCGGGGGTCAGAGTTGGTGACAAACTTGTTCCCGGCCGCCGGGGCGCCGCTGGTCCCAACCAAGGCGTCGAGTTGATCGTCGGTGAGCTGCCCGGTCACACCCCCGGAAGAGCTATCAGGCCAATCAATAGGAGTGCCAACCCGGCCGGAGAAAACTTTTGGAATCGCCATCGAGAGTAATGATGCGAGGTGGGCAAGCTCCCGTCAAACGAACAACCCTCCGGGATAAAACCACGCTTCTAGAGCTACTTATGGCTACCCCGGAGGGCCTCACCCCCAGGATACGGGCGACCTAGAATCGCCCGACCCCGGCCAGAGGTGATATGCACGGCCAAGACTAATCGTCATACAAAAAGCGCCCTGGGTCCGGTTCGGATACCAGGGCGCCAACTATTCACCAGGGAGCCCCTTGCAGGCTCGTTGTTCCGAAGTGTGGAGGGCCGGCGCGTCCCCACCCCGAAATCGTCAAAGCGCAATCGGCCCACCTGAGCCGATCGTGCAACGCTGCGTGCGGACCACCTCTACGGAATCGTTTCCTGCATCCCCGCCAAAGGTCGGCGTGGTGCCCCAGATCTCCCCGGTGGCTGCGTCAATGGTCAGACCCTGGGGCAATCCCGTGGCAGTCCAGACCGGCGGATACCGGTCTTCATGCAGGTGCGGAATGGAAACAGTCATGCCGGGGGTCACGTTAAAGTCTGGAAGGGTCATTTTGAGTCCTTTATGGATTGCCGTCTATCGGCGGAGCGGCATAGATGTGGAACGGACGAGCTTCGACCACCTGCACAGTGTAGATCCCCGGAGCGGCCGTGATAATGCCTTCGATGGCGCCCGAGCGCGGGTTCACTTTCAACCCCAGCGGCGCGAGCGAGTTGAACGGATCGAAGAAGCCCGCCACCGGAATGCTGTCTTCCGTAGGCCAGGGCATCCGAACCTCACCCAGATGGAAAATCAGGTCGGGATTCATACCACATCAAACGATAAAACCCAGACGCGATAGCAAACGGCATTTCCAGAACCGCTGGAGACCCTACAAGGCCCCTTGCTGATCCCCGTGCTCCCAACGTTTGAAACAATGGGAGGCAACCCATAAACAGACTTCACCTGCGGCAACGTTTCCTCGGGGGTCTCGCGCAACGGAATTCTGATCCCCTGACCTGGATGAACGGTGAGCATGGATCAAACGACCTGCTTCATCACCGTCCGATCATTGTAAAGCGAAACGGTGTAGGTTCCAGGCGTGGTGGGCACCCCATAAATGTCGCCGGTTCGAGGATCGCGAACCATGCCCGGAAGCACGTCCTGATCATAGTCATCGGTTTGGAAAATCACAAACGGGACAACGGAGTCGTTGGGAAACGGCATCCGGATCTTCGTTCCGATCCTGAAAGTTAGCAAATTCATGGGACGACTTCAAAAACGATTGTCCGATCCCGCCAGAACGCAGACGTGTTGCCTCCCCCGATGGGGGCCGGCGGCCCCTCCACGACACCCTCAACCAGCCCGGTGACGTAGCTCATTGTCATCGTGCCGTTCACCGGCGGGACGAAGTTCCTCTGAACGCGGAGAACCCGCTCCGAGATCCTCTCCGTCGGGATCCGGTAGTGTTTTCCGACCTGTAGGGTCAATGTCATGGTTCACCGTTATGGTTCAAGCAGGTTGGACGACCTGGGTGTAATATTTGTCCTGATAGAGATCGACGTAGTAGGTCCCGGGCGCAGCGTTGGGGACGCCGTAAATGTCACCGGTCCTCGGGTCCCGCGTCAATCCGGTGGGGAGCGCCTCTTGCGTGTCGAAATGCCCGGCAACATTCTCTAAAGCATCCAGGCTTTGGAAACGAAACCAGTATCGCTTCCCGTTCTTGAAGGTAACAGTGGGATCAGCCATAACACGAGTCTTTCAGTTCACGATGATCATCTTGAGATACCGGTCGGCGTAAATCCCCGAATGGGAGAAGGTGCCCGGAGACGCATTGGCCATCCCCTGAGTCACCCCTGTTGCGTCGCTGCAACTCAAATCATCGGGAGGATCAGTCCAATAGTCATAGGGCAAAACATTGGCGGGAATGCGTTGAGTCGGTATGCGGTAGTGCTTCCCGTTCTGGAGCGTGATCGTGAACATAGTTTCCTTGAGCTGTAGTATGCGATGGAGACCCCCTGGCGTCAACCCGCACGGTAAATTACACGGATGGCTCGTCAAACCACCGGCTGGAAATAGAAGACGGTGGCAGGTGAGACGGTGCGACGGTACGACGGTACGACGGTGCGACGGTACGACGGTACGACGGTACGACGGTGCAGAAAAAAAGTCGCAGTAGAGCCCAAAATCTCGTGTGTGCGCGCGGTGGACTGAGCCGGGCTCCTGCCCCGCCTGCCCCCCCTCCTCCCCCCTCGCCAGCGTCGGCGCCGCAACGTGCTGCTCCTGGCTGGCACGCTACGTGCTGCATAGCGTCAGAGCGCCGGTCCGCCGGGTGACCTGGGCCCCAGCGCGTCACGGCGACACGCCGTAGCACACCCCGTGCCAAGTCACTGCGCCAGTACGACGTTGCAACCCGTTGCTACTGCGCCACCTACGCCACGTCTTCGCACAACATAGATTATATTCAATCGCAAATACCTGGGAAAAAGGCGGTTAGCCACTGAGGCGAGGCCGCACCGCCCCGGGACCTCGCCTCGACGGCGGACACCGCGCCAGAGGCGTCCCGATAATGGGATTTAGCGGCTGTCGTTTTTCGCTCACGCTGGTCAAAAATAGCCACATTGCAAGTGCATTGCATTCACATTGCATCTGCATTGCATCTGCATTGCAACAGTGAGTGTAGGCGGCCTGTGAATAACTTGTGAACAAGTCGCCCAGAGGTTGGCACGGATCCGCTCCACGGTGCCCACAAGCCGGTTAACCCCGCTGAAACAAGGCCTCTGGGCGCCAAGCCTAGGCGTTTTTGCCCTATGTCTTGACCAAGACACTGCCCAAGGGTAACACGTTGAACTCCAGCCTTATGGGCAGCGCGGCCAATTTGAAGGCTATGCTGGTAGCCTTGCCGGGGTCCGACGCGCCAGCTTGGCGAATAGACGCATTCACGTCGATCCGAGCTAAAGCATTGAAACCTAACGAGTTAGCAGGAAAATGAGGGTCAAGTCACTTTTTCCCTTGCGCACTCCCCCGGATATGTTACCTTACACGCGTTGGTAGCAGTTGGGTGTCGGTAACCGCGCAGGGTGCACGGGTTGGTGTTAGAGCGATCCCGGATACCGGGTATCTTTCACCGGACCGTGGGGGTGGCGCGGGTTGGCGCCGGCGTGACCCCGGATACCGGGTAACTGGCGCCAAAATAATAGGTCCGTCTTTAGTGAGGTTCGAGCCCTCAGCACCCAAAAGCCCATAAGGGCGAAGTCCGAAGGCCTAGCTAGCCCGCCGGGCGGCTGCCAACCGCACTGTCGAGTAGTATAATAGTAACACGCCGGCCTGTTAATCCGGAGATGTTGGTGCGATTCCAACCTTGACAGCCAATTTTGAAGCAACCCGCAGAACAACATGATGAACATCGCAAGAACCAAATCCATAGTGAGGGCCCGCGACGTCGCGCATCTGCACCAGTTATGGGAGCTGTCGCTCGCCCGCGCAAAAGACTGCGTGGCCTACAAACGGCACCCGAGGCACTTTCCAGGTGTCCTAGTGCGCCAATTCGACGGCGTCAGCGGCGCAACCCTCAAATGGTGCAATTACCTGCGCCTGCCCGCCCGGGCCCGGCCCTACCTCTACGTAGCACCGCCAGACTGCCGCGCGCGCGCCGATGGTCCGCACTGGGAAATGGTCAGATAACCCCAGGGCGGTGCCCTGGCGGCTCAGCCTCACCGTCGGACCGCCGTACCGCCGTACCGTCGGACCGCCGTACCGTCGGACCGCCGTACCGTCGGACCGCCTCACCGTCGGACCGCCGTACCGTCGGACCGCCTCACCGTCGGACCGCCTCACCGTCGGACCGCCTCACCGTCGGACCGCCTCACCGTCGAACCGCCTCACCGTCGAACCGCCTCACCGTCGAACCGCCTCACCGTCGGACCGCCGTACCGCCGGTGCCGCCTCTTCACCGCCTCCTCCCGCCGCCTCACCGCCTCGCCGGGGGTAGAAACGCAGGCATCCGCAGGAAAGAGCAATCAGCAAGTCGTTGAAGGCGAACCAGTTGGGAATCACCGGCGGACAGCCGAATCGACGGTAAGACGTTGAACAGTAAGGCGTTGGACTAGAAAACCACCCTCCAACACCTGAAAACCTGGGGGAACTTTTTCCCATATCTGAAGAAAGAGTATTACTAGAAACGAAGAAGATATAATATAGAAGAGTAATAGGCAGTAATGAAACCTGGTAATACTTTTTCTTCAGATATGGGAAAAAGTTCCCGTTGGAAGATTACAGATGACATCGTTGGCTGTATAGAAGAGTAATAGTCAGTAATGAAACCTGGTAATACTTTTTCTTCAGATATGGGATAAAGTTCCCGTTGGAAGATTACAGATGACATCGTTGGCTGTAGTGTCGCACAAAACGCTCAATTATGTATTCTGTGTCCGGCTTGACAAAGCCTCAAAACGCGCGCATTGTGTGTCCAATGAAAGGTTCTTGTCTCAAATGGTCTCACCCGAGCATCGTGAATCGAGAGCAGGCCCACGACATAAACGTCGAGCAGGAGGTGGCTTTGATGCCGGGTGTTGCCCTGGACAACGCGCGGGAGCTGAGCAAGCTGGCCGAGGGCGTCCGGAAGCGCCGGGAGTCGCTGACCTATTCTCGTGAGGCACTGGCTGCTGCCTTGAAGACCGTCACCAACGCTCCCACCGATCCCCACTGGGCGACTTGGCGGTTTTGTTTTCAGCGTGAATGCGATTGTGTTCGCCTGCTTTCTGAATCGGTGGCGAACTATAACCAGCTTGCCCTGGCGGTAGGCCAGCCAGTTTATGGTGAGGAGGGCCCGCGCGCGGGGCGCCCGCGCAAGTGGATTTCCTTGCCCCAGGCTTATCTTGCCCGGCAGGCTTTTCAGAAGGAACGGGATGACTGGTTTAGATTGTGGAAGATTTACGAGTACGACGTTTTTGTAATGAAGCTGGTCGTCCGGGTCGAAGAGGAACGAGAAGCACACGAGGCTTTGGCTTTTTATGAGTCCCGCGATTGCCGGCTGAGGTTATGGGCTAAAGAGCTTCTCAAACCCCGGGGTGATAACCATTGCTGGCCTGCGACGAGTAGAGAGCGGGCCCGGGAGGCGGGTACCGCGATTATGGGATATCTAAAGGCGAAAAGTGACCTTGTATCGGTTCGTGGTGCAATTGTCCGGCTTGAGGCCGAGGCGAAGGTGAGGGCGAAGGCGGAGCAGGCTGCCGCTTACCGGCGTGATCGCGACGAGCGCGACCTGGCTAATGCTTCCGATAAGCAAAAGACCTATCTTCCGCCAGCCTCATAAAACCGGTTGCGTGACGGCTGGCCCTAGGGTAGGTTGTCAGCGTGAAACGGATTCTAAAACTCGCAGCGGACTTCAAAGAGGCTCCCGTGGATCCGGTCAAGTTCGAGCAAGCGGTGTTCGAGCTTTTCGTGAGCGTCCCCGCCCTTGGGCTTGGCTTGTTCCTGGCGGTCCGCTGCGTGTTTCCTTCCTAACCTCCTACCCTCAAAAACAATGAGTGCAAACGATTCCAATCCTCTGTGCGTCCCCGATTGCTATAAAGTTCCCTGTTATGTAGTGCTGACCGTTGCAGAGCTGAACAATATGCTTCGCGACGCCCTGGCGCAGGCCCGGGCCTTCCGGAGTCAATTGGAGAATCTCAATATCAAGCCCGGCCCGCTCGCCCGGCATCCGGCGGTGTTTCATTCGTTTGTCAACAAGGTCCGGCCGGACTCGGATAGTTTGCAGGTGAGCAGCAGTAACCTGCAATTGCAGGATCGCTAACCCTCAAAAACGAACGAGCTATGAATCGAATTTCTCTGCCGGGAGAGGTGTATAACCCCAAAGGACATTCCGGGTTCAGGACTCTTCCCTTCCGTCAGAGGTATGTTTCTCCGGAAGAACTGAGCCGGGTCCGGTCGGGAGAGACTCGCAATCCTGAGCAGGTCCGGAGTGATGCTTTGAAGTTCATGCAGGATGCCAAGTGGCCAGCGGCAGACATTGAAGGTGAGTTGGCTCGCATTGACCAAAGGCAAGGTCAGGCGATGCCCAAACCCGGGGACGAGAACAGCGACAACGGGTCTTCGGTTACCCTCAGAGAGTGGGCCCTGTTGGTTGCAGTGTGGGCTTATGCTTTGGCCAATTGGGGGGCCGCCTGCTACGCGATTGCCAAGCTTCTCTAACCCCCGGCATCTATGAACCCGCCATCTTTATTTTCCTGCCGCCGCCGCGCGATCAAGTGCGGTCTGAAGGTCAAAGGGAAGGCCGCCTATCGCGTGCCCGTGCGCGCTGAGTGGGGCGGTATGGACGCCGGAATCGATTCGCTTTGGAAGCGCGAGGTCGAGGCCGTCGTCATTGCCAGCAGCCCCGCTGAGGCGGCCAATTACTGGCTGGCCTTTTGGGCCGCCCGGGTAAGCCAGCCTTGCACCGTCGAGGCCGTAGGCGTCAAGGGTGGCAGCGTCTGGCGTTCGGCCGGCTGGGAATCCGTCATCGGCGCACGGATGTTCGCCGGACTCTGCACCGCCGAGGCGGCGCAATTGCAGCTTGTCCTGTAACCTATTGAACTATGCTACAGAATAGCCGCCTCGCGCAAAGTGCCTACGCCGGTCTTGTAAATCGGTTGGCGGGGTGCGAACCCCCGGCGAGGCTGACTTTTGGGGTGGCCAGACCGCCCTGAAATAATTCGAGAAAAAAGTTGTGTTCTCCGGCGACTAGTGTATATTCCCTTGTAAGTCAGTGAATCATTAACTCGAAAGACACAATGAAATACGTGATTAAAAGAATAAGGGGCGGTGCGGGGGTGCTCCCTCCGGGAGGGTTTTATCGGCTCTATGTTTCCGGGTACCCCGATCGTGGGTTTCTGCGGAGGAGTGACGCTGAGGCCTATCGAAGGCTGCTCCGCCGGGCGGACCGGGCGAGCGTGGCTTTTCGCAAGGCCCAGGCCGCGGATGGGGTCGCTTCGCGCCGGCTGTATCTCGCGCAGGTGTCCGGCTTTGCCCGGGTGTTCGGCGATGCCCGGGTGTTTTGACTTATGTATATCTCTGGCACTGTTTTGTTCTTTCTGCTCTGGGCGCTTCTTGAACAGCAGGATATTGCCAAGGTGCGGGAGGGTAGGTTCGCACCGCCGCCCAGTTTGAAAAAGCCTGCCCGGTCCGGCGGAGAGGGTTGGTGGGTGCTGCTCCCGTTGGTCCTGTTGGGTTTCGTGGCCTGGGTCCTGTGGGAAGCCCTCGTTTATATGGTCGCCGTCTTTGTGGCGTTGGTCGTGTTGAGTTTCTTAGCCTGGGTCTTTCGGGAGGTAATAAGCAACGTGCGCCGGCCTGGCTTTGTCATGCGCACCCTCCGTGGCCCTGGCTGGGTCGCCAGACCGCGGGGTAAAAAAAAACTTGCACTTCCATCCTGGTGGGGTAAGTTAAGGGTAGTCGAAAGAAAATTCAAACTTCAGACCTAATGACACATAACCAGAATCCTCTAGGTGCCGATCTTATGGCGGTTTCCATGGCTGGCGGTGCGGTTGGCGCCAACCTCGGTTTCCGCCGCAACCATCTTGTGGCCAGCTGCGCCGAAATGGCCTCGATTGCCCGGGGCGAGGACGCCGTTCTGCGGCGGGCCCGCATCTTTAACGGCTTTGAGCCGGACCACCAGAACGGCTTGTCTCCCATTGGCGGCTTCTCCGCGGAAGCGTGCCGCCCGGTCGAAATGCTGTCCCTAGGTCAGTGGGATGATTCATTGCGGCGAGCGGTCCGCCGCCACCAAGAGGCGAGCTATGAATGACGGGTTCAAAGAAGACCGTTTCCGGAGGAGTCAAGCGCGCGTGTTGCAGGCGCAGTATCATAGGGCGGACCGGGTGCAAGGCCGCAACGTGCGGTTTGAGTCTGATCGAGAAGCGCGTCGGGCCGCGCAGCGTGAAATCCGTGAGGCAATTCTCAACAACAGCCCAGTTTATGAATAAGCAATCTCTGTGTGTAATCGTGCGGGAGTCCCGGCAATTCGGGCAGCAGTATCTTTACGGTGGCTTGTTTGCGTTCGATCAGTGGACTGACAACCTTGAACACGCCCTTGCCGCCCCGTGTCTGGCGGATGCAGCGGACTGGGTTAACCTCCTTTCAAAAAAGACGCAAGCGGAGTGTCTCATTGGCGATGTGGTAGTCGTCAGCGGCGCCCGCGTTCTGCTCAAGGTGCGCAAAGTGGCCCTGGCATATCACGCGCCAAGTGCTCCGTTTCTTTCTCAAATCCGTTGGGTCGCCACCCGGTTGGCCCGCGACGCCGCGGAAGAGCTGGGGCTTGAAATCGACCCGGGGGAACCCGTGCACGTGCGCTACCCCGGCCCGTTGGCGGACTACCGGGCGGACTGGCTGTTCAAGGCCGTGTCCTTTGGCGGGCACGAAAGCCAAGTTCAAGTTCACGTAGAGGCCGAGGCCGGGGTGTCCAGTCAATTGATCTTCCGTTCCCCGAATTGCAAGGCCTTCCGCCGGCTTGAAATTGGCCGGTATCTGGCCTATTGGAAGTCCAACCAAGCGGGGCGGATCCGCGCGGCAGGGGACGCTTGGTCCGGCTTGAACGGTCGCGACACTGGCAAGGGTTGGCACCTGCGTTCTGGTGATTGCGGTTGTGACGACTGCCGGGCCTTTCGCGCTGATGTTCACGCGCGGGCCAACTCTGCTAGTGGGTGAGCATAGCGGGGGGTGACTGTAGGAAGAAAGAATATGAATATGAATATGAACAAAATTCCTGAAGGCTGGCATCGGCACTCAAACGGTGGCGGGTTGGTTCAAGACACCGCCAAAGTGGAACCCGAGGCCTATGTAGGAAAGGATGCCCTGGTGTTCGGCGATGCCCGGGTGTTCGGCAATGCCCGGGTGCTCGGCAACGCCGAGGTGTCCGGCAATGCCCGGGTGTTCGGCAATGCCCGGGTGTTCGACAACGCCGAGGTGTCCGGCAACGCCTGGGTGTCCGACTTTGCCCGGGTGTTCGACAACGCCGAGGTGTCCGGCAACGCCTGGGTGTTCGGCAGTGTCCGGGTGTCCGACTTTGCCCTGGTGTTCGGCGATGCCCGGGTGTTCGGCAGTGCCCGGGTGTCCGACAACGCCGAGGTGTCCGGCAACGCCTGGGTGTTCGGCAGTGCCCGGGTGTTCGGCAGTGCCCAGGTATCCGAGTGAATATGAATATGAACAAAATTCCTGAAGGCTGGCATCGGCACTCAAACGGTGGCGGGTTGGTCCAAGACACCGCCAAAGTGGAACCCGAGGCCTATGTAGGAAAGGATGCCCGGGTGTTCGGCAATGCCCGGGTGTTCGGCAATGCCCGGGTGTTCGACAACGCCGAGGTGTCCGGCAACGCCTGGGTGTTCGGCAGTGCCCGGGTGTCCGACTTTGCCCGGGTGTTCGACAACGCCGAGGTGTCCGGCAACGCCTGGGTGGACGGCAATGCCCGGGTGTTCGACAACGCCGAGGTGTCCGGCAATGCCCGGGTGTTCAGCAATGCCCGGGTGCTCGGCAACGCCTGGGTGCTCGGCAACGCCTGGGTGTTCGGCAACGCCTGGGTGTTCGGCAATGCCCGGGTGCTCGGCAACGCCTGGGTGCTCGGCAGTGCCCGGGTGTCCGACTTTGCCCGGGTGTTCGGCGATGCCCGGGTGTTCGGCGATGCCCGGGTGTTCGGCAACGCCGAGGTGTCCGGCAATGCCCGGGTGTTCGGCAATGCCCGGGTGTCCGACTTTGCCCGGGTGTTCGGCAATGCCCAGGTATCCGAGTAGCAATCATAAGTCGTTTGGTTTAACAAGTAAATTTATGAAACTAATCTGTGGGAATGGCTGCGGCTGGGAGGGTGATAGTTCTTGGCTACCTTCATTCACCGACATCTTGCGCCTGGCGGCGGATGTCAGCAACTCAATTGCCAGCGGCGAGCTGACCCCGGAGGATGTCATTCCCTCCGGGAGGTGCCTGCGCTGCGGCGGGTATGCCTATCAGGAGCTGCCGGATCCCAAGACTGCCAGTTGCATGAGGGCCCGCTTGGCTCGCCTCGCCTTGGCCGGTACAGTGCGCAAGGTCGATGGTTTCCAGCGGCCGGGCGACAAGGCCCCGGGTTCAATCGCGCGAGGCCTCAAGCAGGCCCTTGTGAAGGCCGAGAAGCTGGGGGCCCTGCTGAAGACTCTCGAATCGAGTTGGCTTGACTGGAGATACCCTAACGGCGAGCGGCCGGACTTTCAACGGTTGGCCGAGGCATGGAAGCAAGGTGACAGCAAGCCGGAAGACTTTGGAAAGGTCGCCAAGTGATTCCCCCGAACGTTGCTTTTCCGGCCCGGCGGAAGGGTTTCACGATCGGCAGCGGCTGCTACAGATGCCAGAGCTGCGGCAAGCTCACCCGGGATGACGGGAACGGAGACAGCGTGAATTGCCGGTTGTGCACGGGATGTTTTTACGAGAGCGGGCTCGAAAACGAACACCAGGACGGCGGGCACGCTGAGTTCATCGCTGGCTGTCCCTTATGCAGGGCGGCGCAATCGAAGGGGTAGGAGCAACCATAAGACCTGATGAAAATTTTCACTTACAAACTATCGCCCCAGCGCGCTTTGGTGCTGTTGTCAGATTGCAGCGCCACGGTGGGAGCAAGCGTGGAAATAAACACGCTGCGGGTGCTCTGCGAAACGGACAGCACCGTTTCTATCGCCTCCGCGGCGGTGGGTTGGGAGAATCCGTGGCTGTTCAAGGAAGCTATGGTTGCCCTCTTGGGTGGAACCGTGAAACCCGGAGGGCGGCTGCTGGTGTTGACGGAGAATATTCCTTTGACCCTCATGGAGGCCAATCCGAAAATTGTCCCGGAGGTTCGCCGCTTGTGGGTCGAAGCGAGGCAAGCCGCCAACGAGCTTTCCCTTGCCACTGAAAGAAATACTTTACGCCGGGGTATTTTTGAAAATGAGGCCCAGCTGGGGCTAGCCAGCATAGAGTGGGGAAAGGCCAAAGTCGCGCTGGTGTCCTATCGCGTAAACCCGTCTGGTCGGGTGGGCAATTTTGCTCGTAGCCTGGAGGGGCAACCGTAAGACATCAAGGATATGAACGAAACTCCTGGTACGCGCACGGTTCGGCGAGCGATCGTAAGTGCTAAACGAAGCTGGTCAAAATACGGTGGCCACTCGCTGTTTTTGACTCTCGATTGTGGACACACCATTCTGCTGGCCCGGCCGCCGAGAAGAACACCGAAAACCACGACCTGCTCAAAATGTTCGCGCCTGGAGGGGCAACCGTAAGACATCGGGGAAAAATATGAGACCAAAAAACAAGCGGATGGCGGTCCTCGCTACGCCGAAATCAGATTCTGGGAATCCTCACGAGGCCCTGCGGTGGATCCGGCGTGAGCTTGAGGGCATCCGGGATTACAACTGGGGCGATGTTGGGTCCCGGGGCGATCCTGCCGCGGCAAGGAACGCCGAAGCCATGCTTGAAGAGCTGGAGATTGTTGAAAAAGGTATTACCGACTCGGAAGATGTTGGGAAAGGTGGTGCCAAGTGAAACATTTGACGTTGAATAATACCTCAGTCGATGAAGACATGGAACTTGAGGCAGCGCAGGATCAGTTTCCGGAAGCTCTGGAAGAAATTTGAGAAAAAGAGTTGACCTTCATAATCGCGCGAGAGTAATCTGACCCACAACGACGGAGAAACTACGGAAAAAAGTATGAACATCAAAAACCGAATCCTCACCGTGCTGGCGCTTGTCGCGCTGGCGTTCACTATACAAGCTGCGAACCTGATTGACCTTTGCTACGGCAAGGGCGCCGGCTCTTTCGAGCGGGGCCGCTACGTCAACGGCGCGGGGGTCGTCCCGGACATCGTGCCGGCGGATGCGCCCGACTGGTTCCCCTCCGAGTTGGCCGAGTATTGGCCGGGATTCGCGCGCGTTGCGCCCGGTTGCACGATTCGTGGCTGGGAGGTTGGCATCGGGGTTGACTGGTGCTCCGAACCGATTCACGAAGCCGCCGACGGCAAATTGACCGTTGATCTGGCCGCTGGCGTGGCGGGTTGGATCCAGACCCGGATCCCGACGGCTCCTGGTCGGCGCTACACCGTCACCTTTCAATCCTACGGAGGGCAGCGCCCGAACCTGGCCGTTGCGGTGATTGGATCCACGGCGCTGGTGTTTCGGCCCGAAGGCGCTGAAAACGCCTGGGACGCGGTGTTCACCACTTACACCTTTGACTTCGTCGCCGATCATTGCGTTTCGACGTTGCGTTTCGAGGCTACGGCCACGGATGGCTTTGGACCGGTGATCGACGATGTCGAGATTTCTCTTGAACGCAAGGGTTGGGCCTGGGGCAGGGGACACGGTAAGGGCCGGGTTTGCAAGTTCTCCCTGCGGGATTTCAATCGTGGGTGCCGGTGAGCGTGGCTGTAAAAATCGAACCGTAAAAACACAATGAACCTTCAAGAAATGCGGTTGGTAATCAAGCACGCCCCCGGGTCCCTCCCGCTGCGCGTCGTCAACAATCTAGGGCAGATCTGCCGGGTGATTGGCATGCGCTACGACCCGCTCACGCTCAATGACGGGTTCATCTTTGACATCGACTCCCGGGAAGAGGTGCTCGACGGCAATGTCGTGGACGCCGAGACCGAGGGATGGGCCCGACGGGTTTCTAATGACGCGCGTGTGTGCCGGTGGATGAACCGCCGGCCGGGGGGACTCAAGACCGAGCAGCATCCGCCGAAGGATTATCACCTCAGCGTCGAAACGCCGAACGGCAATTATCTGACGCTCTCCGTTGCCGGGATCTGGGAAGAGGGACCGGCCGGGGGGCCCAAGACCGAGGTGCCGGCGAATGAGGTCGTTCCCAAACTCACCGGGGCGCTCATGCGGCTGTCTGGCATCAAGGAAGCGGATCCGGACTGTCCGGCTTGTGGGGTCAACACGAGGCCCCCCGCCACCTGCCCCCCGCCGGGACCGATCAAACCGGTGCCGGACCAGGCTTGCGGAAACCCGACGTGCTCGGTTTCTGCGGCCGACTTTGACGAGGAGCTGGCCGACTTTGACGAGGAGCTGGCCGACAAGCTCGTGGATCTGACTTACGACCTGTTCCATGCGCTCAAAGCCCAGCTCAAAAGTAAGTTGCCAAACGACCCGGGGCTGCGCGAGCGGTTCTTGGTTGGGGGGAAGCTCACGCTCTTGATTCCGGACCAGATTTGACCCGGCAGGGGCAACCGTAAGATATCAACCAACAAACCAACAAACCAACAAACCAACAAACCAACAAAACCACTATGCCAAGAAGCCACGCACTAACCGACGAAACACGATCCTCCGATGAAGCAAGAAAAGCCGGATTCCATCCCGTCACTGAGGATTACTGGTTCAACGAAACCTGGATGTTGCAAAACGCTGCTGACCAACTCGCGAGGGGTTCAATCCAACACTGCGTCGTTTCCACGAACCGAGGTCTTGGCCGCCAGCTTTGGAGACGCTGATTTATGGTCGCTTGCCGAATCTACCTTGAGCTGCTCGAACCCGGTTTGGATGAAACCGTGTTCGAGTGGGCTCATGGGGAGAGTCCTGCACCCGTGGCTCCGACGGTGGCGGTTGGGATAGTGAAGGCACTCCAAGCGCTGGTCGATGGCATGATCCGCGCCGATGCACCGTTGCTGTTCCCCCACGTGCAGCGATCGGATTCCGGCGTGTTCCTGGGGGTGTTCCCGGTGGTCGTCGGGCCGGCATTCCTCCGGCGGATGATGATCTGGGCGCAGGCGGAGGGTGAGAACGATTCATCTGAACAGCGTCCGCAGGTCCCAGAACCTCCGAATGTTTCCGAAAAAAAGTCTCCTCCTGAAACGCCAGTTCTGGCTGGTCCGGTGACGGATGATGCGGACTGGTGGAAAGCTAACCGAAATTGAAAAAGCCCAAGCCACAAACGCCGGCGAATCCCATGGACGAATTGTTCCGGGGGATGCCGGGGCACGTTATCGACGTTAAGAACCGGTTTCAAAACCTGCGGCGCGCCGCTGAGCGGACGAAGTTCGCCGCCGATCTGGCTGCTGCCAACGTAGAGAAAGGAAAATCGTGAGCGCTATCTTGAATCCCCACACTGGCAGACCGGTCACCGCCGGACCGCCGGAACTTCTTCTGCCTCCCGCCGTAGCGGCGGCCCGTGAAGCGGAGACACCCGTTTTTGCGGCGAACGATTTGCGTTCGACTCGTGACTGGCAGAGTCTTTTCGCAAAGCTTCAATCGCGCGTACGGGAAAACTTCCTGGCCGCCTTCGCCGAGGTAACCCGGGAGGCCATGGAACGCCGGCTGAGTTGGCAGGTCCACTCCATTACTTGCGACGAGTTGGGCGTGAAATTGCGAGACGATTTGAAAATTAAAGGCAACGGGGTGTTCCTTTACGGCTGGCCGTTGGATGTCTCCCCGATGTTGCTTCCGGGCGCCGTTCGGGTGCAGTTTGTTGTTCTGGCCGAGGTTTCCACCCCGGAATTTGTGGAACATCTGAAAAAGTTGCGCGCCGAGCGGGCTGACCTGGCCGGCCACTACTCCGACAAGCCGACGGATCCCCCCGATGCAAGCGCCCCTTGATTTCGAGCGGATTCCCGGTTCTGACAAGGATCGAGGTTTCGAGTCGCCCCCCGCTGCCCCAACCGGTGCAGGGGCGCTCGTGTCCGTGGGGGAGGGGAACTCGCTGTCCCCTCCCCCGAAGGGGGGTCCCGGAAAAAGGCATGCCCTGAAGGGGGGTTACGGAAAACGGTATGTCAAGAAACCGTGCGCATACTGCGGAAGTCCCGACCACCAACGCCCGGAATGCCCGAAGCACGCTTTCAACGCCGGCCAGGTGGCGGAGCTGAAGGAGCAAATCGCGCAGGTCCCCGTGGCGGATCCGCTTGAAGCTCGCAAGAGCGTTGACAAATACGTCCCGGATTTTGTTACACCGGAATCAAAGGAAAACCGGCGGTGGAACGCGTTGAAAGGGCTTGTGCGGGATCTGCCGGCGAAGCTTGGGCACATGGCCGAGGACGGGTATTCCCGTGCGCTCATGGCCTATCTAAGCACGCTTGGCGACCCAGTCCAGACTGGAAGGCTGACCGGGGTGGAGACTGAGCAGATCCGGTTGTGGGCTGAAGCGGATGGCTGGAACGCGAAAATTACCGATCTGTTGACGGTCAAGAAGGAGAAGGGAGTTGCGGCCTTCGCCATCGAATTGAATCGGTTGATGAACCTCACGCAGGCCGTGCGTTGCCGCGGTCTCCTCGACGAGGTGCTGACCCGGATAATGACCAATGAGGAAGACCTGGCAGACTGGCTGTCCAACAAGACCCAGCACGCCACCAACACCACCGCCAAGCCGCTGCTGGAGTTGGCGCGGGCCATCCTGGCCGTGCAGCAGGCCACCTACATGGCGCTTGGCGACCAGGCACCGGAGCGGGCGGCAGCTGCGAAGCTCGAAGAGAAGGAAGACGAGGACAAGCCACAAGAGCCGCACCTGGCGTTGTTCAGCACGTTGGCGCAGCTCACGGCCAGGAATCCGATTCCGGTGTTGCGCGGGGTGGAACTACCCCCCGTAAGACCTACCCCCCCAGAGATATGATCCCGCTGAAGAAAATTCCCAAGTTCCCGCGGTCTTACGCCAAATGCGATGAACGGAAAAGCCGGGGGATGGGCAATGACGAGTTTCGCTGCGTGCGTGAGATCGCTCATAAGTTGCACCTGAACCCGATCCGGGAAGTTCCGAAAGACACCTTGGTCAACGAGCGTTCGAGATTACAGTTTGGGGCCGACCAAGCGGTTCGGCTCTTCCTAACCTGCATTTTACAAAAATGAATCACGACCCTGTCAAATTGTTTCGGAGTTGGTTGTCCCGGGCCTGCGCAATCGAGTTTGAGCCCTACGCTTTTTGCCTGGCCACCGTCAGTCAAGGCACGCTCGGTTCAATGGGGCAGCCGCTTCCGGATGCGCGCATGTTGCTTCTCAAGGATTTCACGGACTCGGGCGAGCTGGTTTTCTTTTCGTCGGATCGAAGTCCCAAGGGCCGGCAAATTCACGTCAACCGAAATGCGGCTGCGGTGTTCTTCTGGCCGACTCTGGGCCGGCAAGTGCGGGTTCTTGGGGGGATACATTTGGTACCGCACGCGCTCGCTGAACAGTTCTGGCAGAAGCGCCCGCCGCTCTCCCGTTTTGTGACCTGGGTGTCCCGGCAGTCGGAACCATGGCCGGGCGCCAAGCAACTTGTCGGATGGGTCGCTGCTGCGTTACGGAGGTTCCCCTGGCGGTATTCGCCCCCTGGATGGACGGGTTATGCGCTGAAGGCGCACACAATCGAGTTCCTGGAGTTGAAGCCGGCCAGGGCAAGTTTCCGAACGCGTTTCACCCGCTCGTGGGTGGATGACATTTGGTATTCCGAGAGGTTGATGCCATGAGCGACGCGATTTCAGAACGACCCTGGGAGTTTAAGCCACCTTGCGGATGGTGCGAGGGCCCGGGCGCGCTCCTGGCGGGCAACGATTTTCCGTGGCTGCGGCCGAAGAATATTTCGCTGCCCCCGTCGTGCAACGTGCGGAGTGATTGGAAAAGAATCGAGCGGGTGGTACGGGAAACCTGGACTGAGGCTCTGTGCATGGGGCTCAACCCGGTCGAGGTTCAACTGGGTCCGCAGGAATGGTCCACGCTGGCCGAGGGCGTCCGAGTTTACTTCGAGGCCATCCTCACCAGGCCCTTCGAGAACGTGGGAACCGGGTTTGAGTTCTGCGGAAAACGGATTGTTCAGTCGAGCGTTCCCGGGGTTATCGTAGTGGTCGGCTACACGAACGAGTCCGGGGGCAAGCTCGCCGTGAAAGCCAAAGAGGGTATGTGAAAATCCTAGCGAGAATTTTTTGTGTCTCACTGTGCGGTGCGAATCTCGCCGCCTTCGGGGTGGCGTGGTGTGATCTGATCAGTGTGTCGTGTTTGGTCTTGTGCCTTTGCCAATTGCTGCTATGCGAACTGGTGTTTCCACGAAATAACAAGGCCACCATGAGAAGGGCGTAGCAATTCGTTGACAGCACCAGGAAGGTATGATCAACTGAGATTTGAAATGAATGTTCTAATTTCGTCCAGCGGGCGGCACCAACTGAAACCGGTAATGGGTCTGCCTGTTTTGGATTTAGTCGCTGCGGCTGTTCCGCAACGCTGGACGGATCCAACCGCGGAGTCGTCTAATGAGGACACCGAGGGTTTGAATCCCTTGGAAATATTGGTTCAACGCCAGTCCCCGCGACCCGTTTGACCCGACACTAAAAACCTATGGCCAAAACCGATCTTGAAATGGAAGTGACTGAAGATTTCGATCTTCATGCCCGTGCCGGCGGCGCCGTGGATGCCTCCGAAGCATTGGCTCGACGCGCCCCTCCGAATCGTGCGCCGCGCAAAGGAGATTTCGACGCGATGCCCAAGAACATGGTGCCTAGCGGATCCGACAAGCCGTTGCTGACGCCGGTGTCCCCCGCTGCGTTCGGAAACCGGCTGGCCGCCGCCGCCAATACCATTGGCCAGCCCAAACTCGGACCGGTCCCGGTGGACCGCCGCGGCGGGTACACGTTCTCCTTCATCGTTGAGAACCGGACCCAGGGTCGTGAGTCCGTTCCTTGCGTTGTCGTGGAGGGCAAGCGGGCCTTCATGCGCGCGCTCCCGCTCGCCGAACTGGGCGTCAGGATGGAGACCGGGCGCAAGTATATCGTCACCGTCACCGAGACCCAGGACAGCACGCCGACATTGCGCCGGCTGGGCCCAGGCAACATTCAGAAATAACAAACCCGGCGAACATGCTCAATTCTTGCGTGAAAGGAAAGGTGGGGGAGCGTGAGTGGGCGGAGTTTCTCCGTTCGCATGGGTTCGCCGCGCGCCGTGGCCGGCAATTCTCCGGGAGTCCGGACAGTCCCGACGTAGTTAGTGAGTTGCCCTACCACTTTGAGGTAAAGCGGGTGGAAAACTTGAACCTTGTGGCGGCCGTGCAGAAGGCCACCGAGGACGCCGGGGGCCAAGTTCCGGTAATCGCGCACCGGCGGAATTTGTCCGAGTGGCTGGTGACGATGAAGGCCAAGGATTGGATTGAGTTGGTGAAGACCTGGAGAAAACTTGAACAGAACGCAGAAACCCTACAAGAATATGAAGAACAATCAGGCTAACTTCGCTGCGATGCGCCCCAATGGGCGCCACGAGGGGTCTTACCAGGCTGTGCGCGCTCCGGTCCCCAAACCCCGGGACTACGCCGACGCTCTCTCGGTGCTGTTCCACGAGAAGGTTTCGTCGCCGCTGAAACGTGCAGCGCGTCGGGCGTTGGAGTTGATTGTTGGAGCGTCCTCGGTCCCCGGACAGACCGCCTCGGCCTGGCTGGTCAATGCGGTGCCGACCTGGTCACAACGCAAACTCACGAAGCACTTCCGGCGCACGGCCCAGCGGCTCCAACGAGGATACTGCGCGGTCCCCGGGCGGTTTCAACCGGTCGAGGGGGCGGAACGGCTCAAGTGTTTCTCGGTCCTGGCCGAAGAGGTCAAGCGCCGCGCCAGGGAATTCAATAACACAGCACGCAAGCTAAGGGAACAGGCGCACGCCGCGAAGTTCGCCCGCCCCGGCGGGCACATCAAGGGTTAGTACATGCAGGGCACCCAAAATGAGACGCCTGAATTTGAAGCTGCGGCGTTTGCGCTTTGGGTGGACGACTGGATCTGGGCTCGAAACGAAGGGCTGAGCGACGAGACCCCGGTGCGACGTGGCCGGTTCACGCCAGCGGAAACAAATAAAAAATACTGCGAAGAGGAAATCGTTTATGTTTGACACAGTGAAGGATTCGGGAGTGCGGGAAGAAATGCCGACGGGCAGCCGCCGGGATACTCGGGAAGGCAAGGGTCGCTACGACCTGCTGCCGACGTTCGGATTGCACCGCCTGGCGGCTCACTTCGAGAACGGCTCGAAGAAGTATGGTGACCGCAACTGGGAAATAGGCCAGCCCCTGGCGCGTATGGTGGACTCAGCGTTAAGGCACGCCTTCGAGTATCTCCAGGGCCGTGCTGACGAGGACCACCTGGCAGCCGCTGTCTGGAATTTGATCTGCGCATTGGACGCCGAGGAGCGCATCCGCCGCGGGCTGCTTCCCGCTACTCTGGACGATCTTCCGGGAAACCCTACGGGCATCGACGCGTCTCCTCTGGGGTCGAATCTCAGCGAACTGCGCATGAGGCTGCGCGAGTCCGGGTTCTGCGAGGAGCCGGTGCCCCTGCATCGGATCAATCCGGAGTATCTCAAGATCGCTCCGCTTTACGATCTCTCCAAAGACGTCGATTTTATCTTGCCGTCGCACGCCTCGATGCCGGTGACTTGCGATTGCCAGATCTATGAGGAGTGCCAGGTCTGTCGCCCGTTGCCCACCCCGGCGCAGGATGCGGCGCCGGCCCCCGCTCAAGCCTTCGATCCTTCAGACCCTCGGTATGCTTCGTCCGACGAGCCGCCAGTGAGGGGCCCTGGGACGCTCAATTCCGCGGAGTAAAAAATCTATGAACACGCCACCAAAATTCGATCCGGACTGGGTGAAGGACTCGCTCTCCGAGTTGACCCCGTATCATGTGATGAAATCAAGCGGGACGCTGATCTGGCCCTCCGAGTGTTACGACCCGGATAAATTCCAGATCGACGACATCGCGCACAGTTTGGCCCGGGTTTGCCGGTGGGGCGGAGACGTGGACGAGTGGGTGTCGGTCGGTCAACACTCAGTCATTGTGAGTGAAATTACTCAGAATCCTGAGTTGCAGGCTTTGGCGCTGATGCACGATGCTTCCGAGGCCTATCTTGGGGACATCGCCAAGCCGATCAAACGCGAACTCGATTCTTATTTGGAGCGAGAGGCGCACGTGATGCGGATGATCTGCCAGCGGTTCAATCTTCCGTTCGATCGTCTGGAAGAAGTGAAAGAAGTGGATTTGGTGGTCCTGGTCGCTGAAGCTCGGGATTTGTTTTCGCCGAGTCGGGATTTCTTGTGGCCTGATAAATATCGGCAGCTTGCGAAGGAATATGTGGGTCGGATCAAACCGTTGGATTACCGGGCCGCGGAACGGCTGTTTCTCGAACGTGCCAGCAAACTCGGATTGACCCAGTTGTGAGAAAGGACAACATGCCACTGATCAGAAGTAAAAGCGCCGAGGCGCTCAAGAGAAACATCGAGGAGCTGATCGCTTCCGGCCGGCCGCAAAAACAAGCGGTCGCCATTGCGTATTCCGTGAAGCGCGAAGCGGCCAAGAAAAAGCGAAAGCGCAAGTGAACAGGATCGTTTTCTGCCTCTATGGGAGCAACCCGACTTACAACGTCGGGTTGATCCGCAATCTTCAAAGCCTCCACGCCTATTTTTCCAAGGAGCATTGGCGCCCCCTGGTGGTGACCGACTGGGTTTCTTTGGCTCCGGAAACGGCGAAGGCCTTGCACGGATTTGGTCGTGGAACCCTTGACGTGATCGACGTTCGGGCGACGGTTTACAAAGACCGGCCGGGGCATTTCTGGAGATTCGCTTCGTTCACATGGTCCCCCCTCATAGAGGATCCGGACTGCGTCGTGCTGTTCCAGGATGCGGATTCCCGGATCAATGAACGCGGGTTTCAGTGTTTCGATTCCTGGATCCGGAAAAGTGTGCATCCTCTGTTTACGATTCTCGATCATCCAGATCACGACCGGGGCATCGCGCTGGGCAATTTCGGAGTCAACGTCGGCATGGCAAAAAAGATAGGGTTCTTCGACGCAATTGAAGCCACAATGCCGGCCTGGCTTGCGAACGTTCCCGCGGGGGCTCGGCGCCACGATGGAGAGATTTCTGACGAGATTTATTTTCGAGAGTGCCTGCTCGCCAAGTTTTCTCGGTACCTTTGGGTGGACGATTTCCGGTCGTGGGCGCGTTCTGGCAACAGGGTAAAGGTAACGTTTCCTCCCAAGCCTTACGACGGCCCGTTCATTGGCGAACAGATTCTCTTGGACGCCTGCGGGTGCGACATCCCCACACCGCAAAAGCGCGCACAACGCGCAGCGTCATTTCGCAGATGAACTCCGACGGCCTCCATTCCTGGCAGGTGGCGCCCACCGAATCGCTGTTGGGCTCAATGAAGTGCCATAATGTCAGCATTAACGCTTCTTCTTGCGGGGTTGGCAAAACTTGGATGACGGCGGCACTCCTCAGACATTATGATGATCCTACTCTTGTTATCGCTCCTCTTGCTACTCTGGCGTCTTGGGAGCAGGTTCTCGGTTCCATGGGCACCTCGGCAACGGTGCTCAATTATGAGCAGGTCAAAAAGCCTGGGTCGAACTATGGAAGTTGGATTGACCCGCGGTTCAACAATCGAAAAATTTGGCAGTGGGACCCCCAGGTCCGTTCCATCGTGTTTGACGAGGTCCACCGATGCAAGGGAGACACCAGCCAAAACTGCGAGCTTCTCATGGGAGCCAAGCGGCAAGGATTGCGGACCTACATGCTGTCGGGGACGCCCGCGCAATCGCCACTGGACATGCGGGGCCTTGGCTACGCCCTGGGATTTTACAAAGGGGACGAATGGGAAAACTGGGCCCGCTGGTGCTTCAACCACGGGTGTATCAAAACACCTTACCGGAGCATGAGGTTTGTCGGGCACTACGATTGGACGGCTCAAACAATCATGGCGGAGCTTCACCATGCCATATTCCCGAAATTCGGGGTTCGGTTGCGTGCCGAAGACATTGAAGACTTCCCCGAAACGCAAATTACGGCAGAATCCTACCGGGTGCAGGACCCCGAGCGGATGCGTGAGCTGTTCAACATCATGGCGCTGGCAGTGGAACGGTGGAAGCTGAAAGGCACGGAATATCGGGACCTGGAGCATCCGTTGACCAAGATGCTGCGCGAGCGCACGCTGATCGAGTTGTTGATGGTGCCGACGTTGGCTGAACTGACCTCTGACGCCGTCGATGATGGGCGCGCCGTGGTGATCTTCGTGAATTTCAAGGAGACAATCCGGGAACTGCACACGCAATTGCAGAAGGTCTTGAACCAGCCGCCGTTGATGTATCACGGTGAAATGACCGCACGGCACCGGGAGTTGCTGGTCGATCAGTTCCAAACGGACGAGAATCCGGTCATCATCGTGCAAGTCGATGCCGGCGGGACCGGCTTGAACCTCCACGACGTTACCGGGCGCCGGGCCAGGTCCGTTTACATTGTGCCGGGGTTCTCCGCGCTGAACCTGTTGCAGGCCCTCCGGCGGGTGCATCGCGACGGCGCCAAGACGAAATCGGTGCAGCGTATCGTGATCGCTGCCGGGACTGCCATGGAGTGCGTCCGAAGGAATCTTGAAAAAAAGATGAATTGCCTTGACGCGCTCTGCGATAATGATTTACTTTCGGATAACTTGAAAATTGAAGGCCTAATACCAGCATGAATCCAGCCCACGTTTCCAAAGAACTTCTCGACGAAGCCGTCCGGGACTCTCTGGTCGAGCAAATCCTCGCCGCGGCCCGCAAACGCCAGCACCATCCTTTCAGCGCCTCGAAGCTTCAGGCCATCGAGGCCTGTGTCGGGTTCGATGGTGCGGACTCCGAGAACGATGCGTCAGCCGCCGGAACGGTCCAGCATCACTCAATGGACACCGGAGACCTTCGGTGCCTGGACGACTACCAGCAGAAAATCGTCCGTGGTTTGGCAGGCTATCGTGACCAGGTTGTCGCCAAGTTCAAGGTCGATTACGGTAGCAAGTCCCAAGTGCTGGTTGAGAAATACGTGATCGTTGACGATGAAACCCTCGTCCCGGGCGTCGTCGGGACTTCTGGCGGGTTCCTCGACCTGGCGCTGATTGGCGAAGCCAAAACGCACGCCAGGATCCACGACTGGAAGTTCGGAAAGTGGGACATCGAACCGACTGAAATCAATCTTCAGGGTTACGTCTATGCTTTGGGGCTGCTGCGGGAAAACCCCACTCTCGAATCGGTGACGGTCGAGTTCGACATGCCCTACCTGCGGACGAAGGACGACCATACGTTCACGCGGGCCGATTTCCCGCGCATGTATGCCCGGGTGAAGCTGGCGGTTGCGCGCCGGAAGGCGGCGGAGAAACTTCCTCTGTTGGCGCGCAAAATGATCGTCCGGGATCTGGTTTGCTGTTTCTGCGCTCACCTGGGCACCTGCCAAGCCATCGCCAAAGACGTGTTGAACATCAGCGCCAAGTATGCGCCAATGCACGTTCCGGCCAACGTGCTGCCTTCGGTGATCACTGATCCGTTGCAGGCCTCTGCGGGGATGAAGTACGCTCGTTTGATGACGGCCTGGGGCAAGGGGTATTCCTCTCAGTGCGCGCTGAAGGCGGCGGAGGACCTGGCTTTCATGCCGGAAGGTTTCCAGCTCGTCACCCGAGCGGACCGAAAGATCGCCGACATGGCGAAATTCGAGGGAACGCTCACCGGACTGGGGATCTCGCCTGGCCAAATCCAGGATGCCAAGTCATTAACGTTGACGGCGGCTACGAAGCTCGTCCGGGCGACCGCGCCGCGGGGGTCCAAGGACGACACCGAAAAGGCATTCTTCGAGGCCGCGGAGATCGCCGGCTTGATCGGCCGGGAGGATCCTATCACTTTCCTGCAAGCCAAGCGAGAGAAGCTCGACGAGTAGGAGACCCGTAAACCCAACACAGAAAGATAGATACATTATGGCCAAAATCGCATTCAACTTCCCCGCTGGAGCGGCCACCGCCGCACCGCCCACCGCCGCACCGCCCACCGCCGCACCGCCCACCGCCGATCCGTCGGTTGCCGGACTCGCGCGCATTATCGCCGTGCCGGACACCACCGATCCGGTGTCTGAAGGGCCCACCATCGACGTGCAAAGCACTGTCGCTCAACAATCTGCGCCTCCGGCGGGGACCGAGGAAGAGGTGATGAACCGAGAGATCGCCGAACTGAAGGTCAAGCTGGCCGCCGCGAAGAAGGCCATGAAGGACCAAGTCGCGCCACGAGCCACCGCGCCGGCGCCTGTAGGCACTGAGGCTGCGCCGCCGACCCCCGCCGCCCCTCCGGCACCCTTCGTGGCTCCGGCGGCGCCTGCTGCCTTCAGGAAGGGCCCCCGGAAGGCTGTTGTGCCCGCCTCGGCCCCTGCGCCGGCTCCTGCCCCTGCCCCCGCGGCTGTCCCTCCTTCTGCACCGGTCGTCGAGCGCGCGCGCCCGGCCATCGCGACGTCTGCCCCCCAGGCGCCGGAGTTGACCACCCGGAACGTGCATCAGATCCACAACAACCAAGCCGTGGCCACCCGCGGAGCGATGTTTGACGATGATGGCGCCGCGGATATCGAGTTCTCGGACCTGGTTGTCCCCCGGCTGAACATCGTGCAGAAGGTCGGCGATCTCTCGCAGGTCTTTGAACCTGGGACGTTGGTTCTTGGCAAGACCCTCGCACTCGATCAGCCGGCAAAGCTGGTCGTCGCCTCCTTCATGCCGAAGAAATACGTCGAGAAGATCGAAGGCGGCGCCACCATGGGCCGCATCGCCAAGACTCCGCAGGAAGTCGTGAACATGGGCGGGACCATCGACTATAACGAGGCCAAGGAGACCAAACGGCCGCTGTTCCAAACTCTGGCCACGGCGCTGGTCATCCTCGAACGTGGTGTTGACGACCCCGAGGCGGCTTTCCCCTTCACCTATCAAGGAAAGGGTTATGCGCTGGTGTTTTGGTCCATGAAGGGCACCGCTTACACGAACGCCGCCAAGGTGTTCTTCACCGCCCGCAAGACCGGTCTCTTCAAGACCAGTCGGTCCGCGATGATCTCCGGCTACCTCAAGCAGTGGGTCCTGCTTGAAACGGAGGCCAAGAAGTATTCGACGAATTGGGCGATGATCCCGATCGTGAACTTGGCCGAGGAAACCACCGCGGAGTTCCGCGCCTGGGTGCACCAGATGCTTCGTCCCGATGCCGGCGCCGTTGACACGGCCAGCGGGGATTAATTGTGGAGAGCGAGTGTTGCATCCGTAAGGACGCCGCCCGCATTATAACCCCGGCGCCGCAGCGGGTGTTCTGCGGCAATTTAACTAAAAGGAAAACCATGACGTGCAAAAAGTGCAAGCGCAAGGTCCGGGGTCGCCCGGCTCCTTCGGGACTGTGCAAGCAGTGCCGTAAGTAGTCATCACCCGGCGCCTCAGCGGTAATCTGGGGCACCC
>Ga0315287_10000713_pt1 | contig 29503 bp, 19 predicted proteins | sample YL17G11_0_MG_FD_205037 | JGI IMG/M metagenome (GOLD analysis project Ga0315287, IMG submission 205037) | Sediment microbial communities from Yellowstone Lake, YNP, Wyoming, USA - YL17G11_0 | ecosystem: Environmental > Aquatic > Freshwater > Lake > Sediment | place: USA: Wyoming | collected...
GGGGCAGGAGGCGGCGCCCTGTGCTCCATCCGCGAGTCGCATATTCAAAGTAAAACTCCCACACCAACAAAAAAATGTGTTTTTTCGTCGCCATCATTTTGTTGTTTCGTGGGTTCCTTCCCTCTCTCAAGCCCGGACGTCCTCAGCCTTCCGGGCCGCCTCCTTCTCCGCCGCCTCCTTGGCCGCCCGCCGGGCGGACAGGGAGGAGTAGACGATCTCGGACCGGACGTCCCCCGTCAGGGCGGGTGATCCCGACGGGAAGGAGGGGGAGGGCGGGCCCGGCCCCCCACCGCCCACCCCGACGTACGGTTTGACGGGCGTGACAGTCGTCTCCCCGCTGGCCGCGTCCACGTCCATGACCGCGATGTCGCCCTCCTCCAGCCGGCCGTGCAGCAGGGCGTCGCTCAGCGCGTCATCCACCAGGCGGACGATGGCCCGGCGCAGGGGGCGGGCCCCGTACTCCTGGTCGTAGCCCTCGCTCACAATGCGGTCCATGAGGGCGGCCGTGATTTCGAGGTGTAGGCCCCGGGCCGCCACGCGGGCGGCCGTGGAGGCGAGCTCCAGGTCCGCAATGGCCCGGGCGTCCTCCTGGGCGAGCTGGCGGAAGACGACGACCTCGTCCAGGCGGTTGAGCAGCTCCGGCCGGAAAAAGGCTTTCAGCTCCTCCAGGACGAGGGAGCGGACGCGCCCGTAGGCGGCCGCGCCCTCGTCCGCGTCTCCCTGGCTCAAATCGAAGCCGATCCCCCGCCCGCCGCCCCGGCCGATGACGGCCGAGCCGACATTGGAGGTCATGATGATGAGCGTGTTCTTGAAGGAGACCACGCGCCCGCCCGAGTCGGTCAGCCGGCCGTCCTCCAGGACCTGCAGCAGGACGTTGAAGACGTCCGGGTGCGCCTTTTCAATCTCGTCAAACAGGACAACCGTGTAGGGCCGGCGCCGCACCGCCTCCGTCAGCTTGCCGCCCTCGCCGTAGCCGACGTACCCGGGCGGCGCGCCGATGAGCTTGGCCACCGTGTGGCGCTCCATGTATTCGGACATGTCCAGGCGGACCATGGCGTCACGGTCGCCGAAGATGTGCTCGCACAGCGCGCGCGTCAGCTCGGTCTTGCCCACGCCCGTGGGGCCGGCGAACAGCATGCCCGCGATCGGGCGGTCCTCGTCCTTCAGCCCCGCCCGGGACCGCTGCATGGCCCGGGCGACCGCCGCGACGGCCGCGCCCTGGCCGATGACGCGCTCCGCCAGGGTGGGTCCCAGGTTCAGCAGGCGCTCCGTGTCGTCCGGGCCCAGCGCCTCGACGGGCACGCGCGTCCACTGGGCGACGATGGCCTCAATGTCCTTCCGGGTCACGGCAGGCACGCCCGGCGCGTCCCCCGCCTCGCCCACCAGGCGGGCGCGCACGCCCCGCTCCCGGTCCGCCAGGACGCCCGCCTCCTCGAACAGGCCCGCCCGGGCGGCATCCGCGGTGGCGGCCATGGAGGCCTCCAGCTCGGCCCAGGTCTCCGCGCCGTTGGCGTCCACCCCGCGCGCGCCGCCCGCCCGGCGGGCCAGGTAGGCGTCGATGCGGGCCCGCGAACCGGCCTCGTCCATTAGGTCAATGGCCTTGTCGGGGAGGAACCGGTCAGCGACGTAGCGGGACGACAGGGAGACGGCGGCGGCGAGGGCGCCGGGCGCGTACACGCACCGGTGGTGGGCCTCGTAGCGGGGGGCGAGGCCCTCAAGGATCTCCAGGGCCTCCGCCTCGGTGGGCTCGCCCACGACGACGGGCTGGAAGCGGCGCTCCAGGGCCGGGTCCCGCTCGATGTGCTTGCGGTGCTCGTCCAGAGTGGTGGCGCCGATGCATTGGAGCAGGCCCCGGGCGAGGGGCGGCTTGAGGAGGTTGGCAATGTCCATGCCCCCGCCGCCCCCGCCCCCGCCCCGCCCGCCGATCGAGCCGGCCCCCACCAGGGCATGGATCTCGTCGATCACCAGGATGACGTCGCCCGCCGCCTGTATCTCCGCCAGCATCTTGGTGATGCGGGACTCGAGCTCGCCCCGCTCCTTGGCGCCGGCCAGCACCAGCCCCAGGTCCAGCGACAGGATGCGCTTGCCGGCCAGGAAGGGCGGCAGCGGGTCGCCGTCGGGCAGGGTGCCGGACACGATGGCGGTGGCGAGGCCTTCCGCGATGGCGGTCTGGAGAGGAGAGGAGAGGAGGAGCGAGTGCGTGAGCGCGTGGTGAGAGAGAATGGAAAAAGAAAGAAGGAAGCGCTCTGCGTGCTCGACCCCTCTCAATCCCCACCCGATCGATGATGATGCTATGGCGCTCTCGCTTCGATTTGGAGCGGGCGCGCATGGACCGGGAGGCGCCGCCCCGGTCGACCTCGTCCCCGATCAAAGCAATCCCTGAACCCCTCCCTATCATCCCCGCCTCCCTCTCTCTCTCATACCTTGCCCACCCCGGGCTCGCCCAGCAGGATGGGGTTGTTCTTGGACCGCCGCGCCAGGATTTGCACGCACCGGCACACCTCCTTGGTCCGGCCGATGACGGGGTCGGGGTGGCCGGCCGCCGCCTCGGCCGTCAGGTCGCGCGTGAGCTCTGCCAGGACCTTGGCGCCCTCCGCCCGGGCCGCGTCCGCGGAGGAGGACCCGCCCCCCCGGCCCCCGCGGCGCCCGCCCTCCGCCTCCGCGTCCCCCTTGATCTTGGCCAGGGCGGCCGAGCGGAGGGCGTCGGGCGAGGCGCCCAGGGTTTCCACCAGGCGGCGCGCGCCGGACGACCCGCCGCCCGCCGCGCCTCCGAGGGAGGAGGCGGGCGAGGAGGAGGGTGAGGAGGCGGAGAGCAGGGAGGCCAGGAGCTGTTCCGGGGTGATGTAGTTCATGCCCATGCGCTTGGAGTCCTGGGCGAGTGGGGGAGGAGGGGGGTCGGGCGCGGAGAGGGGGAGGGTGAGCGTGTGTGCGCGACTGGAGGGAGAGAAGAGGGGAACAACCCCCACCCCCTGTTCCCACATTTCCCATCCCCTCTCTTTTCTCTGCCTTCTCTGCCATCCTCCAGCACTCACGATGACCGCCACCTCGAAGATCTTTTTGGCCAGCTCGGAGAAGGGCAGCTCGTTGGGCTTGTTGGCATCGGAGGACTGGGGAGCGGAGAGCATTGGAGATGAGAGAAATAAAGAGTGAGAGGTGGTTGGAGGGAGAGAGGGAGTGCACGGGCAGCGCTCCGAGCGTCCACGACGGCGGACCGCTCGCGCGCCGCGCTGTTTTTTGTTTTGTTTGCCGGGCGCGACGCATGCCACTCCATAGCCGCCCTGGCGCCCTCGCTCCGCCGGCTAGAAGACCTGGCGCGCAAGCAGGTGCACGTCCCGCCCGTCAAAGCACCAATCTGGGCTGTGAAAATCGCGGCTGGCGCGGGCTGCGCCAGCGGAGGGGCGCACTCCTCGCGAAAAGGCAAGGGCAAACGCGACCAGAAAAAAAAAAAAAAAAAAAAACTCGACCGTTCCTCCAGCCATCTCTCCAGCCACATACCTTGCGCCCGCGCCCCGTCATGGAGGCCACGCCGGCCCGGGCCGCCTCCACGGTGATGCCCGTCCCCATATATCCCTCCTTGGTCGGGGGTTCCTCGGCGATGAGGCCTAAGAGGACGTGCTCGGTGCCGACCTGTTTTTTTGTGAAAAGGGGAGAGGAGGAGGTTGAGCGAGCGCTTTGAATGCGACGGGGTGTGCTGTTCATTCGCGCCCGCGCCCCGGCCTGTCCGGCCCGCTCGGCTGACCGCGCCGGCCACCAACGTAGGTTGTGGTGGATCGGTAACCAGCCTAGGGGCAGGGCTGACACGTTAGCGCGCCAGGCGCCCGGCGAAGAAAAGCCCTTGCCTTCCTCGTTTGTTTTCTGCGCAGAGTGCGCGCGACGACGGGGCGGGAATGTGCCGCGCGCGCCTCTTCATCTCCCTCACCTCCGAGCTACCCAGCGCCTTGGCTTCCTGCTGGGCCAACATGACGCCCTTGATGGCCCGCTCCGTGAAACGCTCAAAGACGGCGGCCACGTGCAGGGCGCGGCGCCCGGCGGGAGGCGCGAGAGCGCGCGTGGAGCGCCCTGCAGGGCCGGCCGCGCCACCGGGCAGGGGCGCGGCCACCCGGCCCACCCGCAGGTCCAGGGCGCGCGATGGAATGGAGGGTGCCGCCAGGCGGGCCGAACCGGTGGCGGAGAGGGCCAGAGCGGCGCCGGGGCGGGAGGTGACGCAAGAAGAGCGCATTCCGTTGTTGCGCACGAGGTGGTCGTTGATGCACGGAGCGAGGTCTTTGCCTCTCTTCTCTACTCTCGATGTGTGCGTGAGCAGGAGGGTGGGTGGGGTTCCTCTCGCAGGAGGGAAAGAGGGAGAGAGGAGGGGAGGGGCGGGGCGAGGTCTGGGGTCGAATACCGGAGTGAGAGAAAACCGAAAACAAGCGGGCAGCTGCGACGGGGCTGCCCGCTTTTTCTTTTTCTTTTCAACCTCGCACTGCTGGCCTTCTTTTTTTGCCTCTACACCCACGCTCACAACAAGCACCACACACGCAGCCCTCTCTCACATCTCTCTCTCTCTCTCTCTCTCACACACACACACACACACACACACACACACACACACACACACACACATTCCAAACTGTTTCTCATTCCGTCCTGGGCGCGCCTCCTCCCACCAGCGCCGCTGTCACCCCTGGGCCGGCAACGGCCGGCGGCCCCTCAGCAAGCACAGGCTGCTCTGCAGGGGCGGGGGGAGCCGAAGCCGTGGCAGGGACAGGGGCAGCAGCGGCAGCCGCACCTACCACCACCTCTCCCTCTTCCGTCGCCTTCTTGGCGGCCGCCTCCTCGGCCGCGAGGCGCTGCAACCACATTTTGTGCTTGGGCGGCGGCGGGGGGGCGGGCGGGGAGGCGGAGGGCGGGGCCGGGGCGGGGGGGCCGCCAGGAGCAGGGCGGCCGTCCAGGCAGGACGCAAGGGCGGCCAGGCCCTCCAACTTGACGGGCGGCGGGGCGGCGGCAGGCAGGCCAATACCAGGCGCGCGCGGCCGGCGGGCAGGCGCCTCACCGCCCTCCGCGGCGGGGGCGGCATCCGCCCCGCCGGCGGGGCGTCCGCGCTTGCCCGTCGTGCCCGGCGCCAGCAGGGAGGGCGCCGCCGTGGACGGCGGGCGCGGCGCCCGCGGGCGGGGCCGGCCACCGCCACCGGTGGTGCGCGCGCGGCGGGGGGCGGCGGGGGCGGCGCCCCCTCCGGCCCCACCACCGTCCAGCCAGACGTGCTCCACCTCGCCCAGGCGCAGGCTCTCTGTCGCGCCATCGTCGTACAGGACGGCGTGGGTGCGGGTCCGGGCGTCGTAGGCGGTGACCGTCCCCGGGTAGAGGCCGCCGTCGTCGTCCCACCGGACCGCCAGGCGCCGGCCCGCGTCGGCGGCGGCGCTGTGGGTGCCCGCCCCGCCGCCACCTCCGCCCGCACCAACCGCCCGCTCCGGCGGCCCGACCGCCCGGTCGATCGTCCCCCGGCACGCCGGCGCGCCGCACTTGCAATGGTAGTCGGCGGGGGGCCCACCGCTGTTGGAAGTGGAGGACGACGCCGGGTCGAACGCGTAGTCGTAGGCCAGCTCCTCCCCCGGCTGGATGGGCCGCTCCCCTGCAAAGATGCCGACCCGGGGCTCGCCCGTCCCCGCGTCGTGCCACAGCTGGGCCACGCAGTTGGGGGCGCACGAGGAGTTGATGAGGCGGGCCACGCTGCCCCGGGCCCGGGCGTCGATGGCCAGGCCGGGCCCCAGGTCCATCATGTACACGTCCGGCTCCCCAGCCGCGCGCGCGGCCGCCATGCGGGCCGCGCACTCAGAGGACGACACGACCTCGCCCTGGTACTCCACGATGAAGGCGCCCGCGGGGATGGGGCCCGTCGCCTTCACGCCCCACCCGCAGTGCGCCGTCAGGAACACCGCGATCGGCTGCTTGGGGCAGGCCTGGAATTCGGTGTTGGCGCAGGCGCGCCCCGCCGGGCAGGATTTGGGGTCGCACCGGATGCGGGAGTGCGCGTTCAGGCAGGCATCGCCGCAGCCGTGCGAGGGCGGGGCGCGGGGGCGCAGGTGGGAGGGCGAGCCGGGCGACCCGTCGCCCGCGGCGCGGCGGGTGGAGCGGGGGCGGGTGGGGACGGGGGCGGTCGCGGTGGGAGAGGGTTCAGGTGGGGGCGGACCGCCGCCGCCGCCGCCGCCGCCGCTGCCGCTGCCGCCCTCTCCATCCACGGCCGCGGCCGCCTCCGACGTCGCTGCGGCCAGGGCGGCCGGGACGGCGGGCGGATGAGGCACAGGCGCAGGAGCGTCGGCGGCAGCACCGGCCACGCCCTCGCCAGCCGGCACCGCCACAGCAGCAGCAGCAGCAGCAGCAGCAGCAGCAGCAGCAGCAGTAGGCACGGCAGCGGTAGCAGTCACGACCGGCGCGCTGGGCTGCCTGTGCGGCGGCACGGCCTCAGCCTCAACCCCGGGCACCGGCAGGCAGCCGCACACGGGTATGTCGTCCTTGGCCATGCGCTTGGGGCGGGGGCGGGCCAGCCAGATGTTGCGGCGGATGGCCTCGTACTGCGGCCTGGGCCGCTTGGCGGGCGGCGGCGGCGGTGGGGCAGAGGGCGGGGCAGCAGGAGGCGCCGCAACGGCGGCCGCTCCCCCCACCACTCCCCCCGCCGCGTCCGCCCCCTCCTTGGCCACCGCCACGGCCAGTAGGTGTGGCGGCAAGGGCCGCCCCGCTACGAGGGCGGCCAAGCGGGCCTGCTCCCGGCGCCGCTCCCGGCGGCGGGCGGCCTCTTTCGAGCGGTCCCGCTTGCGGGGGGCGGGAGCGGGGGCGGTGGGCAGAGACGCCGGCGCGGCCACCGCGGCCGCGTCCGCCTGGGGCGGCGGGGAGAGCGCCGCGGCAGGGGCGGCAGCGCTCCGCTCCCGCTTCATGGGCACGGCCGCGGGCGCGGGAGCAGGGGCAGCAGCAGCCCCACTGGCCGGCCGCTTGCGGGAGGAGGGCGGGGGCACGGGGGCGGCCGCGGCCGCCTTGGGCGAGGGGGGCGCGCCACCACCCCCGCCCCCGCCAACCTCCGCCTTGCCGTCCCACCACCACCCGGGGGGGGGGCTCCCCCCCGGCGCCAGCAGGTCCGCCGCCTGGCGGACCGCGCCCACAAAGGCCGCCCGGGAGGCAGCCCGGGTGGGGAAACCTGCTGCACAGCCCTCGGCCCAGGGGGTCACGTCCCCGGGCGCCACCCACCCCCGGTCGCCCGTGCCGAAGAAGGCGACGGGCACGGACGCCGCGCCGCCCCGGGGGCGGGGGCCGGCGGACGCGGCGGCCGCCGCGGAGGCCGGGCCGGTGGACGGCAGCGCCTGGGCGGGCCACGCTGGGAAGCCCTTCAGGCGGGCCCAGACGATGGCCAGCCTGTCCGCCCGGGCCCCGACCGCGGCCGCGGCCGGCGAGCCGGCGGGCCCGCCCCGGGCCAGGGCGTTCATGTCGTCGGCCGCGGACGACGCGGCGGCGGCCTGGGTGGGCGCCTTGGCCCGCGGGGCGGCAGCAGTCGGGCCGGAGGGCGGGCGGGAGGAAGGCGCGCGGGCGCCGCCCGCACCACCACCGCCCGCCCCCTCCGCCAGGGCTTTGGCCGCGGCAATGGCAGCTTTGCGGGGCGGGGGTGGGGACGGGGAGGGCGGGAAGGGCTTGGCCGGCGGTGGCGGCGCCGTCCTCGGTGGGGGCGCGGCGGTGGCCGCAGCGGCGGGCAAGGCAGCAGCAGCGATTTCAGGCGGCGCGGCGTCGGCAGGCGCAGGCGCAGGCTGGCCTAGCTGCTGGCCCTCGCCGGCCACCGCGGGTGGAGGCAGGGCGGTGGCGGGCGGCTGTTGTGTTGTGAAGGGGAGATGAGGGTGGCGAGTGTTTGAAAGAGAGAGGGAGCGTCGCTCCCTCTCTTGAGGGAGCGTCGCGTCGCGCGCTTTTCTCGCTGTTCGTCTTTTGCGTCCCTCACCCCGCCGAGGAGGCACCGCGCGTCCATTCTTCACACCAGAGCATGGCCCACCATCTATCTAATCCAGACCTGGCGGGCAAATCCCAAAGAAGAGAGCACACACGCACCTGTTGCTCGTCGCCCGCGTCGACAGGCGCCGCGGCCCCATTCGCCGCGTCCGCCACGCCCGCGCCGGCATTCCCGTCCACCGACGGTGGCGGTGGCGGTGCCACGTTCGGCGCCACCCCGCTCACACCCTTGGCGCCTGCATCGTCAAATGGTGGGGCGGGCGCCGCAGCGGGCGGCGGGGACGGGCGCGGAGAAGCTGCCACTGCTGCGGAGGGCGCGACGCTGTCGCCGTCGCCGACGCCGCGCTTCTGAATTTGGTCGACGGTGCCACCCGCCGCGGCCGTGGCGGCCGCCGCGGTGGCGGGCGAGGCCGGGCAGGGCGGCATGGGGAAGGGTGCAGTGGTGTGCGAGGGTACTTTGCACTCCTGTTCTTCTGTGAACCCGCCAGTGGACCGAAGAGACCTGTCCCTTTTTGCACTCTCTTGCTTGCCCTCGCCACAGAGTGGCGCGACCACTCCACGCACACGCACGCCCGCCTCAGGCACACGCACGCGCGCACCGCACCCCACACGCACGCGCGCACCGCACCCCACACTCACGCCCGCTCTTACGTCGCACTCGCAAAACACACAACAAACGCTCTCCCGTCCCTCCCTCCCGCCATTCCACCACTCCCCATCCATCCACCTCTCACAGGGTCGGCGCGCGCTCCTCAGTCGCCCGGATGACAGTCAGCAGGTTGTTGTGGAAGGGGTCGGCAATGTGCTTGGAGAAGTTGGCGTAAGGGCCCTCGCCCGTGACGAGGGACTGGACGCCGAAGCCGAGGACGGACACCATGGCCAGGCGGCCGTTTTTGATCTCCTTGACCTTGAGCTCCTCCAGGATCTCCGGGTCGTCCGCCAGGCCGAGCGGGTCGAAGGGCCCGCCCGGGTACAGGGGGTCCAGGCCCTCAAAGATGGAGGAGTCGAACTTGCCGGTGCCGGGCGAGAAGCCGGCCGGGCCCTCGCCCTTGGCGCGGAAGCCCTCGACCGCCGTCAGCAGGCCGATGTTGATGACGGCAACCGCGGCCAGGGGCAGGGGGTTGGTGATGATGCCCCAGGGCACGGCAAAGTAGTTGAGGGAGCCGGTGTTGGCCAGCTCGAAGGGAGTGGTGAAGTAGGTGCCGCCCCGAATGTTGGCGCCGTTGGCCTAAGAGGGAGAGCGAGAGAGTGAGAAAGAGAGCGGCGGCGGCATGAGAAACGGATGGAAATGGAATGGAATGGAATGGATGGAGTGGGGATGGGGACGGAGTGCGGCGTTGTCTCTTCCCCCATCTCCTCACCTGCAGCCCCTCCGGGATCAGCGCGCCCGCCGCGGCCAGCATGGCCCACCGGGCGTGCAGCAGCTCGTTGGCGCGGTACTTCTCGACCTGCTCGACGGACTTGCCCAGGCCGAGAGGGTCGTAGCCGTAGCTGAAGAGAGGGGATGATAGAAGGGCGAGGGGGGGGGGGGGTGAGGGTGAGGGCTCGATCAGTTTGGAGGGGAGAGAAGCGCCGGGGAGCTCGCAAAGTGTCGCCATCCACCCATTTGGTTACTCCTAGTCGTGTGCGCCATGCTCCACGCCCGCGCCTTGGAGGGTCGGGCGGGGCAAAAAAACCCTGTCTGGGCGCCGTAGCGGCACCAGACAAGGATAGCGTGGGTGCAGAATTGGGTCGGGCCGTCGGCGCCGGCGCCGGCGTTTCTCTTTCTCTCTCCTCCCAAAAATACTCACTCGCCGGGCAGGGTGCCGTTCAGGTAGGCGGGCACCTCGGACGGGTCCAGCAGGCCGCCGGGCAGGTAGAGCTTGCGGTCCGGGCCTGTGTGGGATGGGAGAGGAGAGGAGAGGAGGTGAGCAGAAGAAAATAGCAGCGCCGCCACTCCCAACCAGGCAGCCTGCGCCCCGCGCGCGTGGGGTGGCCAGCCCGAAAACCCGCCATCCCTGCCCACCAGTGCCTAGGGCATCACTTGGTCTAGCTCAAACCGGCCAGACGAGGCCAGCCAAGGGGGTGGAAGGCGGTACGAGAACGGTGCGGTGGAGACAGAAAGGGGAGGGGAGTCGATTGGCCAGCAGCTTTTTCGCGTTCCACGTTAGGTCCCTCTCGCCCCGCGCCGCGCCGCAAAGCAGTGCCTGGATCCTACCCTTCACGCATCAAACTCACCATACCACTTGGACAGGGCGGCGTCAGCGGAGCCACGGAAGTAGTTGCCTGTGCAGGAGCGGGGGTGGGGGGCGCGCGTGGGTGAGAAGAGAAGCGTTCCTTTAAAGGGTCGGGTGCGCCGCCGCCGCTTAATTCAACACTCACCCTTGCCGCCCTTGGCGACCTTGGACGCCGGGGCCGCGGCCTTCTTGGCGCCCTTCTTGGCGACCTTGGGCGCGGGGGCCGCCTTCTTCCTGAAGATGGCATCCACACGGAGGGACATCGTGGTGGTCATGGCGGTTTGTTTTTTGGGGGTTGAGGGCTGAAGGGAGCAAGAAGTGGAGACTGCTGTGGAGATAACCAAAAACCCTGCTCGCTCGCTCCCTCACAAAAATCAACAGTTCAATTTACAAAAGCCCCACACGCACGCGGGGGGGCGGCCCGCCCGCCTGTGATCACAGGCAGGGAGGGCGCGCGCGTAACGCGCACGGGAGGAATTCCCTCAACTCTCTCTCAACTCTCCATTCCATCCATCTTCTTTCTCCACCTTCTCACGCCACCCCTTTCCGCAAGGCCGGCGTCCGGGCCGAAATCTGGATGTCCCCGTACGCAACCGCCTGCTCCGTGTCCACAAACCCGCGCGTCTTCAGGACGAGCGTCTCGAAGAACCAGCGGGCGGCCTCCAGGCGAGGGGCGCCCGCGGTGAGGGCTGCCAGCGAGACGGACGCGGGCGGCGCAGAGGGGGGCGCGCCCGCCGGCCTGAACTCGGCCTGCAGGCGGCCCAGCACGAACCGGGTGCGCCGGGTGAAGGAGGCCTTGGACGCGGTGGCGGCGTCGGGCGGTGGCGCGGCGTCCTCCCCACCCTCGTCGTCGTCCGAGGGCGCCTCGCCCATGACGCCGGGCGTGGGGGGGGGGCCGCCTCCAGCGTCGCCGGGCGGGAAGACCATGCCGAGGTCGTCCTCGTCAGACTCCCCGCCGCCGCCCCAGGCGCCGCCGCCGCCGTCGTCGTCGTCCGAGTACTCCTGGAGCGGGGGGAGAGCGCCCGCGTCACCGCCGCCGCCGCCGAGAGAGGGCGAGGACGGGACGGGCGGCAATGGCCCGCCTCCATCCTCGGCCCCCGTCACACGCCCGCGCCGCGCGCCGGCCGGCCCGCCCACGCTCGCGGGCGCCCCGCGAACGACCGCCTCGAACAGCTCAGCCGCCATGTACGGTGCAAAGATGGGCAGGGCGAGGAGGCCCGGCCCGCCGCCCCCGCCGCGCCGGGCGGCGCGGGACGCGGCGTGGGCGGCGAGGGTGAGGCCGGACACGGCGGCCGCGCACCCGCCGCCCAGGCCGCCCGCGGCCGCGGCCGCCAGCAGGCTCGCCAGGCCCTCCGCCCCGCGATCGCGCAGCAGGGGCGAGGAATCGACCAGGAGCGCCCGGATGGCCGACCCGGCCAGCTGGGTGGCGGGCAGGCGGGTGGCCGGGTCGATGTCCAGGCGGGGGCGTTTGAGGCGGCGGCCGCGGGAGGCGGCAAGGCCGGCCGCGGGCGAGAGCGGCACGCCTGGGAGCGCGGCGCCGCCCTCCTCCTCCCACCCGCCGCCAAAGCCGCCGCCGCCGCCGTCGTCGCTGTCGTCGTCATCGCCACCCCCGCCAAAGTCGGGCGGGGCTTCCATGACCTCGTCCTCACCCAGGGGCTTGGCGACGCCGGCGGAGCCGGGCGTGGTGGCGCCGGGCGGGGGCGCACCAAACAGGCCGCCGCCGGCCCCGCCGCCCCCCAGGCCCGCCGGCGCGGCCCGCAACGCTTCGGGCCCTTCCCCGCCCAGCGCCGCCGCCGCGTCCGCGCCGCCCGCGTCGAACCGGTCGTCATCCAGGAGCAGAGATCCGCCGCCACCAAAGGACGGGCGGTGGGTGGCGTAGGTGCCGCCGCCATAGCCACCACCGCCGCCCAGCGCGCCGCTCGAGGGGAGGAGGGTGGAAACGTCTTCGGCCAGCAGGAAAGACGAGTCCCCGCCGCCCGTCAGTGAGAACATGGCCGTCCCGCCCCCGCCACCGCCCATGGACAGGGAGGCCTGGAGGGCCTCCAAGGATAGGCCGCCTGCGCGGCCGCCGGGTAAGGAGGCGAGGAGGGGGTCGAGGCCGGCGCCGGCCGCTGCGAGCGCGGCGTTGGCGTACGCGCTCGAGTTGTCACTCTCCCGCCCCTCGCCCAGGGTGATGGTCGCGATGAGAGCCGTGTCCCCGTCCGCGGGCATGTCTACGTCGCCCGGATGGAAGGCCTGCTCGATCTTGACGAGGGCGTCATTGCAGTCCTGGAAGAGGTAGCCGACCTGACAAGGAGAGAGAAAAGAAGAGAAAGCGAGAGAAATTAAGAGGTCGAGGTCGAGGTCAAGCGAGCAGGTTCTTCTTCTCCTCCTCCCTCTTACCTTGCGCGAGTAAATCTTGACCACGCCCAGCAACAGCTGGCCCGACAGGCGCAAGGCGAGCGGGGCTTCCGGGTTGATGATGGAATCTAGGTGGAGTGTGGAGAGGGCGCGACGTGAGGGGAGGGGAGCGAGTGCCAGCATTGGCAACGGCGACGACACAACGTGCCCGGCCAGCGTTTTCCAAGCACCAACCACGACGACCACCCCACAAACTGGCACCAACACAACGAGGCTCAGGCGCGCGGGACGGGTGGCAGTGTGCCCGAGTAGGGCGATGCGCGCACAGGCATGAAAAGCGCCCCCAAAAAAACTCAAACGCATCCAAAACGCTCGCTTGAAAAAAAAAACGCTCGCGCTCTCTTCTCCACGCAACGCACCGACCGAGTCCGTGATGTTGGTCTCAAACACTTGCGCCCGCTTCAGTCGCCGGTCCAGGTGGGCCGCAATCCAGATGGTGCCGAGCGGGCCCTTCTTGGCCAGGATCTGGGTGGAGTAGAACATTGCAAACGACAGCGACCGAAAAGAATTCGACTGTTTGCGCCGCGCTCCGGGGTGTGTGCTCTTTGCCTGCGCTTTCCGAGTGCCTAGCCCGGCCTGAGAACTGTTGTTGAGGCTGCTCAGGAGGTGTGGTTGTCCCCACCTGGTGAGGGAGGTGACGAGGCCTGGCGCACGGAACGCGGGCGCGGGATGGACCTCTCTCCCTTTGCGAGAGTGAGCAAGGCACAGCGTCAGTCTTCATCTTCTCTCTTCTTTTCTGCCATCATGCTGGGCGTCGAGGGCCCGCCCACGGGGTGAGTCTATGATTCCACGCCTCACCGGTCGACCCTCTCCACCCCCCCCCCTGCACGTGTCTGCAGGGGCGCGACGTACCCTCCTCCCGCTCGAATCCCGCACCCTTTCTCATCTTTCAAACCCATCTCTCCTCTCCCCGCAAATCAGCCCCCTCCCCCCCCCCGAACTCCTGGGCCCGCCCCCGCCCACCGCGCCCGCCGAGCCGCTGCCCATCCGGCCGGTTGTGCCCTATATCAATCTGGATGACCGGTTCAAGCTGAAGGTGAGGAGAGGGGAGAGGAGAGGGAGCGCGGCGCCGATGCGAGCGCGCGCGACGCGCTCCCTCAACCTCGGGACCTTCTCTTCAATCATTTTCCAACCTCTCGTCTCTTTATTTAGGACCGCACCTACGGCGACCAGTACGCCGCCACCTACTTCTGCCGCCTGGTCGCAATGGCGCCCGACCTGGCGGCCCAGGCGGCGGCCGCCTGGCCGGGCGTGCCGGCCGTCAGCGTGCTGGACCTGCCGGAGGAGAAAGAGGTGGTTGTCCTGGGGACACTTTACAAGGAGCAGGCCCTGAAGCTGTCCGCCCTGGACGACTTTGTCGCCAACCAACCCGGCGGCACGGGGCGATCCGCTGGGACCACCGGCGTCGATGGTGGCACGGGCTCGGGTGAGGCCGGGGCGGTGGCAGCGGGGTTGGAGGCGCTCATTGGTGTGCCCCGCCTGGCCGGGCCGGGCGATTCCCTGGTCTTGGAGGACGCGGGCGCCCGGGTGGCGCTCACGGGCCTGGACCCCAGCCCGCTTGTCACGGGCGTTGTCGCCGCCCTGCGCGGTAAAGTGGGCGCGGGCGGTGAGTTTGAGGTGAGCGCCGCGCTCTTCCGCGGGCCAGGCACCACGGGCGGGCCGCCCCCGCTCCCCTCCCCGCCCCCACCCCCGCCACCCGAGGGCGACACTTACCTCGCCCTGCTCTCGGGTATCGGCATGGGCGACCCGACCGGCAAGGCCGCTCACGCGGCCGCCCTGGCGGTCGACCTGCTGGCCGGCCTGGCCGGGTGCGGCCCGGACGGGGCGCTGTGGTCCCGCGTCGCGCGCGCGGTGGTGGCCGGCGGCCTCCTCCGCTCCTCCGACGGCCTGGCCGTGATCCGGGCCTCCACGGGCGCGGACGCCGCGCCCGCCTCCGTGGCGGCATCCGCTCGGGCGGCCTTGGCTCCCTTGCGCGACGCGGACGCGGCGGTCGCGGGCCTGGCGGCGGCGCTGCCGGTGGATGTGATGCCGGGCGCGCCCGACCCGACCAACGCGGCCCTCCCTCAACAACCACTTCACGCCTGCCTCCTGCCGGGCGCGTCCGGGTTTGGGCCGTCCGCCTGCGTGCGGGCGACCAACCCTCACGAGTTCGAGTGCGGCGGCGTGCGCTTCCTGGGCAGTGCCGGGCAGAACGTGGCAGACGTGGCACGGTACAGTACGGCCCCGACCCGCCTGGCCTGCCTGGAGAGGCTCCTAGCTTGGGGCCACCTCGCCCCCACGGCCCCGGACACCCTGCCCGCCTACCCCTTCAAAGACCGGGACCCGTTTGTGTTGCAGGGCGCCCCGCACGTGCTCTTTGCGGGCGGGGCAGCGGTCTTCGAGACGGGTGTCGTGGAGGTGGCGGGTGGGGAGGGTGGTGGTCCGCCGCGGGCCGTCCGCCTGGTGAGCGTGCCCGAATTTGCGGCCACGGGCATCGTCGTCCTGGTCAATCTGCGCACGCTGGAGTGCCACCCGGTGCGGGTGGCGGTGGAGTGAAAACAGAGCGTGGCGGGCGAGGGAGAGAGAGGGGGTGTGGTGCGAGAAAAAATGCAAGCCATTACAAAAAAAAAAAAAAAAAAAAACTCGCTCGCTCGCTCATCATCGCCGCCCACGCCCACCCCCGCCACTGCCCAGCGGGGCGTACGGGTTGCCACCTCCGCCACCGCCACCCCGGCCCTGCTGAGGTGGAGGCGGGCCCCATCCGCCGCCGCCACGGCCGTAGCCGGGAGGGCCGCCGGGAGGGCCGCCCTGCTGGAAACCTCCGCCGCCATTGTACATGCCTGGCGGCGCCGCGAAGCCGCCGTGATAGCCGGGCGGGGGGCCGCCGCCGCCGCCGCCGCCACCACCGCCGTAGCCGGGGGGTGGGGGGCCGCCGTGGTGGTGGTAGGCGGCGGGCGGCGGGCCGCCGCCCGGCGCGAGGCCGGGGAAGGGGTTGTGGTGGCCGCCACCACCACCACCACCACCGTAACCAGGCGGCAGCCCGCCGCCCCACTCGCCGGGCGGGCCGCCCCACCCGCCGCCGCCGTGCTGTTGCTGTTGCTGCTGTTGTTGCTGCTGGTGCTGCTGCTGCCAGCCGGGCGGCATGCCGTACCCGGATCCCCGGGCCTGCCACCCGGGCGGGCCGCCGCCACCGCGCCCTCCGTAACCGCCCCCACCCCCGGGCCCGCGCCGGTCTTCGTGCCACAACGGTTTGGGCGGTGGCAGGTCCGACTCGCTGACGGCGGGCGGGTCGATGGCCTGGCCCTCCAGCGGGCGGCACACGTGCCTGTGTCCCTCCCGGCCCGGCGGCAGGCGGTACCGGGCGCAGACGACGGCGTTGGGGGTGACGGGGTCGCCCATGTCCGGGAGCGGGGCCTGGAGCGAGGGCGGGCAGACGGGGCCGTAAGGGGCGAGAAGCAGGCCGCCCAGCCCGCCCGTGAGGCCCCGGTCGATGGAGCGCCCGGACTCCTTGGCAACCTTGGCAGCTTCCTCGCCCGCGGCCCCGCTCCCAGTCGCCGCGTCCGCCAGCTCGAAGGCCTCCGGCGCTAGGGGGTGGGAGGTCGCACAAAAGATCAGTTCATCCCGCCGCCCGTTGCGGGCGGTTTCCTCCGGGTCGAGCTCCTCCTCACACGGCCCCGTCGCCGCCAGCAGGCGCCCTTCGTCGATGAATGGCAGCAGCGCCACGCCCTGCCAGGCAAAGCGCTTTCCGTTCATGTCGACGTCAAAGTCGCGGGGGTAGAAGTCGGCGATGGCGGAGTCCAGCTCAAACAGGCGGCGGTAGGGGAGGGGCAGCGCGTGCCCCGACGCGGCGGGGAGCACCCCCATCAACTGATTGAACGGCGCGAAGGGCTCGCCCAGCTCGAAGGAGACGTCGATGGAGGGCAGGTCCACCAGGTCGCTGGCAAAGGGCGCGTAGTGGTAGGGGTAGAACCAGGTCCAGGAGGCGACGCCCGCGTAGTAATATTTGAGCACCCAGGCCAGGCCGCGCACGTAGTGGGTGACCATGTCGCGCGCGACGCGGGCCGCCTCCGGGTCGTTTTCCGCCAAGCCCAGCTTTTCGCTGTAATACCGGGCCTTCCACCCCGCTTCGCCCAGGCGGATGCGGCCTTCGTGAACGATCATGTCGTCAAATCGGTCGGCTCCCTCCTTCAGGCGTTCCTTCATCGCCTCTTCCAGGCGTTTGGCGGCGTCTGCCGCGGCCGCGGTGGCGCCCGCCTCGGCTTCCACCGCCTTGGCGGCGGCCGCTTTCGCCGCGGCCGCCGCCGCCCGGGCCGCCGCCGCGACGGGGGGCTCGTCGGCTTCATCATCATCAGCGACGACGTAGCCGTCGTCGGCCTCGTCCTCGTCAGCGGCGGCCAGGGCGTCGCCGTCGGCCGAAACTCCCATCGAGGCGTCTGATTTTTTGCGGGCAGGCTTGGCGTCCTCTCCCTCCTCCTTCTTGGGGGCGCCGCTGCCGCCCTGGAGGGACGACCAGAATTCGGCGGCGGACGCAGGCTTGCCATCATCAGCCGGGTCGGCCTTGACGGTGGTGGTCGTGGCGGAGGGCTCGACCTTCACAGCCTCGCCCGCCCCGCCCTTGCGGCGTTTTGTGGAAGCGGCGGCCGCCTCCTCGCCCTCTTTGGTGGCCGCCCCTGCGCCTGCCGCCGCCGCCGCCGCCGCCTCCCCGCCCCGCTTAGCCCCAGCCACCAAGCGCTCCTTCAGCTGGGCGGCGGCCGACTTGTTGGAGGCCGGGATGGGCGGGAGGAGGGGCCCGCCCAGGCCAGGCGGCAGCGGGCCGGCTGGGGCGCCCAGGCCGGGCGGGAGGGCAAAGCCGCCCCCAGGAGCGCCCGCGGGCGGGGCGACCGTGAAGGCGACCGGAGGCGGAATGTGCGCGCCTCCAGCGCCACCACCAAAGCGGGGCCCGGAGGCCGTGCCCTTGCCCACGGGCGCGACCGTCAGGGAGGCCATGTAGTCGGCGGCGGGAGCGGCGGCTGTCCACTTACCCGGGCCCCGGCCGCCACTCCCGCCGCCGCCCTTCCCACCTCCAGCTTCCCTGAGCGCCTTCTCGGCCTCCTGGGCCGCCTTCAGCTGCTTGTCCCGGTCCCGCCGCTGCTTATCCCGGGCCAGCATGCGGGCCCGCTTGGAGAAGATGGCGTCCTCGAAACCGCCGATGACCCGGATGAAGTGTTCGGTGCGCGCGAGGTCGAGGTCTTCCCCGTCGACGAGGTAGCCCATGCTCGGCGCCTCCCGCTTGTACACGGCCATGAGCAGCTCAATGGCGCCCTCCCGGATCTCTAGGGTTGGCATGTGCGGCAGAAAGTCATTGCCCACAAAGAAGCAGAGGAAGACAAAGTCGTCCAGAATGCGTTCCGGGTCGTAGGGGGTGGGCGAGTTTGGTGGAAACGCGAATTCCAGGGCCAGGTACTCCCGCAGCACGCCGACCAGGAGGAACTGGTAGGGCTTTAGGCCGGCGGCGGCCGGGCCGGCGGACGCGGCGTCGTTGGAGGCGGGCGCGGCGGCATTGCCGCCGTTGCGGCGGGCGGCCTCGGCCATCGTCTCGGCAAGCGTGGGCGGCCCGCCCGCCCCGCCCCCGCCCGCCCGCCCGCCCGGTCCATTCCGCCCGCCCCGGTTGTTGTTGTTGTCAGCCTGAAACACGACCTCCCGCAGGATGGCAAACCGGGGCTCGTGCGTGGCCAGGGCGAGCATGATGAGGTCGGCGTCCAGGCCGTACAGGCAGTGCCGCGTGTTAGGGTTCCACCCGGGCCGGCCGCGCTGCTCCCGGATGTACGCCATGATCTTGTGCTCGCCCTCCCCGGGCACGTTGGCGTCCGACAGGAGCACCGTGATGCCCCGCCACCCCGGGTCCGAGTTGAGGCGGGCGTGGGCATAGTACTGGAGGGCGAGCGAGACCCTGTGCATGAACGGGGTGCCCGGGGTGATGGTGTTGGAGTCGAAGGTCTCCGACTTCTTTTCGCCGTCACCGCCGCCGGGGAGGACGATGCCCTGGCGGGCAAACTCGGCGCGCAGGCGGGCCTCCTCCAGCTCCCGCTCTGCCGTATCCTGCGCCGCCCGGAACCGGCGGGACCGCTGCTGGTTCATCTTGGCACGGGGGGCGACCCCGTCGATCGCCATGTACAGCAGTTTCCGCGGGCGCACGATCGCGAAGAGGCGGTCAATGTAGTCAAACATGGTGGTGAAGACTTCCGCCTCCGTCGTCGGGGCCGGGCGGTCCTCCGGGTGGAAGCAGGGGTGGATGATGCCGTTCATGTCCAGGTACAGGTTGTCAAACTCCAGGCCGTTTGGGTTGGGCGCCGACGCGTCGACGGGGATGGTGACGCCATCTACAGTCGTGGCGGCCTGCTCAATGCAGTCCTGGATGATGAGGGGGTAGCTGGGGGAGGGGGGAGAGACGGGGCACACGGAGAGAGAGAGAGATAGAGTGAGATAGGGGAGCAAAGTTGATGAGAAGCGAGTCACCCGCCGCCGCCGCCGCGCCTTCTCCCTTTTTATCTCTCCCTCTCTTCCTCGTCTCAAACTCACCGCTGGCTCAGCCACCGATAGAAGGCCGGCACGCCCATGGTGAGGTAGAGTGGTTAAGGGCGGAGAGAGTGGCGCGACGGAAGAAATGCGGCCGAGACAAAAGCAAGCCGCCGGGCATGCGCCGATGTGAAAAGACGAGAAAGAACACGCCGTGTGCACGCGTCCGCGCCTGCGCGCTGGGTGGTCACGCGCAGGCGGCTGGAATGCCTGCTCGTCGGCGTGCGCGTGGGGTTTGGTGGGCGTGGAAGAGAGAGAGGCAAAAACGCGCGTCCCTCTACTAAAATAGAGATGTGGCGAGGGACAGCGGCCGAGAAAAACCTGGGCAACCCAGCCTCCATTTTCCATTTTCGTGCCTGTCTAGCCATCACACACACACACACACACACACACACACACACACACACACACACACACACACACACACGCGCGCGCGCGCGCGCGCAGGCGCCGCACAGACACCACACACACCCAAACACAGAAAGCCGCAAAAGGAAAATACCCATGCACACATAACACACACTCTCACCGAACACCCATCCCCTCCTCTCTTCTCATCAATTCCATTCCTCCCTCATTCCTCCTCGTGGTCGCCCCACCGGACTCCGTACTTGGCGGCCAGGTAGTGCGCGCCCAGGGGACCGCGCGAGCCGTACGGGTACAGCTCCGGCGCGACGCCCCGGTCGTCCAGCTCGTTCAGCAGGGGCGTGAAGAGCGCCCAGGCGGCTTCCAGCTCATCCGCGCGGATGAACAGGCGCTTGTCCCCGTTGATCACGTCCAGGAGCAGGCGTTCGTAGGCGTCGGGCAAGGAGGCGTCAGCGTACCGGGCCTTGTAGGTCAGGTCCAGGCGGGAGGTGTCCAGGCGGAGGCCCAGCCCCGGCACCTTGTTGGCGACTTTCAAATAAATTGCCTCATCGGGTTGAATGCGGATGACCAACTCGTTTGCGGCCCGGTCGGCGGGCGAGCCGCCACCCGCTGACCGCCCGGGCCCGCCGCCCAGCTTATCCCGGTACAGGTTACCGGGCACATGCCTGAACTGAACCCGGATTTCGGCAGACCGGGCGGCCAGGGCTTTGCCGGCCTTCAGCAGGAAGGGCACCCCGTCCCAGCGCGGGTTGTTGATGAAAACCGCGACGGCCGCAAACGTCGGGCACAGCGAGCCGGGCGGCACGGTGGCATCATCCAAGTAGCCGGGCAGGGCCTGTCGGTCCGCGCTGGCGGCCCGGCCCCGGTACTGGCCGACGACCACGTCCTCCAGGGTGACGGGCTGCATGGAGCGTAGGACCTTCACTTTCTCGTTCCGAATATCCTCCGCCGCCAGCGAAACGGGCGGCTCCATCGCAAAGAGCGCCAAAATTTGGAGCAAGTGGTTTTGGATGACGTCCCGGATGATGCCGTACGAGTCGAAGTAGCCGCCCCGCCCCTCCGTGCCAAAGTCCTCCGAGAAGATGACTTGGACGTTGCGGATGTACTGGCGGGACCAGAGCGGTTCGAAGACCAGGTTGGCAAAGCGCAGGACGGTTAAGTTCTCAATCAGCTCCTTCCCCAGGTAATGGTCAATGCGGTAGGTCGCGTCCTCGGACAGGTGGACGCTCAGCTCCTCGTTGAGCGCCCGGAAGCTCTCCGAGTCCCGGCCGAACGGTTTCTCGACGATGACGCGGGTCCAGCCGGGCGCGGGCGCGGAGGCGGCCGAGGTGGCCGCCGCCGCGGCCGACGTGAAGACAGACGGCGGGATGGACAGGTAAAACATGCGGTCCGCCCGCGGAAACGGCGCCTCTGCGGCCTTGCACCGCGCGTCCAGGGCCGCAAAATCGGCCTCCGACCCGTACTGGCCGGGCTGGTAAAAGCAGCGGGCCAAGAAGGCGTCCATGGCCTCCCCACACCGCGCTCCTGCCGCGACCCGGCAGGTGAGGGCGCCCCCGATCGCCGTCCGGAAGGCCTCATCGCTCAGGTCGGACCGTGCGTACCCAAAAATCTGGAAGTTAGGGGGCAGGTGGCCCTCATAGTACAGCGCAAACAGGGCGGGGTAGATCTTCTTGCGGGCCAGGTCGCCGGACGCGCCGACGACGACGACCGTCAGGGAGGACGCCTCCCAGTCGACGGGGGGCAGGCCATACGTGCGCAGGTCGCCGGTGGAGGGGGTGGCGGCAGTTTTGGTGGCCACCGCCGTGGGTGGGGCCGCCGCGGTGGACGTGGTGGTCGGCTTACGTGCCAAGGCCCGCGAGGGAGAGATGGGCGGAGGCTTGGTGGCCGGGGTGGGGCGGCGGCTGAAAGAATGGAATGGAAAAGGTCGCGCCGCGTGAGGGCGCACGAGAGGGGAGAGCTCTCTTTGGTAGGGCGCGCACGCACGCACGCCCGCGCTCGCCCGGCCCCGCCAACATCGGTCTGCTGGGTAGCTGATCCAGCGTCAGACCTGACCCACCAACCCGTCAAGCTAGAAACCCCGCTGACTCTGCGGTCGCGGGCACAACATACTCACCTGGCGCATCCCGGCCTGGCAGCGACGGCTGCCCGCTGCGCGCTGAAGCGAGCGCGCCCGGCGGCGGATGAGGGCGGCGCACGCATTTACTGATGGGACGTCCTGGGTACAGGGTCGGTCTGGGTGCGTGCAGAAAGTGTGTGTGTCACCGCGCGACTGCAGGGGGCGCGTGTGAAGAAAAGTGTGAATGGCCAACGCCGCGGTTTCTTCGAGAGCGAGCGGAAAAAAAAAAAACTCTCGCCCATTCACTTTCATTTTCGTCATGGGCGACGTCCTCGCCGACCACGCTCCTCTCCCGGGCGCCCCCACCCCCCTCACAGCCTCCGCCACCAACGAGCATGGCACCCGCTTGGCGGTGGGCGGCCCCGGCGGCGTCGCAATTTACGCCGGCGGGTCGGGCGCGCCACTGTGGGTTGCGGGCGGCCGAGTCGAGTTGCCCGGGGCGGGCGTGGCGCAGGTGAGAGTGAAATGGAATTGATGGCAGTTTGGACGCATTGCCGGAGGCGTGTGCGTGTGCGTGCGTGGCGTTTGAGCGACACGCTCTCCTCTTCCCCCGGCGCGCCGATGCGAACCCCGCACACTCAACTCTCCTGCCCCTTCCGTCTCCCGACACTTTTCCAGCTCGCCTGGGCGCCCCCCGCTTTCGGGGCCACCCTCGCCGTCGCCGCCTCCGACGGCACCCTGACCATCTGGGAATTGAAGGTCGGGAACGAGACCGCTTGGCGGCGGGCGGGCGGGCCCTGGCCCATCCCGGGCGGGGCCGACGCGGCCCGCCCGCCCCCGCTCGCCTGGGCACCCCCCGCCCACGGCCCGCGCCTGGGCGCGGGCGGCGGGGACGGGGTGGTGCGCGTGTACGTGGCGGACGCCTTGATTGGCGCGTCCCGCGCCTGGGAGCTGGAGAGCGAGTTCAGTGCGGGTGGCCGGCCCGTGACCGCGCTCGCCTGGCGGCCAGCGGCAGACGAGGAGGAGGAGGAGGAAGGAAAACCTTCCTCGCCGCTGCCCGCCCTCCTGGCCGCCGGCACCGCGTCCGGTGACGCCGCCGTCTGGGCCTACCGCCCCTCCCTAGGGTCCTGGGCGCGCGCCGCTGTTTTGGAGGGCAGGGCAGGCGGGTCCAGGACGACCGCCCTCGCCTGGGCGCCCCGCCTGGGGCGCCCCACAGAACTGGTCGCGGCCGCCTCGCCCGCCTCCATTTCTCTCCATACCCTCTCCGGCCCGTCCGATGCGCCGACCGTCCGCACCGTCGCGACCCTAGATGCGCCTGGGGTGCTGCCTTCCACCGCTGGCGATGTGTCAGCAAGTGAGACCGGAGTGTGGGCCCTGGAATTCGACGCGTTCGGGACGTGGCTGGCCGCCTCCCTGTCTGGGCGGGTGGCCTCAGCCGAGGACGCTGCTGCTGCTGCTGCTGCTCTCCCGCTGCCGCCCCGGGTCTGCCTGTGGCGGCCGACGCTAGCGGGGTCCTGGGAGCTGCAGGGAGAGGTGGTCGCGGGCGAGGAGGTCGCGGGCGGGTAGGGACTGTAAAACCATGTGAGAAAGCAACAGAAAAGTCCCCCCCCCCCCCACGCTCTCACGCCGCCTCGACCGCCTTCCCGCCCTTCAGCATGGCCTCCAAGTAAAACTCGCCCGCCCGGTACGACGACCGCACCATCGGCCCGCCCGCCGCGTACTTGAAGCCCAGGGCCCGGGCGGCGGCCACGTACGCGTCAAAGGCGGCGGGGGTGACGTAGGCAGAGACGGCCATGTGTTTTTTGGTGGGCCGCATGTACTGACCGAACGTGATGACGTCCACGTCAGCGCCCCGCAGCAAGCGCAGGGCGTCCAGGACCTCCTCCCGGCTCTCCCCACACCCCAGCATGAGTGAGGTCTTCGTCATGCGGGCGCCCGCGGCCTTCGCGGCGACCAGGGTGGCGATGGACTGGTCCCACCCTGCCCGCCGGTCGCGGACGGTCGCCTGGAGGCGGGGCACCGTTTCCACGTTGTGGGCGTAGACGTCCAGGCCGCTGGCGACGACGGTCCGCACGCCGCTCAGGTCGCCCTTGAAGTCGGGGACCAGGGCTTCGACCAGGAGCTTCCCCGACGTCCGGGCCTTCAACTCGGCGATGGTCGCGGCAATGTGGGCCGCGCCCCCGTCTGCCAAATCGTCCCGGTCCACGCTGGTGAGCACGACGTAGCCGATGCCCCACTCAGCGACGGCCGTGGCAACGCGGGACGGTTCGGCGGGGTCCAAGGGGGGTGGGGCCTGGGAGGTCTTGACGGCGCAGAAGCGGCAGCCTGGAGAGGCAGAGAGAGGGAATGGATGGGAGGTGGGGATGGGAGAGATGTCAAGGTGAGAAAAAAAAATGGGGTGTGCGAGCCAGCACCGCCGCTCTCTCTCTCTCTAGCTCTCACAACCTCTCTCTCTCTCTACTCAACTCACCTCGCGTGCAGGTGTCCCCCATCAGCATGATGGTCGCCGTCGCGGCGTGCCCGTCCCCGCCGCCCCAGCACTCGCCCACGTTTGGGCACTTGGCTTCCTCACAGACTGTGGACAGGTTCAGGTCGCGCAGGCGGCCCTTGATGCGGGCGTACGCCGAGTCCGGATCGCCGCCGGGGACAGACCTCTTCAGCCAGTCGGGCTTGCGCGTTTTTTCCTTGATGAGAAGAGGAGAGAGGAAGGGGCGCGTTTCAGGAATGAGAGGGTGGGTGGGTGGGTGTGGTCGGCCGGACTGTGGAGCGCGTCGGAGGGTGTGGAGGGGTGTTTTTTTCCTCATCGCTCGCTCCTCTCCACGCTAGCTCTCCATTCTCTCCTCACACCTTCCAGTTGGGCGCCCGCACGGAGTATTCGGGTCCCCGCTGCTGGACAAAGTCCCCGAAATCGGGGCCTATGAAGGGAGGAGGAGGGATGAGTAGTGAGAGAACGGGGAGGCCACACCTAGTGCGCGTGCGTCCATCGTTGTTTCGCTCTCCGCCTCGCCTCTTTCTCTCTTCAAAAACTCACCATCCGCCAGGCGCTGGCGCAGGCTGTCTACGGCGGCGGCGGCCGCCCCACCCGCCGAAGAGGCGGGCGGGGATGGGGAGGCGGCAGCGGAGAAGGAGCGGAGGGAGGCGACGATGCGAGAACCGGAAGCAGCAACGCCCTCAGCCGCTCCCGCCGCCGAGCAGGCCAGGCTGTGGGAGGCCAGGCGCCAGGCGCTGGAGGCGGTGGAGGCGCGCATGGCTAGGGCCGTGAGCGTTTCTGGAGCTTGCGTCCTTTCGAGAGGGCGCAAAAGAGAGAAAAAGAGAAGTGTGTACCCGGGGATGGTGTCACTCTCTCTTCCCGTGCCACTCTCCGCGCCGCCACTGCAGGCCAGGTGGTCCTCTCCGCGTCCCTGCTTGCACCAAATATGGCCGCCAACCCGCCCCTCACCCAGCTGCCCGACGGCAGCCTGGCCCCAACCGTCTCTCCTGACGGAGAAATGCTTGTCCTCGCCCGACCGGGTATGAAATTGACCGTCGACGGATTGCGGACGGCGTCCAAAAAGTGAGCGCTCAACTGCGCGCGCTCGTGGGGGTGGGGGTAGGCCGCCCGCTACTGGATCTCGGGCGGGACCGGGACCGGGCGCGGCGGTGGACGAGGCGGAGCGAGCGAGTGTTTTGATGCGAGAGCAAACTCTCAGAGACCCCACTCTCCCAACCTGCTCGAGACCTCCTTGAGACCTCAATCATCCCCCCACTCCCAACCTGCCCTCCCTTTCCTCTCCGTGCCCCACAGGTGGATCGCAAAGGGCACGCTCTACCTCTCCACCACCCGTCTCGTCTTCATCGCCGGCGGCCCGCCCGACCCGTCCGGCCTGGTCGCCTTTGCCCTCCCCCTGGCCAGCCTCTCGCCCTCCACCGAGTTTGTCCAGCCCATCTTCGCCGCCAACAACCTGGCCGGCGTGTGCGCTAGCGGCAGTGGGGACACCCACAAGTTCAAGCTGGAATTCAAGGAGGGCGGGGTCGGCACTTTTTTGCCGCTCTATTTCCGCCTGCTCGAGTACGGCCGGGCAGTCGCCGCGTCTGCTGCTGCCGGTGGGGGTGGGGCAGCAGGAGGAGGAGGTGGCTCCTACATGCCGCCGCCGCCGCCGCCGCCGCCGCCGGAGGCGGTCGCGACGGTCGCGACGGCCTTTGTGGACCCGTCCGACCCTTCGAAACTGTTCTTGACCCAGCCGGTCGGGAAATGATGTGCACATGCGGAATGGAGGGGATGGGGTGGTTCACGTGTGGGTGGATGGGTGAGGGTGTGTGTGGTGGGGGGGGGGTGTTTGCCTTTCCTCTCCGCTGGCTCTCCGCTTGCGCGTGGAGGGGCATCGAGGAGGGAGCTGATCCATTGTACGGTACGTGGGTGCGTGTAACAGGCCTTTCTACCCGTCTCTCTCGACCCAAGTTCATACGAGCGTCGCCCCCGCCGCCGCACACATGTCCCGCAGCCGGGCTTGCGGGTCAGCAGGGACGTGCGCGGCGATGAGGGCCGGGTACACGCCCGGCCGGGCGGCGCAGCCGCGGGCCAGCTCGGCCGCCAGGCCCGCGCCGGGCGAGGGGATGGCCGGCAGCGCGTCGTCCGCGGGCGCCCCCTCGGGCGGGCGGGCCGCGTGCCGCAGGACGGCGTACCCGCCCGCCGCCGCCGCCGCCGCCGCCGCCCCTCCATCCCCGTCCTCGTCCTCATCGTGCAGGTGATGCGGGTGGTGGGGCCCGCCCACGCCCGCCGCCGCGCCCGCCGCGATGGCGACCGCGTCCCCCAGCAGGGAGCCCCACAGGGCCGGGTCGTCAGCCAGGGCGGGCACGTCCACGAGCGCGGCCGCCGTGCCCGCCGCCAGGAGCTTGCGATCAGCGACGCTGGCCCCGATGGCGGCGGGCGCCAGGCCGGGCGCCCAGACCTGGCGGACCAGGGCGCCGGCAAAGAGGCCGGGCTGGACAGCGTCCACCGCAGCCGCGAGCGCGGCGCCGCCTTCCAAGGCCGCGCTCGCCGCGCAGAAGAGGACGACGCCCGCCGCGAATCGGGGCGTCCGGGCGGCCTGCAAGCGCCGGAATAGGAGGCCCCACAGAGTCGGGGCGTAGGGCGTGAGCGCGCCCCGGGGCGCGCCCCGCAGCAGGGCGACCGCGACCGCCAGGGACTCGCCGTCGGCCGCACGGGTGGCCACCAGCTTCTGCAGCACGCCCAGCACGGCCTCCAGCTGGCCCGCTGCGACGACGGCCCCGCCCGCCCGGAGGAGCAGGGCCCGCAGGAAGCGGGCCAGGGCGGGCACGTTGGCGGGCCGCTCCCAGAAGGCCGGGGCGAGGAGGGGCAGGAGCAGGGACAGGTAGGCCGGCGGCAGCGGGGAGGGCGCCCCGCCAGGGCCGCCCGCGCCGGGGGCGGCCGGCCGGGCCTCCGCCAGCTGGGCCAACACCTGGAAGGTGTAGGGGTGAAAGACCTCGATATCATCCCGCAGGACGACGGTCAGGGCCGGGAACAGGGCGGCCTCCAGGGCCGCCAGGGCGGGCTCGCCCGCGGGCGCGGCCTGGGACACCAGGCAGGCGATCGCCTCAAAGAGCGCGTGGTTGAAGCCCGGGTGGCCCGGGTTGGCGGCCGCCCGGCCCAGCAGCCCTGCCAGACGAGCCAGGACCATGGGCGCGGCGGGCGCGATGGCCGGCCCGCCGGCGGCGGAGAGGACGCGGACGATCGCCTTCATCACATACTCATTCTCGCCGGAATCCGGGTGGTCGAGCGCGGAGAAGAGGCGCTCCAGCAGGGGCGCGAGGTGCGGGGCCAGGTCGGCCGGGGACACGCGCGGGGTGCTCGGAGGGGGGGGAGCACCGGGAGCAGTATTGGCAGCACCTGTTGCTGCCGGCACCCGGGCCGCGAGCAGGCGGTCGATGAAGGACGCGGCGTAGGAGTGGAGGACATTGGCGGGGGCGCCCAGGCAGGCGATGGCGGGCGGGAGCAGGGCCAGGAGGGTCGGCGTCGGCAGCGTCGCCCGGAAGAGGGTCGCAAACCGGAGTGCGCTCGCGGCCAGGACGTCTGGGCCGATGGAGCCGGGCGGGCAGGGCGTGGCGCCGGGCGGCAGGGCCGGGGCGGCGGAGCCCGGGGCGGCGGCGCCCAGGGCGGCCGCGCGCGCGGTCAGCTCCGGCGCGACCTGGCGGGCGAAAAAGTCGGGCACGTCTACCAGGGCGGTCGTGCCGGCGACGCCCCCGCCCGCCGTGCGGGCACGAGCCGCGAGAGCGGAGACCAGGTACACCGCGCAGTCCTTCGCCCGCCACCCGTCGCAGCCCCCGCCCGCCGCCGACGCCAGCAGCCCGCCGACCAGGCGGGACAGTTCCGCCGTGACCGCGTCGGGGAACCTGGCGGCCAGCGCCCGCACCAGCTCCGTCGCCGCCCGCCGCCGGGTGTCCGCGTCCCCGCCCTCGGTGTCCCGGCGAATGTACTCCACATAGTTAAGCTCGAACAGCTCCTCCGCCTCCGGGCGCAGGCGCAGGGAGGGCAGGACGACGGACCCGCACACCTGCGCCAGCGCGCCCTCGGCCGCAAAGAGCGTGGAATGCACGGACTTGGCCACCGTCGTCAGGAAGCGCGTCGCGGACATCGCCAGCCCGTCCGCGCCCGGCGTGGCCGGCAGGCCAACCAGCAGGGACCACACATCCCGGGCAAAGGAGGGCAGGAAGGGCGCGAACTCGTCCTCATTCACCTCCATGAAGAGCGTGGCCGCGTCGCACACGCTCCGGCGGAGGGCGTCGGCGGGGGCTTCCGCGTCCGGGTCGGCCGGCGTGGTGCCAGGAGGGGTGGGCAAGGTCAGGGCCGTGTGCAGGGCGGCCATCCAGCCGGGTAGGGCAGCCTCAAAGTCCTCGGTCAGCCCGGGTGAGTTGAGAGAGAAAAAAACGCGGACGGCGAGGCGGGCGGTGGAGAGGGCGAGCGAGGCGGCCGCCACCGCCTCCGCCTCGCCCGGCGCGGACGCTAGCACGGCGCTCGCCCCGCGCGCCCGCTCCAACGCGCCTTCCAGGGCGCCCAATAGTGGGCGGACCAGGGCCTGCGAGTACTCCAGTTCTGCCGAGAGGGCGGGCGTCATGAACGTGCCCCTGTACCGCTTGTAGATCGCGTTGGCGGTCTCCAAGACGCCGTGCACCGCGTGCGGGGGGCCGGACTCCAGGCGGGTGATCAGATCGGGCAGCAGCTCCGGCCACCGCCCCGGGAAGTCGGACGCGCCGATGAGGGCCAGCGCCTCCGCCAGCTGGGCCCGGACGATGGGCGGCGCGGCCAGCATCAGGCCCGTGATCAGGCCGCGCACCTGCGCCTTCTCGGGGTCGGGGAGAGCTTGGGGCACCCCGCCGGCGTCATCCTCGACGGGGACCCAGTGGAATTTTACATAGTTTTTGAAGTTGACGGCGGCGGCCTGGCGCAGTTCGACGGGCGCGTCAGTGGAGACAATCTAGATGAAAAGGGATGAGGGTGAGAGGGTGGTTGAGAAAAGCGAGAGCGTCCCTCTCTTCTCTCCTCTTCCTCTCTTCCATTTTACCTTCAACAGCGCGTGCGCGTAGCCCGGCTGGGTGGCAGACTGCTTGAGAGTGACCTCGGCCTGCTTGATAACGGCCTAGATGGGGGGGAGGAGAGGTGGCGCGCGGGAGGGGAGACGTGAAGAAAAATGAACGCACCGCATTGCGAGCTTTTGTTGAGCAGCCCGCGGGGGCGCCGATTTGGCGCACACAGGCCAACCACGTGTGCATATACGCATTCCTCGTCAACGCACCGGGTTGGTGGACAGCGTCTGGACGAGGGCGTCCCGCAGGGGGCGGACGGCAGGGTCGTCCATCGATCGAACACGAGCGAGCGAGAGAGTGTGTGCGCGAGGCGGGCGTAAATCAGTGAAAGGGGGGGGGGGGGGGGGGGGGGGGGTACGCAGCGCGCTGAAGAGCGTGGGTCTGCGTGTGGAGCTGCTCCTCCTCTGCGAGC